>Ga0316622_100000973_pt1 | contig 17920 bp, 15 predicted proteins | sample OWC_Aug_OW2_C1_D_FD_207646 | JGI IMG/M metagenome (GOLD analysis project Ga0316622, IMG submission 207646) | Wetland soil microbial communities from Old Woman Creek delta, Ohio, United States - OWC_Aug_OW2_C1_D5_C | ecosystem: Environmental > Terrestrial > Soil > Wetlands | place: USA: Ohio... | reverse complement strand
AGGTTCCAGGACATGCCGATCATGGACCACATGATGACCAGGATGAGCAGATGCATGACGTACGAGCTCAGACCGACGAGAGGCGCGGCGGCAAGGAGGGCGAGAATCGCGAGTGGCAGATATTTTGTCATTTGCCGAGCCTCTGTCTCTTCAGGAGAGATGCAACGCCGCCTGGCAGGAAGATGAGGGCGGCCACGAAGATGACGAACCTTCCGACCGGCGCCCACCCCATGCCGAGATAGGTCGCGGTCATCGACTCGAAGATGCCGAGGATGAGCCCGCCGATGATGGCGCCCACGGTCGAACCGAGGCCGCCTAGAATGGTGATCACGAAGGCGATGAGCGTGAACTGGCCGCCCAGCGACGGATACAGGTAATACATGGGGATGAAGAGGCATCCGGCAGCGCCCACCAGCGCCGAACCGATGCCGAAGGTGACGACGCGCATGAGCTTCACGTTAACGCCCATGAGCAGCGCCGCATCGAGGTCCTGAGCCGTCGCCCTGATCGATTTGCCCGTATCGGTCCTGGAAAGGAAGAACCAGAGACCGATGGTGATGATGATGGCGATGACGAAAGAGACGATCCACGGCAGCGAGAAGGAGAGCTCGATGGGGGAGTCTTTCCAGATGTCACTCAGGTACAGTGCCGTCGTGGCATAAGGAACAGGCGTGGACTTGTAGTCGGAGGTAAAGATCAGCGTGGCGATATTCGCGAGCACCATGCCGACGCCGACCGTCAGTATGACCTGGTTCTCCGGCAGTATCGAATCGACCTTGAGCACCGGGTTGATGAGGTACTTCTGCATGGCGACGCCCAGGAGGAAAAGCAGCGGCGCCGCGATGAAGACCGAAAGATAAGGATCGATGTTGAAGTACGTGAAGAGCGTGAAGGCGATGTACATGGACACCATCATCAGCTCTCCGTGGGCGAGATTGATGATCTTCATGACGCCCATGATCAGGGTCATGCCCAATCCGATGAGGGCATAGAGCCCCCCCAGGAGAATCCCTGCGATCAGTGTCTGGAGAAAGACCTCGAGTTGTACCAACATCGCCCCCTGTCTCGTTGTGTCACGGCTACTTCCTCTCCCTCCACTTCGGAATGGGGTAGATGAACTTAGCGTTCGCGTAGTTCTGCGGGTAGACGGTCTGGTGGTGTCCCTTGATGACCTGCCTCACGTAGGTGTCAGAAAAGTTCTGGTTCTGGTAGCCCTCCCTGTCCTCGAACTTCACCGGGCCGAAGGCAGTCTCCATGTTCGTCGCCTTGAGGGCGTCGCGTATGTCGTCCTGCCTCCAGCTCTTGGCCCGCTCGAGCGCGTCTTTCACGACGTACATGGCTGAGTAGGCGGCCGCGCCGTGGTAGGAGGGGAACTCGCCGTATTTCGACTTGAACTTGTTTGCGTAGTCCTTGCTACCCTTGAAGTTGAGCTGGGGTGTCCAGAGGGTTGACGTGACGACGTAGTCGGCCGCATCCTTGGCGTTCTCGACGAACTCGGGGATGTCGAAGCCGGCAGCGCCGCCCGCGAAGAGCCTGGAGTCGATTCTCAGTTCCTTGATCTGCTTCATGAGCAGGGCCGCATCCATGACGTAGGAGACCATGTAGATGACGTCCGGGTTGGCGCCCTTGACCTTCGAAAGGATCGGCTTGAAGTCGACGGCGCCGGCCTCGTATTTCTCGTTGACCAGGACCTTGATGCCTGCTTTCTCGACCTCCTTGACCATGTTCCTCGAACCGGCAGTGCCGAAGGGCGAACTCTCGTAGATGATCGCCATCGACTTCGGCTTCACGACGTCTTTTATGAAGGCCAAGAGCGCGTCGTCGTAGTGGGCGCTGACTGGGTTCAGACGAAAGACGTACTTGTAGTTCTTCTGCGTGATGTCATCGTCGGCGCTCGCCACGACGAGGTAGGGGGTCTTCCTCTCCTCGGCAACGGCAGCAACAGCTTTTGCGCAGGCGGACGTGTATTCGCCGACCATGATGGGCTGCTTCTTAACGTCGACCATCTTCTCGGCGATCGAGCGGGCGACTTCCGGCTTCCCCCCCGAATCCTCGAAGGTAAGATTGATCTTCTTGCCCTTTACGCCGCCTTTTGCGTTTATCTCTTGAGCGGCCATCTCATAGGACTTCTTCTGCATTTCACCGAACTTCGCTGTTTTGCCGGTGAGAGGCAGCGAGATGCTGAGATCGAAGGTGCTCTGAGCGAAAACGGCACCGGCTGATGCAACGGACAGGATGAAGACGAATGTGGTGAGCAGGACTAAATGACGCATAGTTGCCTCCTTCTATGTTGGAGATACTGGACCGAAAGTCTTTTACTCTATCCCAGCAGTTTTTGGCTTGTCAAGAAAACTTGGTGCGGCGGGTCTAAGAACGGGGGTGATGACGTCGGGAAGCGGGGGAAGTGTGGTTGTTATGTGTCACACGTCATGTGGTATGCGTCATGGAAGTTGTTGATTGCGGCCGCGCTGCATCCGGTGGCCCTGCCAGAGGGGTCTGCAGTGCGTGTCTCTCAGAATGATGACCTTCCCTGTGGAAATGTCCGTGATCTGCCGGGCCAGCAGGAAGAGGTATCCGTCTTTCCCGATGTACTTGGATCCCGTCACCTCGAGTTCCAGACCCTCGCGGAGCACGATCTGTTCACGTGTGAGATACCAGGGCGGGGCTGTGACGACATTGTAAATCCTGTTTTTGGTCCTCAGTTTGATCACGAAAGGACCAGGCGTCTCCCGTTTCGCCTCGACGACGGAACCGCGGACAGTCAGTTCCGTGTTCTCGTCGTAGCTCTCGCCGAGGTCGGCCTGGGCCGCTGCCGGAGAGAAGGAGAGCAAGAGTGCCAAGGAAGTGATGAAAATAACAGGGGCAGCTCTCTGCCCCCGCCGTAACGCGCGACGAGTGACAAGTAACAACCACACTTCTTTAAGCCCGAAGTGCCCTCGGCCTGCTCGGGGAGCTGACCCTACGGAGAGAGAAACCTTGTGATCAGTGACGTTGTACTGAGCAGGTGTTGCCATTACTTGTGCGCACCCTGAAGAACAATGCGACGGCGAGGCGCTTCAGCGCCCCGCCGTCAGATCAGTCCTTACTTCGCAGCCGGTGGGGTCGCAAGCGGGCAGTTGGCACAGGGGCCGGCGCCCATGCCACCCATCATGCCCATACCGCCACCCATCATGCCCATGCCGCGGCCGCCCATCATACCCATGCCGCAGCGGCCTGCACCCCATGCCGGGAAGCCTGCAGCAGCAGCCTTTTTCTGGATCTCGACACGGACGTCCACCATCTGCTTCTGCTTGTCTGCTATCGCCTTCCAGTCGGGGTTGGGTTGTGCCCGCAGACCCATGAGATCAGTCTTGAGCTGGAGCATCTGCTGCTTCTGGGGCAGGATCTCTTTCTGGAAGTCAGCGAACTTCTGAGCCTGCTCGGGCTTTGCCGTGGCGGCAAGGGGGCAATCGGCAGGGGCCGTTGCACAGGGCCCGCCGCCGGGGCCCATCGGACCGGCAGCCACTGCGCCGCCGATGAGCGCGATGACAATCAACGCGCTGATGCCAAGGGTTGCAAGTTGTTTCATGTTTTGTTCCTCCTCTGGTGAGATGTAGTTTCCATTGAAAAGAGCAATCTCTGTGCCAGTCGCCACAAGTAGGGCGTGAGGTCGATACCACGCTGTCTTTCAAGGCTTTGTCGTGCCGAGCCCGCCTCCGGTTTATGCCTGCCATGCACTTCTTGCACGTGCGAATGCAATTTTTGCGTGAGGCGTTATCAGTCTGTGATGCCGTACTCTTTGATCTTATAATGGAGAGACCTAAGCGAGATGCCGAGCAGATCTGCCGCCTTCTTCCTGTGGCCCCCGGTCTTGGCGAGGGCCCTCTCGATGGCAGCGCGCTCCAGGGACTTCAGGTCGCCACCTTCCGTGTCGGCCTCATCCGGTGCGGGCTGCGACTCCAGGAGCGGCGGTATCGAGAGGTAGTCCCCTCTGCTGACGATGAGGGCACGCTCGAGCACGTTCTCGAGTTCCCGGACGTTACCGGGCCAGGAATAGCTTAGCAGAGACTGGTGGGTGTCCTCCCTGAGCGGGAGCGGAGCCTTGCCGAGCCGCGCTGAGAGAGACCTGATGAGATAGCTCGCTATCGCCGGGATCGCCTCTTTCCTCTGCCTCAGCGGAGGCACGGTGACGGGGAAGACGTTAAGCCGGTAAAAAAGATCCTCCCTGAATTTCTTGATGTCCACAAGCTGCTTCAGTTCCCTGTTTGTGGCGGCGACCACCCTTGCATTGGTCCGTATGGTGTTGAGCGAGCCAAGCCGTTCGAAGGTCTTCTCCTGAAGGACCTTCAGGAGCTTCACCTGGAGCGTCGAGCTCATCTCGGAGACCTCGTCGAGGAAGAGTGTACCGTCACTTGCGAGTTCGAACCTGCCGGGCTTCGGGCTTGTTGCCCCGGTGAAGGCTCCCCGTTCGTAGCCGAAGAGCTCCGATTCGAGGAGGTTTTCGGGAATTGCGGCGCAGTTGATATCCACGAAGGGGCCCTTCCTGCCGCTCAGGTGGTGGATGACCTTGGCGAGGAGGCTCTTGCCGGTCCCGGTCTCGCCGTAGAGCATGACTGTTGCATCCGTGGGCGCCACGTCCCCGATCTCCCGAAGGACCTGCTCCATTCCGTCGAAGAGGACATCGAAGGGGGGGATGCCCTCGAGGGTCTCCGACTTCAGGAGCTCGTTTTCGCGAAGCAGGCCCTGCCGCTCGAAAGCCTTCGAGACGGCGATCCTGAGCTGATCGGGATCCTTCAGAGGCTTGGAGACGAAATCAAGGGCGCCCCTTTTCATGACGTCGACGGCCGCCTCGACGGTCCCGAAGGCGGTGATCATGATGAAATCGGTCTCCGGTTGTTTTGCCCTGACCTGCTCCATCAGAGAGATGCCGTCCATGGCAGGCATCTTCAGATCAGTGATGACGAGATGGGGGTGGAAGGAATCGACGATGCTCAGGGCCTCCCGGGGATCGGTAATCCCTTTGACCGTGTAGTGGGCGTCCTGAAGGATTCGGCTGAGCAGGAGGGTGAAGGACTTCTCGTCGTCTACGATGAGGATCCTGAAGTTGCTTCTCTCCACAACTCCTCCCTGAGGCGTCAGGAAAAAAGATCGAGGCTAATGTTGAAGCTGAGGCCGAGTGAGAAGAATAGATAGGTTGAGAGTCATCGAACAAGTCATTAAGTCACTCAATGACCTAATGACGAATGTCCAATGCTTAACCTTAACCTGATCCTTATCCTCATCGTGCCCGGGCCTTGATGAATTCCCTGTTGAGCTTTGCGATGAACTGCACCCTGATCCCCTTGGGACAGGCTGCCTGGCACTCGTAGTGGTTGCTGCAGTTCCCGAAACCCTCCCGCTGCATCGCCTCGGTCATCAGGCACACACGGCGCGCCGCCTCCACCCTGCCCTGGGGCAGCATGGCAAGATGAGTCACCTTGGCCGAGGTAAAGAGCATGGCCGAGCCGTTCGGACAGGCGGCAACGCAGGCGCCGCAGCCTATGCACTCGGCGGCATCCATTGCCGTGTCGGCATCGGGTTTGGGTATCAGGATTGCATTGGCGTCCGGCACGCCTCCGGTGTGGGCCGACGTGTATCCGCCGGCCTCGATGATCCGGTCCAAGGAGGAACGGTCGACGATGAGGTCCTTCACGACCGGGAAAGCCTTCGCCCTCCAGGGTTCGATGTAGATGGAATCGCCGTCCTTGAAGTGCCGCATGTGGAGCTGGCAGACGGTGGTCCTCTCCTGGGGGCCGTGGGGGATGCCATTGATCACCTGGGAGCACATGCCGCAGATACCCTCCCGGCAGTCGTGATCGAAGGCGATGGGATCTTTTCCCTCTCTGATCAGGCCGTCATTGACCACATCGAGCATCTCGAGAAAGGACATCTCGTGGCTGATGTCCCGCGCTTCATACTGTTCAAGCCTGCCCTGCTCAGCAGTGCCCTTCTGGCGCCAGACGTACAGTGTGAGGTTCATTACTTGTAACTCCTTACCGCAAGGTGGACTGTCTCGAAGGCGAGGGGCTCCTTGTGCAGCTCGGGCTCGCGGTTCGCGCCCTTGAATTCCCACGCAGCGACGTAGCAGTAGTTCTCGTCGTCGCGCTTTGCCTCGCCGTCGGGCATCTGGTGCTCGACCCTGAAGTGACCCCCGCAGGACTCGTTCCTCATCAGGGCGTCCCGCGCGAGGAGTTCCCCGAACTCGAGAAAATCGGCGACACGCCCGGCCTTCTCTATCTCCTGGTTCAACTCCGCGCCGCTGCCGGGAACCCGGACGTTCTGCCAGAACTCGGCCCTCAGCACGGGGATGGACTTGAGGGCGTGGTTGAGGCTCTGCTCGCTCCGGGCCATGCCGACGTCCTCCCACATGATCCGGCCGAGTTCGCGGTGGAAGTCATTGACGGTCTTTTCGCCGTTGATCGAGAGGAGCCTCTTGGTCTGCTCTGCCACCTCCTGTCTCGATTTCCCGAACTCGGGGTGGTCTGCGGTCACGGCTCCCGGCTTTGCTCCCGCCAGATAATCGGCGATGGTGTAAGGAATGATGAAGTACCCGTCGGCGAGGCCCTGCATGAGCGCACTCGCACCGAGACGGTTGGCGCCGTGGTCTGAGAAGTTGGCCTCGCCGAGGACGTAAAGCCCCGGAATGTTGCTCTGCAGGTCGTAGTCGACCCAGAGCCCCCCCATGGTGTAGTGGGGAGCGGGGTACATCCTCATGGGCTGCCTGTAGGCGTCCTCGCCGGTGATTCGCTCGTACATCTCGAAGAGGTTGCCGTAGCGCTCCCTGATCTTTGCCTCTCCGAGGCGCTTGATGGCGTCGGCGAAATCGAGGTAGACGCCGTAGCCGCTTGAGCCGACGCCGCGGTCCTCGTCGCAGACCTCCTTGGCGGCCCGTGACGATATGTCCCTGGGCGCGAGGTTGCCGTAACTTGGGTACTTGCGCTCCAGGTAATAATCACGGTCCTCTTCCGGGATTTCGTGAGGGGGGCGTTTGTCCCCCTTCTTCTTTGGAGCCCAGACCCTGCCGTCATTCCGCAGCGACTCGGACATGAGGGTCAGCTTCGACTGGTAGTCGCCCGATGCGGGTATGCAGGTCGGGTGTATCTGTGTGTAGCAGGGATTCGCGAAGAAGGCCCCCTTCTTGTATGCCCGGTAGGTGGCTGTCACATTGCAGCCCATGGCGTTGGTCGAAAGGCAGAAGACGTTGGAGTACCCTCCCGTGCACAGGCATACCGCATCGGCAGCATGGGAGCGCACGTCCCCCGTGATCAGGTCCCGGACCGTGATGCCTTTGGCCTCGCCGTTGACGAGGACCAGATCGAGCATCTCGGTCCGCGGGAACAATTTCACCGATCCGGCGGCGACCTGCCGGATCAGGGCCGAGTAGGCGCCGAGGAGAAGTTGCTGTCCTGTCTGTCCCCGCGCATAGAAGGTGCGAGAGACCTGGGCGCCGCCAAAGGAGCGGTTGTCCAGGTAGCCGGCGTAGTCCCGGGCGAAGGGTACCCCCTGCGCGACACACTGGTCGATGATGTTGGCGCTCACCTGAGCCAGCCTGTAGACATTCGCCTCGCGGGCGCGGAAGTCGCCTCCCTTGACAGTGTCGTAGAAGAGGCGGAAGATGCTGTCTCCGTCGTTCGGATAGTTCTTGGCCGCGTTGATTCCTCCCTGGGCGGCGATGCTGTGGGCGCGGCGGGGGCTGTCCTGGTAGCAGAAGGCCTCGACGTTGTAGCCCAGCTCGCCGAGAGAGGCTGCCGCTGAGGCGCCTGCCAGCCCGGTGCCGACGACGATAATCTTGTATTTTCTCTTGTTGGCAGGGTTGACGAGTCTCATCTCCTGCCTGCGCCTGTCCCACTTTTCTGCGAGCGGACCGGGCGGACACTTCCCATCAAGAATCATGATATCCCCCTATGCTCTCAGGAAGCCCAACACAATGATGACCGGAATGGCCACATAGCCTGCGAAGAGGACGAGCGCCGCCAGGACGCCGCTCCTTGTGATCACCGGCATGGTCCGGTCGGTATTGAGGCCGAAGGTCTGGAAGAAGCTCTGAATACCGTGCGAGAGATGAAGGCCGAGGCCGACCATGGCAAGACCGTACACCCCGACAATTGCACTATTCTGGAAGCTCAGGACCACCATCCGGTAGACATCGGGCCTGCCGGTCATGTCGCTGTTCATCTGTGACGAGATGGCCGGGTTTGTCACCTGTATCGTGAAATGCAGCAGGTGGTAGGTGAGGAAGGCGGCGATGAGCAGGCCCGTCCAGATCATGGTCTTTCCGGCAAAGGTTATTCTGAGGGTCTTCCTGACTGCGTACTGCTGGGGCCGTGCCGCGTTGTTCTCGAGAGTGAGCTGGATGCCGAAGATCACGTGGAGGCTGAAAAGCGTGAGCATCACCAGGCGGAAGATCCAGACAAAGGGTCCAAGACCGTGGAGCTTTGCCGCGTAAGAATTGATGCCGTCCGGGCCGATGTAAACCGAGGAGTTGCCCAGAAGATGGATGACGACAAAGACAACCATGAAGGAGCCTGTGATCGCCATGATGAGCTTTCTGCCGACGGTGCTCTTAAGGAATGACATGTGCTGTTTCCCCTGACTCGATAGAGTGTACAAGGGCCGCGGGGGCCCCAAAAAACAACAAAGGCAATGTCATCCTCCCCGGGCGTCGAAGCCTGCTGATGAGGTGACATCACCCGCCGTGAGCCGCGCCCCCCTCAAAGGGCCGGCGCGCTGAATATTTGTCAAAATAACACTACGGGCTGTGTAAATTCAACCGTCGTTGAAACGGGGAGCTGTCACGACGAGCGTCCGACGCGCGCGGGAAACGTCAGCGTCACCGTGGTGCCCTTTGCGGGCGCGCTCTCGATGTCGATCGTTCCCGACAGGGCCTGTGTGAGCCGTGAGACGATGGCGAGACCCAGCCCCGTGCCCTGGGTCTTTGTCGTGAAAAAAGGCTCGCGTGCCCTGGCGAGTGTTTCGGCGTCCATGCCGGGGCCGTTGTCCTGCACGGCGAGTGTCACCCGGCCGCGGTCTGCACGGGCTGTCACGGTGATCGAACCGCCTGGCGGGACGGCGTCGAGGGAATTCTGCAGGAGGTTGGCGACGATTTGCCTGAGTTTGTCCTGATCGGTCTCGATCTGGAGCGACTCGGGGATTGAGACCGTCATGCCGGCATCACGGGCCTTCGGGTCGACGCGTCTGAGGGACTCCACAACTTCCTGCACCGTTGCGGCCAGGTTGAACTCCAGGGGCCTCGCTTCGACAGGCCGGGCGTAGACCAGGAGGTCCTCAGTCAGTTCTTCCAGCCTTTGAGACTCAGAGACAATTATGGTGAGGTAGTCAGATGTCTTGTGGTGAAGGTCATCCGACAGGGCAGCGTCGCGTTTAGGCCGGGGGACCTCGCCACTGAGCGGCGACGTGAGGCGGTCGCTCTCCGACTGATGCTCCAACAGGTACTGGGCGAACCCTTTGATGCTGCCGAGGGGATTTCGTATCTCATGGGCAAGCACCGATGCCATCTCACCAAGGAGGGCGAAGCGTTCCCTTTCAGCCATAGCCGTGCTGAGGGCTTCGGAACGTTTGACTGCCCTTACGAAAAAGAGCCCGAGGACCCAGAGGATCGCGAGAACCGCCATGGTGCTGAAAGCTTCGAGCCGGGCCTGTTGGATGATGTTCTCGACGGGGAAGGTATGGAGGGCGACTCTCAGCAGCCGATCTGCCTTTGCGCCGTGTACCGGGTAGGTGGTCATGAAGACCTCCTCTCCCGTGCCGAGCATCATGCGATGGTAGAGTGGTTCTCCTGTGCTGGCTACTGACGCGATGGCGGGATCGTCAATCTTCCTGCCGATGAGGTTCTCGTTTGAGTGCAGGAGTGTTTTTCCTTCCTTGTCGTAGAGGGCTATGAAGGCGATGCCCTCCCAGAGGCCCTGCGTGATGATATCCTTGAAAACATTTGCACTGCCCGGCGAAAAACGAGCCACCGAGGCCTCAAGACTCACCGCGATGCCGAGGGACTGAAGTTTCAGCGAGTTCTCAGCGGCCCTCATGGAGTTCCGGTAGGTGAAGACGGTGCTCACGACGGTGAGAAGGGTCGCCGCAACGAGGATGACCAGGAGATAGAGGCTAAGTTTTGCCGAGGTCATGGGGGCCGCGCGTGCCATGGGAAATTATAGCAGAGGCCGCCAGCGCAGGCTCGGGAGATTGTGCCGGATTGCCTGCCTTTATGGTGAGGGTGCGGGCTGCTCTCCCCCTGTCATGGACAGGGGGTCGAGGAGGCGATCGAGCTCCTCAGGGGACAGTTCAGTCATCTCTGCGGCCACGTCTCTCACGGGGAGGCCTTCGGCGGCCGCTCTTCTTGCGATCGCCGCGGCCTTGTCGTACCCGATGACCGGGGCCAGGGCGGTGACGAGCAGCGGATTGTGCGCGACAAAGGCCGAGAGCCGATCGAGGTTGACGGCGAAGCCCGCCACTGCCTTGTCAGTGAAGAGCCGGGCAGCGTTGCCGAGAATGGTGACTGACTGAAGGAGGTTGTGTGCGATGAGGGGAAGCATCGTGTTGAGTTCGAAGCTGCCCAGGGCGTTTGCGGTGGTCACGGCGACGTCGTTCGACAGGACCTGCACGCAGGCCATCATGAGGGACTCGCAGATGACGGGGTTCACCTTGCCGGGCATGATGCTCGACCCGGGCTGGAGGGCGGGCAGGGTGATTTCGCCGAGCCCGGCCCGGGGCCCGCTGTTCATCCACCGGACGTCGTTGGCAATTTTGAGCAGGGCTGAGGCAGTAGTCTTGAGCTGCCCGCTCATCTCCGCCGCCGCATCCATCGAACCCTGGGCGGCAAAGTGATTGTCAGCGACGGCAAAGGCGATGCCGGTTCGTGACGAGAGCCTTGCAGCCACCATACTCCCGAAGGAGGGGTGGGCGTTAAGCCCGGTCCCGACAGCGGTGCCCCCGACAGCAAGCCTGCAGAGTCCCGGCAGAGAATGCTCTATACGGTCGATGCCGTCCGAAACCTGACGGGCCCATCCTCCCAGTTCCTGACCGAGGCGCACCGGCAGGGCGTCCATCAGATGGGTGCGTCCGGTCTTGACCACTTTGTCGAGTTCGACTGCCCGCTTCCGGAGAGTCTCGTCGAGGCGCCGGAGGGCGGGGATCAGGATATCCCGGATCTGAAGCACGGCGCTGACGTGAAGTGCAGTGGGTATCATATCGTTCGAGGACTGACCGAGGTTAACGTGGTCGTTGGGGTGCACGGGGCGGGATTCTGCGCTGCCTTCGAGGACCTGTGCCGCCCGGTTGGCGATGACCTCGTTCGCGTTCATGTTCGTCGAGGTGCCCGAGCCAGTCTGGAAAACGTCGACGGGGAACTGGTCGTCCCATTTGCCCTCTGCCACCTCGTCTGCGGCCTTGCGGATGGCCTCGGCCATTTTGTGCTCAAGAAGTCCGAGTTCGGCGTTGACCTCGGCAGCAACTGCCTTGATCATGCCGAGGGCACGTATAAACGGACGGGGCAGGGCGATGCCGCTGACGGGGAAGTTCTCGAGGGCCCTCTGGGTCTGGGGACCGTACAGGGCATCACGGGGCACGGCAACATCACCCAGCGTGTCGTGTTCAATCCGGAAATCGGTCATCTCGTTAACAGTATAAGACAGAACTTATCGGTCTCTGCTCCGCGGTCGGCGGGGGAAAGCTGTCGCTGACCGGGGCGCAGCCTGCGGCGAGAGTCTCGAATAGGGGTAACCAACAATCTGAAGAGTCTTATGGGAGTGTCCTCCTTGGCGGCCGCGCACCCGCAAGGATCCGGGCTGTCATGCCGGGAAGCGGCCCTTAAGATAGTGGTCAAATAGATGATACTTCAGGTTATCCAGAAAGTTCCATGGAAGGGGCTCCTGCCTGCCGTGACAGGTGACACGGGGTGTCGAGTTGGCCGCAGGGCATCGCGTCCTGGTGCTGAGAAATGTGGTGTATACTGAAATATGGCTTCAACGGGGAAGAAGATTCTTCTCGCTCTTGGCGCTGTTGCGGCGGTTATGGCCATCACCCTCCTTGTGCTCGTCCGGAGCGCCAACAGGATTCTGAAATCCGAGCTCGAGCACAGGCTCGGCAAGGATTTCTCGGTCGGCAGTCTCGACCTCTCCTGGGGCAGCCTGCAGGCCCGCGACGTGATACTGTCGAGGAAAGGAGAGGTTCTTGCCTCCACGGAGGCAGTCACCATCAAGGCCGATTTTCTCGGCCTCCTCAGAGAGAAGGAGCGTACCCCTATTGCGGCGGTGTCGCTCACTAGGCCCTTCCTGCGGCTCGAAGTGGACAGATCAGGAAAGCTGATCCTCCCGGAGACGCCGGCCGCGGGCGGGTCGGGCGCCTCGGGGAGCGGCCCCGGCAAGCGTATCGATTTCAAACGTATCGATGCCGCGAGAGGAGAGATCCTCTATCTCGACGGAAAGATATCGAGCCCGCCGTACCCGACAAGGCTCACCGACATCGAGTGCACCCTTTCCGATATCGCCGTTCCGCCGGACAACGCCTGGACCGACTGCTCTCTGAGTGCCCGTGTCCCCGGGAAGTCGAGCATGGGCACGCTGATGTGGAAGGGAAAGACGAACTTCCTCACCAAGGACACCGAGGGGACTCTGATGCTCAAGGACCTCGACATCCTCACCATGAAACCCTATTACCACACGAAAGGCGACATCGAAGTCAGCAGGGGCACGCTGTCGGTGAACATGGAGGTGAGGATAGAGGATCGAGCGATCCGGGCGCCGGGCAGGGCAGTAATCCGTGACCTGGATTTTGCGAGCGGCCGGGGCGCCGGCGACATCTTTATGGGGGTGCCGAGGTCATCGGTCCTCGATCTTCTTAAGTCCGGGAAGAATGAGATCGTCCTTGACTTCACCGTCGAGGGAAGTCTTGACGACCCGAGGTTCAACCTCAGGGAGTCGCTGATGAAGCGGCTTGGCCTTGGCCTCGCCCAGAGTCTTGGTCTCTCGGTCCTTGGCGGAGGGCAACCGGCGGTGACCGAAGGCCTTCGGGGGCTCAAAGAGGTCACCAAGGGGCTCGAAAAGCTCCTGCGCCGGTAGCAGGAGAGGTCTTTGGCAAAGACAGGGACAGCGCCCCAGCCGCATTAGTACGACCGGGAGCGGTCCCTGCTCTGCCCCTCTTTCACTCTATGGCGGTAAGATTCACGATCCCTGTGTCGATGAGTTTGTTGTCGGTCCCGTAGAGCCAGGCCTCACCCGTTAGGGTCGCCCCGTTGATCAGCAGCATTAAGAAGTGCTGGCCCATGTGGAGATGGATCGTCACGCCGCCGTCAAGGAAGTACCCGGACCCGTGCGCTGCCGTCCCGAAGCCGACATCCACGTACCCGTAGGCCTGGAAGAACTGCTTGCCGAAATCAACATCGAGTATAAGCCCTGTGACAGGCACGGCGTCCTCGTCGGCGAGGCCCTTGATCTCCCAATACGTCGTGTATACCGGGTCTGCAGAGGCGGTGCCGACAAAGGCTGCCGTCAGGACCAAGAATCCTATGATGACTGACTTAAACACTGTGCCCTCCTTCTATCTTCTCCTGGTATGATTGTCGGGAAACCCGATTGTCTTCTCCGCTCCCTGTCCCTTATGACGCTCACGTCTGTGTCTGACCTGCCCCGTCCTGCTTCACGGGCCTGTGTAGGTGTACTCAATCACCGCGCCGTAAAACTCGAAGTCAACTCGATCTGCGCCGCCGGTGATTTCCGTCCCGCCCAGCCGGGCGGTTTGGCCTTGTCGGGACCCCTTATGCCCTCTCGTCTATTAAACAAATATCACAAAAGAGGCGGGTTGTCAAGTCGGGACAGTATCGCGTTGGTTGGAAAGGTAATATAGGACCAGAGGCAGGTTCTTAGAGCAGACCGGATACCAGTTTCTCGTAGCTTTCCGTCCAGGCCTTCTTCTCCGACTCGCCGATGATCTTGCCCCTGATAATGCCCCCCTTGTCAATGATCAGGGTTGTCGGCAGCTTCGAGACGCCGCACTGGCGGGCCACGGTCGAGTCGGTGTCGAGCAGCACCGGGTATGAGATCTTGAGCTCTTCCCTGAACTGCCGGGCCGCAGCCTTTGTGGCCCCGGAATAGACGGTGATGACGGAAAGGCCCCTGCCCGCATATTTGTCGTGGAGCGACCCGAGCCCTTCCATCTCATTGATGTTGTATGAGCAGCAGTCCGACCAGAAACGCACCACGAGGACTTTCCCTTTGAAATCGTCCGGGAGGGTCATCGTGGAGCCCCCGAGTTCAGTGAGAGTGGAGCGGGGGCAGGGCATGCCCATGCCTGGCTGGGGCTTGCGCTCGTCGCAGGACCCGGCAATCGCAAGAAGGGCGGTGACCGCAACGATAAGAATCTTGTGAAGGACATCAGCGCTGTTCATCGGGCACATACCAAAGTCCAAATTCTAAACCATAAATTGCAAATATCAAATCCTGCATCCTGCCTTACGCCACCGCCAGGTACTCCTTAAGATACCGAGCGGTGTGCGAGTGAGGTGACTCCACAAGTTCTTCCGGTGGGCCCTCGAAGACGACGGCGCCGCCTTGGTGTCCTCCTTCGGGCCCGAGGTCGATGACCCAGTCAGCCTGGGATACGACGTCGAGGTTGTGCTCGATGACCACCACCGTGTTGCCCGCATCGATCAGCTTTCTGATGATCGACATGAACAGCACGATGTCGTTGTGGTGGAGCCCCACCGTAGGTTCGTCCAGAAGGTACAGAAACCCCTTGGTGGAAAAACGGGGGAGGGCCGACAGTTCGGCGCAGATCTTGAGCCGCTGGGCTTCGCCACCCGAGAGTGTCGTGGCGGGCTGGCCGAGCCTCAGATACCCGAGGCCGATCTCCCTGAGCAGGGTCAGACGGGCGCGGATATCCGGCTCCTCGCCGAAGAACTCGTGGGCCTCCTCAACGGTCATGTCGAGGACCTCGCTGACGTGCTTGCCGCGGTACGTCACCCGGAGGGCCTCGGGACCGTACCGTCTGCCCTTGCAGTCCTCGCACCGGACGAAAACGTCCTCGAAGAAGTACATCTCCAGACGCTGGTAACCCTCGCCTTTGCAGGTCTCGCACCTCCCGCCGGGGATGTTGAAGGAGAAGAATCCCGGCGTGTACCGGTGAGCCTTTGCTTCCATCTGGCGGGCGAAGAGTTTCCTGATCGGTTCAAAGATCTTGAGGTACGTGAGTGGGTTCGATCGCGGCGTCTTGCCGATGGGGCTCTGATCGACGAGCCTCACGCCTTTAATGGCGTTGAGCCCTTCCAGTTTCCGAAAGGGCAGAGGGACGGTCGAGTCGGTTTTGAAGTGTCTCGCCAGGGCACGATGGAGCGTGTCGATGACGAGGCTGCTCTTGCCCGACCCCGAAACACCTGTCACCACCGTCAGGCTGCTGAGAGGAATGGTGACATCCACGTTCCTGAGGTTGTTCCCCCGGGCGCCGAGGAGCCTCAACGACGGACCCGGGGCCTTGACGGAAGGTTTCGCCTGGCCCTGGATGAAGTGGTAGGCCGGGAGTTCCTGGGGTTGGTCGCGCCGAAGGGACCGTGCGGTGAGCGTGTCGGCACTCAGGAAATCCCCGATCGGTCCGGAGAAGAGGATCTCTCCTCCGAGGTGACCACCCCCCGGTCCAAGTTCGACTACCCAGTCGGCGCTCGCGATGACCTCCCGGTCATGTTCCACGACGATGATCGTGTTGCCGAGGGCCGAGATCTCTCCCATGATCTCGATGATCCGCCCCGTGTCGCGCGGGTGAAGTCCAATGGTCGGCTCGTCCAGCACATAGAGGGTCCCCACGAGCGCTGAGCCGAGTTGGTTTGAGAGGCTGACTCTCTGGTACTCCCCCCCTGAAAGCGTCTTGGCCTGCCGGCTCAGGGAGAGGTAACCGAGGCCGACGCGCTCCAGGAAGCGCACCTTCGCGCGAACCTGGGCGAGGGCTTCCCGGGAGAGGTCCCTCTGCATGGGGGAGAGATGGACTTCGTCGAGCCAAAGGCCGATCTCCGAGATGGGCATGTCAGAGATCTCGGCGATGTTTCTGCCGTCGACCCGGTACGCGAGGGCGTCATCGCAGAGGCGCCTGCCCCGACAGCTCGGGCAGGTGACGGGACTGCGGTAGCGGCTCAGGAAGACGCGCACGTGGAGCTTGTACCGCTTGCTCTCCATCTCCTCGAAGAAGGCATTGATCCCGTGGAAGCGCTCGTTCCCCTTGAAGATCAGTTCCCTGCCGTCCTTCGCGAGGTCCCTGAACGGCACGGTGACATCGAGACCCGACTGCCTGGCTCCCTTGAGCATCTGTTTCTTCCACCAGCGGTAGCCCGGCTTTTCCCAGAGGTCAATGGCTCCTTCGGAGAGGGAGAGCAGTTTGTCAGGGACCAGCAGGTCCTCGTCGTAGACCAGGATGTTGCCGAAGCCCTTGCACTCGGGGCATGCGCAAAGGGGGTGGTTGAAGGAAAAGAGGATGGGCGAAGGCTCGGGCAGAGTGACGCCGCAGTCGTCGCAGGAGTTCTGGGCCGAAAAGGGAAGGGCCTTCATCTCCTTCTCGCCTACGAGCAGGACCTTCAGGCGTTGTTTCCCTTCGCGCCAGGCCATCTCGAGCGAGTCCGAGAGACGGGGTTCGTCGCGTATCACGAGGCGGTCGAGGACAACTTCTTTTCGCTCCGGGAGAAGGGGGCCATCCCCGCTCATGTCAACGACGCTGCCGCCGTGGAGGGCCCTGTGAAATCCGCGCTGCACGAGTGACTCTGCGCTTTCGCCCGTCTCGAAGGTGACGAGGGCTCTCTCGCCGGCGTGGTCTTCGAGAAGCCTGGTTGCGATTTGGGAGGGGTCCCATTTCCTGATCTCTTTGCCGCACTTGGTGCAGTGAGGCACGGCGATCCTGGAATAGAGAAGCCTGAAAACGTCGTAGAGCTCCGTCAGAGTGCCGACCGTTGAACGTGACCCCTTGACGGGGTTCTTCTGTTCCAGAGCGATGGCGGGCCTGACGTTGCGGATAGCGTCCACGTCGGGCCTGTCGAGCTTCTCGAGAAAGAGGCGGGCATAGGTGGAAAGGGATTCTATGAACCGCCACTGGCCTTCGGCAAAGATGGTGTCGAAGGCCAGCGATGACTTGCCCGAGCCTGAAAGGCCTGTGACGGCAACGACTTTATTGTGCGGGATTGCGAGGGTTATGTTCTTGAGGTTGTTCTGTCTGGCACCCTCAATGACGAGTTCCTGAAGGGACATCTTTTTATTTTACCAGTCAGGCGGGAGGAGTTAACAGTGATGGACGGGAAGAAGCGGCGGAGGCCTGTTCTCTTGTCTGACCTTTACCTCAAGAAGACCATTCGTTTACCGGCGAGATGACAGGGGATCTGGGCCTCGGGCTTCCACATGCCGTCGGAAAAGTACTTCCCCTCTGCCGATGCGGCCAGGACCTCGCCGAAAAAGGCATAGCACTCTCCGGCCGGGACGGTTCTGCAGACCCTGCATTCGAGATAGCCGATGCATCCCTGCACCCGGGGGGGCTTCACCAGGCTTGCGGGCTGGGGTGTCAGCTCTGCTCTTGAGAATTTGTCGGTGTCCCTGCCGGAGATGCCGCCGCAGAACCAGAGCTGCCTGAGCAGGTCACGTGTCGGTATGTTGATGACGAATTCCCTGGTGCTTCTGATCAGTTTGGCCGTGTGGGCCCCCCGGGAGACGCAGACGACCACCATGGGAGGCTCCTCGCTGACGGGCGTCGCCCAGGCGCAGGTCATGACGTTGGCTCTGCCCTTCCTGTCGATGCTCGTCAGGAAGAAGGCCAGTTTTGGGTGGAGCAGGTAGTAGAAATCTTTGGCAACGTCTTTGAACATAGTTGAGGATGACTTCTATTATAGTCGACATTAGAGGAGAAATCTGAAGGAGGCCGCGGGTGCTTG
>Ga0316622_100000972_pt1 | contig 17920 bp, 15 predicted proteins | sample OWC_Aug_OW2_C1_D_FD_207646 | JGI IMG/M metagenome (GOLD analysis project Ga0316622, IMG submission 207646) | Wetland soil microbial communities from Old Woman Creek delta, Ohio, United States - OWC_Aug_OW2_C1_D5_C | ecosystem: Environmental > Terrestrial > Soil > Wetlands | place: USA: Ohio... | reverse complement strand
TCCCTTTGTTGTCATTATTATAACAACAGTGTAGCTCTGTTCTCGGATAAAAATCTTGTCCGGATCAGGGAATCCATAGGAAAATGGGAGAGGTTTTACTCGCGCCGGCCAAAGTCCTGGGTAGCGATAAAGCCATACGGGCTGGCACTCTTGTCAGGATCATAGACCACCCCGATTCCGATCTCGGTATATTTCGGGCTGAGCAAACTCTCACGGTGACCCCGGCTGTTCATCCAGAGGTCCTGCACGAAGTGCCTGCCCACCTCATCGGGGTTGCTGGTCAGGGTATATGATGACGAGGCAGCGATATTCTCTGCTGCCGATACGTACGGATACCCGGCTGCTTCCATGCGCTGGAAGGGAGAGATCCGGTCGGGATTGGTATGGCTGAAAAAGTTACGTGATCTCATGTCAAGGCTGTGGGCTCTTGCCACCGTGGTCAGGACCGCATTCTGGACGAGAGGCGGCACACCGGCTGCGATCCGCTCCTGGTTGGTGTACCTGAAGATCGCAGCCTCGACCTGTGCCTCCACGGATTGTCCGGGCAGGGTGGTGGTGATGAGGACAGGGGCAGGGGAACAGGCGATGTTGTTGCCTTCATCTGCCTCGGCGAGTCCATTGGCATGATCAAGGATGCTCCCGCAATAGTAGGTCCCGGGTGACAGGGTAGCGGGGATTATCACGGCTCCACTGACGGTCGCTGATGATCCGGCTGCAAGGGAGGGTACCGGTACCAGGCCGAGGTAGGTATCCCCCGGGGTGATGACCATGTCTTGTGAGAGGTACAGTGCTGCGCTGGAAGTCCTTGAAAACGAGGTCCCATCGTTCCTGACCAGGATCTGTACCTCGAGGAACCCTCCCGAGGTGCCGGTCCCCGGTGACGTCAGTGAGACGGCGACCAGGTCCTGTTTCAGGGTGATGGCCTGGCTCGTGGTCGGTTTGGGGGTCGGTGTTCCGGAAGATCCGGCCTGGACCAGGATTGGGATGCTGCATGCGGCATTGTTCTCCTCATCCGATTCCCGGATCCAGCCGCTGGCATCGGCACGTGCACAGACGTAGCAGGTGCCGGAGGCCCCGTTCGGGATCCTGACCGATGAGGAGACGGTCCGCACGGCACCAGGGCCAAGCGTTGAGACCACGATGCGTCCCGCATTGGTATCCGAGGCATCGATGGTCCTGTCATCCGATAGGTAGAGAGAGACCGATGAAGCAGCGGCCGATGCCTCCCCCTGGTTTTTCACGGTAGCGGTTACCGCGGCCTTGGAACCGGGTGCAACCGAAAAGGGTACCGAGATCCCGGTGATCACCAGGTCGGCCTGGGAAGAGGGGGAGGGTTCTTTCCCGGGAACGGTTGTCGGGACGGTGGGGGGCAGTTTCACGGGAAGGGAGCGGGATCCGACCGTGAGCAGGCTGCTGACGCCACCGTTGTTTGCTTCATCCTCTTCGCGGACCTGGTCAGAGCAGTCGGCCTTCACGAGGATATAGCAGGCACCTTCAAAACGGGAGGGGATCGATGCAGAACAGGTGACAGTCTTTTCGCTTCCCGATTTGAGGGTGGCAACCGATACCCGTCCAAGGGAGATATCCGATGCATCATGAACCATGTCCTCCGAGAGATAAAAACAGGCAGAGAACTGGGGGGCTGCAGCATCCCCGGTATTTTTCACCGTCGCCTGGAAGGAACATCTCCCTCCCGCAACGGCGGCAGAGGGTGCGGAAACCCCATTGACAACAAGATCGGGGATTCCGATTGCTTCCGCTGCACCCGGTACACCCGCACATATCCCGGTCCCAAGGATGATGAGCAGGGCGATTGCAATTGCGGAGGTCGTTTGCATGCTTGCTTAGAGAGTACCGTCCCTGCCCATATTAATTGACCAGAACCGGCATGTTCACTCCTTCCTGCCCGGGGTTCATCCGTACCCCGTGATATCATAGTTGATGGGGGTGGACTTCGCGACGCAGTCGTTGCCCGATGCCAGTCCTTCATCCACCATCCGTTTCAGGAGGGCCGGGTACACGGTACCCACGAGCTCGAGGAATGGTTTTCCGGTGCAGAACATCTTGAAGGTAGGGGTGCTCCGTACCCCATACCGCTCCGCGGTCCACTGGGCGGTCGTGATATCGAGGCGGGCAAAGGAGACGATCCCTTCATACTCCCTTGCGTACTGTCTGAAGGAGGGCTCCATGGTGCGGCAGTGCGGGCAGGTGAGGCTGTAAAACATGACGAGCACCGGTCGTTCCGATCGCTCCACCAGCTGCTCCCAGTTCAGGTCGGTAAGTTCGATCAGCAATTCCCCATCCACGAAAAATGTCACTCCAGCTTCAGTATCAGGAGGGATCTTCTGATATACCTTGCCCTGCTTGTCATGGGGAGGAAAAATCCCCTGCTTCACGCTCTCTCGTCTACCAGGTAATTGATGACACTCTCGGAGATATCTCCTGCATACTCCCCTGTCCTCCGGATACTCTCCGCGATATACCGGAGGGAGACGGCGACGAAGGGATCCCGTTTCATGGCAAGCACATTGATATCCTCGCAGAGCGCTTCGAGCGTCTCCACCTGCTCGATATTCCGGTGCGATCCTTTCATATCGGCATTGAAGAACGAGATGATGCTCTTGTCAAAGATGGAGAGGGCAAGGGTACTAGCCTTCCTGATCGTGGCAAGCAACTCAGGCTCAATACTATTCCCCGGCATCTTCTGGGTATTTTCCGAGATCCTGACCGCGTGGTCCCCGATCCGCTCGATGATCCGGCTGATCATATAGGTGTTGACCACCTTGCTTGTCGACTGCCCCATCTTCCGTGCCAGGCTTGCGTTCTTCAGGATGATGTTCGTCTGGCGGGCAATCAGCCAGTGGAGGCGGTCGACATCGTTGTCCCTGGCTATGACGTTATCGCAGAGGCTCCTGTTGCGGGTCTCGAGGGCAATCAAGGCATCGAGGTGCATATTCTTCGCGATCACGTACATCCGCTTGATGGTGTTTTCAAACGGCATCTCGGCAGGATTGAGGAGGTCTTTCAAGATGATCGTCGTGTCGGTCTCCTCCACCACCTCCGGCCCAATGGTCATCTGGGCGAAGTCCCGCACTGCCATCCTGACCGGGGCAGGGAGCCGGGTCTTTGCGATGATGGTGATGGTCGTGTATCCGGCGATGTAGGATCCGATCAGCAGCCGGAAGAGGAATGTCGGCTCATGGATCTCGCTCACATCGAACTTCTTCTCCCGCTGGAACTGGCCTTCCGTGATCTCCCGCGTGACGAGCAGGGTACCGTCTGGCTGCGCTACGAGGCCCAGGGGATCGTTCTTCCTGATGTGCTGGGCATCGGCCCACTCCTTGGGGAGGGTGATCACGTAGGATGATCCCCCGGTCACCTGGACTTTCCGGATATCCATGAGGGGATCTCTATATTCTCTATATATAAATAGAGTATCTACAGGAAAATGGTTTAAAAATACAGATTCATTCCTGGTGTATGGCAGGAACCATGAAGCACTACTGGATGACCGGACTTGCCACAGTCCTGATCATCGCAGTACTCGCCTCCGGGTGTACCCAACAGCCCCTCGATAGCCAGGAGACCACGCTCAAAGTCACCGGTTCGACCACCGTACTGCCGGTGGTCCAGGCTGCAGCGGATGCCTATATGGCCGATCATCCTGGTGCCGATATCCAGGTCACCGGCGGAGGATCCAGTGTCGGCGTGCAGTCTGTCGGTGAAGGTACTGCTGATATCGGGATGTCCTCCCGTGACCTGAAAGCCGGGGAAAAGACCACGTACCCGGACCTTGTGGTCACCACGATTGCCAGCGACGGGATCGGGATCATCGTTCACCCGGGCAATACCGTCCCCGCTCTCTCCATCGACCAGGTCAGAGCAATCTACCAGGGCAGGGTCACGAACTGGAAGGAGGTTGGCGGACCTGACCAGGTGATCGTGGTGACCGGCCGCGACAGCGCATCCGGGACCCGCGAGTTCTTCTTTGAAACCGTGATGGACAGGCAGAACTTCACCCCAACCCAGCTCGAGAAGAACTCAAACGGGGCAGTGAAGCAGACCATCATGCAGACCCCGGGGGCGATCGGGTACGTGGGTCTCGGCTATATCGACAACGAGGTCAGGGCAGTCCCCGTCATCGTGAACGGTGAGCCGGTCATGCCGACGGTTGACACCATCCTCTCAGGCCAGTATCCCATCTCCCGTCCGCTGATCATGATGACACAGGGCGCTCCGCAAGGACTTGCCAGGGACTATCTTGACTATATCCTCAGCCCTGCCGGCCAGATGATCATTGCAGAAGAAGGGTTTGTGCCGATCTCGCCATGAGAGATGATCAGGCCTCCCCGGGTGACCAGGAGTCCCCGGGAGATGGTTCTTTTTTACCAGGGCCGGGCAGGAAGGCTGCAGGGATTGGTTCGCTTCCCTGCAGCCACCGTAAAGAACGGTTCATGAAAGCGCTCTGGTTCCTCTGCGCCTGCTTTGCCGTTATCACCATCGTCTTCATCCTTGCTTTTCTCCTCTTTGACGCCTACCCCCTCATATTCGAAATAGGCATATCCAATTTCCTTGCCGGGACCGTCTGGAACCCGACCGGTGTTCCCCCGGCCTATGGGATCTTTGCCCTTATCGTGGACACCCTCCTCGTCATGCTCCTTGCAATGGCGATCGCCATCCCGCTCGGGGTGGGCAGTGCGATCTATATAGCCGAACTCGCTCCGGACCGGGTGAAAGCAATCGCAAAACCGGCAGTGGAACTCCTTGCCGGGATCCCGTCCGTGGTGTTCGGGTTCTTCGGCCTGATCGTGCTGACTGACTTCATCCGGGTGACCTTTGATGTCCCGAGCGGGGAGACCTGGCTTGCCGGTTCCCTCCTGCTTGCCGTGATGGCGCTCCCGACTATCATCAGTGTCTCCGAGGATGCCATCTCCGCTGCCCCGAACGAATTCCGGGAGGGTTCACTTGCGCTTGGGGCGACGCACTGGCAGACGATCAGCAGGGTTGTCACCCCGGCCGCCCTGTCAGGGATCACCGCGGCCATCATCCTCGGGATAGGCCGGGCAGTCGGGGAGACCATGGCAGTCCTGATGGTGACCGGGAATGCCGCGATCATCCCTGATCCGATCTGGAATGTCCTCTCACCCGTCAGGACGCTGACCGGTACCCTGGGTATCGAGATGGGCGAGGTGGCGATCGGGAGCACGCATTACCATGCCCTCTTTGGAATCGCCGTTGTGCTGCTCCTGATCACCCTGGCAATCAACCTGCTCGCAACGGTCATACTGGCCCGTATCAGGGAGAGGCACCGAGGAGGAACTCCCGTTTCTCCAGGGGGAGCAAAAAACAGATCCTGGCACTGGCTCTCCGCACCAATCAGGAAGTACGGGGCCTGGCTCGCAGGAGGAGTCCTCGGGCTTGCGATCGGCGTCGTCTTCGGCCTGCCTGCGCTTCTCGCCGCCCTCCTCGGGTATGCCGGGTTCCGGCTGATCCGGGGCCATATCTCCCAGGACTGGACCCAGAGGGTGGCATTCTCCCTGATAACCTGCTGCATCATTGCGGTACTCGTTGCCCTTGGCATCATCCTCTTTGACATCATTGCACACGGTCTGCCTTTCCTGACATGGGAGTTCCTGACCGCCCCTCCCTCAAACCTCGGGAGATCCGGGGGAATATTCCCGGCAATCGTTGGCACCATGTATCTTGTGATCGGAGCGATTGCCATCGCACTTCCCATCGGGATCGGGGCGGCGATCTACCTGACCGAGTATACCAGGGAGACCGCCGTGACAAAGATCATCCGGACCGGGACCGACCTCCTGAACGGGACGCCTTCCATCGTGTTCGGCCTGTTCGGGTTCTCCTTCCTTGTCATCTTCCTTGGCTTTGGGGTTTCCCTGATTGCCGGGCAGATCACGCTCGCGCTGATGGTGCTCCCGACCATCATCAGGACGACCGAGGAAGCCCTCAAAGCGGTCCCGGTATCGGTACGGGAAGGGAGCCTTGCTCTCGGGGCCACGAAATGGCAGACGATCAGGAAGGTGATCGTGCCACCTGCCGTCACGGGCATCGTGACCGGGACCATCCTCTCGATCGGGAGGGCGGCAGGGGAGACCGCCCCGATCATGTTTACCGCCGTAGTGTTCTCGACCCGGTTCCTCCCTGACTCGCTCTTCGATCCGGTCATGGCACTACCGTATCACCTGTACATCCTTGCCACCAATGTCCCGGGTGCAGACGGGCAGAAGTATGCCACGGCCCTCGTGCTCCTCGGGCTTGTTGTTGCATTCTATGCCCTCGCTATCTGGATACGCTACCGCTCGGCTGCGGCACACAAAGGGTAACCTATCATGATGTCAAACAATTCGATCATACGCACCGCACACCTGAACCTCTGGTACGGGGATACCCCGGCATTACGGGAGGTGACCATGCAGGTCCCTGACCGGCGTGTCACCGCACTGATCGGCCCGTCCGGATGCGGGAAGTCCACGCTGATCCGGTGTTTCAACCGGATGAATGATCTTGTGGACCACTGCCGCATCACCGGGAGGATCGAGTTCCATGGGAACGATATCTACGCAAAGGGATCCGACCCTGTTGAGATACGGAGAAAAGTCGGGATGGTCTTTCAGAAGCCGAACCCGTTTCCAAAGTCCATCTACGAGAACGTGGCATACGGTCCAAGAGTACATGGGATCAACGATACGGCCCTGCTCGATCAGATCGTCGAGCGGAGCCTCCGGCAGGCTGCCCTCTGGGAGGAGGTAAAGGACCGCCTGCAGGCCTCGGCCATGGGGCTCTCCGGGGGCCAGCAGCAGCGGCTCTGCATCGCACGGACGCTTGCGGTGGAGCCGGAGGTGATCCTGATGGACGAGCCATGTTCAGCGCTCGATCCGATCGCGACGGCAAAGATCGAAACCCTGATCAACGAGCTGAAACAGCAGTACTGTGTTATCATCGTCACCCATAACATGCAGCAGGCAGCACGGGTGAGCGATTATACGGGGTTCATGTACCTTGGCGAGATGATCGAATGCGGGACAACCACCCAGATCTTTGAGCATCCCAAACAGGAACTGACTGAAAACTATATAACGGGAAGGTTTGGATAAGGTGACAGGATGAGCGACAAATTTCATGCCGAGCTTGCGGAGACGAAAGAGAAGGTCCTCGGGCTTGGTTATCTTGCCGTGGGGATGCTCGAGGATGCCCTGCGTGCCCTCGAAGAGAACGACCCGGTCCGTGCCGAGGCGGTCAAGGCACGAAAGCGGGATCTTTCCAACCGGACGAATGCCCTCGAAGAGGAGATGTACCGGCTGATCGCGCTCTACCAGCCGATGGCAAAGGACATGCGGATGATCGCCTGCTCGCTCCTGCTGATCTCCTCTGCCGAGCGGATAGGGCGGTATGGGAAGGACATTGCAAGCGTGGTACTCAGGACATACGATGACGATCCGGGAGCAACCCAGCGGTATACGGACCTCGTCAGGGGACTCTCGATCCCCCACATGGGATCGATCGTGATCGGGATGATCAACGATTCGCTGAAAGCGTACGAGACCGAGGACCTCTCGCTTGTCGCGCACCATTCGGATCGCGATGATGCCGTCGATGCCCTCTGGCACACCATCTTCCGGGAAGGCATCACGTACATGATGGAGGATACCCGGACCATCACCCGGTGCACCAATTACCTGATGGTCGTCCGCTACCTCGAACGATGCGGGGACCATGCCTGCAAGATCGCCGAGAAGGTCACCTACCTGGTGACCGGCGAGCAGAACGAGATCCGGTAGCGGGGCAGGGGATCCTGTTCTGATAACAGGGTTCACCGCCGGAAAATACAGCCCCACATCTCCCCTCTTTTTTTAGCGGTTCCTCCTCTGCAGCATCATTGGTGTACGCTCGTCATCGGGATCTGTTTTTTAGCCTCCTCGCTGTTTTGTGTGGGAGACTACAACCAGGGGTGGTATCTGCATACCAGTTCAGTCACTCCAACCGCCGCCGGGGCGTCCTTTTAGGGCGGTGGCGTGCATCGCAGGTTGGGGGTGTTTGGAACATACGGCCCCCACACCATGGATCTGGTTCCTCGATCGTACCCGCACCAGATAGGATAGAGCCTTGTTTCATGATGCGCCGGATGTTCCGGCGCCCGGCATCACCGATGCGGCAATCGCGAGTATCGGGCCGACGATCAGGCCTGCCCAGAAGACGAGCCCGAGGATCCCAAGGATCGCCATCGCTGCCCGTTCCCGATACAACGGGGAGGAATCGGTCTGTGCCGCGATCCTGACAAGGAGCACCCCAAGGATGACCGGGATCGCGGCGAACAGCAGGGTGAGGAGCATGGAGGGCACGGGCCCGGTACGCAGCCCGGCCAGCACCATCTGGATGATCACGAGGATACCGCTCCCGATGAACGCAAATCCCGCGACTGCAGGCAACCATGCCCATGGCCAGGAAGCAGGGGGGATGCGCTTGTGGAACCACCAGGCACCGATCAGGATGGCACCGATCATCGGCAGGAGGTTTGCAACGAGGCTCTGGCCCTGCCAGGCCCGGACGGAGAGGATCATAACCGGGATGAGTACCCACTCGGCAAGAGTGAACGCTTCGAGAAATCCGGTCGCCAGGATGTACCGGCCTTCCGTTCCGGATACGGCAACGGTATAGTCACCGGACGCGGGTGCCGGAAGAGAGAGGGATGCACCTTCGTACAGTGCCATGGGGGTGAACGGTTCATAGGAGGGTGGTTGCCGGATATCCGGCACGGGGACGACGATGCTCCCGTATCCTTCCGGGATACTGGTACCCGGAGGGAGGAGATCCATAGTGGTGATCCCCGGTCCGATCACGGCGAAGGGAGGAGCGGTACCAGGATCGGGCGAGGAGGTGGAGATGCGGAGTTCTGTCCCCTCCTCTGCGCTGATACGGTAGAGGTCTGTTTCATCAGGTCCTCCCAGGAGTCCATACCAGGCATAGGACGTCTCCGCGTCCGGAACGATCACGACATCCCCGGTGCTGATTTTCGGAGAATGGGCCATGGACGGGTTGGACAGGAGGGCGATGAGGATGATGAGGATGATGAGGATGAGGGATGCCTGGATCCGGATGCTCCTCCTCCTTTCATGGGGTTCCTGGATCAGAGAGACTACCATCTTTTTTTCCCTCCCCTTACCCGCCATCCCTGCCCTGATCCTCCCTCCCCATGAAAAGGGCCACGATTCCCCCAATAATGACGAGGAGGGTGCCGATCGCGATGATCTCGGGGGTGAGCTGGAAGAAGAGGAAGATGCTCGTGACGATCCCGAAGAGCGGAAGGACCGGCATCCGGCCGATCCTGCCAGGGACCAGAAACGCCCTCTTCTGGTCCGGGGAGCGGTACCGGAGGAGGATGACGGAGAGGTTGACGATCATGAACGTGACGAAGATGGTGAAGTTCGTGACACTGGCCACAAACCCGATGTCCCCAGCAAAAAGGAAGAGGACGGCCCCGATGGCCGCAACAAGGATCGCGAGGTAAGGGGTCTTCCTCGTTTCGTGGACGCGGGCGAGCGGTCCGGGGAGGCTTCCTGCCCGGGCCATCCCGTAGCTGATCCGGGAGGCGGCAAGGAGCATCAGGAGCACCGTGTTTGCGGTGGCAAACAGCGCGATGACCGAGAGGAGGTCTGCCCCCCACGGCCCCCATGCCACCGTTGCCACCTCGGCAAAGGGAGCATCGGAGCCGGCGAGTCCTTCCCATCCCACGACGCTGACGGCAGCGATGCAGACGAGGATGTAGAGGAGGGTGCAGACCGCGAGTGCGATCATCAGGGCTTTTGGCACGGTCTTTTCCGGCTCCCGGGTCTCCTCCGAGAACTTGACCATCTCCTCGAATCCCTGGTAGGCAAAAAAGACGAGCGCGGCAGCGGTAAAGACCCCGCTGATCCCAAGCGGCATCTCAAGGTAGTCAACGCTCCCGAGCAGGGGCAGGCCGGCGATGATGATCAGGACAAGGCCGACGGCTTCGATCAGCGTGAAGAGCCCTGCGACCGCAGCACTCTCTTTTACCCCGATGATCAGGATGACGGTCAGGACTGCGATCAGGCCTCCCGCTGCAAGGACCTGGTCGATCCCGAACAGGCCGGTAAAATAGCCCCCAAACCCGAGGGCAACCGTTGCAGCCCCGATGATTCCTGAGAATATGATCAGCCATCCGACGATGAACGCGATGTACCCGCCGACCGCAGCGGTCGTGTATTCGTATTCGGCCCCGGCCTTCGGGAACATGGAGGAGAGCTCGGCATAGGAGAGGGCGGTGAAGAGGGCTACCACGGCAGAGATCGCAAAGGCAAGCCAGACGGCGTTTCCTGCTCCAGCTGCTGCCGTTCCGATCAGGGCATAGATCCCGGCACCAAGGATGATGCCGATCCCCGAGAGGGTGATCTCGGCGAGCCCGAGTGAACGGGAGAGCCGGGCCCCTTCCGGCTGGCTGGTCACCATAGATGAGTGGTGGGCGGGGATCGGAAATAGACTATTCGGACTTCGGGTCTGATCCATGCTCCCCGTTCCCGTGGTTATGTGATCAGGACGCTCAATCCCTGCAGGAAAATCCCTACCCCAAACAGGAGGCTGATGCCCGGTATCAGGCCGGGCCGGTGGTATGCGAGACGGCAGGACCGAGGGTACATGTCTGATCCGGGACCTGCAGTGATAATTAAGGGAGGACAGGACAGCGGGATTCCCATGACATCCTGCAGTGATGAAGGAGTTCAGGACTGAAGGGAGAACACAAGAGAAGTGTCGGTCAGGAGCGCTGAGAGAGTGCCTGACGAGAGTAGTTCAGAATAGGATCGAGGTGTACCAAATGAGAGTTTCTAAAAAAAAGAAGGGATTAATAGCGGGGCTTCCTGTGCTTGGGGAGACAGTCCCTGCAGTATACCGGTCTCCCCTGGGTGGGGGTGAACGGGACCTCGCACTCTTTTCCACAGTCTGAACATACCGTCTTGGTCATGGTCCGCGGTCCGGACGATGACGGGCCGCCATACTTTTTCTGATTATTCATTCCTGATCATGCAGTGATGATTCTGCATTGTGGTGTTTGTAAAGAGTAATATTAAAAAGTGTGGATAGAACTGGTCCTTCACCCGATCTCCTGGAGCATCCGGCCGTTTCTGAAGATCGAGATCTTGCCCCCGCTCTGCGAGACCACGATCCCGATCGCTTTGCTGACAAGCGTGATCCCGGCAATCGACGAATGGCGGGTGCCGAGCCCTTTTGCTATCCCGACGGCACTTGTATCCACGGTGATGTACCGGGCGGCGGCCTCGATCAGCCCGTCCCCCCTGATCACAAACGCCCCGTCCAGCTGTGCCAGCTCCTTGATGTTCTCGCGGATATCGTGGTTTGTGACCATCCGGTCCTCGATCCGGTGCCCTGCAAACGGGTTTAAGATGAGCTGCCGGGACTTGGAGAGGACGTTCTCGGTATCCCCGATCACAAACGCAGTACCCACTTTCTTCCCTTCCCGCCCCTCTTTGGCGATCTCAAGGCAGATGTTGAAGACGGTCTCAAAGACGTCATCCGCCACATCGGAGTCGGCGATCACCCGGTCCTTCCAGAGGGCAGTGCTGATCCGGCTCCGGTCCCGGTGCTCGTGGTCGGTGATGTCATGGCCGATGCAGACGATCTCCGAGATGTGCCCGTCTTCATCCCGGAGCGCCTTGTTGGTCCATGCAACCCAGATCGGCTGGCCGTCCCGGAGATGCATCTCGGTGATGCGGATAGCACAGCTGTCCCCGTTGAGTCCCATGTCGGAGACAAACCCGGAGAGCTGGTGGCTCTCCCCCTCGTGGGGCGGGATCAGCGTGCCGATGATGTTCTGCCCCATAATCTCGGTCTCGGAATAGCCGAAGAAGACCTGGGCAAATGCATTAAAAAAGGTGATCGTCCCGTCGGGTTCGAGCTTGATGATCAGGCTGCTTGCATGGAGGAGGAGCTCGCGGACCCGGAGCTCGCTCTCTTTGACCGCTTCAGTGAGCCGGACCTTCTCGGTGATGTCCTCGCAGAGGAGGATCTGGCCGCGGGAGGGGTCCTTCAGGTCGATGGCATGGACCATGAGGCTGCAGTGGACGAGGGTGCCATCGCTCTTCTTCAGCTGGGTCGTCGCATGCCCCCATCCCTGCTGATCAATATCCAGGGAGAGCTCCCGCGATGCCCGGTCAAAGGTCTCACGGCTGGCAAAGAAGGCAGAGGCGTTCTTCCCTACGAGCCCCCCCTCCGGGTGGCCGAGCCCGGTGGTCATGGTACTGTTTGCCCAGTCGATGACACCGCCCCGGATCTGGCAGATCCAGAGCGGAGAGAGCGAGAGGATCGAGTCAAGGAGCTCGGTCCGGAGTATCAGGTCCCGCTCCATCTTCTTTCTCATCACCACCTGGTAGATGAGGTCACGCAGTTCGGTCATCGGCTTTTTCGGTTCCTCCCCCCTTCCGAACTTCACTTCCTGGGCGTTGTTCACATCCTCGAGCACCAGGGTATCTTTCATCCGTGCATAGAGGATGAACGGGGTCGGGTTGCCGTGCGATTTGAGGTATTTGAGGAACTCGACCCCGTTCATCTCGGGGAAGAACTCGATCCCGTTCACTTCCGGGAGGTGGTAGTAGGAGACGATGATATCGTAGTTCCGGTTCTTGAGGACCTCGAGCGCCTGTTTTGTGGAGGGGACGGTGTCGATCCGGACCTCCCCGCTCTTCTCGAGATAGGCACGGGTGCTCTCGATCACGTCGCTGTTATCATGGACCAGGAGTACGGAAATCATCCTCTTTTCTCTACCACGGCGCAGGCAAGATAGGGTACGAGGGTTATCGAATATATAATTATTGAATCGGGTTTACCAATTGCCCGCATTATTCCGGTCCTTTTGTCATATTGCACCCGGAAACGTTCATTTGTCAGACTTCGAGACGCTCCCGGCGTACAGGGAGAGGAGGGCTGCGGCAACGTCAAGGGAGGTGTACTCATCCCCCATGATCTGCTGGACCCGGATGGTCTCGGAGTCGAGCTTCCCTTCTTCGATCAGGTCACGGACCCGCTGGGCCAGGAGCTCGGCCTTCCTGGTGTAGATCTCATGCTCCTTTGGCACCGACTGAAGCGCGATCCGTATCTTTGCAAACCGCTGGATGTCGCGGAGTTTCCACATCTCCTTGCCGGAGACGAAGGTGAACGACTTGCCTGACTTGCCGGCCCTGCCGGTCCGCCCGATCCGGTGGATGTAGTATTCAGGGTCCTGGGGGACATCGAAGTTGACGACGAGGTCGACTGCCGGGACATCGATACCCCGGGCAGCCACGTCGGTTGCGATCAGGATGTCGATCCTTCCTTCGCGGAACTTGCCCATGACCCGCTCACGCTGGGACTGGTTCATGTCACCATGGAGGCCCTCGGCAAGGTAACCCCGGGCCTGGAGCTGGGAGACGATCTCGTCCACCCGGCGCTTGGTGTTGGCAAAGATCAGGGTCAGCTGGGGGTCATACAGGTCGAGGAGCTTTGAGAGGACATCGATCTTTCCACTCTCCCGCACTTCGAAGTAGGACTGCTCGATCTTTGGCACCGAGAGCTGGTCATGCATCACCTGGACGGTTCTTGGATCGTGCTGGAACCGTGCAGCGAGGTCGAGGATCTCCTTTGACATCGTGGCAGAGAAGAGCACGGTCTGGCGATCGGAAGGAGTCTTTTTGAGGATCGCCTCGATATCGTCCCGGAACCCCATGTCGAGCATCTCGTCAGCCTCATCAAGTACCACGGTCCTGACGCCGGCAAGGGAGATGGACCTCCGGTCGATGTGATCGAGGAGGCGGCCCGGGGTCGCTATCACGACCTGGACCCCTGCCCTCAAAGCATGGAGCTGCCGCTCGATGGGCTGTCCACCGTATACCGGGAGAATGATCACCCCCCTCCGGTACTTTGCAAGCTTCCTGAGCTCCTCGGAAACCTGGATGGCAAGCTCACGGGTCGGACAGAGCACGAGCGCCTGGGGCTGTTTTCCGGCCGGGTCCGCCCGCTCGATGAGGGGGATCCCGTATGCTGCGGTCTTCCCGGTCCCGGTATGGGCCTGCCCGATGACGTCCCTGCCGTCCCGCATCAGGGGGATTGCAAGCGACTGGATGGGGGTCGGTTCCTCGAAGCCGAGGTCCCGTACCGCTTTTCCGATCGGTTCAGGGAGGGTGAGGTCGGCAAACGAGAGGACTTTCATGCCCGTCCCCCCATACCTGCTGCTCCCGCGTGGCATAGTACTTCCCTATGCCGGTATATTGTATCAGGATATCGTCTCATGGAATTCAACAACGGGAAATGGTTCATACAGTGTATATATCCTCCCTCTCCAGTGCACATAGTTCTTTGGGGAAGGGATGGTCTCTTTGGGTTACACCGGAGATACCGTAAGGCAGATCCTGCAATCCTGCCTGTGGGGCATAAAAAAAGAGAGAAGCCGGATTTTTTCACAAAGGGCAGGGGTCATTCTTCTTTTACGACGGGATGCTGCGGGATCGCGAGGACGATGTTCCGGTCGCAGAGGACTTCGGCGTTCCGCACCGGGAGGGTCACGATATCGCCATGCTGCAGCTGGTAGATCCTGCCATCGACCCCCATGAACGGCTCCATATCGGTCAGTACCCGCGAGAGGACAAACTCGGGTGGTGCGGCGGCTTCTTCGAGGATCACGGCACAGGCCTCTTCTGATGCTGCAGCAGGCTGGCCGGGACGGGCAGTGCCCGTGGAGGGGAGGAGGCGGCACCGGGTTCTCCCGAGGGAGAGGACGATCTCATCGAAGAGGTCGCGTTCTTCGGAGAGCATCCGTTTCAGGTCGTCGCGATCGATGTAGTGGCCTTCCTCCTGGTTCCGGGCAAGGGCCAGGATCTTCTCGGACCGGAGGTTGAAGAGGTCCTGGAGTGTCTCTTTGAGGCTCCCTACCCGTTCGATCAGGATCCGGGCCGAATCGGAGAACGGGTCCTCGTTTGCATACACCTCGGAGAGGAGGCACGCAAGCTCGTTTCCGGTGGACTCGTACAGGTCGGGAGGGAGCGAGAGGAGCCGGCCGGTCTCCCTCTCGGAGATCAGGATGGTCCGGAGCTCATCGAGGTGCATGGTCCCGCTCACCCCCCGAAAGTTCGGCAAGGCCCCGGCAGCAGAGGAAGACGGCGAGCGCCTCGGGGACGGTGTTCTGCCCCTTTTCAAGCCGGTAGGTTGCTCCGGACAGGGGCATGGTCAGCGGCCTGCTGCAGTCCACCTTCATGGATCGTGTCCCAAAGACCACCGCGTCGTCCAGGGGATCGAAATCCGGCAGGTCACGGACCGCGACGGGGGTGACCCGGAACCCGCTCCCCCCGTGGAGCGAGGAAGGGAGCCGGATCAGCCGCTTGATATCGGTGGTAACCGGTTCATCGGCAAGTGCTGCTCTCTCCCGGAGCAGGGCAGCGAACCGGCCCTCCTTGGCCGAGGAGAGGGTGCGTACCACTCTGCCGACGGCAAAATCCCTGAGGTTGACCGAGGTGGGATCGGTCAGGAGGCCGGCTCGCAGGTCGCGGCTCCGTTTCAGGAACTCCTCCGCGGTCACCTTCCCCACCCCCTCGAGTGCAGAGATCTCGGCGACCGCTTCCTTCGGCTCCATGGTCTCCAGCATGATGAGGTACTCGGTCAGTGCCTCTATATATCGCTGGCGCCATCCGCGGGGTGAAGGTGAAGGGAGGGAGAGGATGAGGCCGGGGTCAAGCCCGATCCCGCAGACATAGTCCACGAGTTCCCGCCGCTCGGCACTCCCCCACCCCCTCACCGCGATGTCCCTGATGTGGATATGGTAGCCCCGTCCCCCGGAGAACGCGACGTGGATCTCGTGCTCCCCAAACCCGAGTTCGCCCGTAAGCATCCCCAGGAGCTTCAGGGTCTCCTCCTTGACCCGGGCAAGCATCACGTCATACGGGCCCCGCACGATATGGTCGGCGTCGAGGTCAAAGATGAGGTCGGCGCCGCGCCACATCTTCTCCCCCATCGTGGGCGCATGGGGGAGGAGGTAGTAGGCCGATGAGTAATAGAGGTGGGCGGGGGCGACACTCCGGATGTACTCGAAGAGCTCGGTCGTTCCCTGGTACCCGATGTGCCGCCGCATCCGTATCTCGGGATACCCCGGGTCAAAGAGGACGAATGCCCATTCCCGCTGCTCCACGGACGGGGGAGCATTCAGGGGTGCCGTCCGGTAGTAGTCGGCAAACCGCTGCCTGAGAAACTCGACCGTGGCTGCTTTCATGGGACTTCCTTTACCATGTACGGGCCCCTTCGCTCATAGCCATGCCGGCGGTAGTAGGGCCGGACCCCGATCCCGCTCATCACCGCGATCTCATGGTATCCTTCCGCTGCTGCCAGTTCACCTGCGACAGCAAGGAGATCACGGCCTGCCTTCCGGTGCTGCCGCTGGTCCGGTGAGGGCATGCTCCCGAGCGGGACCACGCTCCCGTAGACATGGAGCTCACGGAGGAGGGCAGCGTTCGCGGTCTCCTCCATCCACCGGTCTCCCCCGGTCCGGAGCCGGGCAAACCCGACCAGGGAATCTCCGGAGACGGCCGAGATGAACTGCTCCTCCCCTCCCACGGCCTCGTACCGCATCACCCTGATCTCCGCGGGACCTTCCCCAGGGAAACGCCCTGCCTCGCGGCAGCGGATGCACCGGCACCGCTTCCCCCCTTCGATCAGCCGGTTCTGGCAGAGCTGCCGGAAGTTGCTGTGCCGGGAACCGGCCACGATCAGCTTTGCGGGGATATCCCGCTGGATCCGCTGAAGGCGGACGTATTCGGGGAGGAGAGACTTTCCATAGGCCACGAGATCGATCAGGGCGTCTTCCTCGTAGGGAGTGTAGGATCCTTCCCGCCAGAGCTGCTCGATCTCGGAGCCGGGAGTGACGAGGGTGGGGTAGATCTTCAGGAAGTCCGGCCGGAACGAGGGGTCCTGGAAGAGCGCTTCGAACATCCTCCGGTCCTTCCCGATCGTGCTCCCGGGGAGGTTCGGCATGACATGGAACCCGACCTTGAGGCCGGCGTCCCTGCAGATCCGGTTTGCCTCGATCGCATCCTTCGTGCTGCATCCCCTGCAGTTGAAGGCGAGGAGTGCATCGTCCAGCTGCTGGACCCCGAGCTCGACCTTGGTCACCCCAAGCGAGAGCATCCGGCGGACCTGCTCCTCCCGGCACCAGTCCGGCCGGGTCTCGAAGGTGATCCCGATGCACCGGACCGGTGAGTACTCGTTCTGGCGGAAGATGGCGGGGGTCGAGATCCCCCCGCGTCCGCCCCGGTACTCGTTCATGGCCCGGACACACGAGGCGACGAACCATTCCTGGTACTCCTCCGGCCGTGCCGTCATGGTCCCTCCCATGACGATCAGCTCGACCTTGTCGACGTGGTGGCCGAGAAGTTCGAACTGCCCGAGCCGGGCGACGACCTGTTCGTACGGATCGTAGCCATGCTCCCGTGCCCGGAGTGCTGCCGGTTCTTCACCGGTGTAGGACTGGGGGGAGGCGTACGGGTGATCCGGGCCCCCGGGGCAGGGGAGGCATCTGCCATGCGGGCAGGGGAAGGGAGAGGTCATCACGGCAACGGGAGCGACCCCCGAGAGGGTTCTGGTCGGCTTGACGAGGAGCAGCGCCCGGAGCGCCTGCCGTTCGTGCGGCAGTGCTGCGGCAAGGAGGGCCGAGTTCTTCGGGACGGAATCGAGGCGGTACTTGCGGCAGACCGCGATCTTCAACCGGGTAACCTCGGCAGGAGCGGGGTGGTCCGAAAAGATGAGGTCGATGATCTCCCGGTGGATATCCGGAACGCTCATAAAAGAGTTATTGCTCGACGGCAACCTTTTCCGGCACCATCTCGCTCGTGACTTTTACCGCAGGCCGCTGGGC
>Ga0316622_100000971_pt1 | contig 17924 bp, 13 predicted proteins | sample OWC_Aug_OW2_C1_D_FD_207646 | JGI IMG/M metagenome (GOLD analysis project Ga0316622, IMG submission 207646) | Wetland soil microbial communities from Old Woman Creek delta, Ohio, United States - OWC_Aug_OW2_C1_D5_C | ecosystem: Environmental > Terrestrial > Soil > Wetlands | place: USA: Ohio... | reverse complement strand
TCTCGAGCACGTAGCGGATGTCGCTGGTGGGGTCCAGGAGGTTACCGAACACGCGCGCCCCGGTGGGACAGGCCTCCTGGCACGCGGGCATCTGGCCCTTGCGTGTGCGCTGCAGGCAGAAGTGGCACTTCTCGACCACACCCGCCGGACGCGGGCGGTTGCCGAGGTAGTGGGTGCTGGGATTGATCGCCTCGGCGGGCAGGTCCGGCGCGCCCCAGTTGAAGTGTCGAGCCTGGTACGGACAGGCCGCCATGCAGTAGCGGCAGCCGAAGCACCAGTCGTAGTCGACGACCACGACCCCGTCGGGCTCCATCCACGTCGCCTGGATCGGGCAGGCCTTCACGCAGGGCGGGTTGTCGCACTGCTGGCACTGAACCGGGAGATAGTACTTGCCGGGGACGGGCACCTCCCTGGCGTCGTAGTAGTGGTCGGCGGACTCGAGGTCGAGGCTCCCCTGGTCGAGCTGCAGGACGCGGATGTACTGGATGTCCCGGCTCGGGTTGTTCTCCTTGACACAGCCGCGCACGCAGTCGCGGTAGCCGCGACACTTGGAGACGTTGATCGCGTAGCCAAAGACCACACCCGGCAACGGTGGCTCGTTGCCGCAGCGGATCGGCACACCGTCGCGGCTCTGGGCGCGGCGCTCGATCCGACGCAGCGTCTCCTCGATCTCCGCGGCGCTCATGCGCCGGTAGTGTTGCTGGAAGAAGTCGGCGAACGCATCCCCGAGCGTCTGTCCGCCCCACGCCCCCATGACCGCAGCCGGCGCGGCGACTGCCCCCGCGGCGCCGAGGCGCTTGAGGAAGCGCCGGCGCGCCCGATCGGGTCCGTTGGGGTCCTCCGGGCGCGCCATCACTTCTCACCCGCGACGCCTACTCGCGCCGCGTACTTCTCCCAGACACGCGCGACCCGGGGCGGCGGCTCGGACGAGCGCTCCAGGCCGCGGCGCATCGGCGGAGGACCCAGGGCAGGCTCGCGCGCCGCGATCGCCGGCTTGTGCTGGAAGTGGCAGACGGTGCAGTTGAGCAGCAGGCGATCGCCCTGCCAACCCTTCACCCGCTTGCCGTGGGCACCGAAGGCCCAATCCCGCGTCTGCTTGCCATGGCACTGGGCACAGACGATGTAGGACTCGTCGAAGGCGAGCTTCTCCTTCTCCAGCGTCTTGAGCCCGCCGGTCCCCTTCAGGCGATGGCAGGTGAAGCACCAGAACTCGCCCTTACCGTGTAAGCCGTGCTCGAGCTTGAAGTTGTCGTGGGGCTCCTGGAGCTCGCGCGGGGTGAGGTCCGACTCGGCGTCGTCGTGGCAGTCCCCGCAGGGGTGCATGTCGGCGTCCTTGCGCCGGGTGATCACGCGGAAGGCCGGGGCACCTTCGAACGGCGGCGAGCCCGGGACCGTCTTGGCCGGGTTGGCGTCCGGGTGGATCGCCTCCAGCTCGGCCGCCCGCAGGACGGGGGCGCCGGGCAGGAGGGTCACCGCGAGCAGGACCAGCGGCGCGAACCGCATCCGACAGCGGTCACGATGGCGGCGGGGGTCCTGAGACATGACGACCTCCTCCACGGGGCGTCGGCGGTCGCGGCCAGGCATGGCGGTACGGGCAGAAGCGATCGAGGCGCGGCCGGCCAGCGGCTCCCTGGCAGGCCATCCCTGGCCCACCTGCCTGGCGGGGGGCATTGTCCGCCCCGCCAGGCGCATACCGATAGGCCGATCGCCGCGGCCTGGACCGCGACACGCGGCTAGTAGCGCACCTCCGAGGAGGCCGCGAGCTTCGGCTTCTTCACGTCGTCGGGCAGCTTGTCGCCGAAGTTCTGGATGAGCGGCGGCGAAAGCAGGTTGTAGAGGAGCTCCGCGCGCACGATGCCCACGCCCGAGGCCGGCAAGCTGTACTCCAGCGTACGCTCCTCGTCGGGCTTCAGGCGCGTGTCCTTCAGGATCTCGGTCGCTTCCGGCGGCATGGCCGGCTGACCGTCCTTGCCCATGATGTATGCAAAGTACGCCTGCGGGTCGTCCTTGCTCGGGTGCGTCTGATAGTTCTGCCACAGCAGCTTCCCGTCCTTGTCGTAGGCGGCCAGCTTGAGCACGGCGTTGCGGAACGGTGCGCCGGTCGGATAGCTGTGGGGCAGGCGGTTGCGCAGCGAAATGGTGGCCTTGATCTGGTCACCTTCCTTCTGCGTGCTCATCTGCAGGGCCACGCCCTGGGTGACCATCTTGTCATCATGGCCACCGGCCATGGTGTGGTCGAACACGGTCACCTTCTCGCCCTTCTTGTTGATCACCTCGGTGGGCGGCATGTGGCAGGCCTGGCAGTGGATAAACGTCTTGCCCTCGGAGTACTCCGAACCCGTCATGCAGAGCGGGATGTTGGCCGGGTTATTCCGCTGGTCATGGCAGCCCATGCAGATGTCGTTGCTCTTGAAGAGACCGGAGCGGCTCCCTTGCATCGGTTGCGGGTGGTGAACCGGCGTCGGCCACTTCGCGTCCTTCGGCACGCGCTTCTTCGTATAGCTGATGCCCGAAGGACCATGGAGCTGCTCGGTATCGACCTCGTAGGAGGCAATCCCGAGCTGCATCTTGCCGTCGGGCTTCTTGATCCCCTTGTAGTGGGTGAACGAGTGGCAGGTGGTGCAAACGACACCGTTGGCGTAGGCCTTCTTGTCGTCGAGCTTGGTCTTCTGCTCGAAGGCCGCGACCGGCGCGTGGCAATTCAGGCAGACGGGGAAGGTCCCGCTCTTCTTGTGCTTCGTCCCCTCCTCCCGCGGGTCACCGACCTCCTGCTGATAGAAGGCCGCGTGGATCGGATCGTTGAGCGCCGAGCTCTGGGCATGGATCGAGCTCTTCCACTGCTCGTAGATCTCCTCGTGGCACTTCTTGCACGCCTCGGGACGGTAGTGGTGGACCGTCTTGCCTTCGGGCTCCTCTTCAGCCTCCTCCTCGTCGGCCGCGAATACGGCCGCGGAGGGCATGGCTGCCATCAGCCCGGCCAGCAGCAGAGCCACGATTGAGGGTAGGGAGCGAACGCGCACGAGACACCTCCATCCCGATGGTTGTATTGGAGCAACGAAGGCGCGCGAATGATGGGACAGGACCTGGCCTCCGTCCAGCCGCCTGGCGCAAGATCGGGGGAGAGTCGTGACTCTTCTTTGATCCAGGCCAATTTGATCCAGGCCCAACGTGAGCCCACCGCCACCTGTTGTGTGTGCCGACCGAGGCGTCCTTCGCCCCACAGGGCCGCTAGCTCCCCCGCGGGCACGCCGGGTCGCGGCCCGCGTGCCCATTACCAAGACCTGCGCAGGCAATGCCGCGCGGTCCGGGGTGGGCCTGTCGGGACACGCCGTGAATCCATCCCTGGAGGCTCGTGCGCCGCGCCCCCCGACGTCGCTCTACTGACCAAGGGGTCAGTAGCAGTCGCCTGGCCTTTCCCCTGGTGACGGCCCTTACCTTTGGCGGCCCGGGGGCGTGGGCCGCCGGCTGCCTGGACTGCCACCCATCGGCCGCCGTGGGGCACGCATCGGGGCACGCCTTCGGCGCGACCGACTGCGGGCCCTGTCACGGCGGTGACCCGTTGGCGGCAGCGCGTGACGCGGCGCACCAGGGACTGGTTGCTTTCCCCGGCCAGATGGCCGACGTCCCGCGCACCTGTGGCGGGTGTCATCCCGCCCAGGTCGAGGCCGTGCGCGCGAGTCCGATGGCGACCCTGCGCGGAATGGTCGCCACGACCCGCCGGGTCATCGCCGGCGACGGGCACAGCGAGCACCTCGAGTCCTCGGGTCGTCCGCGGGCACCGGATGCCGGGGCACTGCCGTCGGGGCAGCACGGCCCCGGGATTGCCGGACTGGGTTCCTCCCCTGCGGACACACTGCTGCGCAAGCTCTGCGTCGGCTGTCACCTTGGGCGGCCGAAGACCCGCCACGCCCACGACCCGGTTCGCGACCGTGGCGGTGGCTGCCTCGCCTGTCACGTGAACGCCTACCGCCGAGGCGCCCACCCCGAGGTCTCCGCCCGAGTGGAGGATGCCCGTTGCTTCGGGTGCCACTCGCGGTCCGGGCGGATCTCGCTCTCCTATGCGGGCCTTGCCGAGGTAAACGAGGACGCTGACAGCCACGCTGCGGCGGCGGGGCGCCTGGCCGACGGTCGGTGGGTCGAGCGGCGCGCCGCTGACGCCCACCACCGGGCGGGGCTCGCCTGCATCGACTGCCACACCGGGGCGGAGCTGATGGACCTCAGGCCACCCGCAGGCCTGGCCCGGGCGCCGGAGGCCGGGGCCTCGGCGGCGGCGGACCGGCAGCGCGGGTCCGCCGGCAGCGTCCGCTGTGTGGACTGCCACGGCCCCACCCGGGTGCAGGCGCGCCTGGAAGAGCTCTCCGCCTGGCAGCGCGAGCGCCTGCGCGGCTCCGTCCCTACGGGTGACCCGCAGCGCCTGGTCGCGCTGACCGGCCGCCACGGGACCCCGCTCGCCGGCCTCGAGATCACCTCCGAGGGGACCTTCCTGCACCGGCGCATCGGCGGCGGCCGCGTGGCCGTGCCACCCTACCGCGCCGTGAGCCACTCCCTCGCCGGGGCCCACACCCGGCTCGGGTGCGAGACTTGCCACAGCGAGTGGGCGCCCCGGTGCTACGGCTGCCACCTGGTCTACGACCCCGCCTCGCCGCAGTGGGACCACGTCGCCGGCGCCGAGACCCCGGGGCGCTGGCGCGAGCGCCGCTGGGCCACCCGCAACGGCCTGCCCCTGCTCGGCGTGCGTGCCGACGGGCGGGTGGGGCTGTTCGTGCCGGGGATGGTGATGACCGTCGCTCACCCCGACTGGCCCGGCCCTGAGCTCAAGAGGATTTTCGCGGCCATCACCCCCCACACGACCGGTCGCGCACGGGGATGCCCAACCTGCCACCGGTCGGCCGAGGCCCTGGGCCTGGGCGCCGGCCGGCTGGCCCGGGGCGCAGATGGCTGGACGCTCGAGGCCGAGCATCCCGCGCTGGCGGACGGTCTCCCGCCCGATGCCTGGACTGACCTGGGCGGTGCCCGAGCAGGCGCGGCCACCCGCCCCGGCGACCGCCCGCTCGCCCCGGCCGAGCTGCGTCGGGTGCTAGCGGTCGACGCCGACAATCGTTAGTGAGGAGCTTCGCAAGCACACCCACGCGGCCCGGGATGGGGCGGGTACCTGCGGGGCACCTTGACCCCCGCGCGCACCCTTTCACAGTTCGTGCCCGCGCCGTGGCCGGCTTGCCGAATTTCGTGCGTATAATCCACCGGCCAGGCGTGGTACTGATCGCATTGTAAGTACAGCCACGTCGCGGGGCACGGTCCGGGGATGGATTCACGGCGTGTCCCGACAGGCCCACCCCGGACCATGTGGCATTACTTGCGAAAGTCTTGGTACGAGTCCGGAGTGGCCACGTTTATATGAGCCCGTCTGCTGCGCAGAAGAGCGGGCGGGAACGGAGGAGGCAAGATCCCATGAAGCGTCTGCACTGCGCCCTGTTGGGCCCCCTGGCACTCCTGCTCGGACTCTCCGGCGCCGCTTACGGCGACACCATCAAGGGCCGCATCCAGGAGATCTCGAGCAAGGGCTCGACGATTCAGATCGAGGTGGAGGGCAAGCCCAGCGTCGTTCGGTTCGGACCCGAGACCCAGTTCGTGAACGCGGCCGGCATCAAGGAGCTCGGCGCGCCGGACCTGATCGAGGTCGAGCACACCCCCGGCCAGCCCGCGCTCAAGATCACCAAGGTGCTGTTCAACCTGCCACCCGGCGCGGAGATCAGCATCACCGAGATGGAGCAGATCCTCACCGGCAAGGGACCTTACGTCCTCGTCGACGCGCGCCCCAATGCCCAGTATAGCGAGGGCCACATCCCGACCAGCATCAACATCTTCCCCAAGGAGCTCGAGAAGCGGATCGGCGAGCTCCCGGCCGACAAGGGCCACCTGATCGTCTTCTACTGCGGCGGGCCAACCTGTCCCTACACGGGCCAGTCGATCGAGATCGCGGGCAAGGCGGGCTACACCAACCTGAAGGGGTTCCAGGCCGGCATCCCGGCATGGAAGAAGGCCGGTAAGCCGGTCGTCGCGAGCCCCGACTGGGTCTCCGCCAGCCTCGATCCTCACCACGTGATCATCGACGTGCGGCCGAAGGCCGAGGTGGCGAAGGGCCACATCCAGGGCGCAGTCTCGATGGAGGCGGCCGAGTTCCCGGCGATGACCCAGCGCTTCATCGCCGAGAAGAAGGTCGCGCGCCTGCCGGGGGTCACCGACATGGCCGCCCCCATCATCGTCTACGGCGACGCGGACAACAGCCAGGACGTGCTCACCGCGTACGGCGAGCTGAAGAAGTACCAGTACAAGAACGCCTCGATCCTGCAGGGTGGGCTGCGCGAGTGGACCAGCCGCGGCCTGCCGACCGTGACCGGCGAGGCGGCGACCAAGATCAGCTACGTCAAGAAGCTCAAGGAGGGCGCCATCCCGTCCGAGGAGTTCGCCCGGATCGCCGCCGACCCCGGGCAGGTCGTGCTCGTAGACGTCCGCGAGGACAAGGAGACCACCGAGGGCATGGTGAAGGGCGCCCTCGCCGTCCCCATCGACAAGCTCCAGGCCGACCCCTCCGCCCTCGCCAAGGACAGGGACATCGTCGTCTACTGCAGCAACGGCATCCGCTCGGAGATGGCCTACCAGTTCCTGAAGAAGAACGGCTACGACAAGGTGCGGTTCCTCAACGACAGCCTCACGGTGAAGAAGGACGGCAGCTTCACCTTCGAGTGATCGGCATGGTCACAAGGCGGCGCGGGCCCACCGGGGTCCGCGCCCTCGTGCCTGGGAGAGGCCGGCGGAGACCCTTGATCCTCGCGTCGTCACCTGACCCAGGGGCAGGCACGCGACCCGGGATGACCTGGCGGGACCGTGTGCCGCCACGACGGCGGCACACGAGCCTCCAGGGACGGATTCACGGCGTGTCCCGACAGGCCTATCCCGGGCTACGTGCCGCGATTCGCAAGCCTCTTGCCTGCTGAACATGAAGCGACGGGACTTCATCCGCCTCGCGGGGAACGTGGGGACGGCAGGGGCGGCCTCGTCACTGCTCGCGGGTTGCGCACCCGAGCCGCGCGTCCCCGACGAGGCCGAGGCCACGGTCACACCGACCGTCTGCGAGATCTGCTTCTGGCGTTGCGCCGGCTATGCCTACGTCCACGACGGCAGGCCCTGGAAGGTCATCGGCCACCCGCAGGACCCGCACTGCGCGGGCCGCCTCTGCACCCGGGGTACCGGCGGGATCGGTGCCTACGAGGACCCGGATCGGCTGCGCCAGCCCTTGATCCGCGTCCGCGCCCCGGGCGAGCAGCGGTTTCGGCCGGCGAGCTGGGACGAGGCCCTCGGCTACATCACCGACCGCCTGCAACGCATCGCCCGCGAGCACGGCCCGGAGCACGTCGCGCTCTTCAGCCATGGCACGGGCGGCGCACACTTCCGCCACCTCCTGCGCGCCTACGGCGCCGACACTTACGCCGCGCCCTCCTTCGCCCAGTGCCGCGGGCCACGAGAGGTCGCCTCCCGGCTCACCTTCGGCGAGGGGATGGGCTCCCCCGACCGCACCGACATGGCGCGATCGCGGTGCATCGTGCTCATCGGGTCGCACCTCGGCGAGAACCTGCACAACGGCCAGGTCCAGGACTTCGCGACGGCGCTCGCCCGCGGCGCTACGGTGATCACCGTCGACCCGCGATTCTCGGTGGCGGCCTCGAAGTCGCGCTACTGGCTGCCGATCAGGCCAGGCACGGACCTCGCGCTGCTGCTCGCCTGGACCCACGTGCTGATCGGCGAGGGGCTCTACGACCGCGACTACGTGGCGCGCTACTGCCAGGGAATCGAGGCCCTCGCCGCCCACGTGCGGCCCTTCACCCCCGAGTGGGCCTGGCTCGAGACCGGCCTCGACCCCGACCTCATCCGCGACACCGCGCGAGAGATGGCACGCGCGGCCCCCGCCACCTGCGTGCACCCGGGCCGGCACGTGACCTGGTACGGGGACGACACCCAGCGCGAGCGGGCGATCTGCATCCTCAACGCGCTGCTCGGCTCCTGGGGGCGCCCGGGGGGGTTCTATATCCAGGAGAAGGTCGCCCTGCCCGAGTACCCGACACCCACGTACCCGACGGGACCTGCCGCCAGCCGGGAGGCCAGGCGCGGACCCTACCCCCTGGCCGACGCGGACGTGACCAACGCTGTGATCGACGCCTCGATCGGCGCGGACCCGTACTACCGTGGGTGGATCGTCTACGGCACCAACCTGCCCCTCTCGATACCGGCGGTTGAGGGCAAGCTCGCCGAGGCCGCGCGGAGGCTCGATCTGCTCGTGGTCGTCGACGTCCAGCCCGCGGAAATCACCGGCTACGCGGACGTCGTCCTGCCCGAGTGCAGCTACCTCGAGCGCTACGACGAGATCCGAAATCAGCCGGAGCGCGAGCCCTCGCTCGCCCTGCGCATGCCGGCCCTGCCGCCCCGGGACGCGTCCAAGCCCGCGTGGTGGATGGCCCGGGAGATCGGCCATCGGCTCGGCCTCGGCGCCTACTTCCCCTGGCAGGACTACGCCGAGGTGATCGACTGGCAGCTCCGCCAGGTCGGCAGCTCGCTGGAGGAGATGCAGCGCCTCGGCGTGAAGCGCTTCCCGCGCAAAACCCCGATGTACCTGGGCGAGGGCGAGCCGTTTCGCTTCAAGACCCCCAGCGGCAAGGTCGAGCTCTACTCGAGGGAGCTGGCCGCGGCCGGCTTCGACCCCCTGCCCCGCTACACCCCGCCGGAGGAGGCGCCCGAGGGGTACCTCAGGCTCGTCTACGGGCGGACCCCGGCGCACACCTTCGGGCGCACCGCCAACAACCCCCTGCTCTTCCAGCTGAGCCCGGAGAACGCGGTCTGGGTCCACCCGGACGCCGCCCGCCGGCACGCCCTCGCGAGCGGCGCGTACGTGCGCCTGAGGAACCAGGACGGGGTGCTCAGCAACCGCGTGCGGGTGCGTGTGACCGAGCGCATCCGCCCCGACTGCGTCTTCCTCGCCCACGGGTTCGGGCACAACGCCCCTGGCCTGCGGCTCGCCCACGGCCTGGGGGCGGATGACACCGCCCTCATGAGCCGGGTGAAGGTCGACCCGATCATGGGCGGTACCGGCATGCGCGCCAACTTCGTGACCCTCGTAGCCGAGGGGGTCTCGGCGTGAGCCGCTACGCCATGGTCATCGATACCCGGCTCTGCATCGGCTGCGGGGACTGCGTCGTCGCCTGCAAGACCGAGAACCGAGTACCGGACGGGCTGAACCGCGACTGGGTGGTCGAGGCGACCCGCGGTCGCTACCCGCAGCTGACCACCGAGTTCCGCAGCGAGCGCTGCAACCACTGCTCGCACGCGACCTGCGTCCACGCCTGCCCGACCGGGGCGAGCCACTACTGGGGCGACAGCAACATCGTCCTGGTCGCGCCCGAGAAGTGCACGGGGTGCAAGGCCTGCATCGCGGCGTGCCCCTACGACGCCCGGCTCATCCTCCATCCCGACGGTTACATCGACAAGTGCACCTTCTGTGCCCACCGCGTCGCGCGCGGCCTGGACCCGGCGTGCGTGGCGGGCTGCCCGACCCACTGCATGCACTTCGGCAGGACCGACGACCCCGCGAGCGCCGTGAGCCGGCTGCTGGCGAGCCGCAGCCACAAGGTCCTGTTACCCGAGACCGGCAACGAGCCGAACGTCTTCTACCTGGGATGAGGCGGGACCCGCGAGGAGTCGGCGCGGGGCGCGCCTCCCACAACGCTCCGCGCCATGGGGCAGGTGACATGAGCACGCCGGAAGGGTGGTCAGCGTGGTCGAAGAGATCCTGGTAACCCTGCGCGCGAACGAGAAGGTGGACCCGACGCTCGCGATCTGGGGCTGGGAGGTCCCGCTCTACCTGTACCTTGGCGGGCTCGCCGCGGGCCTGATGGTCTTTGCCGCGCTGACGGTGCTCCAGCGCCGCGACGAGCAGGCACCCTTCGCCGCGAGCCGGGCGGTGCTCTGGGCCCCGGTCGTCCTCTCGGTCGGCATGGCTGCCCTGTTCCTCGACCTCGAGCACCGGCTCTACGTGTACCGCTTCTACACCGCCTTCGAGCCGAGCTCGCCCATGTCCTGGGGGTCCTGGTTCCTGGTGCTCGTCTATCCGGCAAGCATCGCGCTTGCCCTGGCCGGCCTGCGCGGCGGGTACCCGGTGCTCGCGGCCTTGCTCACGCGTGCCCCCGGTGGCGCGGCGCTGCTCGACCTGGCCGAGCGGTATCGCCGCCCGCTCGCGGTGGCCAACGTGGCTCTGGGGGTGTGCCTCGGGATCTACACCGGGATCCTGCTGAGCGCGTTCAGCGCCCGGCCCTTCTGGAACACGGGCCTGCTGGGACCGCTGTTCCTGGTCTCCGGACTATCGACCGCCGCCGCCCTGATCGTGCTCGCCGCGCGCCACCACCACGCGGAGAAGACCCTCTTCACCCGCATCGACATCGGCCTCATCCTGACCGAGGCGTTGCTCGTCGCCCTGCTCCTGGTAAACCTCGCCACGGGCACGCGGCCTCAGATCGAGGCGCTGCAGGCGATCTTCGGCGGGGGCCATACCGTAAGCTTCTGGGTATTCTTCGCCCTCCTCGGCCTGCTCGTCCCGCTGGTGCTGGAGGTGCTGGAGCTGCGCGGGGTCTGCCTCTGGTTCGTCGCCGCGCCGGTGCTGGTCCTGCTCGGCGGGTTCGTCCTGCGCCAGGTCACGGTCGACCTCGGCCAGCAGAGCGCCTGGCACCGGTATGAGCAAGGCTACGACGCGGCCCTGATCGAGCGCCTGCGCGAGGTCGGGCGGTGAGCGGGCCCGGGCTTGCGCAACGTGCGGGGGTGCGCGGGTGCCGGGTGCGGCCCCGCGGGACACGCCGTGAATCCATCCCTGGAGGAACGAGAATGCGCGTGCGACACCTCGCGCCGATCGTGTGGGTGGGCCTTCTCGCGCTCACCCTGGGTGGCTGCGACCCTAGCGAGTCCGCCGGTCCGGATGGGGCGTTGGCGGCAAGGCTCGATCAGGTTGCGGCCGCTGTGGGACGGGGCGAGGACCGGGTGACACCGACCCGGCTGGGCGAGTGGCTCGTCTCCGGCGTGCCGGCGGTGCACGTATTCGACCTGCGCGCCCGCGAGGACTTCGCCGCCGGACACCTCCAGGGGGCGACCCACCTGCCTGCGGGCGAGGCCGCGAGCGCGGCCGGCCGGGCGCGACTGGGCGCGATCCCGGGGCGTCTCGTGCTCTACGCCGAGGACAGCGCCCCCGCGGCCCAGGTCGTGGTCCTCCTACGCCTTGCCGGGGCCGAGGCCTATGTCCTCGAGGGAGGTTTCCGCGCGTGGTCAGCCCACCTCGCCGGGGAGCCCGCGCCGGCGGCCCCCGACCCCGCGGCCGAGGCCAGGCGCCTGGCCCAGGCGTGCCGCCAGTCCGAGGCCTACGCCGAGGCACGCTCGCGCGGCTTCGAGCCGCCAGCCCGGTCGCTCGAGCCCCCGACCGAGCGGGCGGGCGGCGAGCCGCCGAGCGCTCCCGCCGCCGCCACGCCGCCCGTGCCCCCCGGTGCCGTTTCCGCGGCCGTCGGCCCGCCCCCGCCGCCCCCTTCTCCGCCAGCGGCGCCCTCCTTCACCCCCCCGCTCCTGCCCGCCGAGGCCGCGCCGGCACCCGAAGCGGCCCCCGAGGGCGGTGGCTTGATCGTGAACGAGGGCTGTTGACCAACCCCGGGGCCGCGCGCCCCACGGTGCCCGCCGGCGACTCGGGGTTGTCTTCCTGGCGGGGATCCCGCACCCTTCGATTCGGACTGACCACCCGGGCCACCCGCCATGACCGAGCACTTCGAGCCGAGGAACGACCTGGAGCAGGCACTGGTCGCGGCCCAGGAGGGTCGTATCCCGGGGGATGAGTTCATGCGCCTCCTTCTCACCTCCCAGGTCTTCATGCCGGTTGAGGACCGGGAGACCATCGGCGGCTTCCAGATGTCGACCCGCGCCAACCCACTGTCGGTGCAGTCCGAGGAGGGCTATCAGGTGCTGGTCCTGTTCACGAGCCCCGAGCGGGCCAAGCCCTTCGTGCAGGACTTCCCGGCCTTCAAGGGGGGACTGCTGACCGAGCTCAAGTGGGTCTTGGAGCGCATGGGCGAGGGCTTCGGCGTCGCCCTGAACCCGGGGTGGGAATTCGGCATCGACATGGAGCCGGAGCTGATCCGCCAGCTCGCCGGGGGTGCGCGGCCCGCGGGCGAGCCTCCGCTCTCCTGAGCGGGTCGTGACCCTGGGCCCCTCACCGCCCTGGCCGGGTGGGCTCGACGCGTGAGCGCCGCAACCTCCCACGCCCCCCCGCTTACCGACATCCGCTCCCTGGAGACCCGCTACGAGGTCCTCCTCCTCGACGCCTACGGCGTGCTGGTCGACGGATCCGGTCCGCTTCCCGGGGCCCGGGACCTGATCGGACGCCTGAATGCCGCCGACCGCCCCTACTTCGTGCTCACCAACTCCGCGAGCCACCTCCCCGAGACCTTCGCGGGACTCCTCGTGGAGCGGGGAGTAGCGGTGCCCGCCGAGCGGGTGGTCAGCGCCGGTCTCCTGCTCCGTCCTTACCTGGAGCAGCACGGTCTCGTCGGCCGCCGCTGCCTGGTGCTCGGCACCCCGGACGCGTTCCGCTACGTAGAGCGGGCGGGAGGAGAAGCGATACCACCCCAGCCGGGGGTGGACGCAGAGGTCGTGGTGATTGCGGACCAGGCGGGCTTCCCGCTGCCCGACGCCCTCGACCTGACCCTCGACCTCTGCCTGCGCCGGCTGGACGCCGACCGCACGCTGAGCCTGGTGCTATGCAACCCCGACCTGATCTACCCCAAGGGGCCCGGCCAGTTCGGGATCACGGCCGGGGCCCTGGCGGTCGTGGTCGAGGCGGTGCTGGCCGACCGTTACCCTCAGCGGGTACCCCGCTTCGATCGCCTCGGGAAGCCCTACGCTCCGATCTTCGAGGAGGCGGCCCGGCGGGCCGGGGGCAACGTCACCCGGCGGTCGATGGTGATGATTGGCGACCAGGTCGCGACTGATGTGCTCGGCGCCCGGCGCTTCGGCATCGACTCGGTGCTGGTCACCGGTGGGATATCAAGACCCGTCTTTCCCTCGCCCGAGCTCACCCCGACCTGGGTCCTCGCCGGCCTCACCTGAACCCGCCTTCCGCCCAACGGCGCGGTCCGGCCCCTCGGCCCGATCGGCGCGGCGGGGAACGACCGGCCCGGCCACAAGCACGGAGCTAGCGGGCAGGACGGGGCCTGCGACGACGACCGGGCCTTCGGGATGCTCCAGGTGGACCGACTCGACCCGGCCCGAGAGGACGGAGACCGTGCCACGGCGCCGCTCGTCCCCCTCTCGGCTGAACTCGAAGCCGTACTCGCGTCGCAGCCGCAATCGCCCGGAGCCCGGGTCACGCACCGGACGCAGGCGCGCGAGGGCCACCGTCTCGTCGAGGAGCTGAAGACCCAGGTCCTCGCAGGCCCGGCGGGAGTGGCGCAGGGCGATCTCCCGCGCCTTCAGCGAGTCATGCCAGAAGCGCGCGAGGAGCGCCAGGCCGGCGAGGGCGAGGAGGAGCTCGGGGGTCAGTTGGCTACCCTGGCGCGGACCCGGCGCCGGGCTCGCCCCGGTCGTCGGTCTCGCGGTAGTCGACGGTCAAGCGGTCCTCGGCGAGGGGACGGAACATCCCCTCGGCGAAGCCCTGGTGGTGGGGGTGCACGCGGTAGCTCTCGATCACGGCCGGGTGGGCAAAGCGGATGAGCCAGGCAAGCCGGTAGCGCACCTCTCCCTGAACCGCCTCGCCAGTGAACACCTGCCGCACCCCGGGTACCCGGGAGAGCGCCCGACGGCCCTCGGCCATCACCTCTCCCACCCGGTCGGGACCCGCGCCGGCCGGATTGAAGAGGACCACGTGCTCGACCGTGCGCCACGGCCGGCAGGCGGCCAGGACCTGGTCGGCACGGCCCGCGCCACCCCACAGCCGGATGCAGCGCTCGACCTCCGTGGCGATAGCCTCGGCGACGCCCCGGGTCAGCGCGGTGAATCCCCCCCTGGGATCGCTATCGGCGTTGAGCCGGATGCGCGCGCCCGCGGCATCGGCGAGTGCGGTGTAGTAGTTGATCTTGGTGACCCCGTGATCGACGAGACGGCGGAACTGATCGTCGGTCAGGCCGGTTCCGCCGTGGATGACCAGGGGGATGCCCAGCGCCCGGTCCAAGGCGGCCAGCCGGTCGAAGTCGAGCCGCGGGGTCCCGCGCATGCGCCCGTGGACCGTCCCGATGGACACGGCGAGGAAGTCGACGCCGGTGTGGCGGACATAGGCCGCGGCCTCATCGGGCAAGGTGTAGACCACCTCCCCCGGGTGCTTCTCGGCGTCCTCGCCCTCCACCCCGGCGACGTAGCCGAGCTCCCCCTCCACGGGCACCCCGCAGGCGTGCGCCATGGCCACTACCGCGGCGGTGCGGGAGACGTTCTCCTCGAACGGCTCGGCGGACGCGTCCACCATCACCCCGTTACAGCCCAGCGCAATCGCCCTCTGCGCCGAGGCGAGCGAGGCCCCGTGGTCGAGGTGCACCGCGACCGGGACGCCGGCGCGCCGGGCCGCGGCCTCGACCGCCGGCATCGTCACCTCGAAGTCGTAGCACTCGAAGTGCGACTCCGCGAGGCTCAGGATCACCGGCGCCCGGCAGCGCTCCGCGGCCCGCACGATGCCCTCGAGGAAATCGAGGCTCACCAGGTCGAAGGCGCCCACGGCGTACTGGTGGCCGTAGGCGTGCCTGAGCAGGTCACCCATGTCGACAAGCGCCATCTCCGATCTCCCCCGTGGTCCGCCCAGGACGCCGCTCAGGCCCTCGCCATGTACTGGCCGGTCTCCGTGTTGACCCGCACCCGGTCGCCCGGCGCGATGTACTCGGGGACCTGGACGACGAGGCCGGTCGTGAGCGTCGCCGGCTTGGTCCGCGCCGACGCCGACGCCCCCTTGAGGGCCGGTGCGCAGTCGACGATGTCGAGGTCCACCGTCGCCGGCAGCTCGATGCCGAGCAGCTGGCCCTCGGAGACCAGGGCGTGGAGACCCTCCAGGCCGTCCGGCAGGTACGGCAGCTCGGCCTCCAGGGCGTCGTTGTCCAACGTGTACTGCTGGTAGTCCTGCAGGTCCATGAAGGTACAGCCCTCCGCCTGGCGGAAGATGAGCTGCACCGGGCGGCGCTCGAAGTCCACCACCTGGATCTGATCGTCGCTCCGGTAGGTCTGGTCTAGCTTCTGGCGGCTCACGACGTGGCGGAACTGCACCTTGTACAGGGTGTTGCCGCTGCGTGAGGACGGCGACTGGACCTGCACCTCGCGTACCATGTAGGTCGCCCCCTCGATGGAGACGACGGTGCCGCGCCTGAGCTCGCTTGCCTTCATGACCACCTCCGCACCCGGCCGCCCGCAATGGTAGGCGCGCCGGGCCTGACACGCCACGCCCACGGCGCCCCCGGCCAGGCGCGGGCGCCGGCGTAACCCCCGGGAACGTCCCGATGCTCCGGTTGATCCGCAGGTTAGCCCTGAGTGTCGCGGTGCTCGCCGCGCTGCTCGCCGTACTCGCCTATCTCGCGCTCGATGCCAAGCCTGAGGTCCAGGCACCGGCCGGCCTCTCGCGCCAGGAGATCGATCGCGTCGAGCGCCTGCTGCGCGAGAGCGATCCCCGCGGCCTTCGCGGGCCGGTCTATCGCACCCTGGTCCTCACCACCGACGACCTCAACGCCCTGCTCGGGTATCTGTCAGAGCGCCTGCAGGGGGCGACCTCGCGGGTGTCCCTCGCCCCGGGGGAGGCGCACACGCAGGTGACCCTGCGGGTTCCCCCCAACCCCCTGGGTGGCTACCTGAACGTCGCCGCCACCCTCGCGGCAAGGCGCAATACCCTGGTCGCGCGCGACCTGCGCATCGGGCGCGTGCCGGTGCCAGAGTTCCTGACAGCGTGGGGCTGGAGGTGGGTCGAGGGCCTCCTCGATCAGGACCCGACGTTTCGACTGGCGCGGGAGGCAGTGCGGGACCTGAGGATCGGTCGCGATGCGGTGCGGGTGCGCTATGAATGGCGGCCCGAGCTGGCCGGCGCGGCGCGCGACCGGCTAGTGCCGCAGGCGGATCAGGACCGTCTGGCCCGCTACCAGGAGCGTCTCGGCGAGGTGCTCGCCCGTCCGCAAGCGGCACGGGACCAATCGGTCCTTGCACTGCTCCAGGCCCTCGCCGCGGCTTCGCCGGCGGAGTCCGACGGGCTCGCAGCAGAGAACCGGGCGCTGTTGGTCGTGCTTGCGGCCTACGCCCTCGGCCGGGACCTGCGCCTGCTGTCCCCCCAGGCGGCGGCCCGGGCGCCGAGACGGGCAGGGTCGATCACGCTGCGGGGGCGGGTCGATCTCGCCCAGCACTTTCTGACCTCCGCGGCGCTCAGCGCGGCCGGTGGCGAGGGCCTCGCCGACGCCATGGGGCTTTCCAAGGAGCTTGCCGACGCCAGAGGCGGCAGCGGCTTCAGCTTCACCGACCTGGCCGCCGACCGGGCCGGTGCCCGCTTCGGCACCACCGCCACCGACCCCTCGGGGGGCGGCAGGGCATGGCGCGAGAGGCTCGCCGCCGGCATCGGGGAGGCCGACGTCATGCCGGCGGTCGCAGACCTCCCCGAGCTCCTCCCCGAGAAGGAGCTCCTGGCCCGCTTCGGGGGCGTAGGCACCCCCCGCTACGACGCGCTCCTCGAGGAGATCGACCGCCGCGTCGCGGCCCTCGCCTTCTATCGCTGAGCCTGTGGACAAGCCCCTTTCCCGAACCTGACGGCGAGGCCGCACCGGTGCCCGGCGCGACCGGTCCATTGATACCCCGGTCTTGAGCGATTGGTGCCGCGCCTCAGCGCAGCTTGACCTCGAACGTCAGCTCCTCCGAGGGCCTGAACCAGTGGTCGCGCCGGGCCTGGAGCGCGACTGTCTCGCCCGGACTCCGGTCATGCAAGGCGATGCGCACGTCCGAGAAGCGCGTAAGGGTCACGCCGTCAATGGCGATCAGCTCATCGCCCTCGCGCAGCCCCGCCTCGTGGGCGGCGCTCCCAGGGTCGAAGGAGGCGACCCGCAGACCGTTGCCGGGGCCGCCGTCGAGGCGGACGCCGATCCGGCCCGAGGGGGGCAGGCGCTCCGCTTGGGAGGTCAGGAGATAGTCGGCAAGCCCAGGCCCTGGGGTTGCCGCGTCCGCCGGCAGGAACAGGACCCCACGCTCACCCGTGCGCCTCGCGACCCGGTCCGGGATACCCGAGCGATGCACCAGGTGCCCAGCGCCCGCGAGCACGACCAGCGTCGCCCCGGGGTTCTCGGTCAGGTACCGGGCAGCACGCTCGGCCATCCCCTCGTCCCAGAGCAGCTGGACGTCGACCCAGCGGTCGAAGCCCTGGTCGTCGGCCCCGGGATGCTGGTCAAAGACGGCCCGCAGTCGGGCCATGTAGGCCTCGTCGCTGCGGTCGATCTCCGCGGGCACCTGGGCACGCTCCTCGGGGTCCAGGCCGTCCAGCCCGACCTGGCCAGCCTTGCTCGTCAGCTCCACGGGGAGGTTCAGGGCGATGAGCGGGATGCCATTCTCGCGGGCATACGCCAGGATCGGCCGGTAGAGCCGGTAGTCGTAGCGCCAGCGGTCGTAGTACTCGGTTCGCGCGAGCATCTCGCGCTCTTCGATGCGGCCGGCCACGTAATCGTCGAGCGCCCCCTGATACGGCTGCTGGAAGAACTCCATGCCGATGGCGAGCTGCGGGCGCCGCGCGTGCAGTGCCTGGATCACCGCGAGCTGACTATGGTGGTGGTCCAGCCGATCGTGGCTCTCACCGACGTAGACCACCCGTGCCCCGGTCAATCGTGGGATGATCTTATCGAGGGGAGGCAAGTTGC
>Ga0316622_100000969_pt1 | contig 17933 bp, 18 predicted proteins | sample OWC_Aug_OW2_C1_D_FD_207646 | JGI IMG/M metagenome (GOLD analysis project Ga0316622, IMG submission 207646) | Wetland soil microbial communities from Old Woman Creek delta, Ohio, United States - OWC_Aug_OW2_C1_D5_C | ecosystem: Environmental > Terrestrial > Soil > Wetlands | place: USA: Ohio... | reverse complement strand
GATTCCTCTGACGTTGGCGTTCTTGATGGTCGGCATGGAGCGTCTCCTTCCGTGTGTCCTGTCTGATTAGACGGGAAGGAAGTGATACCCCGACAGCAGGGGTGTGAAACGTGTGTGACAGGCGGACCCGCAGCCCGGTCAACCGGGCCTACTGCACCGACGTGCCGAACAACCGTCCAACCAGGGCCGTGCATGCCATCGCCACGACGCCCCAGAAGGCGACCCTTGCGGCGCCGGCCGCCAGCGGGGCGCCTCCCAGCCTGGCTGCCGTCCCGCCGAGCACAGCAAGGAGGACCAAAGAGCTGGCCCCCACCGCCGCGCTGAGAGAGCTCGGTGGCCAGAACGCCGCGAGCACGAGCGGCAGGGCTGCGCCGACGGCAAACGCGGCGGCCGAGGCGAGCGCCGCCTGTATCGGTCTGGCACGAGTCGATTCGCTCAAGCCGAGCTCGTCTCGTGCGTGGGCGCCGAGTGCGTCGCGGGCCGTAAGCTGGTCCGCGACCTGCGCCGCGAGTTCCGGCGAAAGCCCGCGGGCGACGTAGATCAGCTGGAGTTCCGCACGCTCGGACTCCGGAGACGTCGCAAGTTCCCGGCGCTCCCGCTCGAGATCGGCGCCCTCGGTGTCGGCCTGGGAGCTGACCGAGACGTACTCGCCGGCCGCCATCGAGAGCGCGCCGGCCACGAGGCCGGCGAGCGCCGCGACAAGCACGGCGCCGGGGGCCGGATTGGCGGCGGCAACGCCGACAACGAGGCTGCTCGTGGATATCAGGCCGTCGTTCGCACCCAGGACGGAAGCGCGCAGCCAGCCGATGTGTTCGGTGCGGTGAAGCTCGCGGTGCGCCATCGTGCTACGCCATCCTGTGAATGGGGGCCACAGGATACCACCTCGGCGGGCTCCTCAGGCCTGCCGCCGCATGCCGACAGCCACGAGCAGCCACGCGACGGCGAGGAACGCGAACGCCACGAAGGGGGGAATGAGGCTCTCCGACAGGCCCATCAGCATCACGTTGAGGGACTTCGGGTCCAGCGGCTCGGTGGCTCCCGCGAACTTCAGCGCGGTGGCCGTGCCCACCGACGAACTGCAGATCGCCGCGAAGATGGCCGCCAGCGAAAGCGGCCGCATCAGCACCAGTTTCTGTTCCGTCGGGCGGACGGCATAGGCGATCGCCGTGCCGAACACGCCGACGCCCGCGACCAGGATCACGAAGCCCATCAAGTAGATGCCGATCATGGCTGTCCTCCTTGGTGTCTAATCCGTACAACGCTCCAAGGCGCGGCGCGTGACGGGTGTCACGCGGCCCGTCCCTGCGCGTTGGTACACTCGACGGGAGAACCCGTTCCCGCGGCACTGTCGATCCGCCGAACGCAGGTTCTCGAGGCGTCCCTTTGATGGACCGGGAGTCCGAGATTGCCCTGGTCGGCCGGCTCCGCGGCGGCGATGCCGCCGCGTTCGACGCCGTGTACGAGGAATACCGCGCCCGGCTCTTTTCTTTTCTCGCGCGGCTCAGCCGGAGCCGCGACGTCGCGGAGGACCTGGCCGAAGAGACGTGGCTGCGCCTGGTCGCGTCGGGCCGGCGACTGCAGCCCGACACGCGCCTCGGCCCCTGGCTGTTCACCGTCGCGCGCAACCTCTACTACAGCTACTGCCGCTCGCGCGCCCTCAGCGAGGCGGCCTCCGACGGGCTGATCGGCCTGTGGCCGGGCGGGAGCCCCAGGCCGTCGCCGTTCGAAGAAACGGCGGCCCGGGAACTCGAGCGGCGCGTCGAGCGCGGGCTGGCCGCCCTCCCGGCGCCGTACCGGGAGGCGCTGCTGCTCGTGGGCGTCGAGGGGCTGACGCCGTCCGAAGCGGCGGGAGTCTGCGGCCTGATGCCTGAGGCATTCAGGCAGCGGCTTTCACGCGCCAGGGCGGCGCTCGACAGGGAACTTGGCGAAATCAGGACGCGGCCGCACGCGCTGGCCGATCAGGTGGCGACATGACCGAGAAGACGGCCCGGCAAGAAGACGAATCGCCTGGCGACCTGGCGCTGCTTGGCATCCACGAGCCTGACGGCGCGAGGGATGCCCGGGCTCGCGCGCGTTGCCACGCCGCACTGGAGAGGCGGCGGCGGCGGGAGCCCGGACCCGCCAGGCCCGCGTGGCGCAGCCGTCTCGAACCCGCCATCGTCGGGTCTCTCTGCGGCATGTATCTGTTCGAGGTGCTGAGCCGGGCCGTGGATCTCTACCGCTTCTGATCAGCTATTGACGGCGCCGGCGGGCCTATAATCCCTCGAGCAAGGAGGCTGCCCGACGTGGTCGTGTTCGAAACCGAGCGCCTCGTGATCCGGCGCCTCACCGTCGATGACAGCCCCTTCATCCTGCGGCTCCTCAACGAACCGTCGTTTCTCCAGCACATCGGCGACCGGGGCGTCCGCAGCCTCGCCGACGCGAGGCAGTACATCCTGACGGGTCCAATCGCAAGCTACGAGCGCTTTGGCTTCGGCCTGTTTCTCGTCGAGGTCAAGGAGACCCGCGCGCCGATCGGGATCTGCGGCCTCTTGAAACGCGACGCCCTCGACGATGTGGACGTCGGGTTCGCGTTCGTGCCGGAGTCGTGGTCGAAGGGGTACGCGTTCGAGTCGGCTTCGGCGACGCTCGCGTATGCGCGCGACACCCATCGGCTGGCTCGCGTCGTGGCCATCGCCTCGCCGGACAATGTCGCGTCGATCAACCTGCTCGTGAAGCTGGGCTTCTACTTCGATCGCATGGTGCTGATGCCCGGCGACAAGACCGAAGTGAAGCTGTTCGCCCGCCAGCTGGGTCCTGAAAGCGACTGAGATCGTGATGTCCCACACACATCCGTGGCGGGCGCTCGCGCTGGCGGCGGCCGTCCTGGCGCAGACAGGCTTCCCGGAATCTCCGGCGCCTCTGGCCCAGGACGATCCCGCCTCGCTCGTCCGCGCTTACTGGACCGAGGGCGACCCTGATGCGCGAGTCGCCATCGCGCGGCGCCTCTCGGCCCGTCCGGACTATCGTCCTTCACGCCTGCGCGAGTGGCTCCACGGCGGCGTGCCCTTCGAGGATCTGACTCCGGGCCCCAGGACGCTCACTGTCGAGTCGGAGCCTGGGGCGTCCCTCAAGGTGACGCTCGTCGTTCCCGAGGGCTACCGGCGCGATCGGGCGTGGCCCCTCGTGTACGCCTTGCATCCGTCCGGCGAACCCGCGGACAGGTGGGCCGGGCAGGTGCAGCGCATGCTGGGGGCGCGCGCCCGCGACTTCGTCATCGCGTCGCCTGAGTACCGGCAGAACTACATCGCCGCCAAGCCGCCGTTTGTCGCCGAGCACGCCGCCATTCTCGATGCGGTCGCCCGGCTCGTGCACGTCGACGCGAACCGCGTGTATGCCTTCGGCTACTCGAGGGGCGGGTTTGCGGCCTGGTACGTCACGCTGTTCTTCGCCGACCGATTCGCGGCGACGGTGGCGCTGGCGGCGGGATTCGACGTCGCGCCAGGCCCCGATGGCTTCTGGAAGCACATCGCGCCCAACGTGGCGCACGTTCCCGTGCTGAACGCGTGGGGTGAGCTGGACCCGCTCGTGATCCGCGACCTGGCGGAGAAGCCCGCCGGGACCTTTGCCGAGTCGAACCGCTGGTTCACGCAGGCGCTTCGCGGGATGGGCCTGCCAATCACCAACATCGAAGTCGTGGGCGGCGTGCACAACCAGCTCGCGCCTCCAGGCGAAGCCATCGTCGACATCCTGAACCGGCGGAGGGTCGTGGACCCGCCGCGCGTCGGCCACGTCTTCCGGCACCTGCACCAGGCGTCGAGCTACTGGCTCGAGGGCCTCACGTGGGAGGGCGACTCGTGGGGCGAGCCTTGGCCGGCGCGCGCGGCGGCGCAAGCCGGCGAGTCGGAGGCATCCGTCCTGGCGCGCACGCTCGAGCCGCTGCTCGGCCGGCTCACTGGCGTCCGCGACGGCCAAGTCATCCGCGCCACCAGACGGCATATCGGCGACGTGGTCATCTGGTTCGGCGAGCGGTCCATCAACTGGGATCAGCCTGTGACCATCGAGGTCGACGGCAAGGTCGTGTTCTCCGGCAAACTCGCGCCGGATGCCGGTCTCGCGCTCGCGCGCGCGAAGGCGACGATGGACTTCGAGAGGCTGACCTTCGCGGGCATTCGCGTGACCGCGTCCGGCGAGGCTTCCGTCGTCAGCGCCGCGGCGATGCCCGAACCCGCGTGGAAGCGGTAGGCCCTCGAACACGACCGGGCGACGACGCGGCGCCGATGCCACCGGCCAGCATGGCCTTCTGACATTTGTTCCCCGGAGTCGGACACAATGGGCGGCAATGCATCCGTTCCGGGCCTGGTTGAGGTTCACGGCCGTCGCCGTCGCGTACGGCGCCGCCTTCGTCCTGTTCCGGCGGACGATGCCGTTCAGCCTGGATTCGCCCTGGTTCGTGCTCGTGGCGATGATCTGCTTCCTCGGACTCGCCTTCGTCGCGCAGCCGTTGCTGATGATGAGGATGCCGCGTCCGCTGAGAGCCCTCCGCGCCTGGGAAATCGAGGGAAGGCTCTACCGGACGCTCGGCGTTCACGCATTCGGGTCGCTGCTTCGGCGGACGCCGTTGCGGCTGTTCAACAGGGATGTCTACCTGCGCCAGGGTGTGCAGGAAACCGCCCGCGTGGTCGCCGAGTTGGAAGCGGCCGAGGCCTCGCACTTCTGGGCGGCGGTGCTGGTCCTGCCCTACATGATCCACGCCGCGCGCTCTGGCGCCTGGGACGCCTTGCTCGGAATCTCCCTCGCGCAGCTCGCCATCAACGTCTATCCCGTCATGCACCTCCGGATGAGCCGGCACCGGCTGGTGAGGTTCTGGCAGAGGAGGTCGAGTCGGCGCGCCGCGGCGTCTACTTCCCTCCCACCATCTTCATGACCTCGTCTGTTTCCATGACGGGATAAGTTTCGACCGTCCCGAGGTCGCTCCAGCCATAACTGCCCTTGAAGGCCGCCGTTGCGTCGACGGCCTCGATGAGCCTGAAGACGCGACCGGAGCCGACGTAGCTCCATTCGCCGAGGATCTTGATTCCCTCCGGCAGCTGCGGGCCCTTCTCCAGCCGGCGCTTGATGACCTCGTCGCGGTTGGCGGGCGGATACGTGTAGACGGTCATGAACAGCATGGCTCTCCTCCTTGCCCGGATGCGCAGCGGCAATGCCAGCGGCCCGCGGCGCCTCCTCGCGGCGCTTGGCCAGCGCTCCTGCTGAACTGGCGGGTTTCGCCTGGAGTATGCGCTCGGGTTCGAATAGTGTCAAACGTTCGTGGGGGTTCGTTCGTGGGGGTTCGTCGTCGATGCCAAGGTCCGCGGGCCTCGTCGTCAGCGCGGGCTCCCGCGGCTGAACCGTTCCGACTTCATCGGAGAGCGGGTTACGTGAGTCAGGCTACCTTGGCCTGCTCGTCGTCGCGTGCTTCCTACTCCGCCGGCGGCACGTAGCCAATGGACTCGGGCAACCGGCGCGTGTTGAATCAGTCTGCCCCGCCCAACCTGGTACATCGCCCTGCTCTGCCGCGCGCTCCAGGACCAGCCGTGCGGCTCGCCCTCTCTCCCTCGGGCGAGAGGCGACGCGGTCATCTCATCGAGTGCATCCTCTCAACGAGTGGGCCCTCCGGCAATCCCGGTGCGGTTCACCTTCAGCAGCAGTGGCGGGTACGACGTCTCGTCCTGCTGCACGTCCTGGAAGCTGTACCGGGCAACGACCGAGGCGCTCCCGGGATCGAGAGCCACGATGTTCAGGCCCGGACCGTTCACTGATTCGAGGACGCGCCCACCGTACACCAGTCCCGACGGCGCGGCCGCACCGCAGCAGTCGCCCTCGCTGATGAGCGTGAAGGTGCGGCCCAGCCCGGGCACATCGATCCGTTCCTGCAGCCGGCGCACATTGGCGGCGCGAGCCACAAGGGGCTGTCCGCGCAGAAACACCGCGACGAAACTCCGATTCGCGCCGGTGGTCACACCAGCGCCACTCGCAGCGAGCACGGCATTCAGTCCGTCCATGAGGGTGCTGGACAGGTGTCCGCGCACCGCCAGCAGCACAAGATGTTCTCGATGCCGGTTCCACACTGTTGGAAACGACAGCGGCGTCGCGACCGGTGTGACGTCGAGCGGTGCCAGGGGTTTCAGCGACGGAAGGTCGCTGGCGAACGTGTAGAATCTCTCGCGGCCCGCGAGTTGGGCCGGGTCGTCTGCCAGGAGGGGAGCGTGGCCGGCGGGCGCGACGGCTTCAGCATACTTCCACGCGTTGGCGCCGTAGTACTCGAAGGTCGAGATTCCGCCCGCGCTGTACAGGGCCCCGTCGCCGTCAACCTGCGCGTGCAGGTATCGCACCACATGTGCGATGAACACGTGCTGCGGCGTCATCTTCTCGGAATGAGTCACGGCGTTCCACAGGCTGGTGGCGAACACGAGCGTGACGGCGGCGACGTTCCACCGCAGCCAGGGTCCCGGTAGTGTGCAGAAGAAGCAGAGAATCATCGTCGCCGGCAGGTAGAACACAACGATGTCGCCGATGTCGTACGTGGCCGCAAACGCCACCTGTCCGGCGGCAGCGAGGGCGAGGAAGAGGTACGCCCGCCGGTCGGCACGGCTGCCCCAGAAGCCGGAGCCCGCAGCGACAAGTGCGCCGACGCCCAGGAGGAACGGTGCGGCGCCGATCTCCCAGTCGCGCAGTTGGCGCGCAAACGACGAGAGGCCATCCCAAACGGGGCGCGAGAGCATTTCGTGACGGAAGTTGCCGCCGGTCGCATAGTTGACGAGGTCCCAGAACGACGCGTCCGCGCCAATGCCCTCGAGATTACGCCCGCCGTGGTGCGACAGGTAGAGAAGGTAGCCGTACTGGCTGGCTCCTGCGGCCGCAACACCGACCAGGAAGGCCACGTAGCGGGCGTTCGAGAGGAGGCCGCGGTCACGGCTCAGCGTGAGGTACGCGAGCGCCGGCAGCAGCGTAATCATCGTCAGATGGTTGCCGAAGCTCAGTGCATAGACCGCCGATCCGACAAGGAAGCAGCGGCGATCGCCTGTGGCATGAAACCGCACGAAGAGGTACAGCACCGCCGCGACGAAGAGCGCATTCAGTGTGTAGACCTCCGCTTCGGTCGACTGGGTCCAGAAGCTGAGCGAGGTCCCGAGCAGGCAGACGGCGGCAAGCGATGGGATCTTGCGGCCCGTGAGGGTCTCCCAGGTGAGGTAGGCGAGGCACAACGCCGCCACGCCGAACACCGCCGACATCACCGTGATGCGGAAATACGGCTCCCACCACACGAGCGAATGCCCGAAGAATTTGGTCAGGATGAGGAAGAGCGGATACCCCGTGGCGTGGGGCGTGCCATTGGTGAGCCAGAGGAACTGCCACTTGACGGAGTCGCCGAAATTCACCCGCCCCCCCATATCCGGGTAGAGCGTGGCACCGTACAGCGTGCCGAACACCGCCACGATGAAACCCAGCGCCCACCGGTTGGTCGTGCCGAGGCGGCGGCGCACTCGCATCACGAAGCCGCCGACGAGCCCGCCACGGGCGCGTGCCACACGTCTCAGAAGGCGGGGAACCCACAGAAACGCGCGGCGCAGCGCCGGTAGGTAGATCAACACGACACCGAGCACGAAGGCCTGCACCCCCAGCAGTACCCGGAACGGCGTCAACACAGGAGCGATTGCCGTCCCGATGAACAGCAGCAGACCGATGGCGCCGAGGCCCAGGCTGATACGACGCTCCAGCGTGGAGGCGTCATGCAGCCAGCGTCGCGGAAGCCATATCAGGGCCACGAAGAACACGATGACGACCGCCAGGTCGATCCCGGGGAAGGTGGAGCGGTTCTTCGGCACCACCACGAGCGGTAGCAGTCCTCCCGAGTGCCCGTGGATGTTTGCGAATTCGAGATAACGGACCGCCCACCCGCCGCGGGCCGCCTCAAGCTCCATCGTCCGCGGCAGAGCGTTCAACCCGGCGGGCAGCACGAAGTCAAAGCGTTGCTCCGCTCGGCCCACGATCTGCGCACGGCCCAGCTCCGATCCAGCGACGGTGATGCGAACAGCGTGTGGCGTTGCGTCGCCTGCCATCCGAAGGACCACGGCGATCGGTTCGGCACCAAAGGCACTCAGGTCCGGCAGCGGCAGGTGGAGTCGTCCCTGCGGGGAGGCTTCGCGCGCGTCACGCAGGACGACGATGCGGATGCGGTCGAAGCGCTGAAAGACGAAACTCTTCAGGATGAACGCGCAGTACAGCGCGAGAAACAGCGACAGCAACTGCCCGGCGTGACGCCAACCCGGTTTCCTCATGATGCCTGCACAAGCTTGATCCCTTGCCGCCTCTCCTGGTGACGGCGACGCCACCAGCGGAGTCGATGCCTGTCATCACACGTCCATCGCCGCGCCCGCACACCCCGGCCGGCAGTCGGCGTGACCGACATGGAGCCTATTATGGCATCGACTCGAAGTCCCACACGGAGAGCTGCGAAGCCCGGGTCCGGCCGATCAGGATCCGTTCTCGAGGAACGGAATACCCGGGTTCGCAACTGATGGCCGGCCGTCTGCCGATGACGACGGCGGCGGCTTGTTCAGGACCGCCCTACCGGCACATGAAGTGGCGCGTCGTTGACGTCGCCGCTGCCGACGTACTGTGCCTGTGTTGGATACGTGCATAACGGACGGGTGCGGCCGGGCCACGGACTCGCGGGCTCGGCCGTTGCGATGATTGCGTCGGGTGCGATCCCCTCCTCCACCCAGCGCACGAGCGGCGCGAGTTGAGGATTCGCGTCGCGCTTGCGTTGAAGTCGAACGCGAACATGTACGTCCTCAGCTCGCCGGCCGCTGGCGTGTCGACCGGGGTCATGAATACGTATGGAAGGGCGCAGGCACCGAGCGTCACGTTGACCGCGTGGTTCGCCCGGGCAGGATTCGGCACCCCGATCTTCCAGATGCGCCAGCCAAACGAGGCGATGCCCGGATCCCGCGGCCAGTCGGCATGCGGCGTTCTGCCCGTGCCATCGCGAGCGCCACCGAACATGCGCTGCAACGCCATCACCTGCGCGCCCGAGAGGCAGGCTTTCGCGTTGTCGCTCCGGCACTGCAGTGGTGTCGGATCGACGAGTCCCAGGCTTGCGCGACGGCTGCCCTCGGCAGGCGCGGCCCGGCGGTCCCGGCTCAACATTCCTGCTGCATCGAACGCGAGCGTGGAATAGTAACTCTTACCTTGACAGTCGGTATTTGCCCCGCGAATAACAGCCCTTGGCGGCCCGTTCACGCCGGCAGGCGTCGTCCTCCACAGGGCAGAAGAGGAGGAACGACCATGTCTGCACTCCGCATCCGGCAGGCGGACGGGGGATCCGCCACGCTGCACGAGGACGCGCTCCAGTCGTTTCGCGGACGCACTCGGGGAGCGACCTGCCTGCCAGGCGAACCTGGCTACGACGCGGCACGAACCATTTGGAACGCGATGATCGACCGGCGGCCTGCGCTGGTCGTCCGCGCTGCGGGTGCGGCGGACGTCATCGCGACGGTCAATCTCGCCCGGGAGCACAGGCTGATGCTCGCCGTCCGGGGCGGCGGCCACAACATCGCGGGCAACGCGGTCTGCGACGGGGGCCTGCTGCTCGACTTGTCGCTCATGAAGTCGGTGCGGGTCGATCCTGCCGCGCGGCGCGTGCGCGTTGAGCCCGGCGTCACATCGGGGACATCGTCATCTGGCTCGGCGAGCGGTCGGTCGACTGGGACCGGCCTGTCACCGTGGAGTGTGACGGCAAAGCGGTGTTGTCGGGGAAGATCGCGCCGGACGTCGATGTGGCGCTTGCGCGGGCGAGAGCGACGATGGACTTCGATCGGCTGTGCTTTGCGGGAATCCGCGTCGATGCGGCGGGCACGGCGAGCATGGTTACTGCCGCCTCGATGCCCGAGCCGGCGTGGAGGCGATAGGCCCAAGCCCAGCAACTCGACCGTCCGCAGCGTCGCATCGTCCGCCAACGCCGCCAACAGCACCTCGCGGTAGGCCTCCGCCTTGGGCGGGCGCCCGATCTGTCGCCGATCCCGCTCGGCGTCGTTATCGACCGTCGTGACCGCGGTCTCGTCCACGACCCGTCGGACCGTCCCGACGGACACGCCGCTGAGGGTCGCCACCTCGGCCAGCGTGTGGCCCGCCCGCCGCAGCACCTGAATCTCGTGTCGCTTGAGCATGTCGATCATCCTTTCCCTCGCCGGAGATGGGGTCTCCGACGATCTTCCCCGCGGGAAGCGTCATAGAAAAGTGATCAGAATTTACGGAACCCGCACAAGCTGCCTTGAGCGGGAACACCAAGGACGTTCTCGTGCTGCTGCTGAAGAAGTAGCGCCTACCTCTCGCCATCCGTCAGTATCTTGCGCAGTTCCGGATAGCCGTTCACGAAGAGATAGACCCCTTTGTAGACGATCGGCACTCCGTCCTTCACTTCAAGCCCATCGCCGTAACGTCTCCGCAACTCGGCAGATTCCGATGCAACCGAGTTGCCGGAGACAATGGCACTGCTCACCGCATCGACAACCTCGCCCGCCGTCCGCCACGGCGTCAAGTTGACGCTCAAGAACACGAACGAACACACGACGATGGAACCGAACGCCGCAGGGAACGAGAGACGGGGAGCGGGAAGCGTCTTCACTGTCTGTGCCGCTAGCAGTGCCCATCCGACAGAAGCGAAATACAGATATCGACTGGCACGCAAATCCGCAGCGACGTAGAAGTAGGAATAGACAGGGAGCGTGGACGCGAGAATCACCGCAGGACCAACCAGCGCGGAGCGTCCAACACCGCGATTCGCCGCCCAGAAGACTGCGCCGAGGACGATGATCGTTATGAAGCACGGTACAACGGGTGACAGGTCAACCGCCTCGACGTTCCACGGTTGCGCGAAGAACTTGTAGGGTGTCGAGAAGAACTTCTGCAAGAAGTATCGAGTCGGAGCACTGTAGAACGCCGCCTCGATTGATGTCACACGACCGCGAACGAACAGATAGGCAGCAAGCGTGACCACGAAGCCCAGATACGCGGCTGGCAGAACTGAGCCGCGCTTCATTCTGAACAGCGCCCAGTCCGCAAGCGGCAGGAGCAAGACGAAAGAGACTGCCGTCTCCTTCGACAGCAGCGAACAGACGACCAGCAGGAGCGTGCCCGCGAGCCGACCCCCGGTAAGCGACTGGCAGCCGGTATAGACGACGAGTGCCGCCAGCATGAATGCCGCCCACAGCAAGTCCTGAAGACCGGATGCCCAGAGCACAGCTTCGGCTTGCAGGGGATTCAGGAGAAAGACGGCGAACGACAAGGCAGCCACGTCCGTGCGCTGGAAGAAGCGTCGAGCAAGCACGTAGACGAACCCAGCGTTGGTGGCGTGAAGCAGGAGACCGGCAATGTGGAAGGGAAGCGGAGCCCCGTCGCCGAGTTTCGCCAGCATCAGGAACGCCGCAGCGAACATCGGACGGAAGAAGTGCCCGACGTTCACTACGTCTGGCAGACTTCTGTACGACGCGAGGAACACGTAATCGTCGCTCAAGAACGGCAGCGTCACGAAGGGACTGAGCGCAACCAACCACAGGCCACCTGCAACGAGAGCAAGCGAACGGCTCGCCTTGTCGGTAAGCACAGCGGGAGTTGAACCGGAAGGAGCGAACCACACCAGCGGCAGGAGCGCAGCGACCAGCAGGAAAACCGCCGACTCCACCCTGAACGTGCGCGTGCCGCCCAAGACGAGGTAGACGTAGAGCGTGTTCCCAAGCGCCCAGAGCAGCGCCGCCCACGCAATCCTCTTCAAGCCGAGGAGCGCCTTGCCGTTCATCCGTGCCGACGTTCTGCTGTGAATCTCACGGTGCAGGATTCTACACCGCGCACGTTCGGCGCGCCGTCTTTTGGCTACAATGGAGCCGGACGCCCGCGTGGTGGAATGGCAGACACAAGCGACTTAAAATCGCTTGCCCGAAAGGGCGTGCTGGTTCGACTCCAGCCGCGGGCAAACCCGCTTTTCTTGCACAACAATGCACAAGCAACCGTCTATTTCCTAGAGAAGTAGAGCGAACGAGGGAGGACAGCCACGCTTCGGCGTCGTCGAGCCGGGTGGGTGACGTGGCGAGCCCCTTCGTCACGAGGGCCGTGCCCCAAGGCTGGGTCGGGGTGCCAGGATAGGCCGGATCAAAGAGCACCCGCCGCCCAGACTCGCTGACCCAGTCGGGGGGCCTACATTCCTGCAACAGGGCGATGTCGGGGGACAGTTCGTCGAGGAGCCAATGCCAGGCGGCGTCGTGGGCTGATGCGTGGCCCCAGTAGCCCATGTTCCACGTCACGACCTTCATGTCCAAGCCCCTCGGGGAATCCGCAGCGGTAGCGCACGGCGCGGGGCCAATCCTATAGGCAGGCACACCGAGGCACAAGAAGCGGGGATAAGGAACGCGGGGGGCGTCCGGCCGGTGGGAAGAGCCGGACGCCTGCGTGACGATGGATCGGGTGTTCTTCGCAGGCCGTGGCGCAGGCTGGCCCTTCGTAGGCAGCGCCGGTTACCCCCGGCTGATCGTCCGTTCGTTTTGCAGGGCGCGACCCAGCGTCTCCTCGAACGCCCGGAACCCGTCGACACCCGCCTGGGTCACACCGGAGCGTTATAGGTTCAAGTCCCTCGATGACCCTTCGTTCTGCGAGATTTGTCGCCAGCGAACATCCCCACAGCAGTTACGGGCGTGATGCCGCCCGAGCGACACGGAGTTGTCAGCGCTGGAGCACGAACGCCACGTCTTTCCCATCGGCTCCCCGGCAGCGGCCAACGATGTCCCCTTGAGGATTGATTCCCGTCAGGACCGTGGCCGCATACCCCGGAATGTCGACGGTGCTGTATCCGCTGGCATCCAAGACGAAACCGTGGGTGACGCCAGAGCCATCCATGTATTGCCCCACGATGTCACCGCGGGGGTTGATCCCGACACTGATGGCGGAACCGCCGGTCGAGGTGGCACCCGGGTAGTCGATGGACGTGTAGACGTCGTGCGACAACAGGAACATGTGGTAGATCCCGCTGGAGTCTCTGTAGGACCCGACGATGTCGCCTCTGGAGTTGATGTCCTGAGGCTGCGTCCCCGTTGCGCCGGGGAAGTCTATGGGGGTGAACTCTCCTTCCCGGAGCAGGAAGCCGTGCCAGACTCTGTCCGCACCGCGATACGCGCCCAAGATGTTCCCACGGGCATTGATGCTCGTTGCCATCGTGGCAACCGCGTCTGGATATTCAATCGGAAAGTACTCTCCATCACGGAGCAGGAAGCCACGGTAGTTGCCACCAGCTGCGAACCAGAGCCCCACGACGTCGCCCTGCGGGTTGATCTTCACGGCGCCCGAGAAGACGGCGCCGGGATAGTCAATCGGCGTGAATTGGTCCCCGCTCAGCAGAAACCCATGGTACTCCGTGCCGATGGTGTAGTTACCCACGATCTCGCCGGATGGGGTGATTGCGAACGCCCGGGTGTCGGTTGCGCCCGGTACCGTGAAGGTCGTCACCGTCTGGGACGAGGCGGCGGCGGTGAAGAAGACGCCTACGAAGATAGCGAGTACGACGGCACGTCGGTTCAGGTGAAGCATGGCGAGTCTCCTTTCAGCAACTCCGAAGGTCCGCGTGACTTCCCGGCGATCGCGCTCTACCCTCGTAATGCGGGAAGCGCAGGGCAACGGGGCCACTGGCGGCTCCGCCGGTGCCCGTGGCCCGAGGCGGTTCGGCGATAGTCGGCAGCCTTTCGTCTCGCGGTTCGGATCGGCGCCGTTGGCGCACGAAAGCGACCGTCCCGTAGCACCGGATCGACGACTTGAGTTGGAGGCCCCCTTCAGAGTGCGCCCCGGCAGGGAGCACGCCGGGGCGCCCGGCCGCTGGGAGGAGCCGGACGACTGCGTGACGGGAGTTGGGTCAGTCGAGCGTGAGGTAGCGCTCGACCGAGACGAAGCCGACGGGCGGGCCCGAGGGGTCGCGGCGCTCGCGGGCACAGGTCTCCAGCCGGGCCTCGGCGGCGTAGGGGGCTTCCCAGGGGTCGTCGGGGTGGACGCCGCACGTCTCCGCCATCAGCAGGACCAGGTCGTGGCGCTCGATGTCGGTGATCCAGGGTTTGGTGAAGGCGTCGGCGAGCTTGGCGAGGATGTCGGGCCGGGTTTCAGACCGGGCGAGGTCGATGCCGAAGTCGCGGGTGGCGTGGCCGATGACGCCGGTGCGGTTGTCGATAGTCCAGTTACCACGAGTGGTGGTCTTCATCGTTCACTCCTACACCGATATGGCACCAGGGAACCGGACCCGGACGCCGGGTGGATGTGTCTCCGGCGACACGTTTGGCTCCTGCAACCTCCGGCGCAGCGTGAGCGCACCCGGTGGCACAGGTGACATCTAGGTGGCATCTTGCTGGCGCAGACGGCGGGCGCGTTCGGCTCGGTAGGCCTCGATGGTGTCGATCTCGTCGGTGGTTTCCTCGGTGGTGGTGGAGAGGGGTTGGGGGTTCTTGAGCAGGGCGCCGGTGCCGAACAGGACGTCGGTGGCCACGGAGACGTCCCCGGACTCCAGGGCCTGGTTGAAGACGTGGAGGGCCTTGGGCACGAGAGTCTCCACGATGTGGGCCTTGGCGTCTTCCACGAGGCCGCTGCCCCGGGCCAGCGCCAGGCGCCGCAGGACGGTCCGGCGGGAGCAGGAGTACCGGGCTCCCAGGGTCTTCACGGACGCCCCGGACAGGCGGTCGGCCAACATCAACATGGACTGGGCCCGCTGTTCCTCGGGCTGGTTTATGACCGTGGTGCCTCGTTTTCGCATGGCCCGTCTCCTGTGTCTGCCGGAACATCCGCGATGCCTGATTCAGGCGGCTCCGAGTCGAAATCCCCATCCAACTCTTCGTTTTCGCCACCCCCCAACTCGCCACCCCCTTGTGTGGGATCGTGGCGGCTAGTAGATGGGAACGTGTACACGATGGCGGTGCCCCGCTCACCGCCTCCCGGGCCCGACAACAGGTGTTTCTTTCCAACCAGGTCGTCGAGGATTCGGCGGAGCGTGGTATCGGGGATCTTCGTGATCCCCACCAGTTCCTCCCTCGTGATCGGACGCCCGGCCGACTGCACGGCGTCGAGGACCGGTTTGGCCTTTGTCGCGGCCCGGGTGGTGTCCGGGCCTCCCTCCACGACTTCGAACCCTACTTGCCGCCAGTCCCGAACCCCTGGGGTTGGCGGGTTGGCGACCAACCGGATGGTCAGGCGCTCTGGGATCTCATCGATGCGGCCGATGGCTTCAATCACGCGGTAGGTGGCCGGGTCTTCCCTGCTCGCCTGCTGGAGGCCGAGGATGACGTCAACCTCCCCGGAGATCGCCGACGATCCCCGCGCAGCCTCCGCCAGACCGCCCCCGCTCTTGCGCGTGTGCCTGATGAGCAGCACGGTGATGCCCGCGGCGATGGCAGGATCGAGGACCTGAAGAGCTTCGAGGCTGGCTCCTGAGCTGTTCTCGTCATCTTCTCGAAACCCAGCCCACCGACTGAAGGTGTCCAGGACGATGAGCTTGGCGTTGACGGCCGAGGCGTAGTCGATGATCGCGGCTGCGGTGTCTCGCCAGGGCCGGATGCCGACCTCGTGGATCCTCAGGGTGTGAAGATGCTCCTGTTGGTCGAGCCCCGCTTCTCGAAGGGCGACACGGAAGGACGTCTCGGGCTGCTCCGTGCAGTAGATGACCGGAGTGGGGGCTTCCGCGCCGAATCCCAGACGGTCTTCTCCCGCGAGGGCTTGACCGACCTCATGCAGCGCGAACGTCGTCTTCCCCACCTTTACCGCCCCCTGGAGGCTGACCTTCGACGCGACGGGCAGGTACGGTCTCGTGACGTAGGGAACCTCCGCTGACGCGTTCGCGCAGAGTTCCTTGGCCGTGCGGAACGGTAATGACGTCGGCGCGTCGGTCAGTGGCCCGCCAGAGTCTTCCTCGATGGCCCGCAGAAAGCGGTTCATGTCCTCCCTGGTCTTCCCGACCAGGAGTGTCTTGTTCAGGCTCCGGCCCATCGCGTAGAACTGCGCCTTGGTGGCGCCAGCCTGGCGAATCACCGTCATCAGCCGGACGATCTCGGCGTCCTGCTGCCGACGTTTGCGGACGCTGGCGGGATCGTGCACGTCGACCAGAACCTGCTCAACGGGAACGTCGTCGTGCTCGCTCATCAGGCGGCACCTTTCTTGGCGACCGCGTTCGGATTGGAGTGGACCTCCGCGCCGATTGATGGGGTCGCCCGACGCGGACGAGTCCGTCCCCCGGTGTTCGTGAGGGCGGTGAGTGGTTCCTGTTCATGCTGCAGGAGCCACTCGTCGAGCCCGGCGCGGGTCAAGCGGATGGCCCGCCGCCCGCCAATACGTACATGCCGCAATTCCCCTAACTCGGCGGCTCGATAGAGCGACCACGGGCTCACTCGTGCCAGTTCCGCTGCTTCCTGAACAGTCAGCCAAACGCCTGTCATTTCAGCCATTGCGGGTCCTCCTTCACAGGGCTAGACTCGCACAGCGTGGGCGCTCCCCTTGATGACGCGAGGAGCCCCGAAACTGGAGCCTGATGTCATGTTTTCCAGGTCGACTCTGGCGCCGAGGAAGGCGGAGGAGGATCTCTGCCTTCGTCGGGCTTACCGCTTCGTGGATCACGACTCGTGGTTTACGTGGCTGGAGGCGGAGTACGAGCACCCGGATCCGACGATCCCGGCCTTCGAGCGGCTGATCGAAAAGGGGTGCGCCCGGGACGTGCTCATCGAGTGCATGATGCTCCTTGGACTTTCCGAACGCAGGAAACTGTCCAAACGCGAAGTCCGGAAGGCACTTGCAGCGGTTGGTAGCGCGGCCGAATGGATCATGGATGTGGATCTGAGCGACCTGATGCCGGTCGCTGCGGCCGTGGACACTGAGACGCTCGTGGGCCTGCTGCTCGATTACGAGCAGGCAATCGCTATTGCTCTGTATCGGAAGAGAGCAGGTAACAAGCGGCTGTCCTTTCTCCGGGACGACCTGATCGCTACGCTGGTCCGTTACGTGAAGCATACGACTGGAAGGTTGTTCGATCAGGAAGTGTCACGCCTGATTGCTGCCTCGTTGCCACAGCGGTTCCCCCTGCGCGGTCGGAAAAGGGCCAGCGGTAGTAGGTTGCCGCGATCCTCGAACTCGAGGATTGAATGGCGAAAGAGCCTCACCTACACGCTCGACGCCCACCGCCAGTGGAAGCGGCGGCACACGCTACTGTTGAAACGCGAAACGGCCTGCGAACGGAAGTGGAAGCGGACCGGGTGGCTTGAAAAGATCTTGAAAGAAAGCACGGGAGTCGGCAAACCTCGGCCAGACACCGCCCAACGGTCAGGGCGTTGAATCAAGGTGCACTATACTCAGCCCAACACCACCTGACCGTCTCGGACGGTCTTAAAATCCCGGGACTCCCCAAGGGTCGTGCGGGTTCGATCCCCGCCCCCGGCACCAGCCGTCGCTCCCCTCCAGCGTGCCGTGTTCCTCGGGGATCTACGGTCGGGCAGGCCAACCACGTCAGCGAAGGCGAATGTCAGATCCGGCTGGCAGCACGACATGCTGTTTGCCCAGTGTCACCGGATGTCTTCGGAGTCCGGTACGCAGTTGGGTCACTTCTTTCGCAGTGTCAGCGCCAGCTCTTTTCCGTCCTGAGTCCACGTCCCGGCCAGTGCGGTGGATTCCTGATTGAGCGTTCCCACGAAGCCGGCGTGGGCGACCCTGAATCCGAACTCCACCTTGGGCCCCACCTGCGTCACATTGTTGAGTGGCAAGCCCACTTGATCCCCATCGAGTATGTTGATGGTCGCGGCAACCGTCCGGTCGGGTTGATTCCTGAAATGGACGACAAAGCGAATGCTCCGGTTGGGAATCTCGAGCGAGCCTTCCCAGTCCCCTTCCAGCTCCTCTGACACCGCCGG
>Ga0316622_100000968_pt1 | contig 17934 bp, 14 predicted proteins | sample OWC_Aug_OW2_C1_D_FD_207646 | JGI IMG/M metagenome (GOLD analysis project Ga0316622, IMG submission 207646) | Wetland soil microbial communities from Old Woman Creek delta, Ohio, United States - OWC_Aug_OW2_C1_D5_C | ecosystem: Environmental > Terrestrial > Soil > Wetlands | place: USA: Ohio... | reverse complement strand
GTACGGTTGAAGCCAGAGGGGACCCACGAGAGGGGAGAGGATGCCGAGCGTAGAGAGGCCCGACAACATCTTCAGGCGGTTCGAGTCGCGCCTGACGGACTACACATCCGTGAAGAAGGCCGAGGACGAGCTCGCCCTCAGCGAGCGGCCGCACGTCATAAAGCTCCCCAAGGGCGCGTTCCCCTACAAGGAGAAGCTCACGCCCTACCAGAAGTGGTGCCGCACGTTCCTCGGTGACATGGTCGACAAGTTCGCGAAGTACAACCCCGCGCTCGAGTCCTCGCTCATCAAGGCGCAGATGGGCATCCGCTACGAGGACTACATCGCGATCGTCTGGATGAACACCATCATCGCGGTGGGCGTGTGGATCGGCCTCGCCGTCGTGCTGGGCATCATCATCGGACTGCTGGGCGGCTCGGGCGGCACCATCGTGATGGTCGTCATCATGCTCGCGCTGCTCCCGCTCGTGGTGTTCGCCTTCACGTACCTCCAGCCCACGCTCAGGGCGCGGTCGCGGAGGAACAACATCGACAAGCGCATCTCGTACGCCATGAGCTTCATCGCGGCCATGGCCTCCGCGGACGTCAACGTCGACGTCATCTTCAAGGAGCTCGCCAGGCAGTCCATCTACGGCGAGATACAGAAGGAGGCGCAGTGGATCACGCGCGACATCGACCTGCTGGGCATAGACACCCTCACCGCGCTCATCGACGCGGCGCAGCGCTCGCCCTCGGAGAAGTTCCAGGACTTCCTCCAGGGCGTCGTCACGACGTCGAGGTCGGGCGGCAAGCTCAAGCCCTTCTTCCTCATGAAGGCCGAGCAGTTCGCCAAGGAGCGCCGCATCGAGGAGAAGAAGCTCATCGAGACGCTCGGCGTCCTCGCCGAGTCGTTCGTGACGGTCGTTGTCGCCGCACCCCTGTTCCTGATAGTGATGATATCGCTCATGGCCACCGTCGGTGGCGGCGGTGGCAGCTACATCACCACGCTCTACGTCATCGTGTTCGGAATGATCCCCGGCGGCCAGCTGGCGTTCATCGTGCTCATCCAGTCGATGACGGAGGAGGTGTGAGCCATGGCCGGCGCGAACGTCACGGCAACGAAGGGCGAGGCCAAGGCCCCGCCCCCGACGCCGATAGCCCCCGTGGCGAAGCTGCCAGAGATCGACGAGGAGACCCAGGAGCTCGTCAAGGAGTTCCAGGACCAGCTGCGCGAGGGCGCCATCGACATCAAGCAGATAGTCTACATCCTCATCGCAGTCGGCGTGATCCTCTCCGTGCTCATGGCAGCGCTCCTCGCCATGGACTCCATCCACATGGGCCGCATCGAGGCCATCGACATGGTGGTCATCGCGATACTCATCGGCATCGGCCCCCTCGGGTTCATGGCGGACGCGGAGCAGCGCCGGGTGCGCAACATCGAGGAGCGCCTCCCCGATTTCCTGCGAGACGTGGCCGAGGCGGGCCGGTTCGGCATGACGCTCGCGAGCGCGATTGTCTCCGCCTCGAAGGGCGAGTACGGCAAGCTCACCCCCGAGATCCGCCGCATGGCCTCCCAGATATCGTGGGGCGTGTCCGCGACGGAGGCGCTGGTGCTGTTCTCGAAGCGCGTCAACACCCCCCTCGTCCAGCGCGTGTGCGGCCTCATCATCAAGTCGTCCGCGGCCGGCGGCAACATCGCCGATGTGCTGACGATGTCCTCCATCGACACGAAGGAGTCCCAGAGCCTGTTCGCCGAGCGCAGGTCCAACATGTCCACCTACATCATGGTCATCTACATCGCGTTCTTCGTGTTCCTGGTCACGGTCCTCATCCTCAACAAGACGTTCCTGCCCCGCATGGAGGCGGTCGCGAAGCAGACGGGCCTCGAGGGCATGGACCTCGGCGAGACGCCGACGTCAGGAGTCGCGACCATCTCGAGCGAGATGATACCGAAGATCCGCGACATCTTCTTCTACGCGGCTCTGGTGCACGCGGTGGGCGATGGCGTCCTCGCAGGCGTCATGGACAACGGCAAGGTGGCGAACGGATTGCGCCACAGCTTCATCATGATCATCTGCGCCTACGTCTTCATGAGGCTGATGTGAGGGGCCCGTGCATGCGCGCGTGGAGGCCCGCCCGCGCGCGGCGCGCATCCGGTGCCGCTACTCGCGCCGCCTGGCCGTCGTGCCGAGGCTCTGCCCCACGCGGGGCCCTGGCAGTGCCTCCTCCTTCTCCGCCTTCCTGCGCAGGATGAAAGAGAGCGTATCCACGGCGGCGCGGTGGATGACGAAGCAGTACCAGAACACCGTCGTGCCCACGATGGGCACGATGACGTAGAGAATGACCCAAGACACGACGTAGACGCCCAGCAGCGCGTCCCCCTGCCAGCCTCCGGTGACGTCGGGCGAGAAGGCCATCCACCCCAGGCCCATGAGGAGCGCGGCCACCAGGTAGAGCAGGCCGTAGAGCCGGAACAGGCCGAGGTTGACGTCGGGGAAGTTCTCGATGGCCCGGTAGTTGCGCAACGAGCCCACGAGCATGTTGAGCAGCATGAACACCAGGAACGACGACAGCATGAACCCGACGAAGTTCTCCCGCAGGACCGTGAAATGCGGCACGAACCTGCCGTAGTCCCCTCCGCCGAGGGCGAGGCGGTTGACCGCGTTGATGTCCTCGAAGGGCAGCGACAGCGCGGTGAGCCGCCACGTGAGCGTCACCAAGGCCAGCAATCCGAAGCCGATGGCGAGGTTCTGCAGCGACGGCCCGAGGTAGTCGTGATGGCGGCTGAACTCGAAGAACCCCATCGCCAGCAGCGCGAACGCGACGACGTCCAGCCCGAGGACGAGGGACTGCAGCGTGTTGAACAGGTCCCAGACCAGTGCGACGTTGCCGCGCACGTAGACCATCACCGAGATGTACGTGAGCGCGAGCGCGCAATGGACGAACAGGATGGCGAAGCCCGCCAGGAGGCCCGCCCTGGCGAGCAGCAGGGGCCGCGACAGGATGAACCTCGGCGCGGCGACCGTCAGCCCACCCCCTGTCGCTCTAGCTCGAGCAGCATCACGGAGCCCCGCGGCACCTCGACCTCGACCCTTGGCTCGCCGGACCGCCAGCCCTCCGAGACCGTCCTCACGCCGTCCCCGAGCAGGTTGGTCGTGAGCAGGCTGTCGGAGGAGATGACGGTGCGCGTGACGCTCATCAGCCCCGACCAGCCCTCGACCGAGACGACCACCCGGGACGGCCCGTCCACCTCGCGGTTGATGATGACCACCCTGGCGGTGAGGCCGTCGGCCGAGATGCCCGCGACCGCGTCCACGGTCGGGACGCCGCGGATGGCCGTTAGCGCCCTCTCCCCTCCGACGCTGTACTCGGAGGTGCGCAGCCGCGCGACCTCGACGCAGACCATCCCGTGCAGCACGCTGCACAGGTCCATGGCGAAGTAGCTCGGCGATGGAAGCCAGGCGCTCCCCGCGTTGGCCTCGAAGTCCGGGTTTACCAGCATCGACGTGTAGGACCTGGAGCTTATGTCGCCATAGCACGCGTAAAGAAGGGCCCTCGGGTCAGACGAGGCGGCGGACCTCAGCGCCTCCATCGCGATGTTGGCCGTGATGAGCGCCGAGCCCGCGCAGGCGGGCGCGTCCGTGTTCCAACCGCGCGATGTGAAGTCGGGCACGAAGGATGAGATGGCGATGGGGACCTCGTTGGGGAAGTAGAGCAGCCCCCTCAGCTGCGCGAGGTCGTCCTGTAGCGACTCGTAGGTCCGGGCGTACGAGTACGCGAACAGGTCGGGGACGTCCAGCAGCACGGACACGCGGGGGGTCCTCACGGTCACGGTGACGTAGTCGAAGTACCGCAGCGTCCTGCCGCCCTGTGTGAACGTGCCCCTGGCCGTGTTGAGCACGTTGATGTTCCAGCTCATGTCGGCAGAGGAGCTCTCCACGTCGGAGTGGAGCACAAGCGATGCGCCCACAAGGATCGTGGGGTCGACGGCCTTCATCGCCTGGGAGTAGGCCATCAGCCTGTTAGCGTACCGGACGCCCGCGGGCGTGGTCTGGTCCGGGTCGGAGTCCCAGTACTGCGCCTGGTGCATCTCGAACCCGATCTCCCAGTACTTGATGCCGTAGGGCTGCAGGTGGCCGTTCTGCGTGCGCAGGGGCCCCTTCCCCCGCCAGTAGACGTCGTTGCAGTAGGAGACCCAGTCGGCCGCCTCGCGGGGGTTGCCGGTCGCGGCGTTGACCACGATGACGGGCCTCGCGCCCGTGTGGTTGATGAGCCCCATGAACTCGTCCGTCCCGAAGTAGCACTTCTGGGGCTTCGTGCCGTGGGAGGGGTTCATCCTGCGCTGCTCCGACGTCCCGATCCCGTGCGTCCAGTTGTAAGACTGGCTGATGCCCGTGGCGGGGAACCGCAGGTAGGCGGGGTCGGAGGAGATGAGCTCGCCCACGGGCTCCGGCTCGAGCAGGCCGGAGACGTGGTTGTACAGGCCCTGGCAGTCGTCGGTCCAGTCGACGCTGGCGCCCAGGACGGAGGGATAGACAACGGGGGACAGGCCCGAGCCCGCCCCGGACAGCAGGCGCAGCTCGGTCAGCGGGGGCTCGGGGACGCCTGGCATCATGTAGCTGGTGTAGGCGGTGGTGCCCAGGAGCACCACGGCGAGGACCAGCGACGTGATGAGCTTCACCCTCATGAAACTGCCACCCCAGTATGCACTCTGCCTGAAGCGGATTTGACGTAGGGCTATAAATAGGTATCCGATGGGCCGGGCCTCCCGGGGCACAGATGGACGACGTCTGTGGCCAGGGAACGGGGCACGCCCAAGCGGGCGCCCACACCACGCCGTCGGAACCTTGATGTAGCTGCCTGTGAATCGGTCGCCATGGACCTCCCCCCCTGTCCAGTCTGCGGGGCCACCCTCGAGCATCCGGCGCCCCACGCGAGGGCCACCTGCCCTGCCTGTGGCTTCCAGACGCCCGTCGAGCTCGACACCGACGCGCTGCGATCGCTGCTGAGGGGGGCGGCCACGTCCAGTGGGGGGCTGGAGGCCCCGTTCCCGCCCAGGAGCGCGACGGCCGACGACGCACGTCATGGCCTCCCGGGCATCCACCATGCACGGACTGGTGCCACTCCCGCCCCCCCCACGGGCCCCTCGTCACGGGCGACGACCGCGCCGGCCCTCGTGCCGCCGGCACGTCCGGCGCACATCGACGCCATGTCGCCCCCCACGCCCTCCGACCCGCGCGCGCCCCTCGGGGCGGGGCCTGGGGGTCGCACCGATGGTGCCACGACCGCGACCGCCCACGCCACCGAGGATGCGAGGAGGCGCCGTGGCCTCGCCGCCCGGGGCGAGCTGCTCAAGTGAGGCCCCCCCATGGCCCTCCTGTCCGCGTCCATCCTCTCGGCTGACTTCTCCGACCTGGGAGCGCAGGTGCGCCGTGCGGTCGCGGCCGGTGCGGACTGGGTGCACGTGGACGTGATGGACGGGCACTTCGTCCCCAACCTCACCATCGGCCCCGTGGTCCAGCAGTCGCTGAGACCGCACACGAAGGCCCCCTTCGACACCCACCTCATGGTCGCGCGCGCGGACGAGCTGCTCGAGCCCTTCGCCGCCGCGGGCTCGGACTACATCACGGTCCAGGTGGAGGCGTGCCCGCACCTGCACCGCACGCTCGCGCGCATACACGAGCTGGGGAGGAAGGCCGGCGCGGCCGTCAACCCCTCCACCCCCCTCACCTCAGTCGAGCACGTGGTCGGGGACCTCGACCTCCTGCTGGTGATGACGGTCAACCCTGGCTTCTCGGGCCAGAGGTTCATCTCCACCATGATGCCCAAGATCACCAAGGCGAGGGGGATCCTCGACGAGTGCGCGCCCAAGGCGGTGCTCGAGGTGGACGGGGGCATCACTGTCGAGAACGCGGGCGCGGTCGTCGAGGCCGGCGCTGACGTCCTGGTCGCGGGCTCCGCGGTCTTCGGGGGCGGCGCCATCGAGGCCAATTGCGCGAGGCTGCGGGCCGCCTCATCGGGCGGGAGCGGGGCCCGTGACGGCCACGGCGGCCACCGGGTCGCCTAGGCCGCGCCCGGCGGTATCTGCCCCGCCTGCACCACCGGCACGTGCTCGCCGAGCTCCAGCCGCATCTCCATGTTCCTGACCCAGGGCCTGAAGCCGAGCGAGCGCCAGAACCCCTCCTCAACGGCATCGCACGCGTTCACGACACGGACGAGGCGGGGCTTTGAAGTAGCGACATGCTGCTCGAGCAGCGCGCGCCCGGCCGCGTTGGGGGTCAGGTCGAAGACGTAGAGCATGCCCCCGTAGTCGTCACAGACCAGGTAGCCAGCGCCGAGCGCCCCTGGCGCGCCGCGCGCGCGCACGCACGTGAAGCCCTGGAGCCGGAGCAGCACCTCGCTCCGCTTCTGGAAGCTGTGGCCGGTGCGGTACACGGGCAGGATGCCCGCAGGCGTGGTCCGCTCGACCTCCCCGGGGGGCAGGACGGGCCCATGCCTCCATCCGGGGCGGCCCTCGAAGCCCTGGAACGTCCGCCCCTCGCGGAAGCCCCGGGACCTGTAGAGGTAGCGCGCGCCCAAGTTGGCGACGACGACCTCGAGCACCGCCTCGCGCAGCCCCCGCGCGGCCGCGTCCGCGAGCCATCTGTCCAGGAGCGCGGAGCCCAGGCCGCGCCGCCTCCACCGGGGATGGATGCCCATGCCCGCGTTCCACGTCACGCGGCCGTCGTCGCCGCACAGCAGCACGCCCACCAGGTGCCGGTCCTCCTCCACGAGCAGCGACCGGCCGAGGTCGAGCATGTTGCGGTGCAGGTAGTCGCCGAGGGTGACGGGGGTGAACGAGACCTCCACGTAGTAGTCCGAGAAGGCCTGGTTGAACACCTCGCTCAGCGTCGGCAGCGCGACGCGCGATGCCGAGAGCACCCTCACGGGCGCCCCCTCCCGCGGCGCCGGGCGCCCCCGCCGCGCCCGCAACCACCGCCCCCGCCGCCACCGCTGGCAGCGAGCAGGGGCGCGAGCGCGCGCCGCGCCTGCGATGCGCCCTCGGCGCCCTCGCCCCCCGAGCGCTCGAGCGCCTCGAGCGCAGCGTCGAGCTCGGCGGCGGTCACCGGTCCGACCCGTCCCCCGACCGCCCTCGCGATCGCCCTGGGCGCCGTCCCGGACAGGCGCACCCCCACCGCGGCCCACACGGCCGGCTCCCCGGCCGATGCCGCATCGATGCGGAGGGCGCCCCTGCCCTCGGGGAGGATGCGCGCCCTGACTACCCGGCCGCGGCGGTCCCTGAACACGGCCATCTCGTAGACCCCCGGGTCCCGGCCCCCGAGGGTGGCCTCGTCTGCGCTCACCCATCTGTTGCGGGCGTAGTCATAAAGCCGCACTTCGAACCCCTTGAGCCGGCCTCTCGAGGCGAGGTCACCCATCTCCCCCAGCGTCATTGCGAGCTCCTCGGCCATTGCCCTGGCCAGGGACGAGCGCGTGGATAAGGGTTTCGCATGAGATTCCCACCCGCCCACACGTCCGGCCGCCCACCAATCCGGCCGCCCACCCGTCCGGCCGCCCACCCGTCCGGCCGCCCGCCTGACCGCCCATGAGCCCGACCGCTCAAGCGCCCGCCGATGCGCCCGCCGATGCGCCCGCACCCCGGCCTCCCGTGGAGCGGCCAGGCGCCGCATTGCACCCGACGACGGCCTCCCGCCGCCCAGCGGAGCCGCAACGCTCATATAGTGGGCTGTCCCATCGCGTCGGATTGCTATCCGGGGGGTCAATGCCTTGGACGTCAAGAGGATCCTGGAAACCATCCGCGAGGTCGAGGAGTGGACCGAGCGGGAGGAGTCCCTCGAGGTCAGGATCCGGGCGCTCCCGAGGTCCCAGCGCGCGACGCTGCGCGCCGAGCTCCAGATAGTCCACCAGCAGCTGCAGCAGTACCAGGCGCTCCTCCAGGACATGAAGCGCACCATGGCGCAGCCCACCCTCTGGGAGTTCTCCCAGCAGCTGTGACCCTGGCCCCGCGGCCATCATTCGACGGCCGCCGGCTCGCGCCCCACTGCGCATCAGCCGATCAGCTTGATGATGGCCTCCGCGACCTGGCCCTCGCACGCGCCCAGGGCGGCCCGGGCCTCGTCCTCGGACGCGCCCGTCTGCGCCATCACGAGCGCCAGGTCCTCCTCCGAGTACCTGGGCATCGGCGCGCTCGCCCCTCCCCCGGCCGGCGAGGCCGCCGCCCCCTTTTGCCGCTCCTCGACCTCTCCCGCCACCTGGTACGTGGTCTGGCCCTGCGCCGTCACGGCCATGACCTGGGGGCGGTCGAGCACGAGCTCGCGGTCGCGCATGGTGATGACGACGCGCTCGACGCCCTCGAGCTCCTCCTGCTCGATGCCCATCTTGCGCATCATGGCCTTCATGCGCCTCGGGTCGGGCGCGCGTCCGCCTGGATACATCGCATCAACCTCCGATGGCGAGTCGTCCGGGGCCGTCAGGCGACGTTCAGCGAGAAGTCCACGGACCTCACCGAGTGCGTAAGCCAGCCCAGCGAGATGACGTCGGCGAAGGCCGCGTACCGCTCTGCGGTCTCGGGCGTGATGCCGCCAGAGACCTCTATGGTGACGTCGGGGTCCACGGCCCTGGCGGCCGCCGCCGCCCGCTCGGCCTGCTCGGGCGTCATGTTGTCGAGCATGATGATGTCGCATTCGCCGTGGGCGGCCTCCTCGGCCTGCTCGAGCGTCCCGGCCTCGACCTCGATCTTCTTCGAGAACGACACGCGCTGGGCCCGCTTGAGCGCCTCGGCGAGCGACCCCACGGTCGCGATGTGGTTGTCCTTGATGATGACGGCGTCGTCGAGCGCCATCCGGTGCGGGTCCCCGCCGCCGAGCATGACCGCGCGCTTCTCGAACATGCGGAAGCCAGGCGTGGTCTTGCGCGTCGCGGCGATGCGGACGTTGGGGTTGATGGCGCGGCACCGGTTCGAGAGCTCGGCGGTCAGCGTCGCGATGCCGCTCATGCGCATGAGCAGATTGAGCACGAGCCGCTCGGCCGCGAAGATGGACGCCGCGTCGCCTCGGACGGTGATGACCACGTCGCCCGCGACCACGCGCTCGCCGTCCTGGTGGTGCGCGTCGACGGTGAGGCCCATGTGGTCGAAGAGGAACTCGGCCTCGCGCATGCCCGCGAGCACGCAGTCCCGCTTGCAGAGGATCTGCGCCACCGCGGTCTCGCCGTCGAGCACGGCCTCCGAGGTCACGTCGCCCCCTCCGAGGTCCTCCTTGAGGTAGGATAACAGAAGCTCCTTGTACGTCATGGGATGAGGCCCATGGAGGCGACCGGATATAACCCTTTTCATGGGCCTGGTCCGTGCGGCACATCGTGGCGGGCCGGGGGTCGTGGCGGGCCCCCGATCCCGTCGCCGGTCCGCCGTTCCGTCGGGTGCTCGGCCCCAGCAGGGCCGGAGGGGTTGAAAAACCACAAATTATAAACGAGCACGCCCCCATTGCTTTGGATGGCCAGCTTGAGCTGGGGTCACGACATGACCGGGTCACGCTCCTTGCGCGACAGGCGCGGTCGGGGGGCCGCTCCGTCCACCATCACCCCGGGAGCGCGCAAGCCGGCCTCGACGCCAGGGCCGACGTTGGCCCCCTTGGTCGCCCTCGCGGTCCTGGGCTCCCTGGTCGTCCTGACCCTGCTCGCCCTGCTGGGCAGCCCGACCGTGGCCGAGAACCAGCCCCCCGTCGCCGTCATCAGCTCGCCGAGGTCCGGGGCCGAGTACGTCGTCGGGCAGCTGGTCGTGTTCGACGGCAGCCTGAGCTGGGACGACGACCTGCCCAACCTCACCTACAGCTGGAACTTCACCGACTCGGTCGTCGAGGGGCGGGACAAGGGCGTGGTCTCTCGGTCCTTCCTCGTGCCCCGCGACTACCTGGTTGTGCTCAAGGTCATCGACCTCCAGGGCTGGAGCAGCATGGCATCCGTGCGCATCCTGGTGCGGGCCCAGAACGCGCCGCCCGTCGCGGCGATACTGAGCCCCGTCGAGGGCGGGCGGTTCCTGTACGACCGCCCGATCCAGTTCGACGGCTCGCCCTCCCGCGACCCAGAGGGCGGGACGCTCCGCTACACATGGGAGACCAACCGCACGGGGGACCTCATCGGCGACCGCGAGCGGTTCACAATCAAGCTGCCGCTCGGCCACTACCTCGTCACCCTCACCGTCTACGACCTGGCGGGCCTGGGCACGTCGGCGACGGCCAACATCTCGGTGGTCTCCAACCGCCCGCCCGGGCTCGCGGGGGGGGGCGTCGACCCGGCCGTGGGGCCCGAGGGGCTCGAGGGGGGGTTCGGGTTCCGCGTCAGCTACACCGACCCGGACGGCGACCCGCCCCGGGAGGTCCTCCTCAAGGTGGGCCGGAGGGGCGTGTTCACCACCTACGCCATGGCAAAGGCGGCCGGTGCGGGCTCGGCCTACCGCGACGGGGTGGAGTACGTGGTCCATGTCCCGCTGTTCGTGGGCGCGCACCAGCACGTTTACACCTGCCGCGACGAGTTCTTCGGCTGCTCGACCGCCCTCGCCGACGGCCCCAGCGTCTTCCTCGTCGAGGAGCTGGACATCTCGATCCTCGGCGCCCGCCTCACGGTCAACTGGTCCGAGCTCGGCACGGCGTCCGTGCTGCGGTCGTCCCTGCCCGCGCCGCTCCCGACCGGTGCTGCTGTCATCTCGAGCGTGGTGAGGTTCGAGCTCCAGGCCGGGGAGTGGTCCGAGGCGCGCGTGGTGCTCTCGTACACGCCCAGCGCGGTCATCGACCCGGCCACCATCGGCCTGATGAGGTACGACGCGTCCAGGAGCCTCTGGGTGCCGGCCCCGGACCAGGCGAGCAACGCATCCGCGCATCGCGTCTCCGGCGCGCTCGTCGGCGCGGGCGGGGTCCACGTGGTCGTGGGCGCGGTCTCGGAGCAGCACCAGAACCGGCCGCCCGAGCTGCACATAACCTACGACGCGAAGGACGCCTTCGCGGGCCGCGAGGTGGGGTTCGACGCATCGCGCTCGACGGACCCCGACGGAGGTGCGCTGCTGTTCTACTGGAGCTTCGCCGCGGCCCCGGGCGAGCGGGCGGGCGCGGAGTGGACGGCGGGGCTGCGCCTCGACCACGTGTTCGAGGAACCGGGCGTGTACGAGGTTGTGCTCAAGGCCCAGGACGGCGGGAACGAGCATCTGCTGAGCAGCAACGTGAGCGTGCGCCGCTACCAGGACGAGCCCCCGGGCCCGCTCGACAACCCCGGGGTGCTGTTCGTGATGGGCCTGCTGCTGCTGCTCGCGGTCGTGCTCGCGGTCTTCAACCGCATCCGCCTGGGCCGGCCCAGGGGCTACGAGGCGCACTTCGGGAGGGCCTACACGGACCGCCGCGAGGAGGACGAGTACTCGCAGCTGTTCCGCAAGCTCACAGAGGACGAGCTCCGGGGCCGCCCTCCCGAGGGCCCCGGCACCCCGCCCGGAGCGGGGGACGGGGACACGCCCGGCGGCGATGGGGACGGCGGGGACGGGCCGGGCTGAGGTCGGTCCCCCGGCACAAGAGGAGGTGCAGGTGCCGGGATTTGAACCCGGGCAGTGAGCTTGGAAGGCTCAAGTCCTACCAGCTAGACCACACCTGCTCCAGGGCGCCTAGCGCGGCACCGGGTAATTATCCTTTGCCCGCGCCCCCGGATTCGAGCTGCGCGGCCTTGGCCAGCGATTCCTCGCCCTCCTGGGCGCGGCCGAGTCGCCGCAGCAGCTCGCCGCGGTTGCGCCACGCGTTCGCGCTCCCGGGCGCGAGCTCGATGCACTTGTCGTAGCAGTAGAGCGCCTCGTCGACCCGGCCGAGGGCCTCGAAGGCCGCGCCGCGGTTGTTCCACGCCTGCGCGAACGTGCCGTCGACCTCGAGCGCGCGGTTGTAGCACCTGACCGCGTCCTCGGTGCGGCCCACGCGGTACAGCAGGGTGCCCAGGTTGTTCCACAGGAGGCGGTCCTTGGGCTGGAGCTGGAGGGCCTGCTCGTAGCACTCGATGGCGCGGTCCGGCATGTCCAGGTCGTCGTAGGCGATGGCCATGTTGTTCCAAGTGGACTTGTTGCGCGGGTTCGCGCGCGCCGCGCGCTCGAACGCGTCGATGGCGGCGTGGAGCTTGCCCGTCGAGTAGAGCGCGACGCCCTTGTTGTTGAGCGCCTCCTCGTGGCCGCCGTCGATGCCGAGGGCATGGTCGTACGCCTCGATGGCCTGGTCGGGGTGGCCGGTCTCCTCGAGGAGCGCGCCCTTCAGGTTCCACATGTCCGCGTCGTGGGGCGAGCGCTCGACCGCCCGATCGATTGCGTGCAGCGCCTGCTCGTGCGCGCCCTCCCCGTGGTAGAACCTGGCCGCCTCCTTCCAGAACTCCGCGTCGTCCGGGGAGAGCTCCGACGCGCGCGTCATGTCGCGCACGGCCTCGTCGTAGCGGGACATGCGGTTCAGGATGTGCGACCGCCGCAGCAGCAGGTCGGTCGAGTCGGGCATGAGCTCGAGCGCGCGCGTGTAGCAGTCGAGCGCCTCGTCGAGCTCGCCCATCTGCACCAGCAGCTCGCCCTTCTTCACCCACACGTCCGCGCTCCTGCGGTCGAGCTCGAGCACGCGCTTGTAAGCGACGCGCGCCTCCTCGAGCCTGCCGAGGCCGTACAGGAGCTGGCCCTGGAGCTTCCACGCCTCAACGAACTCCGGGTTGTAGGACAGGGCCTGGTCGAGGCAGTGCAGCGCGGTCTGCACGTCGCCGCGCTCGCCGAGGAGCTTGGCCCGCTCGGCCCACGCGACGGGGTTGCGGGGGTCGCAGTTGCAAGCCTCGGTGTAGGCGCGCAGCGCCCCGTCCGGGTCGCCGCCGAGTAGGCGCACGCGGCCCTTGTGCAGCCACGCCTCGGCGTCGCCGGGCTCGAGCTGCAGCGCGCTGTCGAAGCACTCCTCGGCCTCGGCGTTGCGGCCGAGCGTGCTCAGGATGATGCCCTTGTCCAGCCAAGCGGCGTGGTGGTCCGGCCTGAGCTTGTGGATGCGCTCGAGCGCGGCCAGCGCCTGGTCCTGGCGGCCCATGTCCTGGTAGGCCTGCGCGAGGTGCATCCACACCTGCGCGTAGTCGGGCCGCGCCGCGAGCGCCTTCTCGAAGTAGGGGAGGGCGGACTGGGGCTTGCCCACGGTCTGCAGGATGCGGCCCTTGTTGATGAGCGCCTCCGGGTAGCCGGGCTTGGCCTTGAGCGCGCGCGACACGAGGTCGAACGCCTCCTTTGGCCTGCCCGCCTCCGTGAGGACGAACGCCTTGTTGTTCAGCAGCTCCGGGCTCTCGGGCGAGTGCTGGAGGGCCAGGTCGTAGAAGTAGACCGCGCCGAGCAGCTCCTCGTCCTCCTCGACGGCCGCGCCCTTGGCCAGGGCCGCGATGGGGCCCATGAACCGCTGGCGCGCGCGCATGTCCAGGTAGGTGATGTTCCCCAGCCGGACCCCGAGGTCGACGGCCTCCTTGGTGCCCCTGAGCGAGTCGACCATCTCCTCGAACCGCAACCGCGCCTCGCGCATGAGCCTTCGGTCGGAGTCGAGCACGTCGACGTGCCGGTTGCTCACGAGGTTCGCGGGCACGGAGGACTGGCCGACCCTGCGCGCGAGGTCGAGCAGCTCGGCGCGGTAGGACGTCGGCTTGGGCCCGGCCTCCTTGGGCTGCGCGTGCCGCGGCGCGCCGGAGATGACTATCTCCGTCGAGTCCACGTCGACCATCTCCTGGGGGCGCCCGTCGAACGCCAGGCCGCGCACCTCCATGCGCCGCTGCACGTCCTCGACCGCGGGCCCCCTCACGGCGTCCGCGCCGCAGGCCTCGCACCGCGACGCGCCCGGCGCGAGCGCCCTCCCGCACTCTGGGCAGACGGGCATGCGCATCCCGACTTTCGATGGGCTGCGCGAGTAATGAACCTTGTGGCCTCGGGGCGCGGCCCCCCGTCCACGGGCGCGGCGCCGGGGGCGGCATCACATCATGGACCGCGCGAGCAGGACGATGAAGAAGAGCAGCATCATCACCGCCCCCACGGGCACGCCGTACCTCGCCCACTCCTTGCTCGAGATGTCGAGCTTGCCCGCCGAGATGATGTTGGGGATGTTGCCCGGGATGAGCATGCCCCCCGCGATGAGCAGGCCCATGAGCGCCGCGACGATCTGGAACTCGGTCATCGACGGCACTATCTCCGCCGAGGCGAGCGTCGCGTTGTCCAGGATGGCGGAGGAGGTGTTGACCCAGTAGAGGACGGCCCACCCGAGACGTTTTATGTACCACTCGATGATGGGCGCGAACCCCGTGCCGAGGAACACGAGCGCCATCACGAAGATGTAGACCTTGAGGCCCCTGATGCCGACGTCCTTGAGCCCCTCCTCCTTCTCCCTCTCCGCGCGGGCGAGCGTCTCGCGGTTGGCGTGGCCCCGCCTCAAGTACATCACCGCCACCACGCCCAGCGCGAAGACCGTCGGGAAGATGTACACGCCGATGAGCTTGAGCAGGTACCAGAACTCCTCGTTGAGCTTCGTGTCGATGACGATGGTCGAGAGCGGCTCGCCCACCGGGGTGAGGGCCGCGCCCAGGCCGATGGAGAAGCACGCGATGACGGTGAGGGCGGTCTCGGTCCGCTTGTCGAGCCTGAGGACGGAGATGAACTCGACGAGGAGGAGCGCCGCGATGATGGCGGTGATGAGGCTCGACACCAGGCCCAGCACGACCACCATGAGGAAGACCACCGCCGACAGGCCGAGCCGCGCGATGGCCCTCTCCACACCCGCCTTGAACCTGTCGTGGAGGTAGTGGAACAGCAGCCCCGCCACGAGCACGGCGGCGGTTATCTTTAGCGGGTCCACGAGCCCGGCCTCGACGAGCTGCACGCTCCACACCGGGTCGAGGCCCTCCCCGCCCCCCGAGGGCGAGAGCCGCAGCAGCGCCGTGTCGAGCGAGACCGCGACCACGCCCATGACGAAGAGGAAGGCCTCGAGCTGTCGCTCGATCCTCTTCACGAGGAACGGCCCGAGGAGGACCACGAACAGGATGACAAACAGGCCCACGCTCACCGACAGCACGGGCGTCTCCTGCCACTGGTCGGTGGTGAGGAGGACCGTGTCGAACCGTGCGCGGGAGCCGTTGACCCCGAGCTCGAGGGCGCACTGGACGTCGAGCGGGTCGATGTCGACCTCGTAGGACCAGGTGTCGGACGCGTTGTCCGTGGCCGTGACCGTCACCTTCGCCGAGCCGCCCTCGACGCCCACGGCGACGGTGTACCACGTGCCGACCGCGGGCACTCGAGCCTCGGTGTGAATCGTCACCTTGCCACCGCGCACGGACGTGACGGCCCATCCCGACCCGGCCGCGCACAGGACCGAGACCCGGCCGACGGCCTCGTCGCGGTGGACCGAGAGCACCGTGACGGTGGCGCCTTGGCCAGAGGCGTCCAGGGGCTCGACGTCGACGCGAAGCTCGAACGAGTGGAGCGTGAGGGCCTCCCGCGACCTGACGGCGGCCGTGCCGTTGAGCTCGAGCGCGGCGCCCTGCACCGTCGCCGTGCCGTTGCCGTCGATGCCCACGAGGGTCCACCGGTCCCCGTCGGGCGCCGTGCCGTCCGCGCCGTTGAAGTCGTCCCTCAGGAGCGTCGCCCCCGCCGCGGCATTTCCCGGGAGCAGCACCAGGGCGGCGAGCAGGCCTGCCAGCACCGGCCAGCGGCGGCGTGCCCACCGCCTCCCAACGGTCAGACGACATCCCTCCGCGGTCGAGCGCCCCCCGGCGGGCGCGGGCAGGGGGCCGCCCCCCTCTGGGGGGCCGCCCCGCCGCGACCGGCGGGCCTCGGCCCACATACCAAGGTGTCCCTAGAAAAACATTGCACATGGAGAAGGGCCGCTGCAACTGCCGCCGCGCCGGACGTCAGATGATCTTCTTCAGCTTCGGGATGGCCTCGGTCCTGGCGAAGATGACCATCGTGTCCCCGACCTCGAGCTCGGTGTCGCCGTGGGGGATGACGATCTGCTCGCCACGGACGATAGCGGAGATGATGGTGTTGGCAGGCAGCCCAGCGCGCTTGAGCGTGCGGCCCGCGACCTTGGAGCCGGGGGTGACGACCATCTCCAGCACGCGCGCCTCCCCCTGCTGCATCACGGCGAGCGAGAGCAGGTCCTCGCTGCGGTGGGTGTACTGGAGCAGCGTGTTCACGGTGGCGATCCGCGGGGAGGTCGCGAGGTCGATGCCGACGTTGTGGAGCAGGTCGACGAGCTCCACCTGGTCGATGAGCGCGATGGTGCTCGAAGCGCCCAGCCGCTTGGCGAGCAGGCAGGAGAGGATGTTCTTGCCCTCCACGGGCGTCGCGCCGATGAACGCGTCCGCGGAGGTGATGCCCTCCTCGATCAGCAGATCGCGGTCCGTGGGCTCGCCCTGGATGACGAGGACCCCCCCGAGCTGCGCGCTCGCGGCCTCCGCGAGCTCCTGGTCAGGCTCGAAGAGCACGACGCTCACGTCGCGCTCGAGCAGCTTGGCCACGTTGACCCCGATGCGCGTGGCGCCCCCGATCATGACCTTCTGGATGGGCTCCTCCTCTCCGCCCTTCCGATGCGCGATGTCGAGCATCTTCTGGATGTCATGGATGGACTCGTCGTCGCCCACCACCACGATGCGGTCGCCGGGGAGGATGGCGTCCGCCCCGTGCGGGACGATGACCTCGCCCTTGCGGAAGATGGCCGCGAGGTTCGCGCCGCGGGGCCACGCGATGTCGCGTATGGCCGTGCGAAGGACGGGGGCGTGCTCGCCGGGCGTCACCTGGATGACCTTGATGCGCCCCTTCGCGAAAACGTCCGACTCCAGCAGCGCGGGCGGCTCCATGAGGATGCGCACGATCTTGTGCGCCGCCACCAGGTCGGGGCATATAGCCACGTCGATGCCCAGCAGCTTTAGCCTGTCCGTGGACACGGGCCGGTCGATGTAGTCGGGGCTGTTGATGCGCGCGATGGTGTTGACCCCGTAGCCCTTCGCCACCGAGCACGCCACGATGTTCACCTCGTCCACCGCCGTCACGGCGATGAAGGTCTGGGCGTCCTTGATGCCCGCCTCCTCCAGTTTTTGGGTGGAGGCGGCGTTCCCGCGCACGACGAGCGCGTCCAGGGCCTCGGCGCGGTCGGCGGCAGCGTGGTCGGAATCGACGATCGCCACCTCCCAGCCCTCCGAGTAGAGGGAGCGGGCCGTGTAGTAGCCCACCTCCCCGGCGCCCGCGATGATGACGTTCACGCTTCTGTAAGAGGAGGGGTGCGTAATGAGCCTTTCGCATCGCCCTGGCCCTCCGGTGGGGCGCCGCGCCAGCGCAAATCCAAAAATGATAACCACGGCCATACGTTCAAATATGGTAGTATGGGTAGCGCAGCCAGGTACTCAGCATGCCTTCCGAAGGCACCCCTGGGGAGCAGGGAGACGTCCAGTGCCCCAGCTGCGGCACCGACGTGCCCGCCGGCACCGACGAGTGCCCCAAGTGCGGGGCCTCCGTGGGCGGAGGCGCCGAGGACGAGGTGGACCTAGACGTGCTGGAGACGGTCGAGTGCCCCTCGTGCGGCACGCGCCTCGAGCCTGACGAGCCTGTATGCCCGGGCTGCGGTGCCCACCTCGAGTGGCCCGAGGGGCCGGCCGAGGGCGAGGGCTCCGCCTCGGACGGTTCCCTCGTCAACGGCCACGGGCTCGCGGCAGGGGACGCCATGGTCAACGGCAAGGGCCTGGTCAACGGCACCGGCATGGTGAACGGCCGCGGGATGGTCAACGGGACCGGCATGGTCAACGGGCGGGGGATGGTGAACGGCCGCGGGATGACCAACGGCAAGGGGATGGTGAACGGCCGCGGGATGGTCAACGGGACCGGCCTCACCAACGGCCGCGGGATGGTCAACGGCAAGGGGATGGTGAACGGCCGCGGGATGGTCAATGGCAGGGGGATGAC
>Ga0316622_100000967_pt1 | contig 17937 bp, 11 predicted proteins | sample OWC_Aug_OW2_C1_D_FD_207646 | JGI IMG/M metagenome (GOLD analysis project Ga0316622, IMG submission 207646) | Wetland soil microbial communities from Old Woman Creek delta, Ohio, United States - OWC_Aug_OW2_C1_D5_C | ecosystem: Environmental > Terrestrial > Soil > Wetlands | place: USA: Ohio... | reverse complement strand
CACCAGACGGATGCCTGCCAGACAGGCCTCGAACGACAGATTGTCGTTGTGCCCATGCCCACCGCGCCCCGCAAGCCCAACATCGCCGCAGTCGATGAAAACATGGTCGCCAGAGCCGCGCATGACGTAGACGCCGCCGGCCGCAAAAGCATGTGAATCGGGTTCCACACCTTCCGGCGGCCATCCGTCCAGGATGCCCGGGCCGAGAAGCCAGAACGCCTCCGTGGGTGAGCCTCCGGCCATGCGCAGCAAGGATTCGTCCCCGAGCCACAGGGCCACAACGCCGACGAGGTACCGGTGGTCGCGCAGTTCCTGGGCGCCCATCGGCAGAGAACGGGCGTCGTCGGCGTCGCCCCACAGCGGCGCCAGGCCGTCAGGCCCCGTGTAAGCAGCAATGAAGCGCGCCATGGCGCACACACGCTCCCGATAAGCCGCACCGACGGTTCGCCCACTCTTCTCCGCGAACATCCCGGCAAAGCAGAACAGTTCGCAGACCAGCCGGTGGTACGCGGAAGAGGCCTCGAAGTCGACCCCGTCGTCGTGCACTTGCGCCACGATCTCTCGCTCGAGTTCCCCCCAGCCGAGTCCCAGCCATCGCCGTCCGTCAGCACAGCCGCCAAATATGGACCCTGCAACCACCAATGCCGCCGCATCGGCCGTCAAGTGGTTGCCGTTCGTCTCGTAGCGCTCGATGAACCGCTCGGTGAACCAGGCGTGAAGGTAGAGGCTCTTCAGGTATCGGAAGCGAAATTCTGGCGACTGCCACGCGGCACTGCGGCCGAAAGTCATCAGCAACCACGAGAGCGTGAAGATCCGCATGGCGGGCTCCATGGTCACGCCCCAGTTCACGCTGCAGGCCACCGGATTCGTGGCAATCCAGTGGTCGACGATGTCACGCGCCGCATGCGCGTAGCGCTCGTCCCCTGTGATTGCGTATGCCTGGCCTGCCGGCAGGAGCCAGTGCAGGCGAGACAGTTCCCAGACGGTCTTGACGTCGCTGGGCTGGCCGCGATTGACGTAGTCGATGCCGCGGAAGTACCCGCGCGGCCACCGGTGCCCGCTCTTGTAGTCCCTCTCCCAGTCGATCGCGCTCGCGAGTTGTACCGGACCGGAGCCCAGCAGATCGATCTCATGGGCCAGGGCGCGATCGGCAGCAGCCAGCACTCGATCCCGCTCCTGCGACAACGAGGCGGGAAGCGCTGTCCCGGGCGTCCAGCGATGAAACGGCCACGCCGGGGCCTCGATGAGGCGGCGCCAGAGCGTGTCGACGCTGGGTGCCGACGTTGCTGCCAGCAGCGCGCGCTCGTCGAGACGACTCGCAAAAGCAGGAACCCGGAACCGGTCCAACTCGTGCCGGACTTCCTCGGCAAAGCGCCGGGCGAGATGCCCGGGCGGCTTGCGCAGGAGTTCGCGGGCACGGCGCACCCAGCGGGGTCCGCGGCTCATCTGCCCTTTCCGTCCACCCAGTAATCGAACCACGCGACGAGATTGAACAGCGACCAGATGAAGATGCTGTTGTCCTGCCGCCCCTCCAGATGGTCGACGCAGAGGCGCCGCACGTAGCCAGGGTCGAAGTAACCCTCCCGCATGAGTCGCGAGCGCTCGAAATCGGCCTGCACCCGCCGGCCGAAGTCTCCGCGCAACCACTGGCTCATCGGCGCGCCGAAGCCCATCTTCGGCCGGTCGATGATCTCGTCCGGGATGAGGCCCGTGACGGCCTTCTTGAGCAACGTCTTGGCCTTGCCCCCGCGCACCTTGAAGCGCATCGGCACGTCCATGGTGAACTCGACGAGTTCATGGTCCAGAAACGGTACCCTGGCCTCGATCGTGGTGGACATGCCGATCTTGTCCACGCGCATCAGCAGCAGCTCGGGCAATCGCAGGCGGAATTCGGCGTGGATCATCCGCGTGAGAACGTCACGGCCAGGGAACTGGCGGTCGAACGGCTCGAGGAACGAACGCACCACGTTGTAGCTGTCCGGCTCCAGGTAAGTGGGATCCACGAGCCCCGCTGCGGCCGCAGCCTTCAGGTCCGCCGACGGCCGGATCGACCCGGGCACGACGAGATCGCGCTTCATCAGGTCCCAGAAGACGTGCGCGCCGCTCCAGAAGTGCTCGCGGCCGCGTGCAGCGCGATCGATGATATCGGCGTACACAGTCCACTTCGGCCGCAGCCTGGCGGCCCGGATGGCTGCTCCCGCCGCCAGGCTGCGCAGGGGGCCGGGCAAGTACGAACGGAACGGCTTCCAGTACTTCTCGTAGAGCCTGAGGTACATCATGTAGCCGTCATAGCCGCAGAACTGCTCGTCAGACCCCTCCCCGACCTGCACGACGGTCGTGCCACTGTCCCGCGCCAGCTTTGAGACGAAGTAGAGCGGTATGCACACCCAGTCAGCAATCGGCTCGTCCTGAGAGTGGATCAGCTGGTCCAGGTAGCCGACCATATCGCGCTCGGCAACCATGATCTCGTGGTGGTTGGTCTTGTACTCGCGGGCGACGAGGCGCGCGTACTCGAGCTCGTTCAGGTGCGTGTGATCCGCGAAGCCGACGGTAAACGTGTCGACCGGGCGGTCCATGAGCCGCGCCATGAGCGCCACGTTGGTCGAGGAGTCGATGCCGCCTGAGAGGAACACACCAAAGGGCACGTCGGACATCATGCGGCGATCAACGGCACGCTCGAGGCGGTCGCGGACGCCGCGAACATAGAATTCCTCGGCCGCGTCGTCGTCCATGCCGGCGACAGATTCGGGAGCGATCCCGCGCCCCGGGACGGCGTCCCAGTAGCGGCGCACGGAAGGTTCCCCACCCATAGCCAGGCTCAGCGTGCAGGCGGGCGGAAGTTTGTATATGCCGCGGAACATCGTCAGCGGCGCCGGCGTCGTCATGAAGGTCAGGTAGTGGTACATCGCCGACGGCTCGATCTCGGGCCGCACATCGGCATGCTGCAGCAACGCCTTGATCTCCGATGCGAAGGCGAGCATGCCGTCGCGGAGCGCGAAATAGACCGGCTTGACCCCGATGCGATCGCGCACGAGGTGCAGGACGCGTCGCCGCTCGTCCCAGATGCCGATGCCATAGTCCCCGGCCAGTCGATCGACGAGGCCGTCGAGCCCCCACTGCTCATAGCCGTGGACGATGGTTTCCGTGTCCGAGTGGTCGGTCTTGAAGCGATGCCCGCCGCCCAGCAGTTCCTGCCGCAACCCGCCGTGGTTGTAGATTTCGCCGTTGAAGGTCACCCAGACAGTACCGTCCTCGTTCGACATCGGCTGGGCCGCCGTCGTGCTCAGGTCGATGATCGAGAGGCGGCGGTGTCCCAGTACGACCTTGCCGCCCGGAGATGCCCAGATGCCCGCGCCGTCGGGGCCGCGATGCACCATCGTGTCCCGCATCCGCTCCACGGCGCTGATGTCGACCGCAGCCTCGCGGCCATAGTTGAATACTCCGACGATTCCACACATCCTGGGGGAGCTCCGTTCAGCGGCCGCCGTCCGGGCGACAGTCCAGTAAGTGATACCAGCCCGCGATCGCGCCACAGGCATTGAGAATAGGCCCGTCCGGCGCCGCGAAGCGACCCAGGACCGGCAGGTGTCCCTGCGTGAAGCCGCGCTTCTGGTAGCGCTCGACGCGCAGTCCCGCTGCCTTGATCATGCGGACTACGTCCCGTCTCGAACGAATGCGGATCGTCACGGGATCCCCAAGCGGGCTCAGCTCCGCGACGTGACTGCGCCAGTCATCCAGCGTCACGCCGGCCGGCGCCCTGAGCGCCCAGCTCGCGCACAGGTACGCATTGAAAAGGCTGTACTTTCCGTAAAGCCCCAGCAGCAGCCGCCCACCGGGCCGCAGCAGGCCGCGCAGGTGCCCGAGGTACTCACGCTCGCGCGGTATGTGGTGCAGCACGCCGAACGAATAGACGATATCGAACGTCTCGCCGAGATCCGTCTCGAGGAGGTCGCCGCACACAAGCCGGGGCGTCGGCAACTCGCGCAGTTCGAAGTGCCTCCGGGTCAGCTCGAGGTGCCGCGCGGTCACGTCGATTCCCGTATAACGCGCACCGGCTTCCGCGATCTCGGCGGCGTCGATGCCGTTTCCGACCCCAACCTCGAGCACGGACTTCCCGGCCATGTCGCCGAACCGGAAGAAGCGCGGGATGAACGGCGTCTCGTAGCCGTACCGGTACGCCCGCAGGTCCTGGAAATACTGGAGCGTGCCGGGTTCCGCGATGGAGCGCTGCGACCCGACGGGCGTCGCGTTCCAGGTGCGCTGTGCGGCGGAGTTATCGCCCTGCGCAGGACTGCCGATGTTACCCGGCGCCTGCGTCATTCGGCGCTCTCCGGTGGCGGCATGTCGAGCAACTGCCGCTCGACCTCGAAGCTGACACGAGTGGTCGCAAGCTGGTCCTCCAGGCTGATCGGCCACGCGGCGGTGCCGTCGATGGCGGCGGCCAGCGCCTCGAGTTCCTCGTACTGGCCTTTCTGCGCGCCCTGTGCCGACCAGCCGCGCGCCCTGCGACCCGTGATCGTGACCGACTTGTAATCGTCGAGCGCGATGACCATTCCGTCGGCAAAGACCTCCATACGCTCCTTCGGAAACGCCCTGTCCCCGAGTGCCGTGTACGTGAGCGTACAGACGGAGCCATCGGCGTACCGGATGGTTGCGACGAAGTTGTCGTTGCGATGCCATTGCTTCGACGCGGGCCGGATGCCCTGGGCCTGTACCGCAACGGGACTCGAGCGAGTGAGCGCCGCGAACAGGTCGTAGATGTGGCACGCCTCGCCGATGTTGCGGCCCCCGCCTTCCGGACCGTGCACCCAGCTGTCCGACGGAATGTAGCCGGCGTTCATGCGGTAATTCACGATCAGCGGCGAAGTGCGCCGTTCGAGCACGCCCCGTGCCGCCACAACGCCGGGGGCAAACCGGCGATTGAAGCCCGTCATGAGCACAGGGGCGCCTTCGTTCCGCGATGCGTAGAATCGCTCGATCGACGCGAGGTCCCGCTCCGTGAGCGCGAGTGGTTTCTCGACCAGCACGTGCTTGCCACACTCGAGCGCCGCGAGCGCCATCGGGGCGTGCAGATCATGCCGCGTCGCGATGATGACGAGGTCCACCTCCGGATCATCGAGAACCGCCCGCGTGTCCGTCGTCGCATACTGCGCCTTGTACTGCTGCGCGACGGCCTTCGCGTTAGACCCGGTGCGGCTCGCGACAGCACGAATTTCGAAGCGACTGCTGAGTCGCTGCAGGTTCGGCAGATGCATGCCTTGCGCAAAGCTGCCCGCGCCGATCACGCCGACCCGGATGCGGCCGGCGCGCGGCGCAGCCGCACGCGGCAGCCGGACGACGTTGTTCCCAGCCTCTCCTCCCGACGCGTACTCGAGCAACGCCAGCATCGTCCGCTCCGGGCCACCGCCGAGCGCCGCGTAGGCCGCTGCCGCGTCATCCAGCGCGAAGATGCGCGGTGCGAGCGGCGCGAGACGGAGCCCGCCGCTCGCGATCAGCTCCAGGTATGCCTGCATGTTGCGGTTCTCGGTCCACCGGACGTACGCCAGCGGATAGTCCTGGCCGCCTTCCTCGTAGATCGGGTCGTAGCGGCCCGGGCCGTAGGACGCCGAGATCCGGAAGTCGATCTCCTTGGCGTAGAAGTCGGCACGGCGCAGGCCGAGGCCCACGTCGCCGACCAGCACTACCCTGCCCTTGCGACGGCACGAGCGGAACGCATCGCTCACGATTTCGTCGCTCGATCCCGCCGCCGTGATGATCACTGCATCAGCGCCCACCGCATCCGTCAGCCTGTGAACTTGCTCTGCCTGGCCGCCCTCGACCGGGTCGAGCACCCAGGCAGCCCCGGATCGCAGGGCCAGCTCGCGCCGAGCGGCGTCGGGGTCGACACCGATCACCTGGCATCCGTTCGCGCGCAGCATCTGCACCGTCAACTGCCCGAGAAGCCCCAGGCCAATCACGAGGAATCGCTCGCCGAGCGTCGGCTCTGCACGGCGCACGCCCTGCAGTGCGATGGCTCCGAGTGTGACCGTGGAGGCGTCGGCCGTCGTGACTCCCTCCGGAATGCGCACGGCCAGGTTCACCGGCACGTCGATCAGCTCGGCGTGATTGGCGACGCCGGCGCCGGCGCAGGCGACGCGGTCACCGACCGCGAAACCTTCGACCTCGGCGCCCACGGCGATGACCGTTCCAGCCGCGGAATACCCTGTCGGCGATCCCGCGCTCAGCTTGCCCTGCACGCGTTCGAGCGCGTAGCCGAACCCCTGTTCACGCGCCATCTGCAGGACGCGCTTGACGTTTTCCGGTTGCCTGAGCGCCCGCTTGTACAGCGGCAGCGCCGACATGCGCACGCTGGCCATCTCGGTGCCGGCGCTGATGCAGGAATGCGCCACCCTGACCAGCACGTTGCGAGTCGAGACGAGGGGCGCGGGAACCTCGGCCACGTCGACCGAGCCACCTTTGATGAGCACTTGTTTCACGTGAATGCAGCACCAGGCGCTTGCGACAGCCCAGTCCTCCGGGAAAGCAGGGTCTGGCTAGAAGGAATTGACGGCAGCCACGGCGACGGCGATGTTGTAGAGAATGGTCGTGACCGCCGTCCACAGCGGCAGCGGACGCATGCGCTCGGCATCGAGCGGCACGACGATCGTATCGCCGGGCTGGATTGCATGGTTGCTGTGGAACCAGCCGCTGCTGCGCGCCGCGTCCACGCTGCCGTTGGCGCGGACGACGTAGATGCGCTTATCGTCCGCCTTCTTGGTGGTGCCGCCGCTCAGGCGCAGGTAGTCGTCCCGGGATAGCGCCGGGTCATACAGGTGCGACGTGGCGTTCTGGACTTCGCCAATGACGGTCACCTCCTGCGCCTTCTTGGGGACCCGCAAGCGGTCGCCGCCCTTCAGGATTACATCGTCCGGCGAGTTGTCGGTGGCTGCCAGCACTCGATCGAGGTCGATGACCAGGCGGCCCACCGGCTCGGCACTGCTCAGCTCGCTGAGGAGAGACTGGCCGATGGCGAGCGTTTCCGAGGCCTGCGTGGCCGCCTGACCCTGCACCTGGGCGCCCTGCAGCGCCAGCGTGCTCAGGTCCTTGCGCAACCGGTCCGTCAGAATCTTGATCTGCTGTCGCTCGCGCTCCTTGAGTGAGTCGCGCGTGAACACGCTGCCGCCCGGAAACGCCAACGTCGTGAGGCCACCCGCTCTCGCGACCACGCGCCGCAGGCTCTCGCCCCGCTCGATGGGGTACTCGCCCGGGAATCGCACTTCTCCCTCGAGACGCACCGTCTCCTGTTGCGCCCACTCCGAAATCTCCTTGACCACGAGGAAATCGAAGGGGTTGAGTCGCAGATCGGCGCTGGCGTCGCCGGCAAGCGCGCGCGCGAGGTCGATCCTTACCACCTCCGTCTTGCGCGTCTGCCCGTCACGGACCTCGTAGCGGGCCAGTTCGGCCTCGCCGCCGAACGCGTCCTCGTCCATGCCGCCGCCGGCCCGAATCAGAGCGCTGACAGTCATGCCGGGTTCGAGCGGGTATTCGCCGGCCGCGCGAACCCGGCCCGCGACGCGAACGATCTGCGACGGGTAAGTGCTGGTGCCCTGCATCTTCAGTTGCTCGACGACCGGGGCGAGGTACTGCCTGCGGCCCGCGGCGACGTCGAAGACGAACACCTGGTCGCGCGGCGCCAGCAAGGGATTGGCGTCCGTGGACGGAGCCCGCAGTGCCCGTTCGAGGTCCGCGGAGAGCGCCTGAATCTGCCGGCTTCCCGGCTGCTCGCGGCGAATCAGGACGTAGTGCAGGTCGGCGTTCGGCTTGAGTTCGTCGACGGAAGGCAGCAGGTCGGTCAGGCGCATTCCGCTCCGGTACTGAAACGAGTTCGGGCGGTGGACATGACCGTCCAACCGCACCGAATTCGCGTACGTGGGCCGCACGCCCTGGATGCGCAACAGGTCGCCGGACTTCAGTCGCAGGCTGCGCGCCTGGGGATTCGTGAGATCCACGTCGAGCACTACCCGGTCGCGCTTCTCGTCGATGCGCTCGATCTTGGCAAGCCTGGGATCCGCCTCCGGGAGCAATCCGCCGCCCAGATACAGCAGGTCCGCAGCCGTGCTCTCGCCCTTCAGCTCATAGATGGCCGGACGGCGGATCTGGCCGGTCACGCCGACCGTCATACCGACCGGCGGGATGAAAATGACGTCTCCCGGCAGGAGGCGCACATCGTCGGACGTATCCCCGTTCATCAGCAGGTCGTAAAGATCGAGGCGCTGAACGATCGCGCCGCTGCGCTTCAGCTGGATGTTGCGCAGCGAGCCGATCCGCGTGACGCCACCGCTGGCAAACAATGCATTCGTGACCGTGGCCAGGCCGCCCACCGTGTAAGACCCGGGACGCTCAGCCTCGCCCAGCACAAAGACCCGTATGGAGCGAAGATCGCCCATCGTCACGACGGCCTGGGTACCGATGATCTGATCGGTGACGCGGGCCTCGATGCGCGCCTTCGCTTCCTCGAACCGCATGCCGCTGACGGCAATGGGTCCGAGTTCCGGGAACATCACGCGACCATCCCGGTTGACGACGAGCGAGTACCGCCCCTTCGTGTTGCCGATCAGCTGGACCTCCAGGCGGTCGCCGGGGCCGACGACGTATTCCGCCGGCACCGGCACGTCGGTGACCGGCGCGAAGGTGGACGGAACGCCGGCGAAGAGGTCGTATCCGAAGGGCTTGAGCGCTTCCGAGTCGAGCTTCGCGAGCGGCAGAAGCGTTAACTTCAGCCAGAATTCGCTCAGGGCAGGATCGCGATTGAGCCGCTCCGACGCCTGCTCGGCCGTAAGTCCCGCCAGCGCAATCGGCCCGACTCCGGTGATGCGCAGCACCCCGTCCGAATCGAGCTTGTACGGATTGGATTTCAGGATCCGCTCCTGCATCAGCTGCAGGCGGTCGGCCTCGTCGCTGCCGCGGCTAGCCGGCCGGATTTGCATCTCGAGCAACACCGTATCCAGGCCGGCAATGCGCGGTCGACGCTCGGCGAGCACGTACTCGCTGGGTTCCGTGCCGTCGCCGGCCTGCGCGCCCTCCGCAGTGCGGCGAGACTCGGTTCGCTGCCTGACCGTCGATGGCGAGGGAAGGTCCTTGTCGCGGATGACCCCATCGGTCCCCGCGGACCCCATGCTTTCGAGAATCGCCTTTTGCTGGTCGGCTGGCAGGTTCCGGAAGATCTCCATCTGGTCGGCCGTCGGTGCCTGCGCAACAGCGGTCGCCAGAACCCCAATGCCGCATGCCAGCAGCAGGAGGATCCTCAGCAGTCGCAGGATGGAGACGTTCGCGATTCTTGGCATGCCCTTTTCCAGTCCGGCGCGTCAGCTCGGCGCCCAGCCCTCAACGCAGCGCGTGTTGCCAGGTCAGGCTGGCACGAACTCCCTCATCGAGCGCTACCGGCCCGTCCGAGTCCACGTCCGAATACCCGACCGAGAGGATTATGTTACCCCATGACAGCATTTGTGCGTGCGCAAGCGACAGATCGCGGACGGCCGCCGGTTGCGCCGCCAGCGTATGGCCGGTCGAGATACCCTGCCGATTGAGCTTCAGGTTCCGGCCGATCAACTCCCAGCGCCGACCCATGGGGTCCAGGAACAGCAAGCCCGCACCGATCGACTCGCCGTCGCCATCCACCGTGTGACCAATCGAGCGACCGCGGTAACGGTAGCCGGTGGTGTAGATGATGTGTGTATACGCACACCCGAACTCGGGCTGCGAATTGACGAAGTCACAGGCTGTATCGGCGTACTCGACGTGCGCCCGCCAGGAACCGCCCCCAAGGTCCCCCCAGACCTCCGCACCGAAGAGTCCCAGGTACTTCGACGGAAGCCCCCCCGCCTCGTCCTCGCCGATGCCTTGGGCGTATAGAGCCAGCGGCACGTGCCCGCCCGGCCACGACCAGCGCACGTCGAACCCGGCAAGCTGATTGCCCGGCTGCTTGTCCAGGTCCTGGTCGTTGTCGTTGCCGCTCAGCAGGTCCCAGAACGTGTCCAACCCGCATGGTCGACCCTCGCCGCACCACTGGGCCGTGCGGGTCGCGGCAATCTGCAGCGTGGGGTGGGGTCGGATCTCGGCCCGGAGCCCGAACAGCAACGCGTGGCTATAGTCACGATCGCTTTCGAGTTGCCCCATGAACGTACTCAGGCGCCAAGGGCCGAGCCAGCGCAGTACCGGGACGTCGAATGGCATGGACTCGTTTCGATCGAGTGCGATCGCGGGCAGGGGCCGCGCGTTCGTTGAGAGGACCAGGCTGCCCTCCCAGCCAGGGCCCCACCAGCGATCGAGGTAGCCGGCGGAGACCATCCAGTTGCCGAGGGTCATGGCGACGTACGAACCATCGGGACGGAACGACTGATCGTCGTCTGGATCGGCCACGACGGCGGCGGAGAGTTTCCACGCGAATCGGTCACCGAGCCAGTCGGCCGAGAGAGTGGCCTCGCCTTCTTCACGAGGCGTGTACTCGAACGTGCGCAACTGAGACGGATCTGCCGCGGCCGAGATGCTCGCTGTGACGCCGATGTTGCCCGTCCGCATCTCGCGCGCTGCGCGGCCCCTGAGTCGCTCGACGGCGGCGCGCTGGCCGTTCGATAGAGACGCGCTATCCAGCTTGCCGAGCTCGCGCGCCATCTGGGACCAGCCGATCGGCCAGCTCATCGTGGGGCCGGTGAGCAGACCGGCATCGGAGAGTTGCTGCAGGTCGTGTCGGAGCGTGACGTCGCCGGGCGCCATCCATGGTTCCGCAGAAGCCCCCAGCGGCAGGGCCAGGCCGAAGCCGAGCGCGACCACCGGGAACCAACCTTGCCTTGCGTTCATGTGCATGTTCAGCGAGCCGCGTAGTTGGTGGCAATCCAGTCTCGATATGCGCCGCTCATTACGGCGCGCCACCAGGCCTCGTTGGCGAGGTACCACGCAATGGTCGACCGCAGCCCCTGCTCGAGCCCGACGGCCGGCACGAAGCCGAGTTCGTCGCGGATGCGTGTCGCGTCGATGGCATAGCGTCGGTCGTGACCGGGGCGATCCTTGACGAAGATGACCAGGCTTTCAGAAGGGCGCCCGCCGGCGGCCGGCGAGTCCGGAAACCGCGAGGCAAGGCCCGGATCGGCCGAAAACGCCTCGTCCATCAGGCCGCAGAGCAATTTCACCAGCGACAGATTGTCGCGCTCGCAGTTTCCGCCGATGTTGTAGGTGGCCCCAACCCGCCCCGACTCCAGGACCCGCTCAATGCCGGCGCAGTGGTCGCTCACGTGCAACCAGTCCCTGACGTTTCGTCCGTCGCCATAGATTGGCAGCGACCGGCCGTGCAGCACGTTGACGATCATCAGTGGAATGAGTTTCTCGGGGAATTGATACGGCCCATAGTTGTTCGAACAGTTGGTGGTCGTTACCTGCAGCCCGTACGTGTGGAAATAGGCACGCACCAGGTGATCCGAGGCAGCCTTGCTGGCAGCATATGGCGAGTTCGGCGCGTATGGCGTGTCCTCGGTGAATGCCGGGGCATCCGCCCCCAGGGATCCGAAGACCTCATCGGTGGAGATGTGGTGAAATCGGTGGGCCTCGCGCCGCGGCTCGTCGAGCCAGACCCTCCGGCATGTCTTCAGCAGAGAATGCGTCCCGAGCACGTTGGTCGTAACGAACTGGTCGGGGCCCACGATCGAGCGGTCCACGTGCGACTCCGCCGCGAAGTGAACCACAGTGTCGACGTCGTGGTCCCTGAGGAGAGCCTCGACCAGGGCCTCGTCGCAGATGTCGCCGTGCACGAAGGTGAATCCCTCCGACGCATCGAGCCCTGCAAGGTTCATCCTGTTACCCGCGTAGGTCAGCGCATCCAGAACGACAAGCTGGTCCTCAGGATGCTGCTGGCGCCAGTAATACACGAAGTTGGCGCCGATGAAGCCCGCGCCCCCGGTCACGAGCAGGCTACGTTCGCGCGATGTCATCCAGCATCACCCTCAGGGACTTGCGCCAGTGCTGAGGCCGACGATCGAGCACGGCGATGCTCGATCGCAGATCCAGCACGCTGTAGGCGGGCCGCCGCGCCGCGGTCGGGTACCCGGCCGACATGATCGGTCGGATCGGTATCTCGCGATCGAGCAGGCCGCGCACCAGGGCTTCCTCCTGGATCGCGACCGCAAAGTCATACCAGCTCGCCACGCCCGAGTCGGTCCAGTGATGGACCCCCGTGATTTCCGGACGCCGCGCAAAGTCCCAAAGCGCCTCGGCCAGACTCCGCGCCCAGGTAGGCGACCCAACCTGGTCCGTCACTACGCCGATCTCGTCGCGCGTCGCCATGAGCCGCAGCATCGTCTTGACGAAGTTGCCGCCACTGGACGAATACACCCAGGCGGTCCGGACGGTGACCGCCATGTCGCCTGCCTCGGCAGCAACGGCGATCTCGCCCGCCAGCTTGCTGCGCCCGTAGGCATTGAGCGGCTCGGCGGGGTCCTCGGGCTTCCATGGCTGCGCCCGGCTGCCGTCGAACACGAAGTCCGTTGAGATGTGCACCAGGCGGACACCTTGCGCGCGAGTGGCCCGGGCAAGCGTCCCTGCCCCGGCGGCATTCACCTTGAAGGCCAGGTCGGGTTCCGACTCGGCCTTGTCCACCTGCGTGTAGGCCGCGGCGTTGACAACGACACCCGGTCTGATCTCCTGCAGCGTCCGCCTGACCCCGTCGCCATCACAAATGTCGATGTCGGGAAGATCCAACGCAATGACCTCGACACCGGCCGGGCACGTTCGCAGCAACTCGCGGCCGACCTGGCCGGCGGAGCCGACAACAAGGGCCCTCACGGGAAGCATTCCGCGGACGCGAGCGGAAGTCCTGCGCGATCCTTCGCGGAAAGCAACGGCTCTGATCCCGCGGGGATCGGCCAGGTCACGCCAACCTTCGGATCATTCCAGAGCAGGGTGCGTTCGGACTGGGGGTGGTAGTAATCGGTGCACTTGTAGATGAATTCGGCGTAATCGCTGGTGACGTAGAACCCGTGCGCGAACCCAGGAGGAATCCACACCAGGCGCTTATTCTCCGCTGATAAGGCCGTACCTACCCAGTGTCCGAACGTCGGCGAGCTGCGGCGCAGGTCCACGGCCACGTCGAAGACCTCACCCGCGACCACCCGCACGAGCTTTCCCTGCGTCTGAACGAGTTGATAGTGCAGGCCCCGCAACGTTCCACCACTGGACCCGCTGTGGTTGTCCTGCACGAAAGTTGCCCCGATTCCGGCCTCGGCAAACCTCGTGGCCTGCCAGGTTTCCATGAAGAAACCGCGCGCATCGCCAAAGACCTGAGGCTCGATCAGCACCACGTCGGGAATTGCGAGTGGCGTGAACTTCATCGAAAGAGCCCTTCCCGCAGCACCCGCAGAAGATACTCACCATAGCCGCTCTTGAGGAGCGGCCTCGCCAGTTCGGAGAGCTGGCGGTCGTCGATGTAACCCATGCGGAATGCGACTTCCTCGACGCAGGCGATCTTGAGCCCCTGGCGCTGCTCTACGATGCGCACGAAGTTGCTCGCATCGAGCAGCGCGTCGTGCGTCCCGGTATCGAGCCAGGCCGTGCCCCGGCCGAGTTTCTCCAGGCACAACGTCCCACGTCGCAGGTAGGTCTTGTTGACGTCGGTGATCTCGAGTTCGCCGCGGGCCGAGAGCTTCAAGCCGCGCGCGATCTCCACGACGTCGTTGTCGTAGAAGTAGATGCCCGTGACGGCATAGTTCGACGGAGGCTTGCTCGGCTTTTCGATCAGGTCGACGACCTGTCCCTTCGCGTCGAATCGCGCCACGCCGTACCGCTCCGGGTCCTGGACGTAGTATCCGAACACCGTGGCGCCCTGGCGCCGCGCAGCGGCCCGCTGCAGCGTCGTGGACAGACTTTGCCCGTAGAAAATGTTGTCGCCGAGGATCAAGGAAACCGGACTGCGGCCGACGAAATCGGCGCCGATGACGAACGCCTGGGCAATCCCCTTCGGCTCGGGCTGCACGGCATAGTCGATTGACAAGCCCCACTGCGAGCCGTCTCCCAGCAGGTCGCGGAAGGCCGCCTGGTCCCGCGGCGTGGTGATCACCAGGTATTCCCGGATTCCTGCCAGCATCAGCGTGGACAGCGGGTAGTAGACCATGGGCTTGTCGTACACCGGCACCATCTGCTTGCTGAGAGCCAGCGTCACGGGATGCAGGCGTGTTCCAGCTCCGCCGGCCAGGATGATGCCCTTGCGAGAACGCGCGCGCCCCATGTTCAGCTCCTGTGGTCCCCGGGCCTCAATGAAACTCGTGGCGCCACGACACGGAGAATCGCGGCAGGGTACTTGCGGTGTCGTTCCACTTGCGGTCCTTGTAGTCACCGCCCGCACTCACCTCGATCCACCCGGCCTGGTAGGGGCGTCGATACGTGAGGTCGAGGCTCCACCAGTCCTCCGGGCCAGGGGCGATACTGTGGCGTGTGTCGGGTGTGTCGCCGCCCTCATTGATCTTCGAGTACCGCACGAGCGCTGTAATCGTGGCCGCCGCGGAATCGACGCGCACGTACCGCAAGCCGTAGGTATCGCCGTCCCCGTCCATCGCGTGGCCGAGCGGCCGGCCGTAGTATCGATAGCCGTCCGGGTTGAAGATGCCGTTGTAATAGGCGCAGTCCCACAGCTTCTGCCCGTTCTCGGTGCCGCCGCAGCGGGTATTGGCCCACTCCAGGCTCGCACGCCACGAGCCTCCGTCGAGCGCCGACCCGCCCCAGGTCTCGAGGCCGAAGATGTCCATGCTGCGATACGGCCGGGGTATGTGGTTATCGATCGACTCACCGGTGTGCTCGTTGTAGAGCGCGTAGTTCCAGTCGCCGATCGGCGAGGCCCAGCGGATGTCCCAGCCCGCGAGCTGGTTGCCCGGCTCGTCCTCGGCGTCGACGTTCTCCCCTGCGTTATCGTGGCCCGTCCAGAGGTTCCAGAAGTCATTCCAGTCGCAGGAGCGCCCTTCCCCGCACCACTGCGCCGTACGGTCGACGCTGATCTCGAGGCCCTCGAGCGGGCGGGCCGAGATGCGCATGCCGAAGAGCAACGGATGGTCGTAGTCCTGCCTGCCGCCTTCCATGTAGCCCATGAAGGTCGTGAGGCGCCACGGACCGATCCAGCGCAGCCACTTCGATTCGAAGGGCAGGGAGACGGCGCGATCGAGCGCAAGCGCTGGAACCGGCCGCGCGCTGCTCGAAAGAATCAGGCTGCCCTGCCAGCCCGAGCCCCACCAGCGTTCCTGCGCACCAGCCGTGACGATCCAGTTGCCGAACTGGCCGGAGACATATGAGCCGTCGAGGCGCACGGGCTTGTCGTCATCGGGATCGGCGACGGCCGTGACTTCGAGGCGCGCGCCCCAGCGATCGCCGAACGAGCCGCTGGCCCAGCCGGTGATCTCGCCCTCCTCGCGCGGCTCGTCGTCGAAGGTGCGAAGCGTAGTCGGCCGGGCTGCCGCGCGTAGTTCCACGCCGAGTTCCGGGTCGCCTTCGGTGGTGAATCTGCTGAGACGGGCGATGGCGGCCGACTGGGCGGCAGTCAGCTGACCGGTCGCTTTACCGAGTGCGTTGGCAAGGTCCGCCACGGCGATTGGCCACCCGGACGTCGGCAGGTTGATGACGCCGTCGTCCACGAGGAGCTGCAGGTCGTGCCGCGCCTGGACATTGCCCGGAGCGAGCCAGGTCTCAGCCGAATGCGCGCAGACGCTCGCCAGCAGGCCGGCGAGCATGAGCGGGATCAGCCTTTGCATTCGTCCGATCAGCTGAAGAGGCACGCGGCTCGCTCGCGGCGATATCCCGTTGCCCCACCGGTCAGACCGCGCACCTTTGCGAAGCGGACTTCCAGGCGAGTTCCGAGGGCCCTCGCATACGCTCTCGGCGTGTAATTCGTCCATGGCATGCCGCGAAAATATCACATTCGCAATACGACGGCTGCGACCCGCCCGGCTCGGCACTCGAGTGCGATTCCTATTGATTTACGGTCGATTCGCACGTGGATCTGGAGGATGTGGACGGGCAGCTTGCGGACTGAGGCGCCGGTCGGCTGTGGCAACGCGCATATGTTGTTGACGGCATATTGCTAGGAAAGCATATTGGCGATGACATGGATGGTCCGCCTGGCGACCGAGTTCGTCGATGAGTTTCGCGGGCTGCCAGCGCCGGTTCAGCTTGAGTTGCTGGCACACGCCCGGGTAATCGAGCGATTCGGTCCACACACCGGGCGTCCTCGAGTCGACACGCTCAAGGGGTCGAGGCACTCGAACATGAAAGAGTTGCGCTTCGGGGTGGCCGGCGGGCCGACCGGCGTTTTTCAACACATCTGGGCCGCCTTCGGTCGCAGGTCACGAGGCAGTGAGGCATGAAGAGCACCGGCATCGGACGCACACTCGACGAGGCGATTGCGGAACTGCCTGCGGCGCAGCGGCGCGCAATCGACAAGCGTGCGTCCGAATTGATCGTGGAGGAAGCCTCACTTCGGGAGCTTCGCAAGGCGCTCGGATTGACGCAGGTCGAGGTGGCGCGAGCGCTGAACAAGGGACAGCACGAGATCTCTCGCATCGAGCAGCGCGGCGACATGCTTCTCTCGACGCTGACCAGCTTCGTCGCAGCCATGGGTGGCGAACTCGAACTCATTTGTCGGTTCAAGAAGCGAGCGCCCGTCAGGGTCATACCGAGGCATGTGAAAAAGGCTTCGACCCGCGGTGCGTCGGAGGAACGAGGCAAGGGGCGACGTCCAGAGACGTGACTCGGGGCCCGACCGGGAGGATGTCGGACGTTTCAGCTGAAACGCGCCGCCTATTCTCCCCGCCAGCCTCGCATGACCTCGAGCAATCCCTGCACGTGCCGAGGACCCTCGGGCCACGCGGCCTGCTGCACCGCCGGCGCCATGGAACCCGCAAGCTTTTTGCCGAGCTCGACGCCCCACTGGTCGAAAGGATTGACGTCCCAGATGACGCTCTGCACGAACACCTTGTGCTCGTACCACGCAATGAGTCGGCCGAGCGCGCGGGGCCCGAGGCGCGGGAAAAGGATGATGCTGCTCGGTCGGTTGCCCACGTGGACCTTGTGCGGCTCCAGGCGCGCGATCTCGGCCTGGGCGACGCCCTTGCCGGCCAGGTCGGTGCGCACCTGCAACTCGGTCTGCCCGAACGCAAAGGCCTCCGCCTGCGCAAAGCAGTTGGCGAGCGCGAGTTCATGCTGCTTGTGGAACCGGCATGAGCCGTTCACGGGAGCGATGAAATCCATCGCGACCCGCGCCGTACCCTGGTGCAGCAGCTGGAAAAACGAGTGCTGTGCATTGTTGCCGGGCTCGCCCCAGACGACCGTGCCGGTGCGGTGCCCGACCGCGTGTCCGTCCCGCGTGACGCTCTTGCCGTTCGACTCCATTTCGAGCTGCTGCAGATATGCCGAGAACCGGTGCAGGCGGCGGTCGTACGGCAGGACGGCGAGCGAATCGTGGCCGAGGAAGTTGCTGTTCCAGACGCCGATGAGCCCCATCAGCACGGGCAGGTTGCGGTGCAGCGGCGCAGTGCGGAAGTGCTCGTCCATGTCGTGGCCGCCCTGCAGCACGAGCTCGAACAGGCTCATGCCTAGCGACAGCGCGATCGAGAGGCCAACCGCCGACCACAGCGAATAGCGGCCGCCGACCCAGTCCCACATCGTGAAACGCGACTTCGGCGCGATGCCGAACGCGTCCATGGCGGCGTGGTTGGTCGAGACCGCGACGAAGTGCCGGCTCACGGCCGCCTCGCCCAGCTCCTTCACCAGCCACTCGCGCGCGGAATTGGCGTTGCTCAGCGTCTCCTGGGTCGTGAAGGTCTTCGAGCAGATGACGAACAGCGTGGTCGCCGGATTGACCTGGTCCATCACCTCGGCGAGCTCGACGCCGTCGATGTTCGAAACGCAGTGCAGCCTGATCGCCCGGTTGCG
>Ga0316622_100000966_pt1 | contig 17946 bp, 15 predicted proteins | sample OWC_Aug_OW2_C1_D_FD_207646 | JGI IMG/M metagenome (GOLD analysis project Ga0316622, IMG submission 207646) | Wetland soil microbial communities from Old Woman Creek delta, Ohio, United States - OWC_Aug_OW2_C1_D5_C | ecosystem: Environmental > Terrestrial > Soil > Wetlands | place: USA: Ohio... | reverse complement strand
TACCAGGGATCTTAATCAACAGGTTCGGTCGCCCGGCCCGAGCATGCAGCTCCTTGGCCGCGGCGATGGTGCTGGTCGTGTTGTAGGCCAGGAGGGGTGACACTTCCAACGACACCCAGCCGTCCACGCCGTTCGTCCGCTCGTTGACCGGTCGAAACAAATCGGCGGCGCCCGTCAGGTCATCCAGCGCCAGGTCGAAGAAGAGCGCTTCGGCGGACTTGCCCGTCCCGAGGCTCGTGCGGATCGCGGCGTCGTATGCGGCGCTGCCCTTGACGGCCTGATTGAAGATTGTCGGATTCGAGGTCAGCCCTGTCACCGACAGCTCGGCGATGTACCGTTCGAGCGTGCCCGTCTCCACCAGGTCGCGCGTGATGTTGTCGAGCCAGAGACTCTGACCGAGGCCGTGGAGCTGCTGCGTCGCCTTCATCGTGACACCTCCGTAACAGTTGGGATCGCCGGCGGGCTCACAGAGGCCAGGTCCATTGATCGAACTCGGGCTTATCGACGCCGAACTCGTAGGCGTAGTTCACGCAGTCGATTTGCATGTTGCGAAACTGCTCCTTGGCGTGGGCGCCGGCGACGCGCAAGGCGGGGACCCGGTCGATCACGTCGATCGCCAGGCTGAAGCGATCGATTTGGTTCTTAATGGCCAGATCGAGCGGCGTGTTGATGCTGCCCTTCTCCTTGTAGCCGCGCACGTGCACGTTCGCGTGATTGGTTCGCCGGTAGATCATCCGATGGATCAGCCAGGGATAGCCGTGGAAATTGAAGATGACCGGCTTGTTCGCGGTGAACAGGCTGTCGAAGTCCCGATCGGACAGGCCGTGGGGGTGCTCGCTCGACGGTGAGAGCTTGTACAGATCCACCACGTTGATGAAGCGGATCTTGAGGTCCGGAAAGTGCGCGCGCAGCATCGCCACGGCTGCCAGCGCCTCCTTGGTGGGGATATCGCCCGCCGAGGCCATGACGACGTCCGGTTCGCAGCCCTCGTCGTTGCTCGCCTGGCGCCAGATACTGACGCCCTTGGTGCAGTGCACGATGGCCTGCTCCATTGTCGTATACTGAAGGTGTTTCTGTTTATCGCAGACGATGACGTTGATGTAGTCGGTGCTCCGCACGCAGTGATCGGCCACGCACAGCAGGGTGTTCACGTCCGGCGGCAGGTAGATGCGGCACACCTCGGGACTCTTGTTCAGCACGACGTCCAGGAAGCCGGGATCCTGGTGCGTGAAGCCGTTGTGGTCCTGCCGCCACACGGTCGAGGTGATGAGAAGGTTGAGCGACGACACCGGCGCGCGCCAGGGTAGCTCGCGACTACTGGCGAGCCACTTGGCGTGCTGGTTGAACATGGAATCGATGACGTGCACGAAGGCCTCGTAGGTGGAGAGGAAGCCGTGGCGTCCGGTGAGCAGATATCCTTCCAGCCACCCTTCGAGGGTATGTTCCGACAGCATCTCCAGGACCCGGCCATCGGGCGACAGCTGGCCGCCGTCTGCGTCCTCCGGCAGATAATCGGCGAGCCACAACTTCTTGCTCACCTCGTAGATCGCGTCGAGCTTGTTCGAGGTGTTCTCGTCGGGGCCGAAGACGCGGAAGGTCTCCATGTTGCGCTGCATGATGTCGCGCAGGAAGCGGCCCAGCGGCCGGGTGTTCTCGGCCGCAACTTGCCCCGGCTTGTCCACTTTGATGCCGTAGTCGCGGAAGTCCGGCACCCGCAACGCCTTCCGCAGCATCCCGCCATTGGCGTGCGGGTTGGCGCTCATGCGCCGCGTACCTTTGGGCGCGAGAGCCTTCAGTTCCTCAATCAGCCGCCCCTGTTTGTCGAACAGCTCTTCGGGCCGGTAGCTCCGCAACCAGGCTTCCAGTTGCTTCAGATGGGCCGGCTTTTCGCGCATGCCCGCAAGCGGCACCTGATGGGCCCGCCAGAATCCCTCCACCTTGTGGCCGTCCACCTCCTTGGGGCCGGTCCAGCCCTTGGGGCTGCGCAGCACGATCATCGGCCAGCGGGCGCGGGTGGCTGTGCCGCCGGCGCGCGCCGCCTGCTGAATGCGGCGAATCTCCAGCACGCAGTCTTCGAGGGTCGCCGCCATCGCCTGGTGCATGAGTTCGGGATCGTCGCCCTCCACGAAATGGGGCGTCCACCCGTACCCGGTGAACAGACTTTCCAGCTCGGCGTGGGAGATGCGCGCGAGCAGAGTGGGGTTGTTGATCTTGTAGCCGTTGAGATGGAGGATCGGCAGCACCGCACCGTCGCGGACCGGGTTCAGAAACTTGTTGGAATGCCAGGACGTGGCCAGCGGGCCGGTTTCCGCCTCGCCATCGCCCACCGCCACGGCCACCAGCAGGTCCGGATTGTCGAAGGCGGCGCCGAAGGCGTGCGACAGGCTGTACCCCAGCTCGCCCCCTTCGTGGATGGAGCCCGGGGTCTCCGGCGTGCAGTGGCTGCCGATGCCGCCCGGAAAGGAGAATTCCTTGAAGAAGACGCGCATCCCTTCCACGTCCTCGCCCTTGTTCGGGTAGACCTCCGAGTAGGTGCCCTCCAGGTAGACCGGCGCCAGCACGCCCGGCGCGCCGTGGCCCGGGCCAGCCAGGAAGATGGCGTCGAGATCGTACTTGTTGATGAGACGGTTCAGATGAACGTACACGAAGCTCAAGCCCGGACTCGCGCCCCAGTGGCCCAGCAGTCGAAGCTTGATGTGCTCGGGCTTCAAGCGCTCGCGCAGCAGCGGATTGTCGCGCAGATAGATCATCCCGGCCGCCAGGTAGTTACAGGCGCGCCAGTAGGCGTCCATCTTGCGCAGCTCCTCACGGGACACCCGCTCTGCGGGCCTGGCCTTGGTGGCGGCCGGCGTCTTTGCCGTTGCCTTGGTGTGCGCCCTGGCCATAACTACTCCTTCTGCTGGCGGTCGAGGTTGGTGGGAATACCCATCACTGTGCCCGCGTCGTGCCCACCGATCAACCGCAGGGTCTCGCGCACGCGGCCGTTCCATCCTTGCCTCTGAGTCCCGTCGTCCGAGGAGATCTTGACAAGGCCTTCCAGGGGCTTCATGGAGACCTTATGAAGACTCTCACCATCACGGACGCGAAGAAGAACCTGGGCCGCTGGCTGGACGCCGCCGCCCGAGGGCAAGACGTCGGGATCATTTGCGGAGCCGACATCATTGCGCTGCGCAAGGTCGAGGTGGAATCCACAGACTACGCGCAACGCGAATACGGGGTGACGCACGAGCAGGTCGCGGCGGTCGAAGAGGCCACCGACAAGCAGTATCGCCGGCTCAAGCGCTCGGGGAAGCTGGTGACGGTCACCACCGAGCAACTGAGGAAAATGCTTGAATAAGCCGCTGTCGATTGACCCGGCAGTCCTGCGCCGGTTGAAGGGTCTGCCCAAGAGCGAACGAACCGAGTGTCTCTTGGCGCTGTGCGAGTTGCCCGAGATGTTCGGTCGCCCGCACTTACACAGCGGCCTGGGCATTCGCAAACTTGGCAGCCGGATCTTCGAGTGTCGCGGCAATGTCGCGTTGCGTTTCATCTTTCAGGACCGGCCATCCGCCCTGTTCGTCTCGTTCCTGGGCACGCACGATGAGATCAAAACGTTGCTCCAACGTCGCAAGTACCCCCGCTGAGTTTTCTGCAACACGGTGACACGCCTTCCGTGCGGGCCCTCAGTGCCCCTTCAACGCCGCGATCTGATCCCACAACCCCAACGTCTTCAGAATGTCCGGCGACGAGTCCTCGACCGCGCGGAGTTGGTGGCACGCGCCGCCGCCCGCGGCGTCTTGAGCGTCGGATGCGTCAGGCTACCCGCTTCGTCGGCCACCGGGGCGCCCATCAATACGGCCACATCCAGTTCGCGACCTTCGGCCGGTCGCTGCCGTGTTCGTGCGCGGAGTGCAGGTTATCGATAATGGCGTCCTTCATTTCATTCTCGCCGCCGGATCATGACAGAAAGCGCACGTGCCCTAAAGCGATGTCGAAAATGCCGCCGACAAGTTTCATGCGCCCTTCGGCCATCCGCGCCTGCCCCTCGGGAGTCTCCAGGAGCTGGCGCATCGACCAGCGCACGTTGGCTTCGACGGCGCGCGCGAGCTGGGCCGATGGAGGCGCCTGCGGATCGATCGCAGGAAGCCCGGGCAGGATGTCGTCGACCAGCGTCTGGATCCGCGAGAGGTGCCGCGCGCCGTCGCGCTGCGCATCCAGCGCCGCCTGCACGGCGCCACAGCCCTCGTGGCCGAGCACGACGAAGAGCGGCGTGCGCAAGTGGACGCCGGCGTATTGGAGGCTGCCGCTGACCTCGGGCGAGACGACGTTGCCCGCGACACGCACGACAAACAGGGCGCCGAACCCGGCGTCGAAGAGCAGTTCCGGCGGGACCCGCGAGTCGCTGCAGCCGAGGATAGTCGCGTACGGTTCCTGGCGCGTGGCGAGCTGGACCAGGATGTCCGTCCGCATCGTGGGGAAGCGGGTCTCCCCAGACAGGAAGCGCTGATTGCCGTCAATCAGGCGCTGCAGCGCTTCGTCGGCGGAGCTGCGGGACGTGGGGGGGGCGGGTGAGCTCACGACGCGCGCGGCTCGACGTTGCTCCGTACCTTTCATCGGATATCGGATCGCACACGCAGGTTCGATATCAGGATGTACACGCTGACGGTACACACCCATGCCGGAAAGACCAGCGTGAGCCACAAACTGGAGGACGTGCTCAGCAACAGCGCGACGGCCAGCACATACGTGAGACCCGCCAGCCACCGCGGCATGACCCGCGTGCGGACCCAGATGGTGCCCAACGAGATCATGAAGACGCTGGCCATCCTGAACGCATAGACGTTGGCGACGCGAAACATCACGGCCCGGACGAGCGTGTAGGTGCCGCTGTCGATCAGCTTACCGGGGTTGATTGCGTAACTGGCCAGCGCACCGCCCGCGAGCGCGGCGGAAACAAACGTCATGGCCAGAAACAGGAGACCACTCCCAAAGAACACCGTCGACAGGAATTGGTCTTCGAGGTGCCCGATGCGATCGCGCACCACACCCATGAACCACAGGAAAGCGATCCCGGCAAACGGCAGCAGGCTCAGCGCCCACGACACGGCACCCGCGCTCTCCTGGAGCCACCTGCCGCCCTCGCCCGGATCGGCCGGAACAGACAGCCGCACGAGCACAACGCTGCCACCGAACAGGACGGCGAAGAGGATCCCGGCGATGGCGGCGGCCCGCGGCGTCTTGAGCGTCTGATTCGTCAGGCTGACGTCGGTCGAGCAATCGGTGTCGAGGAGGGACATGATTCCCGTGTCTCGTGGGCGCCCAATGATACCGGCTCGGCAGGCTTGGGCCAAAGAGCAGACTCAGGTCATGGGTACGAAGGAGTCGTTCTTCGGCGCCGGTCGGATGTCCATGCGCTTGTCGTTCATGGCCTGTCTGCCGCCGACGCCCTGAAGGTCACTGACATCCGCCATCGCTTGATCCTCGGCTTCGACGAAGAATCGCTTGGCGGATCGATCGAGGAGGTCCAATTCCTGCCGCAGCACGGCGGCACGCCCTTCCGGCAAAATCTGAATCAGATCTTGCAGCATGGCCCGCAGCCGACGGGCAACCTGAATACTCGTCCCGCCAAACTGCCGAACTTCCGTCACTGCCAGGGATATGAAGTCGCTCCAGTCCGGCACCCGGTACAGAAGCCGCACCGCGCCCTGCGCGTCGCGCACCTGCCCCTCCTCCAGGTGGCGGCCTCCGAGGTGGCGGAGCAGGTACTGAATCTGGTCGATGGCCAGCACCGCGGTGGTCGGGTCGTTAATCGCCCGGGACAGTCCCTTGGAGGCGATGTCCACCATGATCCGGAAGGCGAAGGCCGGATCTTGCTCCAGGGTCCGCTCTGCGCCGACGGCAACCGATTGGTACAACGCTGCCGCCGGCGGCAGCGCTCCGTCGCCGAAAATCCGGAACAGGGGCTGATCGGCCGCGACGAAATCGCCTACTTGAGGCACCAGCTCAATTACGCAGTCGGCGCGCCGGGCCATGGACACGAGGCCTTTCAGGTCGACGGCCAGGACAACGCCTTCTTTGAGGTTGGGGACCGTACAGCGGGGCTCCCCGTCCAGGACTTCGGCAGGTGGCGGCGCTGTCCCATGCCACTCAGAGAGGCGCTGCGGATAGACGTGTTCGATCACCTCGCGCCCGAGTCGGGCCGCCAACCCCAAGGCCCCGGTGGGTCGCAGCGCTCTGCACACGCTGTCTACCAGGTAGAGAAAGACGCCCAGGCTCACCAGGGAGCCGTACACGGCCACGTAACCGGTAAGTGGGGGAACGCCCTCCTTGATGCGGCCAAGCGCGGCGAGCGTGAACGTGAAGACGAAAACAAACAGCGTCAGGGACAGTTTCGTCACCCGGTTCTGAAACACGAGCCCAATTATGCGGGGCGTGAGTTGGCCGCTGGCGAGCTGCACGGTGATCAGCAGGGCGGAAGAAACAAAGACGATGAGTGTGAACATCGACGACGCCAGAGTTCCCAGAATCGTCATCGTGCTGGACGGGTCGAGATCCACCTGCCAGCCCATCGCCAACTCGATCCCATGCAGCAACCGCACCGCCAGCAAGGCCAGGATCATGCCCAGCGCAGGAAGGAACCAGAGTGACGTTCTGACATAGCTTGAAAGCCGATAGCGCTGCAGCCAGGTCATCGGGATGTCTCGTCCCTTCCCACGCTCGGCCTAGAACGGGCGGCCGGATGCGGCCGCCGATGGATCCGTGACCCCGCCGACGCCGGCGGCCCACGCGATGCCACAATTCCGGCTCACCGTTCGGCCTTCGTCATCGCCGCCACCAGGTCCTTCGAGCCCGACCCCCAGCGGGAGACGGTCTTGATCGCCTGGGTGAACGGCACGTCCAGCGGATGGACGCGGTCACCACTCAGGATGTAGACGGCTCCGGCGAGCGGTGTGGGGACCGATGGGACGAAGACCGTGTAGCGGCCGTCCTCGAACTCCTCGATGATGAACGCCGGCACGAGAGCCTCCTCGATCTCTACAAGTGCCGGTTTCCACACGTTCTCTCGGCCTTCCCCCGCGAGTTGCTGCGTGAGACTTCGAAACAGCGTGAAGCCCGGAATTCTCTCGAACACCGACGTCTCCATCCGCTCGCGGAGCGCGTTGCCCAGGCGCGTACGGACGGCGACCCCAATCAGGAAGCACACCGTCAAGACCAGCAAGAGAGACAGGACATTCTCGGCCGGCAGCCACTCCGGGAGCAGCATCGTAAACGGCCGAATCAGGTTGCCCACGGACTTTGCGCCCTTGAGCAGCACCAACACGGCCAGATAGATCGGCAATACGATGAGCACGCCGCCGATCAACGCATTCGCCAGGAACTGGCGCACGACCTTCATGAGTCGCTCCCTTCTATTGCCGGACTATCTCGCATCCTCCACCACGGCTTTGATCCGTCCGGCTTTCACGGCAGCCACCAGTGCCGCATGGTCTTTCGCATTCTGGTCCGCATAGGCCAGGGCGAAGTCGCCGATGGCCTGGTCGAAGGTGTCCGACTTCCCCAGGTAGCCGCTGATCAGCGCCGCGTCCCCGGACTTCGCGTGGGCGCGGGCCAGGGTCCGCCCGCACAGCGCGGCGTACAGGTTCAATCGCGCCGCCGACGCCTGTTCGATGGGAGCGGACATCTTCATGTCCCGCAGCTGGCGTACATAGAGATGTCGGCCCTCGCGGCCGTGTGTCCAGCCCAAGAAGATGTCGCTCGCGGACTGCATCAACCGTTGACCCGTAACGACGCGTTGCCCCTGATTCACGTACAGGCTCTTGCCCGCATAGGGCTCGAGCACGGAGGGACACGCCTGCTTGAATTGCAGCAACAGCGGGTGATTCTCCGCGGAGAAAAACAGCCCCGCATAACAGCGCGTGCCGACGCTGCCGATGCCGACCGCCTTGATGGCGATGTCTTCCAGGCGGTAGCGCTCAAACAGCACCCGCCGCTCGTCGGGCAGGCTGGCTCGGTACGCCGCCAGTGCCTCACGAACGCCCGCCTCAAAGCCCTTTGCCGAAATATGAAACAGCACGGGCGGTTGATCGATCAGCCGCCGCCGCCCACCGACCTCGCCGCTGATCTTCGGGTACAGGTAGTCGCCAATGCGCTGCTGGGCCTGCCCGATGATCTTCTCCCGAAACTTTCTGACCTTGGCATTGGGGGCCATGTCGATAATCGTCTGGGCGTCGAGGCGGTCATACCAGACGTCCAGGGGACTCATCGTGGAACATTCGCGCAGGCGTACCCGGTACGCGCGCACACACTCGACGGCCGCCGCCTGGGCTTGCCGGTCGGTCAGGTGGTTGTCGCGTGCGGCCACGACAAAGCTGACCGCCAGGCGCTTGACGTCCCACTCCCACGGCGCGGGCAGGGTTTCGTCGAAATCGTTGATGTCGAAGATGAGATTGCGCTCGGGGGTCGCAAACAGGCCAAAGTTGAGCAGGTGGCAATCGCCGCAGGCCTGGACCCGAATGCCGGTGGTCGGGGTGGTGGCCAGATCGTACGCCATCAACCCCGCCGACCCGCGCAGAAACGTGAAGGGACTGGCCAGCATGCGCCCATAGCGGACGGGCACCAGTTCGGGCAGGCGATCGCGGTTGGACGCTTTGAGGAGGTCAACGGGATCACGGCGTTTGGCCGGCCGTTTCCAGCCCGCGTGACTCCGACGCGACACGGTGTCGCGCAACGCCGTGCCGTCGGCGAGGCGCTGGTCGCGTGAGTGCATGACCGGCTCGAGTCTACCAGCGTCGCCGTTGGGACCTTTGGCTCTTGCAGGCGTTTTCGCGGTGATGGGCATGGCCTCCCCTTTCCTTTTCCTGCTAGACCTGCAGGATCTCCGCAGGCGTCGCAATCGACCGCGGGTCGGCTCTCCCGCCAGTCCTGCGCGCGCCGCCCGTCGTGCCGCGCGGTCTCAGAAGATCGAGTAGACCAGGGCGACGGTGGTGCGGAACGCGTCGCCGTGCGAACCGTCCTTTGTCTTGTGGTATCCGTACAGCTCTTCGAGGCCGACCGACAGCCGCTCGCGCAGCTGCCACGTGAGGTTGAGGCTGCCGTAATGTGTCTCGTGATACGCGCCCCCGTCCTGCCCGGACGTATTGTCGAGATGCACGTAGCCGTAGCTCCCGGTCGAGCGGAAACTGTCGTTCCAGTGATGCGTGTAGCCAAGCATGCCGCCAAAATACGGAATGGCCTCGAGATTGCCGTCGCTGTCGAACGCTGCGTCGTTGTTCTGGAAGTCGTCGTTGCAGTAGCGGAACAACCCTTCGCCGTAGGTGAGCTGCGTTTGTATTGAGTCGTCCCCGAAGGCGTCAAATCCGCCCGAGAGGTTCAGCCCCCACCCGAGCACGTCCTGGTTGCCCTCCGTGGAGTTCCGGACCCCGAGGTCGCGGAATATTGATGCGAGTTGCACGTGGCCGACCTCGGCGCGTTCCCAGCGCCCGTTCACCCCACCGTCGGGCCACGAGTTGCGACCGCTCGCGTCGGGATCCCCGGACGAATCGAGCTCCGTATCGGGTTGTTCGATCCCGAAGTTGAGCTGCCACTCGCTACCGATGCGGTGCTGGTAGCGCACCAGCGGGCGTCGAGCGAAGATCGCCGAGTTCGGTCCTTCGTAGTCAATCGTGTCCGGCCAGATGTCGGGATCCTCAAAGACGCTGAACGTCTGTCCGACGATGAGGTTGTAAATCTCGCCGTAGAGATGCCGGACGCGATACGGAAATTCGCCGCCGCCGGAGCCGTAGAAGTCGTTCTCGTAGTAGAAGCGCGGGGCCCCGGGTCGTTCGGGGGCCCGCACGTCGATGCGCAACTGCGAGCCCTTCCCGTTGATGTTGAACACCGGTTTGCCGCCCTTGTTCGGATCGCCCCCGACGGGAATCTTGGCGGTGATGAAGCGGTTGTCGTCACCGGCATTCTGGTTGTCGTACGTCAGGTCGGTGCGCGGCTTGGCGTTGAATTTGATCAGAACGTTCGTGTTCGGAATCCGGGCGAAGCCCCGATATTTCGGATCGAGCGTGAGATCGTCGGGCCGCGGTGCGGCCTCCTGCTGGTCGTTGAGTGCATCACGCTCGGTCACCGGGCTGGCGGCGCCGGCCTCCAGGGCGGTTTCGGGTGCTGGCGCCGCGGGCGGTGGAGCCTTGGCCTGTGCCTTTTCGATCTCCTGAATCTTCCTGTTCTGGTCGTCGATGACTTTCTGCATCGACTCGACGGCTTTCTTGAGCTTCTCGATCTCGTCCGCCTGCGACGCGGCCCGCGCGACGCCCGACCACGCCGGCGCGCAGAGCAGTATACCAACGACGATTGCCCACTTTGATGCGCTGGTCATCGTGTTCTCCCTTCTGTGTCCATCCCGCTTACGCCCGTGGGACCGGTGCCGTTCGGCTTCCGAGGACGCGGGCCGCCGGTCCCGTTTCCTTCAGAAAACACATCAACACCAACGCGGCGATGACGCCGCCGAGCATCGGTTTGAACGCTGCCTGATAGTGCTCCAACGCCATGCTCGCGGCGCCCCCGGACACCTCGACCAGCCGGCGTCCGAACACGGGCCCGAGCAGTGCGCTGAAGGTGAAGTTGATGAAGTTGACGACGCCGGTGGCCGAGCCACCCAAGTGTGGCGGATTGACCTCCTTGATCACCGTGTACGGCAACATCGCCGCGCCCGAGGCGATGCCCATGACGATGCCGACCGCTGGCCCCCGGAACCAGCCACGCACCCCGAAGAGCGCCCACGCCAGCACCGCGAGCAGCACCAGGGCGCCGCCGAAAATCACCGGTTTGCGTCGCCCGATCCGGTCAGAGACGAACCCCAGCAGCGGGCAGCCGATCATCCACCCGAACGGCACGGTGGCGGCGATCCGCACCGCATCCTCGTACTCGCGCCCGCGTCCTTCCTGCAAGTACCGCACGCCCCAGGTCATGTCGAAAATCGTCGTCGGGATGAACAGCAACCCGGCGATCAATCCGCAGAGGATCGATTGCGGATTCGCAAAGACCGTCTTCAACGACCCGAGAATGCTGGCAGCCCCGCCGCGACCGCTGGCAATCGTGCCGTCGTCCTTCGGCAGGAGCACCAGCAAGGTCACACTGATCGCGAGCCCCACGAACCCGGCGTAGATCCAGAACCCACTCCACGGCAGTCCGCCCGTGATCAGCGGTCCGACGAGAAACTGGCCCGCCGAGCCGCCCGCCATGCCGAACATCTGCGTGGCGCCGATGAACAACGCCGCGTGGGTCGCCGGGAAATACTTGGTGGCAATGTAGATGGCGCCGACGAGCGCAAACACGCCGCCGGCGCCTTGCAGGAATCGGCCGAGGCTCGCCACCGCCACACTGCCGGTGCCGAAGAGGAGCGCGCCGGCACCGACCAGCGCAGCACCGATCGGAATGATGCGCTTGGCACCAAACCGATCCATCGCCGCGCCCGCAACGAGACTGAACGGCGAGTAGCCGTAGTAGAACATCCCGACGATCGACGCGGCGCCGAGCGCGTTGACACCGAAGGCCTCGGACAACTGCGGCATCATCACGCTCGGCGCCGACCGCAGGGCGTACTGGTAGAAGTAGTACGAGGCGGCGAGCAGCCAGGCGAGCAGTGCGGCGACGGGGAGGCCCTGACTCATCGTGGTTTCACGTCAGCACAGGACCAGGTTCGCGGCCAAACCGCCTTCGCTGGTTTCTTTGTATTTCGCTCCCATGTCCTTACCCGTCTGCGCGAGGGTCGTGATCGTGGTGTCGAGATCCACGCGGTGTTTTGACTCGATCTCGTTGCTGGCAATTGCGTACGCGATCCACGCCTTCACGGCACCAAAGGCGCACCGCTCGATACACGGGATCTGCACGTAACCAGCGACTGGATCACAGGTCAGGCCGAGGTGATGTTCGAGCGCCGACTCGGCGGCGTTTTCGATGAGCTGCGGCGAGCCGCCCATTGCTTGCGCGATGAACGCCGCCGTCATGGCCGAGGCGACGCCGATCTCGGACTGGCAACCGCCCTCGGCACCGGAAAGGGTCGCGTTGTGTTTGCACAAGTACCCGATGCCAGCACCGGCAAGCAGGCCCTCCCGGACTTTGTCCATCGGCAGCTTGCGTTTGCCCTCCACCAGGCCGTACACAATCGCGGGCATCACCCCCGCCGAACCGCCCGTGGGCGCGGTGATAACCAGGTGGCCGCGGGCGTTTTCTTCCGAGGCAGCCAGCGCACAGGCGGAGAGCATCCCAATGGCGCGGTCCGCCTCATACTGGTCATCCATCGCGCGAGCCCAGACGGTCGCCGCCTTGGACTGCAGCTTGATCGGGCCGGGCAGGACACCTTCCTTGATCGAGAGACCCGATTTGACAGTCGCGAGCATCGCCCCGGCGATCTTGTCCAGAAACGCGTTGATCTGCTCCTCGGTCTTGCCGGAGACGGCCACCTCGTTGACCATGATGACCTGGGCGATCGAGAGATTGTTTTTCTCCGCGTGCTGACGCAACTCTTTCATCGTCGCGTACGGATACGTTGGCTGGCCCTTCTTGGGCGGCGTGTACCCCTTCCATTCGATGAACCCGCCGCCGACGGAGTAGTACTCCTGTTCCAGAAGTACCTTGTCTCCGGCCAGGAGCTTGCACGTCATGGTGTTCGGGTGCGGGAACTTGCCCTTGGGTGAGTCGTAGATGATGTCGGCCAGCGACAGATTGAACGTCTTGTCGCCGAGTTTCACCGGATACGTTTGCTCCGGCTTCTCCCTCATCTCATCGAGGAACAGCGGGTCCACCGTGGCCGGCTCCTTGCCGACGAGGCCCGCCAGCGAGGCGCGCTCGGTGCCGTGCCCCTTGCCGGTGGCGCTCAGGCTGCCAAACAAGTGGACCTTGAGGCCGGTCGCCTTGGCGAGCTGGTCGGCCGGCAGCTTCGCGCAACGCTGGTAGAAGTCGTACGTGATGCGCATCGGTCCGATCGTGTGGGAGCTGGAGGGGCCTGGACCCACCTTGTAGAACTCCTCGACCACGGTCATCACCGGGCCCTTGGCCTGTCTCACGATATCCAGTGTTGGGGAAAGGGCGGAACCCGTTTTCGGCGCCGCAGCTTCCTTGGCGGCTTGCTGCGCACGGGCTTGGGGCGTCCACGTCCCTCCCGTCATCACCGCCGCCGCGCCGATGACGGCGTTGCGGATGAGGAACGACCGGCGGTCAATACCCGCAGGAATCTCTGTCTCCGCGGGAACGGCCGGGAGCCCGGCGCTGTCTTCAGGATGTGATTTCGTGTCCATCGTCGATTCCTCCTTCTCCAATGTTGGGTATCAGTAATCCGACGCGCGAATGTTGTGTCTCAGAAAGTTCTTCACAGAGAGCAGATCTCGGGAGGGCGAGCCTCCCGCCTGCGGCCCGAAGCCTTCGGCGGACGGGCCCGGCGAGCCGGGGTCCGTGCCACCGTGCGGCTCGGCAGGAGCCTCGCCCTCCCGGGTCTCGTGTAAACCCAATATTGAGACACTACACTATTGAACCTCCAGTCCGGCCGAACGAAAAACGGATATCGCCTGCTCGATTTGTTCCGGTGACGGGGGTGCCGTATCCCGAAGTTCGTACGGCATGCCCAGCTGTTCCCACTTGAACCGGCCCAGTTGGTGGAACGGTAACAGCTCGACCTGTTCGACGTTCCCGAGACCGGCAGCAAATTCGGCAATGCGTGCCAGGTCGTCGGGGCGATCCGTGAGTCCGGGCACCAGCACGTACCGCAGCCACATCGGTCTGTGCAGCGCCGCCAGCCGGCGCGCGAACGCCAAGACCGGCGCGTTGTCCTGGCCCGTAATGCGCCGGTGCAGGTCGGGGTCGAGCGCCTTGAGGCCGAGCATGACCAGATCGCATACCTGTAAGTCCGCGTCGCTCAACCGATCGCCGAAATGACCGTTCGTATCGACGGTGGTGTGGATGTTCGTTTCCTTGACGGCCGTAAACAGTCGGATGAGGAACCGGTCCTGCAGCATCGGTTCGCCGCCGCTCACCGTCAACCCGCCCTTCATCGTGCGCAGCCCGTGCCGGTACTTGCGCACTTCCTCCACCGCCCGCGCCAGCGGGACGGGGATGCCGTTGTTCAGCTTCCAGGTGTCCGGGTTGTGGCAGAAGACGCAACGAAATTGGCACCCCGTCAACCAGACGACCACCCGCATCCCCGGCCCATCGACGCCCGAGCCCGTCGTGAACGAATGGACAAAGCCGACGTCCCCGCTCTGCAGCGCCTCCCGCGTCCGCGACTCATTGACGTGCGCCCCGAGCGACACCCGCAAGTCGTAGGGGCTTGCAACGAGTGGGACATCTGTCGTGGCGGAATCCTCGGTCATGACCGTCACCTGCTGCCGTGGAAGGTTCGGTTGATGACATCCATCTGCTGCTCGCGGGTCAGGCGGATGAAGTTCACGGCGTAGCCGGACACGCGAATGGTCAGGTTCGGGTATTGCTCCGGATGCTCCATCGCATCGAGCAGCATCTCGCGGTTCAGCACGTTGACGTTGACGTGATAGCCCGCAGCGCCGAAGAAGGCGTCGAGCATTCCCACCAGGTTCTCCACCTGGGTCTCCCGCAAGCGTCCGAGGCCCTCGGGGACCAGTGTGGCCGTGAGGGAAATGCCGTCCGCCGCATCACGGTACGGGATCTTCGCCACCGACGCGGCGGACGCCATGATGCCGTGCGCGTCGCGGCCGTGCATGGGGTTCGCACCCGGCGCGAACGGCTCGCCCTTGCGGCGTCCGTCCGGTGTGTTGCCGGTGTTCTTGCCGTACACGACGTTCGACGTAATCGTCAGGACCGACTGGGTGTGCAGCGCGTTACGATAGGTTGGGTACTTGCGCAGCCGGGTCATGAAGGCAGCGACCACGGCGGCGGCAAGCTGGTCGACGTTGTTGTCGTTGTTGCCGAACTTCGGAAAGTCGCCCTCGGTCTGGTAGTCGATCACGAGCCCGGTGTCGTCCCGGACGACTTTAACGCGGGCGAAGCGAATGGCCGACAGGCTATCCGCCACCACCGAGAGCCCGGCGAGACCGAAGGCCATCGTGCGAACCGGCGCATAGTCGTGGAGCGCCATTTCGATGCGCTCGTAGGCATACTTGTCGTGCATGTAGTGGATGACGTTCATGGCGTTGACGTACACGCCCGCCAGCCACTCCATCATGTGCTCGAACTTCCCCACGACGTCATCGAACTCGAGGTACTCGCCGCGCACCGGTTCGACGGCGGGGCCGACTTGTTCGCCGCTGTTTTCGTCGCGCCCGCCGTTGATGGCGTAGAGTAGGCACTTGGCGAGGTTGGCGCGCGCCCCGAAGAACTGCATCTGCTTGCCGACGAGCATCGGCGACACACAGCAGGCAATCGCCCCGTCATCACCCCACGCCTGCCGCATGACCGTGTCGCACTCGAACTGGAGCGCGCTTGTGTCGATGGCGACCTTGGCAACAAAGGTCCGGAACGGGTCCGGCAGACGCGGCGAATACCAGATGGTCAGGTTCGGCTCGGGAGCCGGGCCGAGGTTGTACAGGGTCTGCAGGAACCGGAAGCTCGTCCGCGTCACCAACGAGCGTCCGTCGTCACCCATGCCGCCGATGGATTCCGTCACCCAGGTCGGATCCCCGGCGAACAGCTCGTCGTACTCGGGCGTGCGGAGGAAGCGCACGATGCGCAGCTTGATGACGAAGTCGTCGATCATCTCCTGCGCTTGCGACTCGGTGAGCGTGCCGTCCGCAAGGTCGCGCTCGATGTAGATGTCGAGGAAGGTCGAGGTGCGCCCGAGCGACATGGCCGCACCGTTCTGTTCCTTCACCGCGGCAAGGTAGGCGAAGTAGAGCCATTGCACGGCTTCGCGCGCGGTGCGCGCCGGACCCGAAATGTCGAAGCCGTAGCTCTTGGCCATCTGCTGCAGCTCGCGCAGCGCACGGATCTGTTCGCTCAGTTCCTCGCGGTCGCGAATCACCTCGTCCGTCGACATCGCCGCGTCGAGCGCCGCTTTCTCCTGCTCCTTGCGAGCGATGAGCCGTGCCACGCCGTAGAGGGCGACGCGGCGGTAGTCGCCGATGATGCGTCCGCGCCCATACGCGTCGGGCAGGCCGGTGAGGATGTGCGCGCTGCGGCACCGGCGGATGTCGGCGGTGTAGGCGTCGAACACGCCCTCGTTGTGGGTCTTGCGGTACTTCGTGAATGCCTCGACCACCGCCGGGTCCGGCGTGTAGCCGTAGGCCTTCAGCGAGCTGAGCACCATGCGGAAGCCGCCGTTTGGCATGATGGCGCGCTTGAGCGGCGCGTCGGTCTGGAGGCCGACGATGATCTCGTTGTCGCGGTCGATGTATCCCGGCGGGTGTGCCGTGATGGAGGTCGGCACCTGGGAGACGTCGAGCACGCCCTTCTTGCGTTCCTCCACGAACAACTCTTCCAGCCGCTTCCAGAGTCGTTGGGTGCGTTCGGTGGCCGGGGCGAGAAAGGCCCCGTCGCCCTCGTAGGGCGTATAGTTGCGTTGGATGAACCAGCGGACGTTGATGTCCCGCTGCCAGAGACCGGGCTCGAATCCGCGCCAGGCATCCGCGTGGGTCGTGGATGGGGTTGCTTCGGATGTGGTCATGGCCTGCACGTCCTTCATCGCTCGACCTGAATCCCGTCGATGAAACCCTTCGCGCCCGTCTCGATGCCCGCCGCGTTGCCTTCGTCGGTGTCGAGGTGCATGGCGAGGCTGAAGTTGGGATCGACGCGGACGAGTACGTCGCCGAACACGAGTTCCCGGTCGCCGGCGATCCGCACGCGCACGACGGACTTGTCGCGCACGCCGTAGCGCAGCGCGTCCGCCGGCGTCATGTGAATGTGACGCAACGCGCAGATGACCCCGCGCTCGAGCGCGACGCTACCGGCGGGGCCTTCGAGCGTGCAGCCGGGCGTGTCCGCAATGTCACCGCTCTCACGCACCGGGGGGTGCACGCCGAGCTTGAACTGCTCGGTCATGGCGATCTCGACCTGGGTCATCTTTCGGACCGGTCCGAGCACGCGGACGCGTTCGATGCGGCCTTTCGGGCCGACGAGGGTCACTTGCTCCTTGGACGCGAACTGGCCGGGCTGGGAGAGGTCGGTGTGCTTCGTGAGTTGGTGACCGGTGCCGTACAGCGCCTCGACATGCTCCTGCGTGAGGTGAACGTGATGCGCCGAGATCTCGACCAGGAAGGGCTCTTGCTTTTGCGCCGCGAGGACGCCGGCGATGTACGAACGGCTCAAGGCGCGCAGCGCTTCGCGCGCCATCATGCGTTCCTCGTCGGTGGGAACGACGAGGACTGCCACCTTGGAGGCATCGGTCGAGATGCGGGAGACTTCGACGAAGCCGCGCGCCTCGCGGTTCCGCTGCGGGTCGAGAGCGATGCCCATGCACTCCAGGCCCTGCACCGCCAAGGCGCGCACCTCGGCGCTGCCCTGCCCGATGCCGCCCGTGAAAATGATCGCGTCCAACCCGCCCATCGCCGCGACGTAGGCGCCGATGTACTTACGCACGCGGTAGCAGTACGCCTTGAGGGCAATCAGCGCGCGGTGATCTCCCTGGTCGGCGGCCGCGAGCACTTCGCGCATGTCGCTCGACACGCCGGAGAGGCCGAGCAAACCGCTCTTCTTGTTCAGCAGATCTTCGCTCTGCGCGGCGGTGAGCCCCTCCGTGCGTTCGAGGAACGCAAGCACGCCGGCATCGACGTCGCCGCAGCGCGTGCCCATGATCAGCCCTTCGGCCGGCGTGAACCCCATCGTCGTGTCGATGGAGCGGCCATGGTCGACGGCGCACAGCGACGAGCCGTTGCCGAGATGGCAGCTCACCAGTTCCAGCTCGTTGGGCCGGCGCTTGAGGAACTGTGCTGCGCGCAGCGCCACATACGCATGCGACGTGCCGTGAAAACCGTAGCGCCGCACGCCCTTCTGTTCGTAGAACTCGTACGGAAGCCCGTA
>Ga0316622_100000965_pt1 | contig 17949 bp, 14 predicted proteins | sample OWC_Aug_OW2_C1_D_FD_207646 | JGI IMG/M metagenome (GOLD analysis project Ga0316622, IMG submission 207646) | Wetland soil microbial communities from Old Woman Creek delta, Ohio, United States - OWC_Aug_OW2_C1_D5_C | ecosystem: Environmental > Terrestrial > Soil > Wetlands | place: USA: Ohio... | reverse complement strand
CGATACTTGGCCATGGTGTCCCCCGGCCCGGCTATCTTAGCCCAAGGCCGGAAACGAGTCAAAAAGCCCGCTTGAAGATCAGGTCGCGGACGGCGTCGCTATCGATGCTGAAACCGGCCACCCGGTTTTGCCCGTCGCGCTCGAAGATCACCATGGGGAGCGTCCGTGAGCTCGTCGTGAAGCGATCACGCTCGTCGGGCGCGAGCCGGGCCTCGACGATCCCCGGCCCGGTGAGGATCAGGGCTTCGCCGCGCAGCTCGACGATGTAGCGGACGCCGATCTCGTCATTGGCATAAGCGCCGGCGTACTCTCGCAGCTCTTGGGGTGTCGGCTTCACCAAGGCGACCTTCGGGACGATGCGCTCGGATCCCCCCTGGCTCCAGACGAATTGCCCGACCTTCCCCTCCTTGTTCTTCTGAAAGGTGATCCGGGCCTCGGCGAAGGCCAGCAGGAACTCGGTCTCGGACAGGGTGGTCAGCGGGGACTTCGTCCCGGAGTAGCCGAACATCAGCTGGTCGCCCGAACGGCTGATCGTGAAGACCTGGCCCGGCCCCATGCGGTAATCGCCGGCGTAAAGGTCCAGCTTTTCCGGCTTGACCTTGACCGGCTTCTTGGCCGCGGCCGCAGGGGTCTTCTTCACCGGCTCGGGAGGGGCCGGATCGTAGGTCGCGATGATCCCTTGGAGGATATTCTCCACTTCGGTGCCGGGGTAGTCCCAGTTGGCGAGCACCGCGCAGCCGAACTTCCGGTCGGGAAAAAAGGCCAGGCCCGCCTGGGAGCCAGCCCATTTCCCGATCTTCGAAACCTGCGCCCGGCCCGTCCGGGCATCGACGTTGAGGCCATAGCCGAACCCCGAGCCCTGACCGTTGTTGAGACGGCCGGCGGTGAACATCTTCGCGAGGATGTCCGGGCCGCCCACGGCTCCGGTCCCCAGGTTGAGCAGCCACTTGGTCAGGTCGTTGATCGACACAAAAAGCGAATGCGAGCCGGCCAGGGAGAGATTGTCGATGCCCCTCAGGTACTCGCGGCGGGTATAGTTGTAGGAGAAGGCCTGGTCGTCCAGGATGGACCGGTAGTTGTCGCGAAACAGGGTCCGGGTCATTTTCAACGGCTTGAAGATATTCTCCCAGGCCCAATCGGAGAAGGGCTGGCCGGTAACGCGCCGGATGGTCTCCGCCAGCAGATCGTAATTCGTATCGGAGTCCTGGAAGCGGTCGCCCGGGGTGAAGGCCAGCCGCTTCTGGGCTTTGACGATCTCCAGCACCTTCCCGAACGTGACCTCCTCGTTGTCCCGGCCGTTCAGCCGGAGCACGGACGGCCAGTCCCGCAGGCCGCTCGTTTGATAGAGGAGGTGGCGCAGCTGGAGCGGCAGGCCATAGTCCGGGATCTCGGGAATGTATTTGCGGACGGCATCGTCGAGCGCGAGCTTGCCCTGCTTCTCCAACAAGGCGACGGCCATGCCCACGAACGCCTTGGCCACGGGCCCGGCGTTGAAGACCGTATTCGGCGTGATGGGCACGGCGTGCTCCTGGCAGGCCAGGCCGTAGACCTTCCGAGTGACAACCTGGCCGTCCTTGACCACGACCACGGCAAAGCCGGGTTGATCAAGCCGGTTCCAGAAGTCGAACAGCTCGTCCATCTTCCCGCCCGGCGTTGACGGCGCCTCCTTTTGCCCAACGCTCTGGCCGAAAGCGGACAGGGCGAACACGATCGACCAGGCCGCGACCCACGCAGCGTATTTTTTCATCTGGGCCACCCCCATTCACCGGGCTCGGCGGACATGCGGCGCCGTCAGGGAACGACCTCATTCTAAGGAAAGACGTCCGGTTTGACAAGCCGGCCGTCGCCGTCGCCCGGTGTTCTTTTTTCCCGAAACCTGTTACCATAGCGATCGCTGAGGGAGAGACGCCTTGCCCCTTCTGCTCCTGCTCTCGATCGGCCTGATGGGGATGACCGCCATGCCGGACGACATCAACCGTTTTTACGAGATCCTGCCGGGGACGATCGACGGCTGGACCAAGGCCGCCTCGCCCGACCTGTACACCCCCAAGACCCTGTCGAACTACATCGACGGCGGCGCCGAGCTCTTCCTGTCCTATGGATTCAAGGGCGCCCTGTCGCTGAAATACGCGGACGCGTCGGAGAACGAGATCGGCATCGACGTCTTCGACATGGGCTCCGGCCCCGACGCCTTCGGCGTGTTCGCCCATTCCCGGGAAACGGTCGACGACCGCGTCGGCCAGGGCTGCGAATACGCCTCCGGCCTTCTGACCTTCTGGAAGGACCGCTATTACGTCTCGATCCTCGCCTATCCGGAAACGGCGCAAAAACGGGACCTCGTTTTCAAGCTCGGCCGGACGATCGCCGGCGCGATCGAGAACGACGGCCCCCTGCCGGCGATCATCTCGCTGTTGCCAGCCGAGAACCTGCTCCCCGAGACCGTCCACTATTTCCACCATTACATCTGGCTGAACAGCTTCCATTTCGTATCCAACGAGAACGTCCTCGACATCGGTCCCGACACTCCGGCCGCCCTGGGCAAGTACCGGCAGTCCGGCGCCGCGTTCTTCCTCCTCCTCGTCCGCTATCCCGACGCCGCCAGGGCCGAGGCGGCCGGCGAGCGATTCCGGCGGACGCTGCTGGGCGGCGCCGCGGACGGGATGCGGGCGACGGCGGAGGGCCGCTGGACGGGCCTCGAGCGCAGAGGCGACCTCGTTGGCGTCGTTCTCAACGCCCCGGACGCGGCCACCGTCCGGGCCACGTTCGCCAAGATCAAGGGATGAGCGGGAGGGCACGGATGAAGGATCAGAGATCGATCAGCAGACGGCAATTCCTCGCCGGCGCTTCGGCCGCCGTCCTCGGCGCCAGGCTGCGTCTCTCCGGACAGGCGCCCGCCGCGCCTGTCCAGACCGGCAAGAGCCGCGTCGTCCTGGTGCGCGACCTCAACGTCCTGGATGAGAACGGCAATCCGCGGGCCGAGGTGGTCCAGGACATGCTCGACGCCGGGATCAAGGCCCTGACCGGCCGCCCGGATCCCCAGAGCGCCTGGAAAACGATCATCCGGCCCGACGACATCGTCGGCATCAAGAACAACCGCTGGCCCTTTCTGCGCACCACTGCCGAGGTCGAGAACGCCCTGAAGAAGCGGATCCTCGAAGCGGGGGTCCAGGAAGCCAACATCAGCGTCGATGACCTGAGCGTCCTGCAGAACCCGGTCTTCCAGAAGGCCACCGCCCTGATCAACGCCCGGCCGATGCGCTCGCACCATTGGGCCGGCGTCGGCTCGCTGATCAAGAACTACATCATGTTCATCCCCGAGCCGATCACCATCCACCCCGATTCCTGCGCCGACCTGGCCTCGATCTGGGACCTGCCGGTGGTCAAGGGCAAGACCCGGTTGAACGTCCTGGTGATGTTCACGCCTCAGTTCCACAGCTTCGGGCCCCACAGCTTCAACCCCAAGTACGTCTGGAAATACCACGGCCTCATGCTGGGGTTCGATCCGGTCGCCGTCGACGCCACCGGGTTGAGGATCATCGAGGGCATCCGCCGGGATTATTTCGCCGAGGACCGCCCGCTCAATCCGCCGGCCAAGCACATCGCCGTCGCCGACGCGAAGTACCATCTGGGCACGGCCGACCCGCAGAAGATCGAGCTCGTCAAGATCGGCTACGACGAGGCCAGCTTCGTCTGAGGCCCGCTACAGCCGCCACCAGTAGGAGAACTTGACGAAGATGTTGTAGTTTTCCTGTGTGAGGCGGCCGAACGCGTCCCGGAGGTAGTTATTGTCGAAGCCCAGGAAGAAGACCGTGCCAGGGCGCAGGACCCAGCTGGCCAGCAGGCTGCCGAACGCCTGCTTGTAGAAGAAGTTGTAGTCGACGATGGCCCGCAACGAGAGCGTCTTGCTGAGCTGGTAGGTCGCCTTCTCGCGGACGACGTTGAAGTCCCAGAGCCGCTCGCCGCCGGCCGAGCGCCAGAACGTCTGTTTGCTGAAGTCGGTGCCGAGCTGGAGGCGCTTGCTGGGCTTGAGGGTGAGGGACACCCCGTAGGTGTTGCTGTAGCCGAGGAAAGCGTCTTCAGGGTCGTAGTTGATGCTGTCGCCGGTCTCGAAGAAGAAGGCCAGCGGCATCCAGCTGATGAAATAGAACTCGGATTCGACCGAGAGGTTCTGCTTCTTGAACGCGACGTCGGCGAAGCGCTCGATCCCCGCCTCGTACATGACGAAGACCTGGTTGAACTCGGTCAGGCGGAACTGGACCTGGGGCCGGATCCAGGTGTCCTGGGTCGTGCTGTCGGCGTAGCCGACGCGCTGGCCGGCCTGGAGCCGGAACTGGACCTGGTTGAGGTATTTCTTGTCGGGGTAGAGGCGATAGGTGGCGAAGCCGCCGACCGAGCGGTAGTCGGTCCGGTTGACGAAGCCGAGCGAGGCCTGGAAATCGGGATGCATGGCCTTGTAGAAGCCGCCGACCGTGAAGTGCTTGTTGGTGTAATAGAGCTCGCCGTAGAGCCCGGGCGCGAGCGGCGTCCGCTCGCCCTCGGCGCTCGACTTCGAGGCCAGGGCCTGGAAGCTGAAGAAGACGTGGTCCTTGAACCGGAGCTGGCCGTCGACGCCGCCGAGGCGGTTCCAGCGGCCAGAGCCGAACTCCTTGTCCGTGAGGGTGAAGCCGACGTAGGAGCCCGCGCCGACATCGGCCTTGGTCCGCAAGACATTGGAGAAGGCCTTGGTCTCCGAGGTCCCCTCCCCGTTCGAGATGTCCCAGAGGCTCTCGACCGGGTGCATGTCGTAGGCGGAGAGCAGGCCGTAGGTGAAGCGCCCGGCCTTGCCGGATGCCTTGGCGCCGAAGATCGGGTCGCTGATCTGGCGCGTGTAGACCGTCTCGATCTCGGGCGAGCTGAAGATCTCCATGCCCTCGAGGAAGAACGGCCGTTTCTCGTTGTAGCGCAGGGCGTAGCGGAGGTTGTAGTCGATCTGGGGCTCGTCGGCCTCGATCTGGCTGAAGTCGGGATTGGCGGTGAGATCGAGGGTCGTGTTGGAGCTCAGGCCGAGCTTGAAGTTGGCGCCCGGCTCAAAAGCGTACCTTTTCCCATCGATCGTCTCCCCGCCCCTGTAGAGCGAGGTCGCGAAGGGCATGACCTCGACGTTGCGGCTGCGCTCGACGGCCCCCTGGAGGATGAACGGCCGGCCGTTCGACAGAAGCCCGGGGATGTCGCGGGAGTAGCGCGGGTACATGATGATCTCCCCGGTCCGGGGGAGGTTGCGGATGAGGACGATGTTCCAGGTCTTGGGGTCCTCGTTGGGGAAGCGAAGGCTCTTGAAGGGGATGGCCATCTCGACCGTGTACCCTTCCGCGTCGGCCTTTCCGCCGGAGAGGAAAACGGTGTCCCAGCTGTCGTCCATGTTGTCGTTGCCGCCCTCCTCGACCCGCATGAAGTCCATCTGGACGCCGGCGGGGTTGACGGCGAGGCTGAAGGCCCGGCGCTTCTCATTGAAGGTGTCGAGCATGATGATGATCCAGTCGTCTTCCAGACAGCCGTCGCGCTTGGTGATGGTGGAGCGGATCCTGGACGCTTGGGAGTCGTGGGCGCGGAAGGCGACGTAGAGGTTCTTCTCGTCATAGCCGAGGTAAGCCACGGTCTTCTCCGTCGGGGCGCCGTTCTCCTTGGGCGAGAGCTGGATGAAGTCCTCGATCCTGAGAGCCTGGGTCTCCCAGATAGGATTGTCGAGGACGCCGTCGATCTTGGGCGCTTCGGCGAGGCGCGGAATGCGGAGAGGCTCCTTCGGCGCGGGGGTCTGGGAGGCTGAGGCGGGAATAGCGGCGGCGAGGGTCAGGGCGCCGGGCAGCGTCCAGAGCGCGAGGAGCGCGGACAGGGCGAGTAGACGCGAGGTCCGGCGGGACGCCCGCGGGTCTCTGGTCAATTGGTTTGTTTTCATCATGTTCCGTTCCTTATGACCGTATCGCCCCCGAGGCCGCCTCCGTTCCCTCCTCCTGAGTTGACGAAAACGGGACAGGAAAGGTTTCCTCTATTAAGCGCCTGTTGCGGGGGGCGGGGCGGACGCATATAATAGCGGCGAAAATCCTGAACGCGCAAAGGATCGCCCGTGAAAAAAGCCGCTTTCGCCCTCGCTCTCCTGTCGATCCTGGCCGGGGCCCTTGCCCTCGCCGCCCAGACCCCCCCCGCCGTCGCCGAACGCTATCTCGACAGCGCGCCCGACAAGGACGGCTCCGTCCGCCTGGCCATTTTCAATCCCGAGCTCTTCAACATCCGGGCCCTGGTCGAGCTGCGCAAGCTCGGCATCCTTGACATCCCCAGCCTCGTCGTCGTCGGGGTCTTTCATACGAAGCAGGCCGACGACTTCGCCGCCAGCCGGAAATACGTCGCGGACAACGGGCTCGACTGGTTCAAATTCCACCCGATCGCGGCCGACATCAGCGAACCGGTCCTCTATAAGAAGAACGCCTGCACTCCGGAGCTCGAGCTCATCCTGAAAAAGACCGACGGCATCATCTTCTTCGGCGGGCCGGACGCGCCCGCCTCGATCTACGGGGAGAAGACGGGCCTGCTGACGCACATCACCGACCCCTTCCGGCACTACCTCGAGGCCTCGGCCGTCTTCCAGCTCCTCGGCGGATCGCAGGACGAAAAATATGTGCCTCTCCTCGCCGCCCGCCCGGATTTCGCCGTCCTGGCGATCTGCCTGGGCCTCCAGACGATGAATATCGGCACCGGCGGGACGCTCATCCAAGACATCCGCCAGGACCTTTACGGTAAAACGACTTTCGAGGATGTCATCGCGCTGGGGCCCGAGCAGTGGCATACCAATCCCTACCAGGGCCTTTTTCCGTTGGACAAGCTCATGAGCTACAGCTTCCACAGCCTCCAGCTCGGCGACGGGAGCGTCTTCGTCAAGGAGATGGGCTTCAAGTCAGCGGACCACCCGCGCATCCTGAGCGCCCACCACCAGGCCATCGGCAGGATGGGCAAGGACCTCGCGGCCACGGCCAGCTCGCGCGACGGGCGGGTCATCGAGGCCGTCGAGCACAAGAAGTTCCGGAGCGTCCTGGCCGTCCAGTTCCACCCCGAACACGCCGGGCTCTGGGACGCCGAACCTCGTTACGCCATGAAGCCCGGCGACGCCCGGACCAGCCTGCGCGCCATCCTCGAAAGCACGCCGCCCAGCCTCGAGTTCAACAAGGCGATCTGGTCCTGGTTCGGGTCGAAGCTTGTCGCCAGCCACGGGAAGTAGGAGGCAGCCGCCCGCCTTGACACGGCGCCCCCGCGGTCCTATCTTTGAATAAGAGCGGGAGATCGACCATGAGAAGCGGGCGGCCCTTCCTTTTAGCGGCTGGCGCCTTGGCCTCGGCCCTGGTCTTCCTCGCCCAAAGCTGTTCCTCTCCCGCGGGCCCCGAGCCCGTAGGCCGGCTCCTCAGCCGGACCGACTGCAAGGGCTCCGGGGCGTCGGATCCCGGGGCCGCGGCGGCCCCGACGTCGAGCCAGGAGTGCGCCGAATACGATTACGACGGGCAGGGCCTCCTGAAGCTGAAACACGTCAACGCCGGGTTCAACTGCTGCCCGGGAACGATCTCCGCGACGGTCGAGGTCTCGGCCGGCGTCATCCTGATCAAGGAGAAGGAGTCGTCCTCGCTCTGCGACTGCAGCTGCCTCTACGATCTCAATTACGAGATCGCCGGCCTGACCGACGGGACCTTCCGGGTCTCGATCATCGGGCCCTACCAGCCGGAGGGGGATCCTCCCCTCGAATTCCTCGTCGACCTCGATCACGCGTCGTCCGGATCGTATTGCGTCGAGCGGACCCGCTATCCCTGGGGTTTTTGACCCGGCACATCGCCGGCCGCAGAAATCGCGTATATAATAGGAGGGAGGAGTCTGGGATGACGGCGCTCGGATCGTTCTTCGGACGGACGAAGACCGGGGCCTCGCTCCGCGTGAAGAACGGCGATGCCTTCTCCGCGTGCGCGGCCGGGCACGGCGTCACCGCGCGCGAAGCCGAGATCATCCGGCTCCTCATCGAGGGCAAGAGCGCCAAAGAGATCACCGAGGCCCTGTTCATCTCCGACCACACGGTCAAGAACCACATCCACAACATCTACCGGAAGCTCGGCATCCGTAACCGCATCCAGCTCGTCCGCTGCTTCCAGGCGGCGCTCGAGGACTCGGGTCGGCCGGCCGATGCGTCCGTGACGAGCGCGGCCGGCGCCGCCCGGCCCTTCCTGCGCCGGGCCGCCGTTGCGGCCGTCCTGGCCCTCGTCGTCGTCTCCGTGGGGCTGATCGCTTGGCGCTCCCGGGGAGGCCGGACGGGGCCGGGGGTCCCTACTCCCCCGCCGGTCCTGGCCGTCCTCGACTTCGAGAACGTCTCCGGGGACCCCGGCCTCGACAAATGGGAATCGGGGCTGCCGCTGCTCCTGACGACCGACCTCCTCCAGTCGAAGAACATCCGGACCCTCGGCGACGACGCCGTCTTCGGGGCCCTGCGCAAGTTCGGCCTGACCGCCGGCGAGCGCTACTCCCGCCTCGACCTGCGCCGGCTCGCCGAGGAGCTGAAGGCCGACTACCTGCTCACGGGGAGCCTGATCAAAGCGGGCGACCGGATCGTGGTCACGGCCTGCCTCCAGGACGCCCGTTCGGGCCGGGCCCTGAGAACGGAGAAGATCGAGCTCGCCGACGAGGGGGGGCTGATGCGCGGGGCCGACGACCTGGGGCGCGTAGTCAAGTCCACGCTCGGCCTGTTGGGCGCCCAGGCCCCGGCCGACATCGACCTCGACGTCGAGGTCCTGACAACGACCTCGGCGCTGGCCTACAAATACTATTCCGAAGGCCGTCGCTATCACCGGACCGGCGATTACGAGCAGAGCCTGCAGATGCTGGGTCAGGCCGTCGAGATCGACCCGGGCTTCGCCATGGCCTACCGGGCCATGGCCGTGGGCGCGAGGAACCTCGGCTACGTCCAAAAGGAGGCCGAATACATGCGCCGGGCTTTCGAGCTGTCCGACCGCCTGCCGGCCGGCAGCCGGGAACGCCACCTCATCCGGGCCGACTACTTCACGACCTCTGAAGCGACCCTGGAGCGGGCCGCCGAGGAGTTCCGCCAGGTCCTCGAGGACCACCCGTACGATCTCGTGGCCAACAACAACCTGGCCATCCTGAGCTTCAAATTCGAGGACTTCGAGACCGCGCTTAAGCACGCCGATCTCATCGTCAAGCAAGGGACATCCAATCCCTTCCCCCACTACACGAAGGCGGCCGCCCTCTGGGCCCTGGGCCGGCGCGACGAGGCTCTGGGAGTTCTCTCCGGCTATCACGAGAGCCGACCGGCCAACCGCCTGATCTACCAGACGCAAGCGGGCCTGCTGATCGAGGCCGGGGACCACGTCGGGGCCGCGGCCGTGCTCGGAAAGGCGATGGACATCTTCCCCGATCCGTCCTGGTCCTACTGGCAGGGCGTCGTCGAATATCACCTCCGCGGCGCCGCCGCGGCGCGGGAGGAGTTCCGCCGGCTCCTGCTCATGGACGAGGCACCTTGGCGGCTGAGGGCCTACTTTCGGCTGGCCCTGGTGGCCTTGGCCGAAGGCCGTTTCGAGGACGCCGACAAGGAGTGCGGTCGAGGCGCCGATCTCGCCGAGACCGTCGGCGAGACCGGATGGGCCTCGGATCTCCGGAGCCTTCGCGGCCAGGCCCTCCTCCTGGGCGGGCGCGCCGGGGAGGCTATCGCCGAAGGCCGCCGGGCGGTCGAGCTGGCCCGGGCCGCGGCCGACGCACTCCGCCTCCGGGCGGCCCTGCAAAGCCTGGCCGTGGCCTGCGTCCGAGCCGGCGACCCGACGGCCGCGGCCGCGGCGGAGCGGGAGTACCGGGCCTCGGCCGGAGCGAGCCCGCTCCGGCGGGCGATCCGGGACCTCGATCTGTTCGTCGGAGAGGTCGAGCTCGAACGGGGGCGCCCGGGCGAGGCCGCCGCGGCCCTGGAAACCGCGATCTCCAAGCTGCCCCGCGGGCTCGCGCCGGGCAGCCACCGGGCCTTGATGCATTACCTCCTCGGCCTGGCCCGGGAGCGGACCGGCGACCCGGCCGGAGCTGCGGCGGCTTTCAAGGCCGTGGGCGAGGAAGCCGGGGACCGCACCGATCTCGCCGCCTCTGGCCCCCTGGCCGTCCTCGGCCTGGCCCGGGCGAACGAAAAGCTCGGATCCATGGACCTCGCGCTCGAAGGCTACCGGTCCTTCCTGACGCTCTGGAAGGACGCCGACGCCGGCCGTCCGGAAGTCGCGGAAGCGCAAGCCCGCGTCGCCGCGCTCTCCAAGTCCTGACGCCGTCCGCCGGACATGTCCAAGATGGGGTCAGGTCTACCTTTTACCCAAAATCGGGTAAAAGGAAGACCTGACCCCCTCCTGAAAAGGGAGGGGGGCCCGCCCCTCCGGGACGGGGCGGGCCCGACGGGCTCTTCGTCGTTCCCCTCCCGACGGCTGCTAGAACACGAAACGCACTCCGAGGCGCCCGGAGATAGGAGCCATGAAGCTGTAGGGCAAGCCGAACCGGGGATCGAGGGTCTCGTCGGCGGCGGGCATCCAGTCCTTGGACAGGAGGGCCGCGTCGCCGGGCGATATGAGGTAGCGGTACTTCATGTTGTAGATCCGCCGGGCCGTCTTGGCGTCGAACAGGTTGTCGATGTTGAGATTGAACTTGAGCCCGGCGCGGCCGAGCTTGAGCCCGTACTCGAGATAGGCGTTGGCCAAGAAGACGAAGGGCGTGCGGCCCATGCTGCCCCGGTTGTAAGGGAGATATCCTTCGGAGTCGACGTTCCACTCCTCCGAGACGGGGGTGCCGCTGTAGGCGTTGGCGACCAGGCCGACGGTCAGCCCGAAGGGGAAGGCGTAGCTGCCGTAGGCCTTGAAGACGTGGGGCCGGTCGGTCGGCAGGACCCCGTCGAGGGGCACAAGCTGCTTGTCGTAGGACAGGTGCCAGAGATCGAAGAACCGCTCGCCGTTCGGCGAGTTGCGCCCGTCCTCGTCGGACGAGGCCAGCCCGCTGTAGTTGCCCGTGAGCCGGCTGAACGTGTAGGACAGCCCGCCCTGCCAGTTGTGGCTGAAGCGCTTGTCGATCGACAGGTTCATGGCATAGTAGTCGCGCTTGGCCTTGGGGGTCGCGGGCGTGCCCGGGAGGAGCAGCTCGTCCTCGATGAACTCCGCGAACTTGGCCTTGATGAAGTCGCTGCCGGGATTGCTGAAGTAGAAATGCTCTTCGCCCGGGAAGACGAAGCCGATGTCCTCGATGGCGCTCAGGACCTTCTTGTTGACCAGGCGCAGGGACAGCGACATGTCCTCCATGAGCTTCTTCTCGGCGCCGAGCGAGATCTCGCGCTGGCTGAAGGGCTTCATGTCGGGGTCGATGGCGTCGAAGACGGGGGCCCGGAAGTCGTTGACCCAGAGGAGCGTCCCGGGGAAGTTGCCGTCGACGCCGATCTTGGTGTAGTCCCAGTCGTCGAGGGAGTAATAGGCGCTCTTCCACTTGAGGCCGCCCAGGGCGTTGGCGCCCATGTTGAGCTTCATGACGTCGTGGTAGATGCCGTAGCTGCCGTAGATCTTGAAGCTCGAGTCGCCGAAGACGTCGTAGACGAAGCCGAACCGGGGGGCCAGCTTGTCGTCGAATCCGAACTTGACCGGCTTGAGGCCGGCGTAGATCGGGTCGGCATTGTAGCTCGGCAGGTACTCGGACTCGGCCCGCAGCCCCAGGTTGAGGGTCAGCTTGCGGCCGATGGTCCAGCTGTCCTGCAGGTAGAGGGCCCAGCTGTTCATGCCGACCTTGTAGACCTCGCCGTAGCCCCCGGCGTCGGCGAAGCCCCGGACGGCGTAGTAGCCGTAGTCGCCGCGCCCGTAGTTCGTGCCGTAGCCCCAGCAATCCTGGTCCCAGCCCAGGTAGATGATGGGCTGGAGCGCCCCGTCGTTGACGTCCTCGCCGCGCCGGACGTACTGGACGCCCGTCTTGATGGCGTGCTCGCCGGCGAGGTCGAAGTAATAGCTGAAATCGAGATTGGCGCTCAGCCGCGTCGCGATGCGCTTCTCAAGCCCCATAACCCTGTCGCGGACGAAGCTCCTCCAGCCGGCGGGGTGCTGGAGCTCGGCCGGGATCTCGGAGAACATCGTGTTGGTGACGTCGGCGTAGGCGCCGGGCTGCTCCAGCTCGAAGGCGTAGAAGGGGGTATCCGAGACCGGCGTGAGCGAATGGTTCTTGTTCGAGAAGAAGTAGCCGCCCCGGAGGCTGAGCAGGCCCTTGTTGCCGAGGGTCAGGTCGGCGTAGGCGTTGCCGGAGAAGGTGGGATAGGAATAGCCGAAGGCGCCGTAGTCGACGTCGGCGTTGGAGTTGTAGGCGTAGGTCGCGTCATCGCCGGCGGGGTCGCTGCCGCCCTTGTAGTTGAAGAAGTTGGTCGAGAAGCTGGCCCCGGCCCGGATGTTCTTGAACGGCTGGGCCGTGAGCTTGAAGGAGGAGTTCCAGCTGGTCTCGGTCCTCCGGTAGGAATTGACGGCGTCGATGCCCTGGATGGACATGTCCATGGCCCGGTCGCGGATGAACACGCGCGGCGTGACGGAGGCGAAGAACCAGAGCCTGTCCTTGAAGATCGGGCCGCCGATCAGGAGGCCCCCTTCGAACGCGCTCTCCTTGTCGGTCCCCACGTACTCCTCGTAGGGGTAATAGCGGGCCTGGGTGTCGTCGGCGAGGTTGAGGAAAAGCCTGTCGCGCCGGCGGCCTTCGAGGCGCGTGCCCGCGTAGTAACCGACGAGCTCGCCGGAGAAGGTGTTCCCGCCCGAGCGGGTGATGACGTTGATGACGCCGCCGACCGACCCGCCGTACTCGGCGTTGTAGCCGGAGGCCTTGAACTGGACCTCGTCGGCGGACTCGAAAACGACTTCCTGTTTGCGCGTGCCTGTGACCAGGTTCGAGGTGTCGGTCCCGTCGATGAAGAAGACGTTCTCCGCGCCGGAGGCCCCGTCGACGGAGATGCCGTCGAGGAGGTCCTTCTCGGCCTGGACGCCGGGCATGATCGTCACCAGCGAGTCGAAGCTCCGGCCCTTGGGCAGGACGTTGAACGTCTGCGCGTTCATGACCGAGCCCCGGGCCACGCTCTTGACGTCAATGAGCGGGGACTGGCCGAGGACGACGATCTCCTCCGTGATGGCGCTGGGCTTCATCCGGATGTCGACGGTCAGGGCCTGCTCCACCGACAGGACGATGTCCTCGCGGACGAGGTCCTGGAAGCCGTCGAGGCTGAAGGTGACGGCATAGGTGCCCGGCGGCAGGGCCAGCAGGCGGTAGACGCCGTTGGTGTCCGTGACCGTGGCCGCCGTGCCGACGAGCCGCGGGCTCTTGGCCGCAACGGACACGCCGGGCAGCGGCGCGCCCAGATCGTCCATGACCGTTCCTATGATCCGGCCTGCCGTCGGAGCCTGCGCGGAGAGGACCCCGGCCAGGAGAAGCGCGGCGGCAGCGATCGAGCCGATCGATCTGAGGGTTTTCATGGTTTCTCCTTGTCCCGGACCGTAACCCTTGGAGGGCCGGCCGGGCTGTTCTCTCGTTCGGCGGCCGGGCGACAGGCGCCCGGCCCGCCGATGACTTGCTTTGGAGCGAGCTTCCGCGCGTCGCGGCGGGGGGAAGGCGAAAGGCCTCGCGAAAGACACGGCGTCGTCACTCCCGACCCTGGGCCTTTTTCGGATGGGCGCGCTGACGGTGTTCCACCACCTCCTTTGAATGCTGAGAGCCAAGGGGCTTCCATGGTCATGCTCCGGTCGTTCTCCACGCCCTCACGATGGGACCGGGACGCCGCCGTGTCTATGGGTAAACCGGTCCATTTCCCCATATGGGCCGGTTTTCCTAGGCCCGGAAATGGGGGAATTGGTATTGTGTCCCCGTTTTATTAGAATAAGGGGAGCCCACGAAGGAGGTCCCCATGAGATACGGGATCGGAGCCGCAATCATCGTCATCGCTCTCGCGGCGGGATGCGCGAAGCCGGCCAAGGCACCCGAAGGCATCCTGTTCAAGGACGACCTGGCCTTCCTGAAGACCCACACGAACGTCGTCGTTCTCAGCGACGCGACGGGCCAGGCCCAGGTCGCGGTCAACCCTGGCCTCCAGGGCCGGGTCATGACCAGCACGGCCGCGGGGCCTGAAGGGTCGAGCTTCGGCTGGATCGGCCGGGAGGCCATCGCGTCGGGCATCAACAACCCGCACATGAACTCCTTCGGCGGCGAGGACCGCTTCTGGCTCGGGCCCGAGGGCGGCCAGTTCTCGATCTTCTTCAAGAAGGGCGGTCCCTTCGACCTCGACCACTGGTGGACGCCGCCGCCCGTCAACGAGGGGTCCTTCGACGTCGCGGCCCAGGACAAGGACCGCATCCACTTCCGCAAGGCCATGAAGCTCACGAACTACTCGGGGACCGAGTTCGACCTCGAGGTCAACCGGGAGGTCCGCCTCCTCGGCGCGGCCGAGGTCGCGGCGCTCGGCGTCCCGGTCCCGGCGGGGGTCAAGATGGTCGCCTACGCCTCCGCCAACAGCATCACCAACCTCGGCGCCGATGCCTGGACCAAGGATACGGGCCTGCTCTCGGTCTGGATCCTGGGCATGTTCAACCCCTCGCCCGCGACGACCATCGTCGTCCCGTTCAAGCCGGGCCCGGAGACGGATCTGGGGCCGGCCGTCAACGACGCCTATTTTGGCAAGGTCCCGGCCGACCGCCTCGTCGTCCGGGAGAAGGACGGGGTCCTCTTCTTCAGCGGCGACGGCAAGTACCGGAGCAAGATCGGCATCTCCCCGGCCCGGGTCAAACCCTTCGCTGGCAGTTACGACGCGGCGAACAAGGTCCTGACCATCGTCCATCTGACCGTGCCCGAGGGCGCCACGGATTACGTCAATTCGATGTGGGAGATCCAGGAGAAGCCCTTCGCCGGGGACGTCGTCAACAGCTACAACGACGGGCCGGCCTCGCCCGGCGCGAAGCCGCTCGGCCCGTTCTACGAGCTCGAGACGTCGTCGCCGGCCGCGGCCCTGACCCCCGGAGGGACGCTGACTCACGTCCACACGACCATGCACTTCCAGGGGCCGGAGAAGGCCCTCGACGGGATCGCCCGGAAAGCGCTCGGCGTCGGCATCGAGGAGATCGAAAAGGCGCTCGGGAAGTAGGCCCGCGCCGGCGCGAATGTCGGCTGAAGTAATTGACATAAACTTGACAACTTGCCCGCCGGTCTGTCCTATCCTTCTAAGGCAGGAGGGCCGCTCTCCCTGAGGCGGATGGCCGGCCAAGGCGGCGGGCGGGAGCCCGCGGTCATCGAATGGGACGCCGCCGATTTCCGGGGCGTTCATTGGATCAGCGTTGTAACGGCCGATCGTTCGGCCATCAGATGATCCCGCGCCCCGGGCTCGGGACTTCCTCTCCGGAATACCGTCCCAAGAAATCCGACCGGACCCGCCGGCTTGACATGATCATCTCAAAAATGTATATACAATGTAGATACTTTTAATCAGACCCATGAAGAACAGCATCCAGAAATGGGGCAACAGCCTGGCCGTCCGCATCCCCAAGTCGTTCGCGGAAGAGCTCGGCTGGGGCGAGAACGCGCCGGTCGAGATGTCGCTCGACGCGGGCGCTCTGATCATCAAGCCGGACCACGAGCGGACCTGGGACCTCGGCGCGCTCCTCGCCGGCGTCACCGGCGAGAACGTCCATCCGGCTTGGGAGACGGAAGGGTGAGACAGGTCTTCTTCGTGCCCGAGCGCGGCGATATCGTCCTGATGTCCTTCGCGCCCGGTCCCGGACCGAAGCGGGCCGGGCGCCGCCCGGCCGTCGCGCTGTCGCCCCAAGCCTACAACGCCCGCGTCGGCCTGGCCATTTTTTGCCCTGTCGTCACCGAGGTCAAGGGCTACCCCTTCGAGGTCCCGATCCCTGACGGCCTCCCCGTCCGGGGCGCCATCCTCGCCGATCAGGCCGTGTGCCTCGACTGGCGGGCTCACCGGGCCGAGCGGGTCTGTACGCTCCCCTCCGCGGCCGTCGAAGAGGTTCTCGGGAAGCTCCGCGCCCTCCTGACCTGACAGGGCAGCCCTCGATCCCCCCCAAAACGGGCGCAGACAGGGATGGCCGAAAGGCACTCGGGGCGGACGTACAGCCAGTTGACCGTCATCGCCGATGCGGGATCATCCGGTCATCGTCATCGGGCCGAGAGCCGATGGGTCATAACACGACAAAATGCGTATATTTTTACCGGCGGCTTGACACCGGGCCTGCCGGGACCCATGGTAAATACAGATCGGTGACGACCATGGACCTTTTTACTGAGGGAGCCCGACACCGGCTTTCAGAAGAAAGGGGCTTGGTCCGCTTTCAAGGGGGAAGGGAGGAGGGAGAGGCGCCGACTGCCCAGAGGTCCTGACGGCAAACCTCAGGCGTCTCTTCCTCCGCCGGTTTTAAATGGGGGACACAATACTCATTCCCCATTTTCCGGTATTCGGGACGGGAATTCGGGGACATGAACGAATTCTCCGGAATTCGTATCGTGTCCCCTGAATTCCGAAGATCAATAACGAGATAAAAACGGGGAATGAGTATTGTGTCCCCGATTTAGGGACCCGAAAAGACGGCTTCGGCCTCGGGAGTGTACCTGCCGCCGGGGCCGAACAGGATCAGGGGGGGCTCGATGACTTCCCCGGCCTCCGAGGCGCGTCCCAGCTCTATCAGGAACAGGTTCGGAGGCTCGCCGGCCCGCGGATGGACGAAGCGCAGGCGCCGGACGGCCAGGCCGCTCTCCGCCGCCGCCGCCAGCAGCTCGGCCCGCCGCGCCTCGGGATAGACAAAGCACGCCCTTCCCTTCGGCGCGAGCCAATCGGCCGTCCTATTCAGAATATCCAAGATGTCGCCGTGGAGCTCGTGCTTGGCCGCCGACTTCTCGCCCGAGCGGCTCAAGAACCCGGACGCCTTCCGGATGTAGGGCGGGTTGGAAAAGATGAGGTCGAACGTCCGCCCCGGCTCGTAGGTCCTCAGGTCGGCCTCGACCACCTCGATCCGCCCGCCGAGCCCGTTGAGCGCGACGTTGCGCCGGGCCAGATCGGCCAGCCCCGGCTGGATCTCGAGGGCCGTCGTCCGCCGCACCGGCTTGACCGAGAGCAGCAGCGCGATGATGCCGCTGCCCGTCCCGAGGTCGAGGGCTTCGTCGTCGTCCTTTGTCCGGATAAAATCCGCCAGCAGCGGCGCATCAACGGAGAAGCGGTAGCCTCTCCTCTTCTGCAGGACATGGATGCGGCCGTGGTAGAAGGCGTCGAGGGTCTCGTCGTCGCGCCGGAGCTCAGCCGGATTCGTCATCCTCGCCGACCTCCGTCATGACGACGACCTGCTCCGGCTGGACCTGGGCGTAGCCGCCCGCGATCCTGAACGATTCCTCGTCCCCGGACGCGCGGTAGGTGAGCGTCCCCTTGCCGATGCCGACGAACAGGGGCCGGTGCCCCGGGAAGACGCCGATCTGGCCCTCGAGCGTCGGCAAAAAGACGGCCTCGACGTCGGCCTCGGCGAGCAGCCGCCGCGGGGTCACCACCTTCAGGTGGATCGCGGCCGGGAGCGCGTCGCTCATTCCGCCCTCAGCTCTCCGGCCCGTTTGATGACGTCGTCGATGCCGCCCATCATGTAAAAAGCCTGTTCGGGCTTGTCGTCGTGGAGCCCCTCGGTGATCTCTTTAAAGCCGCGGACGGTCTCCTCGATGGTGACGTAGCGCCCCGGCCGCCCGGTGAACTCCTCGGCGACGTGGAAGGGCTGGGACAGGAAGCGCTGGATCTTGCGGGCCCTGGCGACAATGACCTTGTCCTCGTCCGAGAGCTCCTCGATGCCCAGGATGGCGATGATGTCCTGGAGGTCGCGGTACCTTTGGAGGATCTCCTTGACCTTGCGGGCCACCCGGTAGTGCTCCTCG
>Ga0316622_100000964_pt1 | contig 17960 bp, 18 predicted proteins | sample OWC_Aug_OW2_C1_D_FD_207646 | JGI IMG/M metagenome (GOLD analysis project Ga0316622, IMG submission 207646) | Wetland soil microbial communities from Old Woman Creek delta, Ohio, United States - OWC_Aug_OW2_C1_D5_C | ecosystem: Environmental > Terrestrial > Soil > Wetlands | place: USA: Ohio... | reverse complement strand
ATGAGCGTCCTGAACTTCCTCTTCATCTGGCGCGTCATGCCGGAGACGAAGGGTCGCAGCCTCGAGGAGATCGAGCGGTCGTGGTGAGCGCGGAGGCGAGAGCGTGGCCGTGAAGGCCCTCGCCGTGGACCTCGGCGGCAGCCACGCCGCCTGCGCGGTCGTGGCCGATCGCGAGGTCCTCGCGGTCGAGAGGGTCTCCCTCGAGGCCGCGCGCGGCCTCGAGGGAGCGCTTCCGCCGATCGCGGCCGCCCTGCGACGCGCGGCGTCCCTGGCCGGGGTCCCGCTCTCGGCCTGTGCCGGGCTCGCCTTCGGCTTCTGCGGCCTGGTGGACACGGCGGCGGGACGGGTGCTCTCCACCAACGCCAAGTACGACGACGCGCCGGGGCTGGACCTGCCGCGGTGGTGCCGGGAGTCGCTCGGCCTGCGGCTCCAGGTCGAGAACGACGCGCGCCTCGCGCTCCTCGGCGAACGTCACGCGGGGGCGGCGCGGGGCACGGACGACGCGGTGATGATGACCCTCGGGACCGGCATCGGCGGGGTGGCCATGATCGAGGGCCGACTCCTCCGCGGGAAGCACTTCCAGGCCGGCGTCCTCGGCGGGCACCTCGTGGCCGACTTCGAGGGCCGGCCCTGCACCTGCGGCGGCGTCGGCTGCGTCGAGGCGGAGGCCTCGACCTGGGCCCTGCCCGACGTCTGCCGGGCGACCCCCGGCTTCCCGGCGAGCGCCCTCGCCGGGCGCGAGCGGCTCGACTTCGAGACGCTCTTCTCCTGCGCGGTGGAGGGCGATCCCGTCGCGGCGGCGGTGCGCGACCGCTGCCTGCGCGTCTGGGCGGCAGGGGCGGTCGCCATGATCCACGCGTGGGACCCGGAGGTGCTGGTGATCGGGGGAGGCGTGATGCGCGACGCCGGGGCGGTGCTGCCGGCGATCGAGGCCCACGTGCGCCGGCACGCGTGGACACCCTGGGGAGAGGTCGCGGTGCGGGCCGCGGCCCTGGGCGATCGCGCCGCTCTTCTCGGCGCGGTGCCCCTGCTCGACAGGGCGTGAGGGGGAGAATGGCGCGAAGCGACTACGACAAGCAGCCCTCGATCCCGGTCGGGCCGGCGTCGGGCTGCGAGGTCGGCTGGCCCGCGATCACGGCACGCCTCCAGGGCCTGCGCTCGCGCTCCCGGTGCGTCGTGGCCGTGGAGTGCTACCCCGGCGTCCACGCGGACGAGGTCCGCCGGGTGCTCACGGACGGACTCCGGCCGGCACTCGTGGTGGACGCGCGGCAGGCCTACAAGGACGCGGCCGAGATCGAGCGGCTCTGTGCCCCGCATCTCGGCGACGACCCGGTCTTCGGTCGCATGAACGGCCTCTCCCTCGCCGACTTCCTCGAGCCGGGAAGGACGGCCGCCCTGCGCGGCCGGGTGGAGGGCGCGCAGCGCGGCCTGATGCTGGTGGTCGGGCCGGGCGCGACGCTCGTGGCGCCACACGACGTCCTGGTGTACGCCGACCTCGCCCGCTGGGAGATCCAGCGGAGGCAGCGGGGGCACGAGGTCGCGAGCCTCGGCGTGCACGATCGGCAGGATCGGCCCGGGAAGCTCTACAAGCGGGGCTTCTTCGTGGACTGGCGCGCCGCCGACCGACTGAAGCGCACGCTGCTCGAACGGATCGACTGGCTCCTGGACACGAACGACCCCGCGGCGCCCCGGATGATCGCCGGCGACGACTTCCGACGCGGCCTCGCCCTCACCGTGAAGCGCCCCTTCCGCGTCGTGCCCTTCTTCGACCCCGGCCCGTGGGGCGGGCAGTGGATGAAGGAGGTCTGCGGCCTGCCCAAGGAAGCGCCCAACTACGCCTGGTGCTTCGACTGCGTGCCCGAGGAGAACAGCCTGCTCCTCGGCTTCGGTGACACGCGGGTGGAGGTGCCCGCCCTCGACCTCGTCTTCCACCACCCGCGCGAGCTCCTGGGCGAGGCGGTCCACGCGCGCTTCGGCGACGAGTTCCCGATCCGGTTCGATTTCCTCGACACGATGGGCGGGGGCAACCTCTCGCTCCAGGTGCACCCCCTGACCGAGTACATCCAGGACCGCTTCGGGATGCACTACACGCAGGACGAGAGCTATTACCTTCTCGACGCCGAAGAGGGAGCCAGCGTCTACCTCGGCGTGAAGGAGGGCGTCGACCGCGCGGCCATGCTGCGCGACCTGCGCCGTGCGCAGGAAGGCGGGCTCGCCTTCCCCGACGAGCTCTACGTCAACCGCTGGCCGGCGCGGAAGCACGACCACTTCCTGATCCCCGGGGGCACCGTCCACTGCTCGGGAAAGGGCAGCATGGTCCTCGAGATCAGCGCCACGCCCTACATCTTCACGTTCAAGCTCTGGGACTGGGACCGCCTGGGGCTCGACGGCCGGCCCCGGCCGATCCACATCGACCACGGCGCCGCCAGCATCCAGTGGGACCGGACCACGTCGTGGGTGGAGCGGGAGCTGGTCAACCGGATCGAGCCGCTTCGCTCCGGCGAGGGCTGGCGCGAGGAGAGGACGGGGCTCCACGAGCGCGAGTTCATCGAGACGCGACGCCACTGGTTCACGGGCACGGTGCCGCACGAGACCGGTGGCGGGGTGAACGTGCTGAACCTCGTGGGGGGCGAGGAGGCGGTGGTCGAGAGCCCGCGCGGGGCCTTCGACCCGTTCGTGGTCCACTACGCCGAGACCTTCATCGTTCCCGGCGCCGTGGGGCCTTACACGATCCGGCCCCACGGGGAAGCGGAGGGGACCGAGTGCGCGACGATCAAGGCCTTCGTGAGGACGCGGGCGTGACGGCCTTCGACCCCGGCCTCGACGTGCGGCCGCTCCGGGAGCCGCTGGGCTTCGCGTACGGGCCGGGGGTCTTCGGCCCGGCGCCCGAGAGACGGTCGCTCGACGCGATCCGGCCAAGCCTGCGCGACCCGGGGTGCACGGGCCCGGACCCCGTCTACGCGATCGTCATGGACGTGGGCCGGGAGGAGCATCGGCCGGCGCTCCTGGGTCGACACCTGCTGTTCGGCGTCGTGACCTACGCGGCCGGCCGCCTCGGAGACGAGCCCGTGCGCAGCCAGGGCCACGTGCACCGGGTCGCCCCGCACAGCGGGTGGGCGCCGCCCGAGCTCTACGAGATCTGGGCGGGTCGAGCGGTCGTGTACATGCAGGAGCGGGCGGCCGACGACCCGGGCCGCTGCTTCGCGATCGAGGCGGGGCCGGGGGAGGTCGTGGTGGTGCCGCCCGGCTGGGCCCACGCCACGGTGAGCGCCGACGCGCGCGAGCCGATGACCTTCGGGGCGTGGTGCGACCGCGAGTACGGCTTCGAGTACGCCGAGGTCCGGGCCCGAGGCGGCCTGGCCTGGTTCCCGCTGCTGAGCGCCGAGGGGCGCATCGCGTGGCAGGACAACCCGCGCTACCGCGCGCCAGCCCTCGTGGAGCGCCGGGCGCGCGCCTACCCGGAGCTTGGGCTCGTCGCGGGCGAGCCGATCTACCGCACGTTCGTGCGCGACCCGGAGGCGGTGCAGTGGGTCTCCGACCCCGCCCGCGTCGCGCACGTGTGGCCGGGGTTTGAACCTTGATGCTGTGTCATTCCGAGGGGCTCGGGCGGGACGGGTCCCGAGGAATCCGCAGTCTCAGCGCCGGCGGGACTGCGGATCCCTCGTCGCCCGACACGAACGGCGCTCCTCGGGATGACAGAACGGAGGCACCCTTGATGCCGAGCCCAGTTGCGTTGGCCCCCTTCCTCGCCCCCGTCGCTCTCCTCGCCCTCGCCGCGGCTCCTGCCCGGGCGGAGCGGGTCACGCTGCCGCTCAACGGCACCTGGCAGATCGCGGACAGCGTCGCGGCCGAGCCGGTGCCCACGGCCTTCCGGGCGACCGTGGCCGTGCCCGGCCTCGTCCACAACGCGACGCCGGCCTTCCCGGACGTTGACGCCTTCGACAGCCTGGAGCTCGTGGCCAACCAGATCGCCCAGAAGCTCCGGCCGGAGTCGGCGCGCGTCGCGTCGCCGGGAGTTTCCCGACAGAAGCGCAACTACTTCTGGTACCGGAGGACGTTCACCGCCCCGGCGCGCCGGGCGGTCGCGACGCTGCGCGTCAACAAGGCCCAGTTCGGCACCGCGGTCTGGCTGAACGGCAAGAAGGTCGGCGAGTACCCGGGCTGCTTCTCGGCGGGCGTGTTCGACGTGACGCCGAGCCTGAGGTGGGAGGGCGAGAACGTGCTGCTCGTCCGCGTCGGCGCGCACCCCGGCGTCCTGCCCGCGACGTACCCGGCGGGAACGGACTTCGAGAAGCTGAAGTGGACGCCCGGCATCTACGACGAGGTCTCGCTGCACGTGGCGGACAACCCCGTGATCGAGAGCGTCCAGGTGGCCCCGCGCCTCGCGTCCTCGGACGTCCTCGTCGAGACGAAGCTCGCGAACCGGGGCACGACCCCGGTGACCTTCGAGCTGGGCCATTCGGTGAAGACGTGGAAGGGTGGGGAGCGCCTGGCCGCCGTCCGGTCCGAGCCGATCGCGCTCGCCCCGGGCGAATCGCGGGCGGTCCGGCAGACGATCCCGCTTCCCGGCGCCCACCTGTGGTCGCCGGAGGACCCGTTCCTCCACGTCCTCGACACGACCAGCGGCGGGGACTCGCTCGCCACGCGCTTCGGCATGCGCGAGTTCCGGTACGACACCGCCACGAGGCGCGCGTACCTCAACGGCCGGCCCTACTTCCTGCGCGGCTCGAACGTCACCCTCCACCGCTTCTTCGAGGACCCCGACTCCGGCGCCCTTCCCTGGGACGAGGCCTGGGTCCGCCGGCTCCTGGGCGAGATCCCGAAGAAGCTCCACTGGAACGCCTTCCGCTTCTGCATCGGGCCGGTGCCCGACCAGTGGCTCGAGATCGCCGACGAGGCCGGGCTGCTGATCCAGAACGAGTTCTTCGTGTGGACGGGAGCCCCGGAGTGGGGCTGGACGCCGGGCCGCACCTACGACGTCCCCGAGATGATCCGGCAGTACTCCGACTGGATGCGCGACAGCTGGAACCACCCGAGCGTCGCCGTCTGGGACGCCAACAACGAGACCCGTGACGCGGTCTTCGGCGACGCGATCATCCCGGCCGTCCGGGCGCTGGACCTCTCGAACCGGAACTGGGAGAACAGCTACAACCCGCCGGTCGGCCCGGACGACCCCGTCGAGGACCACCCGTACCTGATGCAGGGCGAGGCCACGGGGGGCGAGCCCTTCCGGATGACCGACCTCGAGCGCCGAACGGGGGGACCCCGCGAAGCGCTCCCGTCCGCCCGCGCCACGATTCTCAACGAGTACGGGTGGCTCTGGGTCAGGCGGGACGGAGAGCCCACGGCCCTCACCGAGAAGCTCTACCCGAAGCTCCTGGGCCCGGGGTCGACGAAGCAGGAGCGCCTCGAGCTCAACGCGTACCTGCTCGGCGCCAAGACGGAGTACTGGCGGGCCCACCGCAACTACGCCGGGATCCTGCACTTCGTGTACCTCACGTGCAGCTACCCGGGCGTCTTCACCGCCGACCACTTCGAGGACGTGAAGGCCCTGAAGCTCAACCCCTGGTTCGAGGACTACATGGGCGAGGCGATGAAGCCCGTGGGCGTCTACCTCAACTTCTTCCAGCCGACGCTCGAGGCCGGTAAGAGCCGGTCCTACCGCGTGATGATGGTGAACGACCTGTACGAGCCGGCGAAGGGCGAGCTGCGCCTCTCGCTGGAGGGCGAGGACGGGCGGGAGGTGGCGCGCGCGGCGCGCCCGTTCGAGGTCGCGCCGCTCGGTGCCCTGACCCGCGACCTCGAGCTGGTGGCGCCAGCCGTGCCGGGGCGCTACCTGCTCAAGGCCACGGCGGTGACCGGGGACGGCTCGCGGACGATCAGCCGGCGCAAGGTGAGGGTCGGGGTACCGCATTGACGCCCGCGGCGGCGGCGGTGAGAATCGTCGCGGATGAAGTACCTCACGACCCTCGAGGTCGCGCGCGAGCTGAACGTCAGCAAGCAGACGCTCCTCAACTGGCTGTACGCGAAGAAGGTCCCGGAGCCCCCGCGCAACCGCAACGGCTACCGCCTGTGGAGCCCGGCGCGGGTCAGCCTCATCCGGCAGCTGGTGCGCGAGGGGAGGCTCCACCGGCGGACCGTCATCCACCGCGATCCCATCGACGACCCCGTGGTGCTGCTGGAGGTCGCGCGCGAGGTGAGCCAGTTCCTGAAGGACGCCGACATCCCGCTCCGGCGCTTCGTGCGGGAGCTGAACGGGGTGCACCGCCGCGTCGCGCGCCGCAGGGGCGCGCCCAAGCGGCGCTAGCCCTCGCCCGGCGTCACTCCCAGGGAATGTCGGGCATGAGGAGCCGGGCGACGGGCGTCCCGCCCTCGAGGTGCGAGGCGCAGATCTCGGCGAGGTCCGCCCCGGTGACGCCGGCGTACCAGACGTTGTCCGGCTGGACGGCGAGCACGCTCCCGCGGCTGCAGTGCTTGAGACAGTAGGTCCGGGTCGCCATCACCCGCCCCTCGAGCCCGCGCTCGCGCAGGTGCTCCTTGAGCCGGTCGAACAGCTCCTGGCCGCCCTTCTCGGCGCACGACCCCTTCGGATTGCCCGGGGGGCGGGAATTCACGCAGACGAGAACCTGTCGCTCGGGCTTCGGCACGGGCTCCTCCTCGGGCCGGTGTGACGCATCGCACCGGGGCGCCGCCAGAGGCGAGTATAGCCTCCCGTGCTACGCTCCAGGCCGAGCGATCCCTCGAAGGAGGACGAAGAGACGATGATGACCACCCGACAGACCCTGGCCGCGGCCTGTGCCGCTGCCCTGCTGGCCGCTCCCACCCTCGCCGAGGACCTGACCGTCGTCTTCAAGACGACGGGCACCGGGGCCGCGGGGACGACCACCCACTACTACTCGAGCGAGAAGATGAGGACGGGCGACGCAGCCAGCGAGACGATCGTGGAGTACGGTCCCGCGAAGATCATCTCGATCGACCACAAGAAGAAGGAATACTCCGAGATCACGCTCGCCGAGATGGAGGCGGCCATGAAGGAGGCCGCGGCGAAGATGGAGCAGGCCAACGCCCAGATGAAGGAGCAGATGGCCAACATGCCTCCCGCCATGCGCGAGAAGATGGAGCAGATGATGGGCGGCGGGGCGGGCGCGGTGACGGTCACCAAGGGGGGCACTCGCCAGGTGGCCGGCTACACCTGCCAGGACTACGCGGTGGCGATGGGCCAGACGATGACCACGAAGATCTGCGCCACGACCGCGCTCCAGTTCCCGGCTCCGAACGTGGACTACCGGAAGTTCTCCTCGTTCGCCGGCTCGGCCTCCGCCATGGCGAACAACCCCATGTTCAAGAGCATCGGGAAGATGGCGGAGGAGATGAAGAAGATCGAGGGCTTCACCATCGCGGAGTCCACATCGATGAAGATGATGGGCAAGAGCATGGACAGCTCGAAGGAGGCGGTCGAGATCAAGAAGGGCCCGATTCCCGCCTCGGCCTTCGACGTCGCCTCGATCGCGAAGGGCTACAAGAAGGTCCCGCACCCCGTCACGAAGATGAAGTAGCCCCGGTGGACGCGCTCGTCGACACCGCCTGGCTCGCCGGCCAGCTGAGGGAAGGGGCACCCCCCAGAGTGGTCGACGTGCGCTGGTACCTCGATCCCGCCCGCCGGGGACTCGACGCCTGGCGGGCGGGTCACATTCCCGGGGCGGTGTTCCTCGACGTGGACGGGGACCTCTCGGCCCCGGGGGGCGGGCGCGGCCTCCCCGCGGGCCGGCATCCCTGGCCGTCGGAAGAGCAGGTGGCTCGCGCGATGGGAGCGGCCGGCATCGGCCCCGGCGTGCGCGTCGTCGCCTACGACGACGCGTCCGGCTCGGTCGCGGCACGCCTGTGGTACCTGCTCCGCGCCCACGGCCACGACGACGTGGCCGTTCTCGACGGGGGTGTCGTGAAGTGGGTGGCCGAGGGCCGGCCGCTCGCCACCGACGAGCCGCGGGTCGAGCCGGCCGCGTTCACCGGCCGCCTGCTCCCTGGGTTCGTGATCGACAAGGCCGCCATGGTCGCGGAGCATCGCCGTCGTCTGGTGCTGGACGCGCGGGCGCCCGAGCGCTACCGGGGCGAAACCGAGCCGATCGACCCCCGCGCCGGCCACGTGCCCGGGGCGAGGAGCGCGCCGTGGACCGGCAACGTGACCCTCGAGCCGGTGCCGGTGCTCCGGCCGGCGGCGGACCTGCGGCGGCGCTTCGAGGCGCTCGGCGCCGCCGAGCAGGAGCCGATCGTCTACTGCGGCTCGGGCGTCAACGCCTGCCACGATCTCCTGGCCCTGCACCTCGCCGGGCTCCGGGGCACGCTCTACGCGGGCTCGTGGAGCGAGTGGTCGTGCGACCCGTCGCTCCCCGCCGCCACCGGCGAGGAGTCTCTCCGCAGGACGTAGACGAACCGCGGGTGCTCCTCGCGGAGGGAGGCGAAGCCCGCGGCCGAGTAGCCGCGCGCGAAGGCGGATTCGAACCCGATCCGCACGACCTGCTGCCACTCCCGCGCCAGGCCTGCGCCGGCGGCGCACACCGCGTCCCATTCGGCGGGGATCTCGAGGAGGAGCTCCGGCCCCTCCAGGTCGAGCCGGGGAGGTGACGGGACGGGCAGGCCGTGGCGCCAGGCCACCGCGTTGATCGCGGGCACCGCCTCGAGCCCCGGCTGATCCTCCGCCTCGCCGGCCTGGCGCCGCTCGACGCGCGGGTGGTCGAGCTCCCACCGGACCATCAGCCGGTCGGTCGCGAGGCCGTGGTGCAGGGCGGAGCTCGTGGTGCCGTAGAAATCCGGGAGCAGCTCCCGGGAGATCGCGCCCAGGTGGTGCAGGTTCAGGCGGGCGTTCGGCGCCCGCATCGGGTCGAAGGTCCAGGTGACGAGCCGAAGGCCGCGGCGGAGCGCTTCCTCGCGCTGCGCCCACTTGAGGCGCAGCCCGACGCCGAGACCGCGAGCCGCCGGCGTGACGGCGAGCATGTCGGAGTGAAGGTGGCTCTCGCCGCCGCGCAGGGCGGCGAAGGCGTAGCAGAAGCCGAGGAGGCCGCGCTCCGGCGAGTCGGCGACGAGCAGCACCCCCCCGGCGTGGACGGTGGCGATCAGCTGGATGACCGAGGTGATCTCCAGGTCCGAGAGGCCCCAGACCTCGCGCTGCAGGCGCACGCAGGCCTCGTAGTCGGCTCGGTCGCGGGCCGGCCGGACGAAAACCTCCATCGCCCGGCAGTCTAGCATCGCCCATCGCCCGCCCTTGCGCGCTCCGGGTGCTAGAATCCCGCGCCGCCGAGATGAGAGAACTCCACGCAGGCTGCACGTCGGCACGCAGGGTCGGTCGTGGCGCGCGCTAGGCGCGCCCGGTCGGCCGGCCCCGGCTTCTTCGCGCGCCTGCGCCGGGCCGTGGGACTGCTCCTCTCGCGCGAGGTGGCGGTCCTGATGAACGCCATCGCCTTCAACGTCCTCCTGTGCCTGTTCCCGCTGCTCCTCGTCCTGGTCGCGGCGGCGCAGCGGCTGTCCCCGGGCGGCGGCACGGCGCAGGTGTTGCGCCTCCTCCTGGCCGAGCTCATCCCCGTCGGGGGCGAGACGATCGCCGCGTCGCTGCGGCAGATGACGCGCCTCGCCCGCGGATTCGAGGTCCTCTCCCTGGTGCTCGTGGTGTGGGGCTCGTCGGGGGTGTTCATGCCGGTCGAGCTGGCGCTCGACAGGGTGTGGGGCGGCGGCGGGCCCCGCAGCTTCTGGAAGAGCCGGCTCCTGGCCTTCGCCCTGACGGTGGCGGGCGGAGCCCTCGCCCTTCTCTCGGTGGCCCTCACCCTTCTCGTCCGCGGCTTCGGGCGCGAGTGGCCCCTCGTGGCGGGCTCGGCGGCCAAGGCGGCGGCTCTCGTCCTCAGCTGGGCGCTCTTCCTGCTCGTCTACCGCATCGTGCCCCGGGCCCGCATCGACGTGGGTGTCGCCGCGCGGGCCGCCCTGTGGGCCGCGGTGCTGTGGGAGGCCTCGAAGTACGCCCTGGTGTGGAACCTGGGGCGGATGCAGCTCCAGACCTTCTACGGCCCGCTGGCCTTCGCGGTGTCCCTCGTGCTCTGGGCCTACGTCTCGAGCGTCGTGCTGGTCTTCGGGGCGGCCATGGCGCCCGGTGCGCCGAGGCGGTGAGTCGCTCTCCTCGGAGCGCCCGTTCCGATGGTCGTCGCTTCAGGCTCCGGTGGCCATGGCCTCGAGGCGGTCGAGCTGCTGGCGGTGGCCGAGGGTGATCAGGAGGTCGCCCGCCTCCAGCACCGCCTCCGGCGCCGGGTTGAAGGCCATCTTTCCCCCCGGCTTCTTGATGGCGACGATGATGATGCCGAGCTCGCTGCGAATGGGGCTGGCCTTGACCGAGCGGCCGACGAGGGCGCTCTGCGCGTGCACCTCGACCTCCTCGATCTGCAGCTCGAGATGGCCGGTGCGGGTGGCCAGCTCGATGAAGTCCATGGCGTTCGGGCGCAGGACGGCCTGCGCCACCCGGTGCCCCCCGATGCTGTAGGGGGAGACGACGCGGCTCGCCCCGGCGCGGCGCAGCTTCACCTCCGCGCCCTCGCCCTCGGCGCGGGCCACGATGACGAGCCGCTCGTTGAGGAGGCGGGCGCTCATCGTGATGAAGACGTTGTCGGCGTCGGAGGCGGCGGCGGTCACCAGGGCCCGCGCCCGCTCGATGCCGGCGCGGCGCAGCACGTCGTCCGCGGTGGCGTCGCCGACGAGGGGGATGCCGTGGGGGATGTCGAAGCCCACCAGGGCACGCTCGTCCCGGTCCACCACCACGAAGGGCAGGCCGGCCGAGGAGAACTCCTCCGCCACCAGGCGGCCCATGCGGCCGAAGCCGCAGACGACGAAGTGGCCGCTGAGCTTCTCGAGCCGAGTCTCCATGCGCTGTCTCCCGAGGAGGATGCCGATCTCTCCCGTCACCACGGCGCGGATGAACTCCGCCGCCGCGTAGAAGGCCGTGAAGACGCCGCCCAGGGCCAGGGCCATCGTGAAGACCCGCCCCCCGGCGCCCAGCGGGTGGACCTCGAGGAACCCGACGGTCGTGATCGTGATGGCGGTCATGTAGAGGGCGTCGAACCAGCCCCACCCCTCCACGAGCTGATAGCCGAGCGTGCCCGCCGCCAGCAGGGCGAACACGACGGCGATGGGGTAGAGGAGGCGGAGGGCGAGAGGCCGGCCGATCACGGGGTGCCTTCCCCGGCCGCTCTGGCCCAGGCCGCCACGGTGGCCGGCCAGGGCGGCAGGAGCACGTCGGCGTCGGTGCCGGCGATCGCGAGGCGCGACCCCCGCCGGTCGCGGGCCAGCCACTGCGACACGGCCTCGGCCTCGGCCGGGGGGCGCTCGCGCCCCTCCACCACGAGTGTCGGCACCGGCACGGACGGCCGCGCGAACGCCTTGACGAGCGCCGCGCGCAGGGGCGAGGACGGCTCCTCGCCCGCGCTCGCCAGCGACGGGGCCAGGGCGAAGGCCGCGGCCACGCCGGGCGTGCCCGCGAGGGCCAGGGCCAGCCAGCCGCCGAGGCCCTGGCCGCCGACGACGAGCGGCAGGGGGCCCCAGCGGGAGGCCGTCTCGCTCACCAGCCGGCGCGCGTCGTCCAGCACCTCGGGGCCGAAGCGGCCGCCGCTCGCGCCCTGGCCGCGCGGCTCCCAGGTGATGACCTCGAGCCCCTCTGCCATCGTCTCGAGGACGCCGGCGAGCCGGCCGTCGTCGAGGGTCACCCCGGCGTCGAGGTGGAAGACGAGGCGGACGCGGACCTCGTCCCAGGGGGCGAGCCTGCGGGCGCGCAGGCGCGGCTCCCAGCCGAGCCACACGTCTTGAACCAGGCTGGCCACGCGGCCATGATACGCCGCTCCGTGGCCCCCGGCGGAGGCGGGGCCGGCGCTACAGGCCGATCTCGTCGGCGATCGGCACGAGTGCTTCGATCACGAAGGCCACGTGCTCCTCGAGGGGCCGGCCGAGGGCCTCGGCCCCGCCGTAGACGCAGGCGCGGTCCACCGAGCGGGCGAACGCCTTGTCCTTGAGCTTCTTCGTGACCGACTCGACCGGCAGGTCGGCCACCTTCCTCGTGGGCCGCACCTTGACCGCGGCCCCGATGAAGCCGACGAGCTCGTCGCAGCCGTAGAGCGCCTTCTTGAGCGGCGTGTCGCGGGGGATGCCCATGTAGTCGGCGTGGGAGCCGATCGCCTCGACGATCTCCTCCGGGAAGCCCCGCTCGCGCAGGATCCGGCACCCCACGTGGAGGTGCGTCTCCTCGGTCGGGTTCTGCTCGTAGTCGAAGTCGTGGAGGAGGCCGACGATGCCCCACTTCTCGACCTCGTCGGGGTCGGTGACCCCGAACCAGCGGGCGTAGGCCCGCATCGCCTCCTCGACGCCGCGGGCGTGCTTGCGCAGGGCGTCGGACTGCGTGAACTCGAACAGGACGGCCTCGGCTTGCGCGCGGGTGGGCTGCATCTCGGGGAATCAGGGGCCGGCGGGGGGCTCGAAGAAGAACTCCGGCGCGCGGCCCGAGCCGGAGGTGGGGAGCGGCTTCGTGATCGCGTCGAAGAAGGACCGCGCCATCACCCGGTAGCCGGCGTCGTTCGGGTGCAGGAAGTCGTCGAAGAGCGCGGGCAGGCTGGGTTGCTTGAGGAAGTCGCCGTGCACCTCCGCGATCGGCACCCGCTCCTCTCGCGCCATCGAGCGCACGAGATCGTTCATCCGCCGGACCCAGTCGTTTCTCGCCGCGGCGTCGCGGTCGGCGTAGCTCGGGTCCACGGGCGGGATCGTACCCAGGATGGGGAAGGCGCCCGCGTCGCGCGCCTGCAGGACCATCGAGCGCAGGGACGTGATCGTGTAGCACGGGAACTCGTCGCGGCACTCCGGGTCGTTGAAGTCGTTCGTCCCGTAGAGAATCAGCAGGTAGGCCGGCCGGTGGGTGGCGAGGCTGCGGCCCACCCGCATCTCGCCCCGGTTGCTCCGGGTGGCCGGGACGCCGTCGTTCGTGATGTCGGCCTTTCCCCAGTAGGCCCGCAGGTCGGCCCGCAGCTCGTCGACGTAGCCGGAGCCGTCGGAGGAGCCGGTGCCGAACGTGATGCTGTCGCCGAAGGCGAGGTAGAGGTTTGGGCGGGAGCGGCTGCCGATCGCCAGGACCGCGGGGACTGCCACGTCGCTGCTCGCGGGAACGGCGACGCTGAGCGGGGCGCCCGGGGTGAAGTAGGCGGGCAGGGTGGCCGGGCTCGTCTGCGCCGTCTGGGCCCCGTTGGGCACGTTCGAGAACGAGAAGCGGCCCCCCGCGACGGTGGACGTGGTGACCCCTCCGATGGCGACACCGACGGCGGGCAGCCGCACGGTCTCGCTCGGGTCGGCGGTGCCGTTTGCGTTCTCGTCGTAGAAGACGAAACCGCTCACGGCGGATCCCGGCGGGGGGGGCGTCGGTGTCCCGTCAGGACCCGACGGGTTGGAGGAACCCCCGCCGCAGGAGGCCGCCAGGGCGGCGAGGAGGATCAGGGCTGGCGCTCTCGTCGACATCAGGGCACGGCAGAATAGCACGGGATTTGCCACGGTAGGAGCGCGGGGCTATACTCTGTCCGCCCTCCGTTCGCGGGCGCTCTTCTTCCAAGTGATCCATGGGTGAAACTGTAGTTCCGAGCCGGAACAACCGGCGCATCACGGCCCGCCGGGCCTGCCTGCTGACCGTCCGCTATCGAGCCAACGGCGACTGGCGTCCCGCCACGGCGATGGACCTCTCTCCCTACGGCTGCCGGCTCCGGGTGGGGGAGGACATCGCGCGCGGAGCCACGGTCGCCGTCGTCTTCGAGGCCCCGATCCAGGACGGCGCGCGAACCGCCGCCGTAGAGGTGCCCGGCACGGCGATCTGGGCACGGCTCGAGGGGCTCTCGTTCCAGGTCGGAGTCCACTTCGACGACTCCCCGATGGGTCTCCTCGAGATCCTGTCCGTCCTCAGCTAGGGGGCGGAACGCGCACGCGGGGCTGTTGGCCCGTCAGCGGGGGTGCTTGGTTGCCTTCGGCGGTTGGCGGGACGGCGCCGGGCGGCGGCGCAGGGCGGCGAGCGCCTTCTGGAAGTCCTCGGGGAGCGGGCTCTCGGCCGCGACGCGCTCGCCCGTGATCGGGTGGGCGAAGGCCAGGCGGAAGGCGTGAAGCATGGGCCGGCGGGCGAGGGGCCGGCCGTGGGCGGGGTGGCCGTACACCGGATCCCCCAGGATGGGCAGGCCGACGTGCGCGAGGTGGATGCGGATCTGGTGCTGGCGCCCGGTCTCGAGCTCGACCTCCAGGAGCGCCGCGCCGGGCAGGCGCTCGCGGACGCGCCAGTGCGTGAGGGCGTCTCGTGATGCCTCCCCCGGCTTCGCCACCCCGCGACGGCCGCTGACCCAGGCCTCCCGCAGCGGGGCCTCCACCGTTCCCTTCTCGTCGGGGGGCTCGCCCTCCACGATCGCGAGATAGCGCCGCTCGATCCGGTGGTCGCGGAAGGTGCGGATGAGCCCGCCGCGCGCCTCCCGCGAGAGGGCGAACGCGATCGCCCCCGAGGTGTCCCGGTCGAGGCGGTGGACGCGCTCCGCGTAGCCCACGCGCGGCTTCAGGCGGAGGGCGTAGTCCTGCACGCGCACAAGCGCCGTGTCCTCGTCGTGGAGGCCCGGCGCCGAGGGCACGGTGAGGAGGCCGGCCGGCTTGTCCACCACGATGACGTGCTCGTCCTCGTAGAGCACATCGAGCGTGCAGCGGGCGCGAGGGAGGGCCTTGCGGTTCGGGTCGAAGGCGACACCCGCGCTCTCGGGGACCTCGCGGCCCGCCTCGCGCACGGTCGCGCCGTCGACGCTGACCTGTCCCTTCTCGATCACCTCGCGCGCCTTGCGGCGCGACAGCTCGGGGTGGCGGCGGATCAGCAGCAGGTCGAGGCGCATGGCTACTCCCGGATTCCCCGCTCGTCGTCCCAGGCCGCGGGGTCCTGGCCGAAGTACGACGAGAGGATCTCGTACACCTCGCGGTGGCGGCGGCGCACCACCTGCGGAATCTCGAAGAACGCCTCCACGGCCACCCCGAGGAACTCGACCGGGTCGTGGGCTCCGTACTCGTCGAACGCCGAGCGGCCGTGCCTCAGCCGCTCCATCTCCCTCTCGGCCACCGCGACCCACTCGCGTGCCCGCTCGCCGTGCAGGCCGACCGGGATGCCGTCGAAGTGGGTCTGGTCCACGTCGAGGAGGTGCGCAAACTCGTGGATCCCGACGTGGTAGGCGTCGTCGGGCACCTCGAAGCTCTCGAGGAGCGACGGGACGGAGAGGATCACCGTGCCCCACGGGTGGGCCTCCCCGGAGCGCTCGTCGCCTCCGAACGCGTAGTCGCGGTCGAAGTCGTCCGGGTAGAGGAGCACCTCGGTCAGGTGGTCCCACTCGTACTCCGGCCACCCCACGCTGAGCGTCACCGCGGACGCGGCCACGAGGAGCCGCAGCTCATCCGTCGCCTCGACCCCGACTCCCGTGATGCGCTTCTCGGCGAGGAAGACCCGCACGTCGTCCTCGAAGCGCGCGCGAAGGAGAGGGTCCAGCCTCTCGAAGTGGTCGTAGCGCTCGCGCAGGAAGGCGCGCCACTTCTCCGGGAAGGGGAGGGCGACCGCGGCGCGCCGGCGGGCCGCCCGGCGGCCCAGGAGGTGGCGCAGGGCGAGGGCGCCCCCCATGCCGGCGGCGAGGCCGGCACCCGCCCCGGGCCAGCCGCCCGCCATCGCCCCCAGGGCCGTCCCCGCCCCGGCCGCGGCCGCGCCGGCCACGCGCGCGAAGCGCCCGTCGTGGGGGCGCTCGACCCTCACGCGGGTCCTCCCTCCGCCAGGTGCGAGCCGAGCAGGCGCGCCAGCACCCGAGCGTCTATGTTGCCGCCCGTGACCACCGCGACGACCGGCCCGCGCGCCGCGCTCGCCACCTTTCCCGCGCGCAGCGCGGCGACGCCGACGGCGCCCGAGGCCTCGGCCACCACCTGGTCGGCGGCGAGGAGCGCCACGATCGCGCCCTCGATCTCCTCCTCGCTCACGGTGACGATCTCGTCCAGGAGATCGCGGTGGTCGAAGGCGATCTCCCCGATCCCGCCCGAGAGCCCATCGGCCAGCGACGGTGCGGCGGGGTAGCTGAGAAGGGCCCGGCCGAGGCGCAGCGACTCGCGCAGCGCCGGGGACGCCTCCGGCTGCACCGCGACGATGCGAACGTCGGGCGCTTTCGCCTTGACCGCCGCGGCCAGGCCCGCGATGAGCCCGCCGCCCCCCACCGGCACCAGCACCGCCGCCACCTCGGGGCACTCGTCCAGGATCTCGAGGCCGACGGTGCCCTGGCCGGCGGCGGTGCGCACGTCTTCGTACGCGTGGACGAAGGTGGCGCCGGTGTCGCGCTCGAAGGCACGCGCCGCCTCGACCGCGTCGTCGTACGTCTCGCCGGTCTCGCGGACCTCCACGGGGAAGCGCCGCAGCTTGTCCACCTTCGCCCGCGGCGCGGTGCGGGGGACGAAGAGCGTGGCGCGCAGCGTCAGCGCGAAGCGGGAGACGGCGAAGGCCACGCCCAGGGCGTGGTTCCCGGCCGAGGCGGCCACGACACCGTGACGCCGCTCTTCCTCTCCGAGCGTCGAGAGGAGATGGGTGGCGCCGCGGACCTTGAAGGAGCCCGTCGGCTGCCAGCACTCCAGCTTGAGCCGGAGGTCCGTGCCCGGCGCCGCGAGACTCGGTCGCAGCGGGGTCGGCCGCAGGTGTCGGGCGAGGGCGAAGCGCGCCCTCTCCACGTCCCCGAGGGTCACCCGCGCGGGCACCGGCGCCTCACTCCGACGCGGGGCGCACGGGCCCCGCCGCCACGAGGTCGAGACGCGGCTCGCCGCAGTGGGCGGCGATCGCGTCGGCGACGCGGTCGCGCAGGCGGACGAGAGCGGCCATGTCGGTGCCCTCGGGCGCGACCGGCTCTCCCACCCACAGAGCGATCCGCCGGGGTCGAGGCAAGCTCCAGTCGCCGCGCATCACCTGGCGCGTCCCGCGCAGGGCGAGCGGGACGACGGGCGCGCCCGCCCTGGCCGCGGCCACGAAGGCGCCCAGGCGGAAGGGGCGCAGGCCGGTGGCGGCCACGAAGGTGCCCTCCGGGAAGAAGAGCACGTCCTCTCCGTCGCCCAGAGCGCCCGCCACGAGATCCGCGTCGGCGACGCTCTGCAGCGCGTCCCACCGGTCGACGGTGAGGTGGCCACAGCGTCGTGCGAAGGACCCGATCAGGGGATAGCCGAGCACCTCGCGCTTGGCCACGAACAGGAAGTCGGCGGGCAGCAAGGCGAGCAGCGCCGCCACGTCGGCGTAGGAGGCGTGGTTCGCGGCCAGCACCAGCGGACCGCGGCGGGGGAGCCGCTCCAGGCCCTCGGCCTCGAGACGGCAGCCGAGGAGCCGGAGGCCCGCCCGCGCCGCGAACCGGGACAGCGCAAAGGCGAAACGACGGCTGGGCGCGAGCACCACGAGGATCCAGACGGGGAAGAGCAGCAGGGGCAGGGAGAGAGAGAGCCACCCCGCGTAGAGGGCGCGCCGGGCGCGCGCCACCCAGGGGCGGACGGCCTCGGCGAGCGCGGACGCGGCGAGCCGGGCCGCCTGGGCGGGCGTCGTGCGTGGCGGGCGGCCGAGGGCGCCCTGGAGATACTGCTCCCTCGTCGCCGCGCGCCGCACCTTGCCGCTGGACGTCTTCGGCACGGCTCCGGGCGGCACGAGGATCACCTGGTCGGGTGGCACCTCCACCGCCTCGGTCACGCGCTCGGTGACCGCCGCCGCGATCCGCTCCCGGGCCGCGTCGCCCTCGACACGAGTCTCGGCCACGACCACCAGCCCCTCGGTGCCGAGCGTCGCGTTCGGGACGCCGAACGCCACGACGCAGCCGCGGCGGATCCCTTCGACCGCGGCCGCGGCCTCCTCGATCTCCTGGGGTACCAGGTTACGCCCCCCCTTGATG
>Ga0316622_100000963_pt1 | contig 17976 bp, 11 predicted proteins | sample OWC_Aug_OW2_C1_D_FD_207646 | JGI IMG/M metagenome (GOLD analysis project Ga0316622, IMG submission 207646) | Wetland soil microbial communities from Old Woman Creek delta, Ohio, United States - OWC_Aug_OW2_C1_D5_C | ecosystem: Environmental > Terrestrial > Soil > Wetlands | place: USA: Ohio... | reverse complement strand
ACCCGATGACCATCCTGGCGATGCGCCAGACCCACTACCCGGGCAGCCAGATCGTCATCGAGCAGGAGCTGGAGCGCGGGGTAAACTACAGCCGCTACTACGCATATTACCTCTCAGAAGGTCTGAAAATCTATGGTCTGCTGACGGTACCGGACGGTGAAATACCCCCCACCGGATGGCCGTCGATCGTGTTCAACCACGGCTATATCCCCCCTGCCCAATACCGCACGACAGAGCGCTACATAGCGTACGTGGATTGGCTGGCGCGATCTGGCTATATCGTATTCAGGATCGATTACCGCGGCCATGACCGTTCGGAAGGCGCTGCGAGCGGCGCATACAGCAACCCGGGCTACACCGTGGATGTGCTCAACGCCGTTGCCGCCATCAAGCAATTTCAACTGGCAGACCCCGAGCGCATCGGGATGTGGGGACACTCGATGGGCGGTTACCTGACCCTGCGCGCCATGGTCATCTCCCCCGACGTCAAGACCGGGGTGATCTGGGCCGGTGTCGTGGCCTCCTACCCCGACTTGCTGAACCGCTGGCGGAGATCCCGCGGACCAACACCCACACCCGGGGCTACTGGCGGGCGCGGCTGGCGTTCTACCTGGGTCGAACAATACGGTAGGCCGGAAGAGAATGCTGCATTCTGGAACGCAGTGTCAGCCAACTCCTACCTGGGAGACCTGTCTGGTCCGATCCAGCTCCACCACGGCACTTCTGATGAAAGCGTTCCCTATGAATTCTCTGTCTCCTTGAACGAGCAGCTGCAGCAAGCCGGGAAGACCGTGGAGCTCTACACCTACGATGGCGACGACCACAACCTGTCGAATTTCTTCAGCCAGGCGATGACGCGCACCATCCAATTTTTTGATACGTATTTGAAATAGCCAAGCCGAACTATAAAGAACAAATATGCTTGCTGGTCGATGTGGAAATGCACACAGGATGAACTATACTAAGCTCTCGATGATCTTGTCGAGACCCTTCGCTCAGGATCAGGATCCGCGCAAGGCGGATTATTGAGTAGACCAGTGAGGCCTCTAAAACCTCACTGGTCTTCACATAGCTAAGGTACGGCGCAGATGGCAGGCGGCGCAACCAGCCAGCCAAAGTAATCTATATTGTCGCTCACCGCATCGCCGGAGCCCGGCCCAATGCCGCTGGGCCCGCTGGCATCGCCCCACCAGTTGCCGGTGGCAATTTGCCAGACTGGTTGGCTATTGAAAACTGCCATGCCTCCGTTACTTACGATGCAGCTCCCAGTGATGCTCATTGCATTTTCCAGGTTCACGTCACTATTGATCGCATTCCCCACGCCGATAGAGGACGTATTCTCCCTCAGAACGCTGTCGGTGATGGTTAGCGAGCCCCAGTTATTCACACCGCCACCAGCCCAATTAGCAGTGTTGCCTATGATGCTGCTGTTTTGGATCACGGTTGTGCTGTTCTCGTGTGTCGTGAGGCCTCCGCCTTGATTCGCCGAGTTGCCAGATATCGTGCTGTTGCTGATCGTCAGCATCCCGTCGATCCAGTTGAACAGGCCACCGCCGTAAGGGCCCCAGTTACCGGAAACGGCGCTACCCTCTACCGTCATGGTACCGAGGTTGAAGAGGCCGCCACCACCATCCCAGGCACTCCCGTCAATCACATTGCTCATTTGGATCATGGCAGAGCCAGGCTGCTCGTTGTAAAGGGCGCCTCCCTGGCCTGCTGAGTTCGCTGAGAAAACACTGTTCTCAACAGCCAACAACCCGGAGTTCTGAATGCCACCCCCAGAATCAAGAGCCACATTTCCCGCAAGCGTACTATTCGTCACGGTCATTGTGCCCCTGTTCCATAAGCCGCCGGCGTGAACATCGGATGAATTGCCGTAGATCATGCTGGAGTCCACTGTAAGTGTAGCATCAAGCCAGTTGAAGAGCCCGCCGCCTACCCAACCAGCGTGATTGCCGCTGACCTCGCTGGCTTGCATGGAAAGCGTACCGATGTTGAACACACCACCGCCGCTTCCCGCGGTGCCGCTGGTGAGGGTCAGGCCTTCTATCTCGACCGTGGCCATCACTTGCATCACGCGGTCATCCACTGCTGCATCCTGGGAGATCGTAGCAGCACCGCCGCCCTCAACCCGCATGACCAAGTCTGTGGGAGCTGAGTTGTCCAAGAGATCAAGGTCGCCGTCAGCGGAGTCGGCTTCATCCGTGCTATCAATGGTGAGCGAGTAGAGCGCACCATCGGCGAGCAGGATGGTATCCGTGGCCCACTCCAGGCCTGCGGGGCACTCGCCAGCCGCCGCGCCGGAGGGGGTATTGGTGTTGGCGGCGATGACCGCCTCACGCAAGGTGCAGAATCCATCGTCAGCCAGCGCATCGGCTGTGCTATTGACCAGGATGGTGACCGGCTCAAAGAAAGCATTCGCTACCCAGTGACCATCCGGACCAAAGTATCCCACGCCGACATCTTGTCCAGCCTGGATATCCCACTCGCCAAACCAGGAACATGTATAGGTATCCACGCTATCGGGCAGGACGGCATCGTACTTCTCAGGCTGCGGTCCGCCCGCACCCCAGGGATGGCACTCCACGAAAACCTCGACATCTGAGGGAAACCATGGGGCATCAATTGTGCCCGTAATGGCATCGTTGGCGAGATCGATCATCCCGTTGATGTCTCCGATCTGCATTTCAGCAGTCTGCCCGCTGTCGACCTGGGCGTATACCCAATCGTTGGGCTGGATATCGGGCGGCACGCCACCGGCCCAATTCTCCGGGATGGTCTGGAAGCCTTCATCGCCGCCCCATTCATCCCTTGGGGTGGTGAAGACTTCTGCGGTGGCTTTCTCGTTCCCGTCCTGATCGGTGACCTGGATCGAAATCTCATGCCCGGCCGGGAAGAAGCTTTCAACCCAGTCGTGGCCGTAGTTGACGCGCAGATCGAGCCGCGGGACGCCGAACCCCACCCGGGTCATGTCGCCATCTTCATCTTGCTGGGAGGCAAGACCATCTATCCCAGGAGTAAGCCAGGGAACACCGGCGGTCCAGATCCCATCCTGGTCAGCGAAGACGGAGAACATCACCGGCTCTTCACCCACGGGGAATCCCTCGATGATCACCTCGCCGAACGGCTCGGCGACTCCCGAGACAGTTTTTGATAGCAGGTCGACTCCCGTGATCCACAGGTTGGTGACGACGTGCTCTTTGACCACCATGCCGTCGGACATCAACAGGTGGTCGCCAGCCTTCAGGTCATACCCTTCTAACGACTCAAACCGTGCCGTGGAAATGTCCGGGTTCCAGGGGGGGCGGAACGCCGTCGCTGTCCCTACAAATTGAGTTACCCCATCAGAGTCGCGGATGAGCAAGCTGACCACCGTCCCCTCGGGGATGCCCATGCCCTCCACCCACTCCTGGTCGGGGTGGGCGATGAAGATATCCCAGAGCAGGGGCAGCGATTCGCCCGGACGGTGCCAGGTGGTGATGAAACCGCCGAAATCATCATCCCGGTTCCGTAACCAGTTGGTGGCTGGATCGTAGCGCCAGACGGGATGCATCGCCACCGAGTCTCCGGTGGTGAAGCAGGTCAGGAGTAGGCTCGCCTCGAGGACAAAAGGGTCGTCCGGACTGATCCAGCCAATCCCGCGGGCAATGCCTGCCTCGCCACCGCAGAAGCCGAAATAGCTCTCCGTCCAGGTGATGCGATAGAGGCCGCCTCGCGAGCCGCCGATCGCCAGGCGCATGCTGCTTCCGTCAACATCGATAGCCTGCCAGCTACCGGCGAAGGGGGAGGGCGCCTGGTTCAGGGCAAAGTAGTCGAAGTCTGCCGGTATGGCGTCGCTTTCGGCGTAATGCTGGGCGGAGGTCAGGCCGATGGCATTGACTTTGAACTCGGCGGGCAAGGTATGCTCGCCGATCAGCATCCAATCGAAGCCATTTCCACTGTAGTAGGCTCTGATTGATTGTCCCTGGCGGATCAGGCGCAGGTGGGCTTCTCCGAGATTCTCCACCTGCGTGTGGAAGTTGGCCCCAGTCAAGGTGCCATCCAGAATGAGGTCGAAGTAGATGCCGTTGCCCACGCAATTTTCGGGGAAATCGCAAAAAGCGCGGCCAAATTGCAGGAAGTTATCCGGATCCTGCCACATGACCAGGCCGGCGATCTCGTAGTTACTACTCGGCGTGAAGAGAAGGCGCGTCTGGATGGAGAAGTCGCCGGCAGGCGCTTGCCTGAGCAGCAGGTTCTGCTCGCCGGTCGGGGCGGGTGAGGTCCAGATGGTCAGGAATCCCGGGTTGACCTCCAGGCTCCATTCTCCCGGGTTTTCATTGACCATAGTCCACTCCGGCTGCAAGGCGCCATCGAAATCATCCCGCCAGAGCAGCGGGCCGGGGTCGCGCAGGCGTACAAAGGCCCCACCAGTATCGGCAGTCTGCAATTCCCTGAGCGATGTCGGTGGGGATGCTCCCTGGACGGCAGGCGCAAGTATCAACAGGGCGAGTACAACAACGACCGGAATGATGAGTGTTCTTTTAGTGTTCATCCTGAGCCTCCTTAGTGCTCAAAGAGAGATCTTGGTGATGAGTTTTTTTTGAATCACAAGAGAGCGACCAGGCAGATTCCGCTTGGATCTGCTGAGGCGAGCGCAAGTACGAACGTATATGGCTCATTCACGAGACGCAAAATGAAAATGGATGGCTATTTGATCTGTTTCCTTCTGCCATAACCCCTCCTCAAAACATCCCCGCCGAATTCTTGATATCAGTCCCCCTTTGGTTCGGTTAGCTTCCAGGGGAAAAAACAAATAAGCGAAACCGCCGGCCGGTTTCGCTATTCGCTCTCCGAGACCCTGCCCCTCAACGATGGGAAAGCGACCATGTCCAGGTCCCGGTTCATCGCCTCCGAATTTCCAAGACGAGTGTTATTGATGTTTGCCACTATGCTCGCACTTGTATATACAATTATCGCGCAATAATCTTAAAAGTCAAATAAGATTAATAATTCAAGTTGTGACATACCATGCTCGGTTTTACAGCAATCTTCTTATCGCTCGCCGCCTGGCGGTTTAAATTCGAGTGAATTGATATAAGACAAGACAAGCTGGCGGCGGGAAAAGTGCCCCAGGGTGAACAGCTCGATCCACATCGGCCCGCCGCAGACCAGGCGGGTGATCTCTGGCACGCTCTTGCCCGCCCGGTGCATATCAAGCACCCTCTCGCCCATTTTTTCCAGGTAGGCAGCTTTGCCAGCCAGCTCGCGGGCAGGATCATCCCGCACGCGAGCGCTGCCGGGGAACATCCGCTGCGCTGGCAGCCCAGCGAGGCGCTTCAGGGCAGTGATGGAAGTCCAAATATCCTGGCCTCCAATGCCGGGGACCGGGGTGAGCAGGGCGCGCTCCCTGCCGCCGACAAACAGGTCACCGGTGAACAGCCAGCCGCGCTGCGGCTCATACAGGCAGAGGTGGTCGGGGCTGTGACCCGCGGTGAAGATAACCTGCAATTGATAGTCCCCACAACGCAGCAGCTCACCATCACAGAGCGGCTGCGCCAGGCAGGGCTCAGGCCAGCCCCAGAACAGGCGGCGATAGGGGTGTAAAGGCTGCCTGCGGTGCGGGTCGGCCAGCACCGGCAGAGCCAGCGGGTGGGCGCGCACCTCCAGGTTGATCCCAGCACTTTTGGGTTCAATCCCGGTAGTTGCGGGGTAAGCCCGGCTAGCTTGCAGCGGTCCGTTACCACCGATGTGGTCTTCGTGCGAATGGGTGTTTACAATACGGGTTATGGAGGTACTCGCCAGGGCACCCAGCAGCTCGCTGGCAGAGTGTGCGCAACCGCTGTCCACCAGGGTCCCCCCCAGCAGGTAGGCGGTGGTCCAATAACGCCCCCGCCCTGCCAGGGTACGGCTGATGTCGAAGCGAGTCACTTCGCCATAAGAAGTGATCTTTAGCATATTGACCCCAGGACTGCATCCAGTATATCATGGCGGGGCAGAGCAACCCAAGACATCGATCATCAACGGAGCAGAACAATGAAGAAGAAATCTCGACCGTTTCTCGTCTGGCTGCTGGTGTTTATGCTGGTCTTTCTGGGTATCGGCGCACTAGGAGGTGGGGGCAGCCTGATACTCAAGCCGGATGGCAGCATCATGCAAATGCCGGTTGAATGGCTGGCAGTTACACCGTTCTCCAGCTACCTCATCCCCGGACTGATCCTGTTCACCCTGGTAGGGGTGTACCCGATGGTAGTCGCCTACTGCCTGTTGAAGCGTCCCGGCTGGCGCTGGCCGGATACGCTCAACCCCTTCAAATCCATCCACTGGGCATGGGCAGCCTCGCTGGCGGCAGGCATCATCGCCATGATCTGGATCAGCGTGCAGGTATGGATGCTCGGCTATGTGCACCCCCTCCAGCCCACGATTTTTATCACCGGAGCCGTGATCGTGCTGCTGACCCTGGTATCCAGCGTGCGCCGTTATTACACCAATCCGGCCTGACCCGCAAGAAGATGAGAGTAGCAAATTGAGCATACCTCCCCTGCCGGGCAAGTTCGCCCAAACTATCCTGGAATTGCACGGAGCGAAGGGGAGGGCCTGGCTGGAAGGCCTACCCGCGCTGATAGCGACCTGCGCGCAGCGCTGGTCACTGACCATCCTGCCGCCTTTCCCGCTCAGCTACCACTATGTCGCCCCGGCAGAGGACGCCAGCAGAGGCCAGTACGTGCTCAAGCTGGGCGTGCCGGAGCCGCTCCTGGCAAACGAGATCTCTGCCCTGCGCCACTTCGCTGGGGGTGGGGCTGCGCGGCTGGTCTATGGCGATGCTCAGTCAGGCGTGCTGCTGCTCGAAAGGCTGCTCCCTGGCAGGCGGCTGACCGATTTAATGGATGACGAAGAAGCTACCCGTATTGCTGCTGGCGTTATGCACCAGTTGTGGAAGCCGCCCCCGGCCGAGCATAATTTCCCCACTGCTGCCCGGTGGGCTGCCGGGATGGAGCGATTGCGAGCCGAGTTTAACGGGGGATGCGGCCCCTTCCCGGCTGCCCTGGTCGAACGGGCAGAATCGCTCTTCGCCGAGCTGCTGCCCTCGTCAGCGGATCCGGTTTTGCTGCATGGCGACCTGCACCATGAGAACATCCTGTATGATCACCAGCGGGGTTGGCTGGCAATCGATCCACAGGGGGTGATCGGTGAGCCGGCATTCGAGCCAGGCGCCCTGCTGTATAACCCGCTGCCGCACATCGCTGCCTGGCCTGACCTGCCGCGCCTGCTCTGCCGCCGGCTAGACCTGCTAACTGAGGTGTTAAACCTGGATCGCCAGCGGCTGCACGGCTGGGGGTTGGCGCGGGCCGTGCTCTCCGCTTGGTGGGACTATGAAGACCACGGCCACGGCTGGGAGGCAGTGATCACAGTGGCGGAAGTACTCACGAAGATCCGGTGAGTAAAATCGGGGAATAATGAAATTTACAGTCAGACACCTGGAGCCTGTAAGAAAAGAAAATATCTAACAGGATAGTCTGGATGGACAGGATGAAAATCATCCCCAATCCTGAATATCCTGTCCATCCTGTTCTGACACCTCGCATCAATCAGACTCCAATTTAGTTTCACGACGACCGGGGCGCTTCAGGCAGTTTATCCCGCGCAGCGGGGCTCGGAGCGTTGACTTAGCAGGGCAATTTACTCGGCAAAGGGATGATAATTGGCTATAATTGGGTCAATTAAAATCTGGAGCGTTCAGATGTGATCATGAAATGCTCCTGACCGTTCCGCAATCCACACTCTAAGGAATAAAGCCCATGCCCGAAAACCAAACCAACCTCACCCCGCCAATAACGGGACAAGCCCCGCCTTTAGTCGGACAGGCCCGCATCCAGCTACAATCCATCGAAGCCTTATTCGCTGAACCGGCAGCCGATCCCTTCGACCCTGAAAGCCGCTACCTGTCCGGCATTGACGAGATCGCCAACCAGCTGCGCTGGGCACACCTGCCTGCCCCACCGCGGATCGTGATCGCCCTGCCTGCGGAGGAGCTGACCCTGGAAAACCAGGCTAAAACTCGGGATGCGATGCAGCGCTATTGCGCTTACCAGATCGAGTCCAACACCTTCGAGCTCCACTCACTGCGCATCGAAGCACGCCGCGGCATGGCGTTGAGCATCCTATACGCTGTGCTTTTCATTGTAGTTGGGATCCTGATCGGCATGATCCCGATCATCCCCGATGCGATCAAAGTGATGGTTGCCAGCTTAATGGGCATCTTCTGCTGGGCTGCATTGTGGCCTGCAGCGGATCTATATCTCTTTGGCTGGAAGCCATTCCGCCGGGCTCGACGGCTATACGAAAATCTCAGGCAGGCTGAGCTGGTATTTGAATCGATCTGAAGCCGCTCGCCAAAGTCAAGTGCCAAAGTCCAGTGCACTTTGCTGGGACTTTGCTGAGAATTCTTAGGCCACTCAAAATGACCTCTCTTGCGAGGAGCTGCCTCTGGCGACGAAGCAAACTACGACTTCTAGGTGCGAAGGACTGCTTCGCTCTGGAAGAGAACTGAGAATCACAGTGACATTTCTGATCTGAAGAGGATTGAACACATTGGCAACAAAATCAAAAACACAAGCGGGTAATGCAGATTCAATCGATTTCGCCAGGCAAATTCCTCAGACACATGTCCAGCGACTAAACGAGCGGATTGCCGCGGGCAAGGCGCTGCGTATGCGCTGCCCACGAAAATCCCATGCAGAATGGCAGCCATCTGCGGAGCGCGCCGATCCGGTCGACTTGTTGATCGAGAACAGCGTGGGCCGGATGGAGGATCTGATCCCTATCCGCTATGGGCGGATGTTGGCCAACCCGTTTGCCTTCTACCGCGGCGCAGCGGCAATCATGGCTTACGACCTGGCGCGCACCCCGGCAACGGGGCTAAACCTGCAGGCCTGCGGCGACTGCCACCTGCTGAACTTCGGAGGCTTTGCCACAGCGGAGCGAAAGCTGATCTTCGACATCAACGATTTTGACGAGACCTCTATCGCTCCCTGGGAGTGGGACCTGAAGCGCCTGGCTGCCAGCTTCGTTGTTGCCGGTCGGGCGAACGGTTTCGATGCCAGCGACTGCCGTGAAGCTGCCTGGCTTGCGGCGCAGACCTACCGCCTACGGATGATCGAATTCATGGAAATGCCGGTGCTGGATGTCTGGTACCGAGCCCTGGACCTGACTGAGATCATAGAGAACATGCCGGACCCCCAGATGAAGCGCTTCTATACAAAAAAACTGGAGAAAGCGACCGAACAGAGCGCCCATGAGAAGGAATTTGCCCGCCTGGCTTATACCGCGGGTGAACCGCCGCAGATCATCGAACAGCCGCCGCTCATCTTCCATTATGGGGACTACCGCGACGAAGAATATCGCGCCAGCGTAGCGGGATCCCTGGTAGGCTATCGCGCTTCACTGCCGCCCGAGCGGCGCTTGCTGCTCGACCGCTACCATCTTGTGGATGGTGCCTTTAAGGTCGTCGGGGTGGGCAGCGTGGGCACTTTCTGCGGCATCACCCTGTTCATCTCTGGCAATGGAGATCCTCTCTTCTTGCAGTTTAAGCAGGCGCGCCAGTCAGTACTGGAGCCTTACGCGGGAGTGAGTCCCTTCAAGCATTCCGGCCAGCGAGTGGTCGCCGGCCAGCGCTTGATGCAGGCCGCCAGTGATATCTTTCTCGGCTGGTTCACCGGAACGGGTCGCTACAGTCTGCATTTCTTCGTTCGCCAGCTCAACGACGCCAAAATCAAGCCAGTGGCTGAAGCGATGAATCCGGCAAATTTAAAAGGCTACGCTCGCATGTGCGGGCATGCACTGGCGCGGGCGCACGCTCGCTCTGGTGACGCCGGCATGCTCTCGGGCTACATGGGTAAGGGCAACGTATTCGAGGATGCCCTGGCTGACTTCAGCGCCGCGTACGCCGACCAGAACGAGCGCGATCACGCCGCTCTGGTGGAGGCAGTGCGCTCTGGCCGGATTGAGGCGCAGATCGAGTGAAAATCGCCTTCATCGCCTCGGAGGGAGTGCCTTATATCAAGTCTGGCGGGCTGGCTGACGTGGTCGGAGCATTGCCCAATGCCCTGGCTGCCCTGGGTCATCAGGTGATCACCATCCTGCCGCGCTATGCGGCCATCGATGGCAACCGTCACAACCTTGCGCAGTCCGTCAGCCCACTTGGGGTATGGATGGGCGACGCGCTGGAGTGGTGCGCTGTCCAGCAAGCCAGGAATGGCGCGGTAGCCACCTATTTCATCGAATCGGACAAGCACTTCAGCCGCTGGGGGTTGTACCACGATGCTGATTTCAACGATTACCAGGATAACGCCCGCCGATACAGCTTCTTCACCCGGGCGGCGCTGCAGCTCTGCCGGGATATTGGCTTTGCCCCTGATGTGGTACACGCTCATGACTGGCAGACCGCCCTGGCTCCGGCATACCTGAAGATCTGGCACTGGAATGATCCTGTTCTCGGCGGCAGCGCCAGCCTGTTAACCATTCACAACATCGCCTACCAGGGGGTGTACAGCTTCGATAGCTACAATTACCTGGGCTTGCAGGATGGCAATTTCACGACGGATAAATTTGAAGACCACGGGCGGGTCAACTTCCTCAAGGGCGGCATCGTCCATGCAGACCTGGTTAACACGGTGAGTCCAACCTACGCCCTGCAGACGCGCACCCCCGAATTCGCCCACGGCCTTGCCCCCTACTTGAACGACAAGGGCGAGCGCTACCTGGGTATACTGAACGGAGCCGATTACCAAAACTGGGATCCCGCCACAGACCCATTGCTCAGCGCCAATTTCACAAACGCCGATCTCTCCGGCAAGGCGGTATGCAAGCGGGAGCTGCAAAAGCGATTCCTGCTGGAGGTTGACGCCAGCATCCCCCTCGTTGGGGTGGTCAGCCGGTTTGTGCCGCAAAAAGGGCTTGACCTGCTGGCAGCCACCATTGAGCGCATGGTTATCGAAATGCGGGTGCAGTTCGTGATGCTGGGATCAGGCGAGAAGAGCCTGGAAGCGATCTTTGGCAGCCTGCCAGCCCGCTACCCGGGACGCATCGGCAGCTTTATTGGTTATCACGAAGAGAACTCGCATTGGATCGAAGCTGGATCAGATTTCTTCCTGATGCCGTCCAGGTTCGAGCCGTGCGGCTTGAACCAGATGTATTCTTTACGCTACGGCACGCTGCCCATCGTGCGCGCCACGGGCGGATTGGACGACACCGTAGAGCAGTATGACGAAGCCAGCGGCTCGGGCACGGGCTTCAAGTTCTGGGAGCCCAGCGCGAACGCCATCTACTACACCACTGGCTGGGCGGTGAGCACTTATTATGACCGTCCGGAACATATGCAAAAAATGATCCAGGCGGCGATGCAGCAGGATTTCACCTGGGAGAAGAGCGCCCGCCACTACGAGGCGGCTTACCGGACGGCAATCGAATACAAGCGGCGCCTGGGATAATACTTAAACATGGCGGGGCCGCCTCATTTGGAGGCGGCCCCGGATCAGTTACTCTCAGAGGCTAGTTACGGCCCCGGGCTGGCAATGGGGGTGGTGACGATATCGAGGGCCTCCACCGGCGGTACAGCGCAGGGGACGCCGTTGTAGACACACTCGTTGGAATTGAGCCACCAGCTCCCGGGGAATATCGGGGGCACTTTAGGCGTGACAGAGAGGTCGCCGGGGATCACATCTGGATAGGAAGACCAGACCGGAATGCGTTCCTCAGACCAGGAAAGTGCCGAGGAAGGCAGGATCAGCATGCGCACATCTCCTTTGTGAATAGCGTAAGAGGGGATCGAAGTGCGCAAGACGAACAGATAGGGGTCGAAGAGCAGGTTGGCGCCATGGACGTTCTCTGGAAGTGTGGGGTCAGACGGGTCAGAATTAAACGGCAAAATCTCGTCAAACACAATGGTTAGCCTGGCCGTGCGCTGGGTGGGGACGAAGGGTCGGTCCTCGATGGTATTGACCAGAATACCGGGGAAGGCCTGGCTGGTGAGTGGGATCAAGGTGAAATCGTTCTCTGCAGCAGCCAGGAAGGGAAGATCTGTATGCCCATCGACCACGTTACCGTCCTGATCCCAGATGGTCAGGGTGGAGACGCCATCGCTGGGGAAGGTATTGGCATCGAAGCTCAAGTGGAAGCTATGGTCCAGCCCTGCGCCGCGCGCTTCGGGTGCGATATTAAACTCAAGGCTGTAAAGTCCAACATGCTCTGTAGAGGTTCTGCAGTAATTCAACGTACCATTTAGATCAGTCAGCCAGTCGTTATAGTCGAAATCAATGCTGTCGACCATCATCAAATCCTCGTAGCCAACTGCCAACGAGAAAGGCTTCCCCTGTAGAATCTTGGGTGCATAGGTGCAGTAGCCGGTGCCGTCTTCAGCCGGGAAGGGGTAACACGTAGTCCAGGCTTCACCCGGAGCACCGCTCTGCGCGTTGGTGAACGAGGCATGGGCAGGGAGGTACAACTTATCGGCGAGTTTACGCGGATCAGTAAATGGCACCACGTAGACGCGATGCTGTAGGCATTGGCTTTGCTGGCTGCGAAACTCGAACTGGTCTGGGAGCGGGCTGCCGTTCTCCTGAGGGACTTCGGCCAGGGATGTTGCTACCTCAAGGTCGGTCGCTGCTAGGCAGTAGTCGCCGGATAACATATACGTAACAAAGATGTTCTGGCGGTTGTTACTCACGCTCAACTGCCCGACCGGATTGCCCTGGCTGTCGGTCAGCTCGAACACCTCCGGAACCGCACCGCAGAAATCCTCATCTACCACCTGAGCGCTGTTGTGTTGTGTGAACACCAACGGCAGACGCAAGACGGTACTGTCATTCGCGACTGCCTGAGCGTAGGCGACGATAGCGCTAACAGTCAAAAGCATGACGATGAACATAATCAGAAAAAGCTTTTTCATCATAAACTCCTCTACTGTATCCTGTATTTGGCGATTCTCCGCATGAAGAATGATTTGAATAAACCTTTTTTGACGCACAAGCAGACCCCTACGCTGCTGACGCCACCATACCCCGCTTGCGCTTACCTTTCAAATATGTAAGCTATATTATATAACGAAATATAAGACAAACTGCAACCAGTTTTAATCCTTGTGTAAGGATATTGGCAGGAATAGTGCTTTGGTATCTATCCTGATTGTATTAAATAAAGGGCTGACGTAGTTGGCAGGAGGATGCGACACCCCCTTTTACCCTCAACTGTATAACTTCTAAAATATCCGGACTGGACCTTGGGAATTAAATCAGATTGTCCACTCGTCGTGGATCACGCCCACTAGGTACCAGCGATCACCTTCGGGCTGGAACACCAGGCGCAGGCTTTGCCAATCCATCCCGCCATACTGCGGATCTTGTGGGGCGCGATAATACTCGACCACCACCGCGCCAGGATAGAACTCCTGGCTGTTGTCGATGGTGTTACTCGAGCCGATGCGTTGGTTGATGCTGACCGAATCGGGATTGGCAAAGTCGCTGGAATAGACAAAGCGCTGATCGTATTCGGGGAAAGCCATCTCGATAGGCAGGCCTGAGCCATCAAATGCGCCCCAGGTATAAACCGTGGGGTCTTCCATCAGGGTCGCAATGCTCTCCGGCGTGAAGACTAGGTCTTCCGGGCGTACGTAAGAATAGGGGGAGAATCGCACCCCCTGTGCCGGGTGTGCCAGGGCGGCCAGTGCGGGCATATCCTGATCTTTGAGCGCTTGGATGGCTGCCTGCGCCTGGAGAACTGCGCCGGCATACTCTGGCGGCGAGAGCTGACCAGCCACCAGGCGGTAGTCAGCAGCTTTTTCCTGGGACGGGCAGCACTGCGGATCGGTCGCCGCATGGACAAGCTCCTGCAGGCGGATACCACCTTCTTGGATGAGGATCGAATTGAGCTTAATGCGATCGCCCAGGGAGGTGATGGCAGCCTGCCGAAGCGCCCCACCCTGGCTTTCTAATGCCACCAGGTAGTAAAACATACCGCTGCCACCGCTTTCCACAGCCAGCACGGCGGCGGCATCCGGGTCGCCATCGGCGTCCAGGTCACCCAGGGCGCCATCGATTAATTGAGCGTGCAAGGTAGCCGCTGAATCCGGGATAGGATGGTCGAAAACTCCGTCGCGCAGCAGGATCACGCCGCCCGTCTCGGTCAGCATGGCGCGGAAATCTGGCAGGGTGTAATCCTGGTTCTGGAGGGAACGCAGGTCAAAGACAGGTTCCGGTGTGAAGCTGGGTTGGGGAGGGAGGGGTGAGGCTGTAGCGGAAGATGGGGAACTGGTTGGGGTTAGCGTCTGAAGGGTGGGCGTATCAGGAATGAACAGCGGCGTGGGGGGTGTAGCGCTGCAGGCTGCCAGGAAGGCGGACAGCAAAAGTAAGCCTATAAGTAGAGCATAGCGCTTCTGGAAGCTGGCTCGCATACCGGCATTATACCCGGTTCTGTCACCATCACAGGCCTGCATGCGGGATAATCTGGACACAGGTTACCCTTCGGGGTACTGGAGCGATTCGAAGGTCGCGTCGGGGAGCTATTGCTCCTGCCCGGCAGCGGTTACGCCAGCGGTGACCTCTTCCTGCCAACTGAGCAATATAGCAGCCGAGCGTAACTCTACATGAACCTGAGGGTTAATGAATCATGAAGATTTATGTCAATTCTGGTATTCATGTTGAATAAAGCCAAAATGGACACTCGCCCAAGTATCCAGAAGGAGCGCGCCCCGCCGTGATGAGCGGCGGGACGTGCCGCGCATTTTCCCTAGTGGAATCATCCAGGCCAACGGATAAGCCTGGCTACTCAACAAATGGAATCGGTCTATCGCAATCAACAAAATCCAAAACTGATCTGAGGAGAATATCATGGCTTTCGAACTATTTTGTGCAATGTTAGTAACACTGGCTTTCGCCTCCCTGGTTGCCTTCTACGGGTACCGCATGCTGTTCCTGCTGCTGCCCATCTGGGGATTCTTCTGGGGGTTCGCCATTGGAGCGCAGTCCATCCAGGCGATCTTCGGCGGTGGCTTCCTAGCGACAACCACGAGCTGGGTGGTCGGGTTCGTGCTGGCGCTGATCTTCGCCGTCCTATCGTATCTGTTCTTCTACATCGGCGTGGCGATCCTGGCTGGCACACTTGGCTACGGCGCTACTGTGGCTATCCTGGGCACCTTCATGAACATGGGATGGCTGCTGTGGATTATTGCCCTGGTGGTGGGAGTGTTGCTGGCCTTCGTGGTGCTACGCTTTAACATCGTCAAGCACGTGATCATCATCGGCACCGGCCTGGTGGGAGCAGCCGCTGCAGTCGGCGCGCTGATGACAGGATTCGCAGGTGCAGCCGTCACCGACGTACTGCAGCAACCGGTGCAGTTCGTGACGACCTTTGGTGGCTGGCTTGCCATCCTGCTGTTCCTGGTGATGGCGATTGCAGGTATGGTGGTGCAGTACCGGCAGAACGCCAACTTCACGTTCGAAGCATGGGAGAACCGGGTCTAGTCTAAAAGCGTTGTAATCCTGGCAAAGTGTTTTATTAGTTACAGACGATACAGGGCTGCCCGTGTAGGGTAAGCGCGAGGTGCAGACCCCTGCGGATGACCTCCCAGGGCGATGACCGGCTTATCGGGCGGCCTTGTTTTCGGTTAATCTATGCAACTCTATTGAGCTCAATCAAGGGAGGTGCTCTTTAAAAGCGACCCGGGTAGTCATCCCCCAAAAGAGGGGCAAATTGATCGGTGCTACCCCAATCTGCGCCCGGTAATAAACCTCCCCCTCTTCCTCGCGCGGGTAGCCGCCCACGGTTTCCACCACGCCACCCAGCTCCACACCCGGATAGGCATCCAGGCTCAGCGTCACCGGCTGACCGGCTTCCAACTGAGCAACCGCGCTTTCCGCAAGCTCGTCCACGATAACAACCCAATCCGAGAGGTCGGCCACCACCGCCTGGGGTTGGACAGGTAAGGCCCACTCACCCGGCTTGACTGCCAGATCCACCACCACGCCAGAGATGGGCGTGCGCAGCTCCGAGAGGCGCAAGCCAGCCTGCGCGGCCGCCAGGCGAGCCTGGGCTGCGCTCAAGCGAGCCTGGGCTGAGGCCAGCTCGTCGGGATCGGGAGAGGCTCCATCACCGACCTTACCAGGCCTGGCGAGCAGCTCATCACGCTGGCGAGTGGCTTCATGCAGGTGCGCCTCAGCTGCCTGCAGCTCCGCCGTAGCAACCTGCACGTCGATCTCATCCGGGGGCTTTTGCAAATCTTGCACCTTTTCGGTGGCATCCCAATAGCGCCGCTCGGCATAGGCAACGAGTTTCTCCAGGGATGCCAGATATAGCCGGTACGGCCGGCGATTGATAAACAACCAGACGAAATCGTCGCGGTCAGCATAGAGGTGCTGGGCTCTGCGCAGATCTTCCCGGACGTTTGCCAGGCGCAACTCTGCCAGAAGAAGGTTGGCTTTGGCAGCCTGGATATGCAGGGCCGGTTTCGGTCTTTGCAGGCTGGCCAGACGATCAGCCGCAAATGCACGGTCTTTCTCCGCCTGTCTCAGGGCAAGTGTGGTCTCCGCCATGCGCAGGTCAGCGGTGCGCTGCAGGTCGTCCAGGGCTTGCTGCGCCAGCACCAGCTCCAGCTCGGCGGCGGAAACCTCAGCGGAGCGGGCTTCATAGCCATCCAGGCGGGCGAGCACATCCCCGGCAACCAGGCGATCGCCTTCCGCAACCATCACCTGCTCGACCCGCGCTGGCATAGAGACGGACAGCTCGACATAGCGGCGTGGCTCCAGGCGGCCTTTCACCAATAGGTCAGCCGGTTGCGCGCCCGCCAGGGTTGGGATGGAACCCCCCACCCACCCAACGAGCAATAAAAAAGCCAGTAAAATAAAATTGCTACGCATAGAACGCTCGCAACGACGAAACAAGAACGAGCTACGGCTCAAAACGCACTGCAACGGTCATCCCCCAGCGCAGGCGGGGATCGCTTTCGAGCAGCTTGAGCACGGCAGTATAGGTGACATCGCCGAACTTCTCCTCATAGATCTGGCTGATCGAATCCACCTCGCCAGCCAGCGACAGGTCTGGCAAAGCATCTGGCAGGATCTCAGCCGCCTGCCCGATCTCGACCTGCGGGATCTCCATCTCATTCAAGTCCTGGGTCTCAACCTTCCACTGGCTGAGGTCGGCGAGCACCACCGCCGGCTGGCCGGGGAGCACCTGCTCACCCTCTTTTAAGTCCAGCTTGACCAGCGTGCCAGAGATTGGCGCTACCAGCTCGGCATCAGCCAGGGCGGCTTTCACGGAGGCCAGGGCACTCTCAGCTGCTTTTAGCCGCGCCTGGGATGCTTCCAGCGCGTCGGGGTCCGGTCCACCCTGCACCTCGGCATAGTCGCTCTCCGCCAGCGCCAACCGCGCTTGGGCGAGCATCAGATTAGCCTCGGCGATGGCCAGGTCGATATCAGCTGGCGAGCCTTGCAGGTTATTGAGCAGGCGCTCGGCGTTGTCGTACTTACGCTGGGCGTCGGCGAGCTTGGAGAGAGCCCCCGCCCGCTGGAGGTCATCTTCAGGCTTTCTCTCAACCTGGTTGAAATCCTTCTGCGCCTCTTCCAGACGGTCCTTCAAAACGACCACATCCGCCCGGGCAGAATCGATATCGGTCTGGCGGCTGCCTGCGTTGAGGTTATTCAGGTAGCGCTCAGCCTGGCGCACCTCATCGCGGGTATCAGCTACCTGCTGCAGGGCGGCGGCGGTGGCGACCTCGGCATTTTCGTTCAGCGTCTTGAGTGCCTGGCTGGCATTGACCACCTCAAGCTCGGCGGCGGCGACAGCAGAAGCCAGCCGCTCTCGCTGATCGAGGCGAGCGATCACTTGCCCGGGGGTAACTGTCTGGCCTTCGGTGACCAACACCTCAGACAATGTCCCGCCCATATTGAAGCTCAGGTTGACGAAATCCAGCGGCACCAGTTTGCCCTCCACTGACAGACCGGACTC
>Ga0316622_100000960_pt1 | contig 17989 bp, 20 predicted proteins | sample OWC_Aug_OW2_C1_D_FD_207646 | JGI IMG/M metagenome (GOLD analysis project Ga0316622, IMG submission 207646) | Wetland soil microbial communities from Old Woman Creek delta, Ohio, United States - OWC_Aug_OW2_C1_D5_C | ecosystem: Environmental > Terrestrial > Soil > Wetlands | place: USA: Ohio... | reverse complement strand
TTTCCATGGTCACACCAGTTACTGTCAGGTAGAGGCCGAGATGGCCTTCTTCGGTGTAGCCGAACGAGAGTTCATCGTGAGCGATACGAGAGAGGGTGGACGCCACCTTCTCGAGTTCCTTTGTCAGGCCCTCCGGTGTACGCTCCTTAAGGTCGTAGAGCACAAGGATGTAGACGATGTCATTGATATCCCCTGTACAGTAAGACTCCAGAAGCAGCTGCCCATGATGACTGTTCCCATTTAACCTCTTCTTCGCCTTCGCGATCAGCTGGCCCACCCTGTCCAGACATATGCCGTATATTTTCCCTCGTAACATTTTTCTTGCAGTCTCTACGCCGATCGCCCTTTGAAACTAATAGCTTTAATAGACCATCACCACACAAGGGCCGTACCCTTCTACGTAAACCTTCAAACACCGCAGATCGCCCATTTTCTCCTTATGCCTGACTTCTTCTGGGCAATGTTCTACGCAGATGCTGGTAAGTCCGTCTTCGCTGTATGGATGCGGGAGTTTGTTGAGGATAAGTTCTACAGCGTGGTCGATGAGTTCCTGCAAATTGTGACGAAACTTATCAGCATGGGGGTCATTGCCTTTATAGATTATCTGGACATCCTTCATTTTGGGCTCCTCGAGTTTTCTTTCTTCATCGACTGACGAACAGATACTGCTGCCGTCCCCTCCGAACGAGTGGTCGCCGCGCTCGCCGGCGCGGGAAATGGACGTGCCCCCCTTGAGTGCCATTTCCTCTTTCACCGGCCCGGCTCACGTTGCACCACTGCCGCACGAACCGTCTGGAGTCTTTCCGCAACCCACCCCAGTGTCGCTCCGAAGCCCCCCGGCTTGGATTTTCCAAGAAAATTAATGAGTCTTATCATTTCGTCGAGATCCTGCACTGGATCAACATCCTGCGACACTGCACTGCCACGGCCATTTCCTGACATTGATAACCCTCCTTTTGTTTTCTTATGACTCATAATGAATGTCCTGATATATTGGGTTGTGGATACACAATGAGACCTCAAGAAGAATTGCAGCACCGGCGCTATCAAGCCACTGCGCTTCTCAATGAGGGCCGCCGGAGAAAGCCCATATTCCACCCGGTTTCTCACAGTCTGTGAAGAAGCTCATGAGCATTATTGTCACATCAAGGCAAGAACAGATCCTGATATTGCATGCAATTCTCGTGCTATTTTTCAGCGTCTGTAGGCTGAGGGGGAGGAGGTTCGAGCCCCCGTGGCAGCGAGGAGACATATATATCTCTGACTACTCAGATGGTTAGCAAGCTCGCGGGATATTGGTTCAGGATATCTGCGCTGTCTGGGCAGTCACCGCTCAAGACGTGAACGGAATGAAACCCCATCGATTGATAGACAAATGTTTCAGAATATAGACAATAGCTGGCGGGGTCGTGTCTCCAGCAGGCAGCGCTCCTTCAAACATAACAAGAGCTGAGCGAAGTTCGGAGATACCTGGTGCATCTGCTGAACGTCAGGGAAGGGGCAGGTTTCTCCAGGCACGTCACATTCCGTTTCTCTATTAGTGCATGTCTGGGCATAAGGTATACTTATGGCGTCATAACTTGTGTTATAGTAGCCGAAAACCCCCGAAAGCGCTATGTATCACGCAGAGCATGCTTCACGTGATAAAGCTACATCTCTCTGTCGTGTAGGAGTCAGTCATGTTTACTAAGTTTCATTCTCTGATTCAACACTCCACTGACATCATCACAATTCTCAGGTCCGACGGGACCATCCTCTTTCAGAGCCCCTCCATCAGACGCCTGCTCGGGTATGAACCCGATGACCTAATCGGGAAGAACGTCTTTCAGATGGTCCATCCCGAGGACTTGCCAAGAGTCTTGGATGCTCTTGCGCAGTTGGCACAGACCCCGCTTGCTCATTTATCTGCGGAATACAGGTTCAAACACAAAGACGGCTCATGGCGTGTGGTTGAATCCACTGGCAGTAACCAACTCGACAACGCGTTGATTTCGGGGATAGTGGTCAATTCCCGGGACATAACAAAGCGCAAGGAAGACGAGGAGTTACTACTGAGGGCTACTAAGCGGGCCGAAGATGAAAAGGCAAAGTCAGAGGCAATCATAGCTGCCATTGGAGATGGAATCAGCATCCAAGACAGATCCTTCAAGGTCTTGTATCAAAACCACATTCATAAACAAATCGTAGAAGGGGACAAGTCAGGTCAGTTTTGCTACTCGGCATATGCCAAAAATGACCGTGTTTGTGAGGGATGCCCTTTGGCCCTCTCATTTGAAGACGGGAAGATACACACATTAGAAAAGAAAGCACATCGGGAAGGAGGAATAATCTACGTTGAAATCAAGGCATCACCCATAAGGGATGCGGATGACAACATCATAGGAGGTATCGAAGCGGTAAGGGACATAAGCGAACGAAAACTGATGGAAGAAAGGCTACGAGAAAGTGAGGAGAGGTATCGCAATCTATTTGATCATGCTCACGACATGATTCACAGTGTCACGCCCGATGGTCATTTCGTCTTTGCAAATCCAGCGTGGGAAAAGACAATGGGCTATTCATGGGAAGAGCTGCGGGAGATGACCATTTTTGATGTCCTGCATCCCAGTTGCGTCCCCCATTGTGTGGAAGCTTTTGGAAAGGTTATGTCAGGAGACCCGATAGAGAATGTGCAGGCAACGTTCGTAGCAAAGAATGGGCAGCACATTAATGTCGAAGGCAACGTGCATCCGCGTGTCATCGGTGGAAAAGTAACCGCGACTCAAGGGATATTCAGGAACGTCACCGAGCGGAAGTCGGCTGAACGTGAACAAGAGCAGCTTATTCTCAGACTTCAAAGCGCGCTTGACAATGTTAAGATTTTGAGAGGCTTACTGCCAATTTGCGCCTGGTGCAAAAAAATACGCGACGACGGAGGCTACTGGAAGAAGGTGGAGGACTACATCAAAGAACATACAGACGCTTCCTTCACCCATGGAATATGCCCGCAGTGTCTGAAGAAACTGGACCCTGAAACATATCAGGATCTATTAGGAAACGCCAATAATGAGAAGAATTGTGTTTGAACGCAGTACCCTTCAATTCCTATTGTGACTCATCCTACGAGGCGGTCACAAACCACCTCCTGCGCTACAGCAGAAACTCGGCGAGGCTGATACCGTAGGCTGCCGGGTCTGCGGTCTTGACGATGCTCCTCAGAAAGCGGCCCTCTTCGTCCTTCTCTGTCAGATCGATCCTGGTGCCCTCGAGTCTGTTTCCACCCTGATCGGCGATGAGCATGACCGAGGGCCTGTCTGCGGACAGGCCGTGTCCCCCCGAAACCAGTCCGAGCTCTCCCGTGTCGAGCAGGACAAAGGTCCCGATGGGAAAGATGCCGATCATGCGGACGAAGACCTTCGTGAGAAGGGGATCCACCGTTATCCCCGCGTCCTTCGCAATGAGCTGCAGCGCCTTCTCGGGCGCCATCGCCGTCCTGCTGTACACCCGCGCTGAGGTCATCGCGTCATACCGGTCGGCAATCATCACGATCCTGCTGTAGATATCGATCTCGTGCGCGGGGGAAACCCTGGGATAGCCTGAGAGTCCGATGGTGATGTGATGCTCCACGGCGGTGATAGCGGCTCTGATCGACGACCGGTCGAGCCTCTTCAATTTCAGGATCGTCTCGAGGCCCCAGAAAGGGTGGCGCCGCATGATCTCCCACTCGTCATCATTCAGTTCGCTCGGCTTGTTCAGTATTTCTGGGGGAACCTCGATCTTGCCTATGTCATGAAAAAGGGCAACGAGGCCGAGTTCTCTCAACTCCCCTTTCGGCAGCCCCAGCCTCTGCCCGAGGGCGATTGCGAGAATGCTGACATTCACCGAGTGATGGTAGGTATACTCGTCGTAGTCTTTGATGGCCGTCATGCCGATGAGAAGGTTCTCGTCATCGAGCATGCGGTCGACCACGGACTCTATGATCCTTTTCGCGCGCTTCATGCCGGTCTTCTCACCCGTCTTTATCTGGCTCATGACCCCTTTGATGTAGGAGACGGCATTGAAGTACGTCCGCTTCACCTGTTTCCGCATGTCGAGGTCGCCGCCATCCTGGCCCCCCGCCGCTTTGAAAGGACCGATCCGCAGAGACCCCACAGAGGAAAGCCCTTCAGAGAGCCTGAGAAAAGGCTCCTTGGAGCCCGCAGAGGATATGAAGGCCTGAAGGAACGTTGAGAGGTCCTCGGCGCTCACCCGTCCCTCCACCGCAAGGGTGCCAAGGTCATGAGCCTTGAACTGGTCAACGAGGAAGTCGAAGTTGCCCATGTGTTGTGTCGAGTACCGGACCCTCGTCTCGTTCACATAGAAATAATCGCCCACAAGATCTATGGCGAGCACGTCGTGGGAGAAGACAAAGTCGTTGACCAGTTCCGCCATCCGGGAGAGGGCATTCTGGACAGTAGAGTTCGTGAGGTCGTAGACCTGGGCGGTCTTGATGATCACCGCCAACTGATTGATCAGGTCCCGTATCTGATGTGCCTGAGGCAGAGTTCCTTTATCCGCCATGTTCTATGGTCCGAATTGCCTGCTCCGCATACTCTCTCAAAACCCTGCTCGATGTCCCCTTCAGCTCCCGCAGAATGGGTAGGGCTTCCCGCTGACCCATCAACCCGAGAGCATAAGCTGCCAGCGCCTTGTTCTCCTCCACGCGCCCCCAGCGGAAGAGCGACCGCCCCCTGAGGATCCTCATCATCACCTGGAGGACTTCCCTGTCCTTCCAGCGTGAGAGGGCCTGGAAGAACTCCTTCCGCTGATCGAATCCCTGCTCATCGAACCCCCGGCTGCCGATCTCATGGAGAAGTATCTTCTTGGCATCGTCGGAACCGAAATCGCCCAGTGCCCTCACTGCGTGAGCGCAGTTCGCAGGGTCAGGGTCCTGCAGGGAACCCTTTAGCACGGTGAGCGTGGAGGGGTTTTTCAGCTCGCCGAGGGCTCTGATAGCCTCGCGCCTGACCCGCGGCTCCTCGTGACGAAGACCCTGCATGAGGTACTCGACCGCATGAGGGCTCGCAATCTGTCGGAGTATGTGGACGATATTCCTGACGACGTACCACCGTGGGTCCCGTAAAGCCCGGGCCAAGGCCTGAAGGTTGGTCCTGCCCAGCGAGCTCAGCATCATTATGACCCGTTTCCGTCCCTGGATGCTGCTTAGATCGCCCATAAGTGAAACGAGAGGATCTACGGCCTCGGCGGACAGCAACGCGACATAGTCCATGAGGATGTCATTGCTGAGTTCTTTCGCGTTGTCGAGCACCGTACCGATCTGCGCAACGACATCGGGAGATCCGAAGAGTCCCGTGAGCCTGCTGCAGGCGATCCTGAGGGCCTCGCTGCCGTCGGAGCCGTCCCCTGCCTGCCTGATCATCGTGCCGATGTCCATGAAGGCCCCAAAATCCCCCTGTCGCAGCTGATAAATCAAGAGATCTTTGAAGAAGGACTGAAGTTCCTCGGGGTTGTCACCGCCGTGACCGTAGCGAACCATCTCCAGGAGTATCTCCGCCAGCTTCTGCACATGGTGGGAGGCACGACTGCGGTCCACATCCACAAGGAGGGCGCCAAGGTCGTCCTCTCCGATATCAGCAGCCGGAATGGTACCGGGGTCCACGTATGCTATCGATGTCCCATGGGTCTTCAGCGCCTGTTCGATGCCCGGCATCTTGGTCTTGACCCGCTCGATCGCCTCTTTCTGGTAGTCGCCCTCTTCCATGAGAAGACTCTCGTCCACAAAATAGCGGATGTTCTCGAAATCCCTCTCCCAGAGCAACGTGACAAGGTCGTCGTCAGGGTCATCAGGGGCAAGGTCGACAGCGATTATCTCGAGGAACTCCTCGAGTTCCGACCGGGTCAGGTCCCGTCGGAACCTGATCTCCATGATCCCGTCCCTGAAGAACAGGAAGGGCAGGTCAAGCTCGCCCCCTTCGCTCCGGCAGACCTCCACCGAGTCGAAGAATATCTCGTTGCGGGTGATGACAAGTGCGATCTCCTCCCGAACTGCAAAGAGCCTTTCAAACTTCCCGTAGACGTCACCGATCGTTCCGAGATAGACCGGATTGTTATCGGGGTAGGTCTTGATGATCCTGCGTGCCCGGGGAAGACCCTGCAGGATTTCCTTCACGAGTTTGAGATCCTCTACTGGCTCCATGTCGTTATTATGGTACCAGAAAGTGCTCCCTTCGATAAACGCTCTCCGTTCATCGCGGCTTCAGCTTGAGGCCACGGAGCTATTATAGTCCACCTCATCTGTCTGCGCACGTCACCACGGCGGAACACACCTCGGGTCCGGAGCGGCGAGGTCGCCTGAAAAGAGAAGAGCCAGGGCAGGGCACCCGCCGTGGCAGACTTCAAAGAATGGGCAGTCCGTCCTCGGGCAGACGTTGCCCCCGAAGTTCCTGAAGAAACCAAGGACCGGATGTTTCCAGATGAGGGTGAAGTCATCGTCCAGGATGCTGCCGAGACGGAATGTGGGATTCCTGAAGAACAGATAGCAGGGAAATACCGACCCGTCGGGCATGACACTGAGTTTCGTCGTACCCGCGGGACAGCGCACGGCGTCAAGCTCCAGCTCAATGGAGGGATCGGGCACGAACCCGGCGCAGGCAACCCCTCCTATGTTCGGGTGGTCTGCGTGCAGTTCCTCAAGGATCTCACGATAGGTGAAATAGGGCACGGCCGTGCCGAAGTCCTCAGGCCGCAGCGTGTCCATGAAGAGATGGAAGTAGGTGATGCCAGGCAGCGTGAGGTGCCGTTTCACTGAGGGTCCCACCCTGCGATCCTTCGTGCAGATACCCTTCAACAGAGGGGTGAAACGGGATATATAGTCGTCCAGGGCACCGGGGACTGAGTCAGCAGTGATCGACACGCCGATCCTGAGAACCTCCGGCGGATAGGCCATGGAGAGCCGCGCAAGCCGGCCGGGGTCAGCGCCATTTGAGCTGAGGCACATGCGGAGGCCCCGCCCGGCAAAAGACTCGACCGTCCCCTCAAGAGATGGGTACAGCGTGGGCTCGCCCCCCAGGATGTCGATCTCCCCGATCCCCTCGGAGGCAGCCACGGCCCCAAGCTGCCGCACAGCGGTGAGAGGCATCTCCCGCTGCCCCTCGACTCCCCTGTTGAAGCAGAAGCCGCACCGCTGGTTACACAGGAAGGAGGGGAAGAACTGCAGGTACTGAGGGGGCACTATGAGCGGTCAGCCGATCAGCTGTGCTCCCTCAGTATGTCGTCCGCCCAGCTCAGCGCCGCCGACATGGTCGGAAACCCGATGGTGCTCGTCGTCAGCAGAATGGCGTGGTAGATCTCTTCAGCCGTTGCGCCTGCCTCCAAGGCTCTCCGGGTATGCGAGTGGACTGACCCCTCGGAGCGCACTGCCGCGGCAGCCGCAAGCTGTATGAGCCGGGCCGTCTTCTGATCGAGAGGCCCTGCCTCCGCAGCTGCCTTGCCGAGGTTCTCCGCAGCCTTGAAGAACCCCTTGAAACGCTTCTTGATGCCCAGATACTGTCCTGGTAGTTTCGCCATTTCGTCCTCCTCCTTCTTATTATACTGTGACAAGCTTTCTTCCGGCCTCGAAGACCTCCTTCAGCGCCGTGGGATGTTCGAGGATCTGGGCCTTTGCATCGACGCCCAGATAGCCCAGCGTCTCGTGCGTCGGAACGCTGATGGTCCTGAAGAAGGCCTTTGCGGTCTCTCCGGCACACTTGATGCCTATTTCCTTCTTCATGCCGCCCACCATCAGGAGCAGGCCTTTCCTCCCCAACGGTCCTTCGGGTATGGTCCGTTTCAGGAGGTACTTCTCGCACCAGAAGGCCTGACACCTGTCGATCATGGTCTTCGTCTGAGCGCTGATGGTGAAGAAGTAGATCGGCGTTGCCAGAATCACCCGGTCTGCCTCCCTGATGGCCTGATAGATGTCCCCCATCTCGTCCTTCGTGATGATGCAGGCCCCCGTCTGCTCGCAGCCCCCGCAGTTCTGGCAGGGTTTCAGGTTCATGAAGTTCAGCTTGAAAAGCACGACTTCATGCCCTCCGTCCCTGACAGGTTTCAGGGCCTCCTCGAGCATCAGATCCGTGTTACCCCCTATCCTCGGGCTTCCCAAGAATGCGATGACTTTCATCGTCCCTCGCTTATTTCGCCTGCGGGGCGGCCAGCAGGTCGATCATCTTTCTCATGTTGGAGAGGTTGGCCGTCAGCTCCCACCAGCCGTTCTTGAAGGCCGCGTAGTCAGGAGCGCCGGTCATCGCCGAAGCGTAACGTACCGAGTTTGAGTAGAAGAGCCACTGCCGGGCCCACATCTGCTCGATCATATCGTCGAAGGGGTTTGTCTTGTCCGCCACCTTCCTGTCCCAGGCTTCGAGAAGGAGCACCGTTGCCGCCAGGGTCATCCGGTCAGTCTCCTTCAGTGTGCTCTCCAGCTTCTCGAAGTGCCCGCTCACCCAGCTCGTCCCGTGGCAGCTCGTGCAGAGACCCTTCATGGCCGTCAGCCGTCTGTCCTGTTCGGCCTTGTCAATCAGGTATTCCGTGGCCGGCTCACCGGTGAAGGCGGTCGGGAGGGGAAGGCCGTCTTTGTTCCTGATGCTCGTCGTGTTGCCCGATTTCGGCTGGGGATGGCTGTACACGAGGCCGAAGAGCCTCACCCAGAGCCGGGCGCCGAAGTCATGAGTCCTCTCGGCCAGGACCTCGCCGTCGGGAGACGCGAGCAGGCTATTGTGGCAGGCGGCACAGGTCGGCGCTCTGAAGTCCTTGCCTACCTTCCAGGGAACGGCATCGAAGTCCCACGTGTGATATTTCGAAGAATAGATGTTGCCGTGTTTGCTCTCTTTGTAGACGTTCCATGCCGGCACGTCAGGATCAAGGTGGCACTGACCGCAGGTGTACGGCTTCCTGGCCACTTCGATCGAAAAACCGTGCCGGGGATGACAGGCCGTGCAGGCGCCGATGCTCCCGTCGGGATTCTCTCTGCCGACTCCCTGGTTGGGCCAGTTCGTCAGGTTAGGCACGGTGACGTCGCCCATCTTCGAGCTGACCGTTTTCATCCCTTTGACCTCGACGGTGGTCCCGTGACACGCAAGACAGGTCTCGCCCAGTGTCTTCTCCGAGGGCTTCTCAGTCACGATCTTCCCCTTGTCGACCCTCTTGACACCCGTGACAGTGTCAACCAAGGTGTGCGTCACGGCGTTTGCCATCAGATTCTTGATGGCATGGGCCTTCTTGCTGCCCGAGTACTGGCTGACCTCATCGGGATGGCAGGTCCGGCAGTCCTCGGGGCTCACGACCACATTTATCCTGAAACCGAAGTGCTCGAAATTGTCCTTATGCCTCTCGGGATTCTGGCTGTGGCACTCGAAGCAGCCCACGACGGCTGCCGCGAGCTTATCGGTGACGGCCTGTGCCGAGATCCGCTTCTCCAGGGCTGGCTTCTTCAATGCCTCCCGCGGCAGGACTTGTGCATGCCGGCTCGAGAGCCAGTCCTGCACAATCCCCGGCGTGACAGACTTGTGGCACTCCATGCACCCCTCTGTCTCGGCACTGACCGCAGGGCTGCCCTGCAAAGCCTGGCCGACTCCTCCTGCGAGGGACGTTCCCTCAGGGACGGCAAGAAGAACTGCAGTAAGCGAAACACACGCAAGCCTGATCAGACGGGCTCTCATAAGGGCCTCCTCTCACTCTCGGCCGCTGATGTGCGGCCGATCCATTACAAGGGTTTCACCGGCACGAAAAGCATGGGGAGGAGGCCGTGAGCCTCAACACCAACCGAGCATTATCAGCGTTCTCCCCATTCCCTCTGGCGTTGACAGTCTTGGCGAGGCCCTATTCCACCTTCCTGAAGGCCTGCTTCTTGGCGCGGCAGACCGGGCACTCATCGGGCGGCTCGCCCTCAACGGTATTGCCGCACACCTGGCACACGTAGTAATCGACCTCGGCATTCTTTCCAAGGTTCTCGAACGCCTTTTTGTAGAGATTTGCGTGAATCTGCTCGACGGCGTTCGCGTACTCGAAACTCCTCTGGGCGCCCTTCTGGGCCTCTGCCTTCGCGTCCTCTATCATCTGGGGATACATCTTCTCGAACTCGTGGACCTCCCCGTTGATGGCCGTCTGAAGATTGTCCTTGGTGCTTTTGATGCCGCCCATCTCTCTGAGGTGGCTGTGGGCGTGGACCGTTTCCGCCTCCGCGGCGGCCCTGAAGAGCTTTGCAACCTGCTTGAATCCTTCCTTCTCCGCCTGCTGGGCAAAGGCGAGGTACTTCCTGTTGGCCTGGGACTCTCCTGCAAAGGCATCCTGAAGGTTCTGCATGGACTTTGACATATCATTTCCTCCTTGTAATGGCGTGATGGATCTTCCCTGCTCCTGACACGTCCCCGGTCAGAACTTCTCGTGGTACTCCTTGATCTTCTTCGCAAAGGCGGCGCCGAAGTCGTAGCACTTCTGTTCGTCCTCGGGCGAAGGCCGATAGAGCACCTGAAGGCCCGGTTCAAAGATTTCGAGGCCCATCCTCTTGAACTCCTCGTAGGCTTCTTTCACCGCGCCGCCTCCCCAGCCGAAGCTGCCGAAGGCCCCGATGACCCGGTTCTTCGGCCGCAGGCCCCGCAGGTGGGTGAGGAAATTGGCGACGCTGGGAAACATGATGTTGTTGAGCGTCGGCGTGCCGATAAGGCACCCGCGGGACTTCCAGAACTCCTTCACTGCCACGCTCATCGCCGAGGCCCTGAGCTTGATGACCCTGCAGTCGACGCCCTCGCTCTTGATCCCCTGCATGATGGGGATGGTCATTATCTCGGTGCTGTGCCACATGGTGTCATAGATAATTGACGCGCAGAGCTCAGATTTGCCGGCTGCCATGTCGAGGTACATCTGGACCACCTTCTCCGGTGACGAGCGCCAGATAATCCCATGGTCCGGTGCGATCATTTCAATCTGGAGGCCCAGCTTCTGCACCTCGGCGATCTTCGACTTGATCAGCTGCCCGAAGGGCATGAGGATATTTGCATAGTAGTCGACGACCGCATCTTCGAGCTCGGCCATGGACCTGCAGGCGACGTACTCGTCATCGAACCTGGCGGCTGAGGCGATGTGCTGGCCGAAGGCGTCCTGGCTGAAGAGGATCCTGTCCTCGGGCACATAGGTCATCATGGAGTCCGGCCAGTGCAGCATGGGCGTTTCAAGGAAGACGAGGGTGCGGGCCCCGATCTTCAGGGTGTCTCCGGTCTTGACGATCTTGACCTTCCATTTCGACAGATCATAGAAGCGCTCGTATCCCTTCTTGCCCTTCTCGGTAATATAGATTGTTGCGTCCGGTGCGAGGGCCATCACGCTGTCGATGGCCGTCGCATGGTCGTTTTCGATGTGGTTGATCACGACGTGGCGTATCTTGGAGGCGTCGACGACGCTCCTGATGTTCTTCACCGTCACGTCAGCGAAGTCGTGTTTCACTGTGTCAATGAGAGTCACCTCATCATCAAGGATGAGATAGTTGTTGTATGTCGTGCCCCGGGGCGTTTCGTAGCCGTGAAAGTCCCTCACGGCCCAGTCGATGGCGCCGACCCAGTAAATGCCGTTCTTCAGTTCAACTGCCTTCATAAAACCTCCGTTGATTTATTCAGGGACGGAGCCCTTTTCGATGCTGCCTAGCTGCCCTCCGCGACCAAACGCATGGCCTTCCCGCAACAGATCAGGGTCCCGGCCCCCGCGTGGGTTATCTCGACCTCGTTACCGCAGACCTCGCACTTGTACTTTTCTCCCTTTTTTGTCATCTGGCTACTCGCTCCTTTCCGGCTGCGCTATGGTCCGCGCCGCCGATGTTCCTGTGAACCGCCAAGGCCCTATCCCACTTTTTCAAATGAATCCTTGCCCGCTTTGCAAACAGGGCACTTCCAGTCCGATGGGAGGGCCTCGAAGGGCTGCGACTGTTCCGACTCCTTATAGAGCCATTTGCAGGCGGCGCACCTCCAAAGGCCGAAGTCCTCACGGGCGCCTTTTCTGCCGACGACTTCCCAGCCCTTCTCGACCCAGGCCTCCAGGGTCGGTGGGTAGAACCCCGAGAAGATCTTCTTGTCGCGGGCATCTCCGACAGAAACCTCGACCGTCACGTCTCCCTTTCTGACCTGATACCCCCACTCAAACATCTGAGTCGTCTCGGGAGTGGTCATCTTCGCGGTAAAGACGAAGGCGTTGCCGTTTCTCTTGAGTTTGGACCAGCTGTGGCAGCAGGAGAGTATCGACGTGCAGCCGCATTTGCCGCCTTTCAACTCAAGACCGTCAACACTGAATCCTCCCGCGATCTTCTCGACAGCGACCTCCATCTACTCCTCCAGGATGTTTGCAAAAACGCTGTGATGCTCGGTCTCGTCTTCGAGGATGGCCTCAAAGAGCTTCCTGGTCACAATATCATTCTCTGTGCTTGCGAGGGCGATGATCTCCGTATAAAGGGCAATGGCATCCTCCTCGGCTTTCTTGTTAAGGCTGACCATCTCCTTCCAGGTGCTGCCCACCGTGATGGGTGTCGGCTTTGTCGTCGGAACCCCGCCCAGGTAATCGAGCCGTTCAGCGATGTCCTCGGCATGCTTCATCTCGGTAATGGCGAACTTCTTGAAAATACCGCCCACGATCTCAGCATGGACCCCTTTCACCGTGACATGCTGCCACATGTACTGCACACTGACCTGGATTTCCCGCGCTATCGCATCATTGAGCTTATCCAAGAGCTTCTTGCTTGCCATGATACCCTCCTCACCTGCGCTTCAGGCCCCCAGGGAGCCTCGTACTGCCTTTCGTGTGGCTATTATCATAGTCCCCTCAAAGCGCCCTGTCAATCGAAGGCGCCCGCAGGGGCAGGAACATCCTCTTGAGTGCCTGTCTATACGCTATCACTCACAGGACCTGTCACTCCCCGACCCCCGATCGCGGTCGAGGGCATGCTGGATTGTTCCGTCAAGCCGGACAATGACAGACAAGGATCAGTCCGGAATCGTTCCTTCGGAAGATTCCCCGCAACCCAGAGCTAAGTGCAGAGTTGTGGAAAACGACAGACCGGACTCACTTTACCACGCAGAACTAGTGAAGAGCCTCGTAGACCTTGCCGACGATCTTCTCCGAGGGCTTCAGGGTCTTCTCGCCCGGCTGCCACTTGGCGGGGCAGACATCGGCAGGGCTCTTCCGGACAAAGTCAAAGGCCGCCATCTTGCGTGCGAGTTCCTCAGCATTCCGGCCCACGTTGAAGAAGTTGATCTCCGAGCCCACGAGAACGCCGTCGGGGCTGATGATGAAAGTGCCTCTCAGGGCGAGCCCGCTCTCCTCGTCGTAGACACCGAAGAGCCTCGATACGCTCCCCGTGGGATCGGCGCCCATGTGATATTTCACTTTCTGAAGCAGTTTCTCCTGGTGATACCAGCCGTAGTGAACGAACTTGGTATCGGTGCTCACCGATACGATCTCGCACCCCAGCTTCTTGAGTTCGGCATGCTTTTCCGCCACGTCGGCGAGCTCAGTGGGGCAGATGAAGGTAAAATCAGCAGGATAAAAAATAAGGACCGTCCACTTTTTGCTCTTCTTGGCAGCGCCCAGGCCGAACTTGCCGAACTTTCCCGTTGCCGGCTCATAGGTCTCGATTTCAAAATCGGGTACCTTCTGGCCCACCTTCAGGCCACAGGCAGAGGCATCCAAGCCACAATAGCATTCATCCGTCTTCACATCAGCCATACACAGACCTCCTCGCTATTCATTCCGGGGGCCAGGCCCCGCGGTGCACTTATTACTGCGCCTTCTGCATTGTCCCCTTCCCCCCGCAGGAGGGACACTTCTGGGGTTTGCAGCGACCATCTTTGGTGGCTCCGCAGGAGCCGCACTTGAAAACTGCCATGATATCACCTCCTTGCGTGTATTCCCCCTCGTCGGCAGAGCCTCATCCCGCCACGGCCCTGGCGTTGGTACCGGCGGCTCTGCATTCCGGGCAGATACCATGAAATTCAACGTGAGTGGCCAGTATGTCAAAGCCCCTCCGCTCCCCCTCCGTGAGAGGTAGCGGGAAGTCTCTACCGATATCGTGGACCTGCTTGCACACCATGCACATCAGATGATGGTGGGGCGACGGGTCAGGGTCGAACCGTTTCTTGCCTTGCTCTATTGTGAGCTCCGATATGCTTCCCCTCCGCCTTAGCGTCTCGAGTGTATTATAAACCGTGGCGAACGACATGGTCGGAAACCTCTTTGAGACGGCACGGTAGATCTCTTCTGCCGTGGGGTGCTGCCTGTTTCCGTCGAGATAGTCCAGGATGGCAATCCGCTGCGGCGTCAGCTTGAGTCCTATGTCCTTATATTTCCTCATATCAGCAAATCTCTACTGCTCACCGACCCCCGTTCTCACACCTCAGGGCATTTTGACTAATCCGCTAATCGACCGCCGGTGAGAAGCGGGACTTGGGTGCGCCGCAGACCGGGCACTCCCAGTCGTCGGGCAGTTCGTCGAAGGGAACCCCGGGAGGAACATGGGGCTTCTTCACACCTTTTGCAGGGTTATAGATATAGCCACACTGCTGGCAGATATACTCCTTGAGCGCCGCTCCCGTCTCACCCATGTCGCGTTCTCCTCATCCCTCGATAATGCCGCCCTCATTCCACATGAACCAGTCACCCGTGTCTTTTATGAAAGAAAGCGTGTTCTGAAGGATCTTGTAGTGTTCTTCCTCTTCCTGGGCGAGCCGCTCGAAGAGCTTTCTTTCCGCCTCCGTCGTCGCCCCGGCAAGGGATTTCTTGTAAAATTCGTAACCGGCCTTCTCGAAATCCAGGGCGACGCTCACTGCGCTGTACTCATCGTCGGAAGCCTTGACGCGGCTCATCATCTGGTCCTTCAGTTCTGAAAAAACTGTCTTGATCTGGTCCTTGGGGTGCATGGGAACGAACGTCAGATCGAGCCCCTTGAGGATGTCGTCGAGCATTTTCAGATGTCGTGCCTCGTCCTTTATGAAGCCCTCGAAGAGTTTCTTCCCGAAGGGATGGGATGCCTTCGACGCAGCCTCCCGGTAGAACTTCATTGCGTCGGTCTCCATTCTAACAGCTGTCTGGATCGCTTCTTTTATCATTGCTGATACCTCCGTGGGAATGGTGTGGTCCTTAGGCCCCTCAGTCTGCACACTGTGTTAGAAAGATTACTATTCAAGAATTCTTTTTGTCAATACTCACGAAGTGAGCGGTTCACGGTTCAAATGTTAGACTATTGAGAGTGAAAGACAAAGGTCTCCACAAGATCCTGGTCAGGGGAGTGAACTGGATCGGTGATGCGGTGATGTCCATTCCCGCCCTCCGCGGCCTCCGCAGGGGCTTTCCGGATTCGAGCATCAGCCTCCTCGTCCGGCCCCCGGTGGCATCCCTCTTTTCAGAGGACCCGGCAGTCGACGACATCATCCTCTACGACGATTCGTACCGGGGAACGGCAGGACGATACAGGCTCAGCCGCCTACTCAGGGAGCGGCGTTTCTCCACGGCCTTTCTGCTGCAAAACGCCTTTGACGCCGCCCTGCTCTCTTTCCTGGCGGGGATCCCCGAGAGGATCGGCTACAACAGAGACAGCCGTGGTTTCCTGCTGACCCGGCCTGTGCCCTTCAAGGGGGAGGACCGGAAGATTCACCATATCGAGTACTACCTCAACATCCTCAGAAGCGTCGGCGTCCCTGCCGGCACCACTGCACCATGGGTCTTCCAGACCCTGGAGGACCGTCTCGAAGGGAGGAATCTGCTCTCGGACTTGTCGCGGCCGGTTCTTGGCATCAATCCAGGCGCCGCTTACGGATCAGCAAAAAGGTGGCTTCCCGAGCGATTCTCTGAGGTCGCCCGATGGTTTATCGAGGATACGGGAGGCAGTGTCGTCATCGTGGGCAGCCGCCAGGAAGCAATGACAGCCCACACCATCGAGATCTCTGTCCGTTCGGGACTGGGAGGCTCTCGTAGAGATCCAGATGGCTCGCCAGTCCTGAACCTTGCGGGGAAGACCTCGGTGGGCACCCTCATCTCGGTCATCTCGGAGTGTGATATCTTCCTGAGCAACGACTCCGGTCCCATGCATATCGCCTATGCAGTCGGCACTCCGCTGGTGGCGCTTTTCGGATCCACAAACCCCGCGCTCACAGGCCCGCCCGGGAAAGGCTCTGTGGTGATCCGCTCCGATGCCCTGTCGTGCAGCCCCTGCTTCCAGCGAATCTGCCCGCCGGGACATCTGCAGTGCATGTACGGAATCACGTCAGATGAAGTCTTCTTCGCCCTCAAGAGAATGGTCCCGGCGAGGCCCGCAGTCTTCCTCGATCGGGACGGCACGCTCTGCCGCGACGCCTCGTACCTCAGCAGTTGGGACCGCTTCGAGCTCCTGCCCGGCGTCGAAAACCTGCAGGCCCTTAAGAACCGGGGGTTTGCCCTCATCGGCGTCTCGAACCAGTCAGGAATCGCACGGGGGCTCGTCGACGAGGGATTTGTCAGGGAGGTGAACAGCCTGTTCGTCGACAGGTACGGTTTTGACGATTTCTCCTACTGCCCGCACGACCCCGGCGATCATTGTGCCTGCAGGAAACCTGAGACCGGCCTTGTGGTGGGAGCGAGAACGAGGCATCGTATCGACATGAAACGCTCCTTTGTCATCGGCGACAAGGATGCCGATATGCTTCTCGCGCGCAACCTGGGAGCCAGGGGGATACTCGTGAGGACCGGGCAGCAGGAGGGGTCGCCCCATGCGGATGCCGTAGTCAATGATCTGCAGGAGGCGATAGAGTATATACTGGACCGCTCAGACACGCAGCCGCAATGTCCATCAAACTGACAAAGATGCCTCAGAAGATCCTCATCGTCAAGCCGAGTTCCCTCGGCGACATCATCCACAGCCTCCCCTTCCTCGGCGCGATCAGAGAGGCTTTCCCGGCGGCAGCTATTGACTGGGTGGTTGCCGAGGGATTTGAGGGGCTTCTCGACAGCCACCCCATGGTGAACAGGGTCTGGATTGTCAGGAAGGACCGCTGGAAGGAAGCTGGCAACCTGCCTGAGACCCTTGCCGAATGGTCGGGGCTTGCGCGAGACCTCGCAGCCGTGAGATACGACCTTGCCATCGACCTCCAGGGGCTCCTGAGGAGCGGCCTGCTGACCATGTTTACCCGTGCGCCCGTGCGGGTCGGCTTGTCTGAGGCGCGTGAGGGCGCCCCCCTCTTCTACACTCACAGGGTCGAAGGCGCTCGGGACCGGCATGCCGTCGACCGTTATCTCGGCGTTGCAGGCGCCCTGGGCGCCGACATCGCTCGCGTGAATTTCCCTCTGCCTCTGGTGAGGCCATCGGCAGAGGTCGAGGAACTCCTTGCGCAGACCGGACCCTATGCGGTGATCGTGCCGGGGGCCCGCTGGCAGAGCAAGAAGTGGCCCGCGGAACTCTTCGCCAAAGTTGCATCCCGCCTCCCCCTTCCGAGCATCGTCGTCGGGAGCAGGGCGGACAGCGGAATCGGCGAGCAGATCGCTGCCTCATCCGCAGGAAAAGCACGCTCGATGGCGGGAAAGACGACATTGAAAGATCTCATCCCTCTCATGCGGAAAGCTGCTTTCGTCGTCACCAACGATTCCGGCCCCATGCACCTTGCCGCGGCAGCCGGTGTGCCGGTCATTGCGCTTTTCGGTCCCACGAACCCGGTCAGGACAGGGCCTTACGGCACAGGGCACCGGGTGCTCACGGCCAACCTGCCCTGCGCGCCGTGCTACAAAAAGGAATGCCGCAACCCCAGGTGCATGACGGGTATCTCAGTCGACGAAGTGTGCAAAACGGTAACGACACTCCTTGAGGAGGGGCGATGAGATCTTGTGTGGAATGTAGTCCGCAGAATTTGGGATTTGTGGCATCGATGCTGCTTCAGGAGGAACGATGAAATACCAGACAGGTCAAATCGGGCGGGTGACCGTTGCGCGCTTCGATGACGGAGACAGTGTGCTCCAGAGCCTCATCGAGATT
>Ga0316622_100000959_pt1 | contig 17993 bp, 11 predicted proteins | sample OWC_Aug_OW2_C1_D_FD_207646 | JGI IMG/M metagenome (GOLD analysis project Ga0316622, IMG submission 207646) | Wetland soil microbial communities from Old Woman Creek delta, Ohio, United States - OWC_Aug_OW2_C1_D5_C | ecosystem: Environmental > Terrestrial > Soil > Wetlands | place: USA: Ohio... | reverse complement strand
CGGAGTAGACTCCGGCTCCGGCCCCAAGCCCACTCACAGGAGCGGTGAATGAAGCGAGCTCTCGCCCTCGGCGTCCTCGTCCTGGCGGCCCGGCCCTGCGCCGGCGAGTCACGCCCGCTGCAACCCATGGATGTTTTCGACCTCGAGTCCGCCTCCGATCCCCAGGTCAGCCCCGACGGCTCACGCGTCGTCTACGTGCGCAGCTTCATGGACGTGATGAAGGACCGCCGGCGGTCGAACCTGTGGATCGTCGGCGAGGACGGGACGAGGCACCGCCCGCTCACCTCGGGTAGTCGGACGGACGCCTCCCCCCGATGGTCCCCGCAGGGAGACCGGATCGCGTGGGTCTCGTCGAGCGAGGGCTCGCCGCAGGTTCACGTCCGCTACATGGACAGCGGCGAGACGGCCGTGATCAGCCGCCTCGCCAACCCTCCGGGTGGGCTCACCTGGTCGCCCGACGGCCGGTACCTCGCCTTCTTCATGCACGTCCCCGACCGGGCGAAGCCCTTCGTCGAGCCGCCGGCGCGACCGGAAGGGGCGGAGTGGGCCCCGCCGCCCAAGGTGGTGGACCGGCTCGTGTACCGGGCCGACGGGGAGGGCTACCTGCGCGACGGGCACTCGCAGCTGTTCGTCCTCCCGGCCGACGGAGGAACCCCGCGCCAGCTGACCGACGGGCCCTTCGACCACGGGGGCCGGATCGCCTGGGCGCCGGACGGCGCCCACGTGCTCGTGTCCGCGAACCGGCACGAGGACGGGGAGTACGACCCGCGCAACACGGAGATCTACGAGGTCGGGGTCGCCGACGGGGCGGTCCGCGCCCTGACGCAGCGCCAGGGACCGGACGGCTCTCCCGATCTCTCGCCCGACGGCCGGCAGGTGGCCTACGTCGGGTTCGACGACGCCTACCAGTTCTACCAGGTGACGCGGCTGTACGTGATGGGCCGTGACGGCAGCGGGGCCCGCTGCCTCACCGCGGGACTCGACCGCGACGTCGAGTCGCCGGTCTGGGCGAGCGACGGCCGGGGCGTCTACGTCCAGTACGACGACGCGGGGAGCACGAAGGTCGCGCTCGTCTCGCTGGACGGCCGCGTGAGCCCGCTGGCCGACGGCCTCGGCGGCGCCTCGCTCGACCGTCCCTACTCCGGCGGGTCGTTCTCGGTGTCCTCGAACGGGCGGATCACCTTCGCCCAGGCGAGCGCGGACCGGCCGGCCGACGTCGCCGTCCGGCGCCCCGACGAGAAGACGGCGCGGCGCCTCACGCGGCTCAACGAGGACCTGCTGAGCCACCGCGCGCTCGGGACGGTGGAGGAGCTTCGCTGGACGTCGTCGAAGGACGGGAGGCCCATCCAGGGCTGGGTCGTCACCCCGCCCGGCTTCGACCCGAAGAAGAAGTACCCGCTCGTCCTCGAGATCCACGGGGGACCGGTGGCGAACTACGGGCCGCGCTTCGCGGTCGACGTCCAGCTCTACGCCGCCGCCGGTTACGTGGTCCTCTACGCCAACCCGCGCGGGAGCGACAGCTACGGCGCGGAGTTCGGCAACCTCATCCACCACGACTACCCCGGCGACGACTACTTCGACCTGATGTCGGGCGTCGACGCGGTCGTCGCGAGGGGTTTCGTGGACGAGCGCAACCTCTTCGTCACCGGCGGCAGCGGGGGCGGGGTCCTCACCGCGTGGATCGTGGGGCGCACCGACCGCTTCCGCGCCGCGGTGTCGGCGAAGCCGGTGATCAACTGGTACAGCTTCGTGCTCACCGCCGACGCCACCAACTTCTTCTACCGGTACTGGTTCCCCGGCTTTCCCTGGGACCACGAGTCCCACTACATGAAGCGCTCGCCGCTGTCGCTGGTGGGCAACGTGAAGACGCCGACGATGGTGATCACCGGCGAGGCGGACTACCGCACGCCGATCTCGGAGTCCGAGCAGTACTACCAGGCCCTCAAGCTGCGCCGGGTCGAGACCGCCCTGGTGAGGGTGCCGGGGGCCTCGCACGACATCGCGGCGCGGCCGAGCCAGCTCATCGCCAAGGTCGCCCACGTCCTGGCCTGGTTCGAGAAGTACCGCGTGCGGGACTGACGGGCCTCAGCCGCGCGGCCAGAGGCAGCTCGTGGAACCCACCCAGGTCTTGTCCCGGTTGAACTTCACGCCCATCATCCCGCCCCGCGAGAGGCGGGCGAGCGTCGTCACCGCCAGGGGACGGCCGTCCCGCCACACGAACATGACGCGCACCTCGACGCGCGACCTCCCGCCGTCCGCCGCCTCGACGACGGGTGCGTAGTCGACCTTGCGCATCAGGAGCGTGCTCGCGCGGTCCTTCTCCGGGACGGCGGCGAGGTCCTCCGGCGTCACGTCCACCTTGACGCCCGAGCCGGAGAAGGAGAAGAGCGGCTTCAGCACCCAGCGGTCCAGGTCGTCCGGGGCCCGGTCGAAGTCACTCAGGACTCGCGCCTCGGGCACGAGGGGGTGCCGGAGCCCGGGCAGGGCGTGCTTGCTCCAGCGGAAGAACCAGTTCGGGTGGCCGGCCCACTGCACGTCCAGCTCCTCCGTGAAGCGGAAGGGCAGCTCGACCTTCTTCTCGACGAGCTCGTCCACGATCAGGCGGTTGTAGACGCGCAGGATGCGGGTCCTCTTCCCGTCCCGCTCGTACCACAGCTCGCGCCCGCTCTTCGTCAGGTCCGTCGGGCAGACGGCCCGGATGCCGAAGAGCTTCTCCGTGGCCGCGAAGTCCGGGTAGGTGCCCTGGCCCGGCGGGTCGAGGTCGAGGAGAACCACGTTCTCGGCGGGAAGGCCGCCCAGGATCGCGTCCCCCACCACCCGCCGGTAGCCCAGGTCGTCGAGGCCGCTCAGGAGGAACTCGAGCGGCTCCCCCTGCCCGGGAACCATCTCGAGGCACAGGCGGCCCTGGAGGAGCTGGAAGGCGTAGAGCGAGGGGAAGCCCTGCAGCTCGATGAGGCGGGGCGCGAGCCGGCCGCCCGCCTCGACGACCGCGAAGTCGGCCTGGGCGAAGAGCGGGTGCTCGTCGTTCTCCGGGACGTCGAACGCCGGGGGCACCGCCACCTTCGAGCGCTCGAGGGCGGCGGGCTGCAGGAGCTGGTCCCAGATCTCGAGGGCCCCGCTCACCATCTCGTCGCGCAGGTCCGGCGGCAGGAAGACGGGCGACTCGCAGAGGCGGAAGCCGATCGCGGACCCCGCCAGCTCGGACAGGCGCTCCTTGTAGGCCTCGTAGGCCCGCTCGGTCCAGGACGCGTTGAAAGCTCTTCGGAGCGGCTCGATCATGGCGTCCTCACCCCGCGCACGCGAGCTGCTGGTAGAAGTCGTTGCCCTTGTCGTCCACGAGGACGACGGCCGGGAAGTCCACGACCTCGAGCTTGTAGACCGCCTCCATGCCGAGCTCGGGGTACTCGACGAGCTCGACCTTGCGGATGTGGTCCTTCGCGAGGAGGGCCGCCGGGCCGCCGGCCGAGCCGAGGTAGAAGCCGCCGCGCCTCTTGCACGCCTCGGTCACCTGCGCGCTGCGGTTGCCCTTGGCGATCATGACCATCGACCCGCCGTGCGACTGGAAGAGGTCGACGTACGAGTCCATGCGGCCGGCGGTCGTCGGCCCGAACGAGCCGGAGGGCAGCCCCTCGGGCGTCTTGGCCGGCCCCGCGTAGTAGACCGGGTGGTCCTTGAAGTACGGGGGGAGGCCCTCGCCCCGGTCCAGCCGCTCCTTGAGCTTCGCGTGGGCGATGTCGCGGGCCACCACGATGGGGCCGGTGAGCGAGAGCATCGTGGCCACCGGGTGCTTCGAGAGCTCGGCCAGGATCTCCTTCATCGGCCGGTTGAGGTCGATCGCGACCTTGGGCCTGTAGGGCGCCGCGCGGTAGCGCTCGGGGATGAACCGGCCCGGGTTCTGCTCGAGCTGCTCCACCCAGATCCCGTTCCGGTCGATCTTCGCGAGGATGTTCCGGTCCGCCGAGCAGGAGACGCCCATGCCGATGGGACAGGATGCGCCGTGGCGCGGCAGGCGGACGACGCGCACGTCGAGGGCGAAGTACTTCCCCCCGAACTGCGCCCCGATCCCGGTCTTGCGCGCGGCCTCGAGCAGCTGCGCCTCGAGCTCGACGTCGCGGAAGGCCTGGCCCTGCTCGTTGCCCGCCGTGGGCAGCCCGTCGAGCGCCTTGGCCGAGGCCAGCTTGACCGTCTTCAGGCACGCCTCGGCCGAGGTGCCGCCGATGACGAAGGCGAGGTGGTACGGCGGGCAGGCGGCGGTGCCGAGCGTCTTCATCTTGTCGGAGAGGTACTTCACGAGGCTCGCCGGGTTCAGGAGCGCCTTCGTCTCCTGGAAGAGGAAGGTCTTGTTGGCCGACCCCCCGCCCTTCGCGATCATCAGGAAGTGGTACTCCATCCCGTCCGTCGCGTAGACATCGACCTGCGCGGGCAGGTTCGAGCCCGAGTTCGCCTCGTCGTACATCGTGAGCGGCACCGTCTGCGAGTAGCGAAGGTTCTCCTTCGCGTAGGTCTCGAAGACCCCGCGCGAGAGGTGCTCGGCGTCCCTGCCGCCCGTCCAGACGCGCTGGCCCTTCTTTCCCACGATCGTGGCGGTGCCGGTGTCCTGGCACATCGGCAGCACGAAGCCGGACGCCACCTCGGCGTTGCGCAGCAGCGCGAGCGCCACGCCCCGGTCGTTCTCCGAGGCCTCGGGGTCGTCGAGGATGGCGCCGAGCTGCGCCAGGTGAGCGGGCCGGTACAGAAACGACACGTCGCGGAAGGTCTCCCTCGCGACGAGGGTGAGGGCCTCGGGGGCCACCTTCAGGACGTCCTGGCCGTCGAACGACGCCACCGAGACGAGATCGGAGGGGACCTTCCGGTAGGGCACGTCCTCCTTCGCGATGGGGAAGGGCTCCACGTAGCGGAACTCGGCCATGTTGACCTCCTCGGGTGGCTCGTGCGTCCCCGCGCCGGCGCGGGGCGGGCGAGGGCTTCGAGCCGGATCGGCTCCGCCAGCGTAGTCAGCGTGGCCGGCCGCGTCAATGGTGTCGTGTCGCGCCGTCCCCCGCGTTGACAGGCCGGGGGTCCCGGCCTAGGATTGGTGGCTCAGACGTCGACGCCCCGCGTGCCGGAGTGGTGGAATTGGCAGACACGCACGTTTGAGGGGCGTGTGGAGAAATCCGTGCGGGTTCGAGTCCCGCCTCCGGCACCAACCTGCGGGGTCCGCTCCTGAAGCACTCAGGGGCGGACGCCTGCCGGTCATCCGGCCCGCGGCCCGACCCCGCCGCGGCGAGGCCCAGCAGCACGATCGGGAACGCCACGGCCTCGGCCGAGGTGGCCGGCGCCAGCACGATCCCGAAGAGGCTGGCGATGCCGCCCAGGGCCAGGGGGGGCCACGGCCGCCGCAGGAGCCAGAGGACGATGGCCAGCAACAGCAGCGGGGCGAGCGCGGCTGTGGCCAGCGCTTCGGCGGAGGCCTCCGCCCCACGGTACGCGAGGAGATTGAAGAGGCCGAGGCCGGGGCCGGGCACGGCCCGTTCCCCCAGCCGGGAGACGAACGCGCCGGGGTCGAGAAGAGCGACGGGAGCGACGACGAGGACGTAGGCGGCGCACGCGGCCGCCAGCCCCCTCCGGACGGCCCACCGACTCCCGGGGGCCAGCATCAGGAAGGGGACGACGAGCGCCGCGCGGTGGTCGAGGCCGACCGCCGCGCCGGCCAGCAGCCCGGCGCCCACCCCCAACCCGCGCCGGCCGGCGGCCCACGCTCCCACGAGGGCGGCCAGCGGCAGGGCGACGGGAGACCCGAGCACGGTCCCGAGCGCCATCGGCGCCGTGAGCAGCGAGACGGCGAGCACCGCCCGGCGCCGTCGGCCCTCGAACCGGGCCGCGGCCACGCCCGCGAGGACGCCGAGCGCGAGGATGGCGACCAGCCGCAGGTCCCGCACGCCGATGGGCCGGGCGAGGGCGACGAGCACGGCCGGCCCCGGCGGGAGGAGCGGAACAGCCGGGAGAATCTCGGCCGGCGGGTCCAGCCGGAAGCTCTCGCTGATGGCCTGGCGCCCGCGGGGGGCGGTGTCGTGCGGCAGCGTGTACGGGCTGCGCAGCGCGAGGAGCCGTCCCCCGTCGGCCTGCGCCTGCACGACGGCGGGGTCCTGCGCACGCACGACGCCGGTGCGGCGGCCGAGCCCCGCGAGAACGAGGGCGGGCACGCCGATCGCGAGGGCCGCCGCCACCACGGTGACCGCCAGCCGGAGGCGCCGGGGAGCGCCGCAGACGGCGAGCGCGAGGTACAGCACGCCGAAGCCGGCGGCGGTCGCGCTGAAGAGAAGCCCCAGCGGGTCACTCGTGAGCGACGGGCCCGCCTTCGGTGCGAGCGCCGCCAACAGGCCCCCCACGCGCGCGGGCAGGTCGGCGGCGACCGCCTGCTCCCAGGCCGTCCGGAAGGGCGCGCCCTCCGCCATCTCCACCGCCAGCGCCAGCAGGAGGAGAGGCGCCAGGGCCACGTCCGCCCCGCGGCCCCGCGCCAGCACGGCCAGGGGCAGCACGACCGCGGCGGGGATCAGGTAGTTCGGGTGGACGACGCGCGAGAAGTAGAGCGACGCGACGAGCGCCGTGCTGCCCGTCGCCAGGACCCAGTCCGGGTGCCCGTCCCGCAGCTGCGCGCGCAGGAGCAGGAAGCCCAGCGGCACGAGGAGCGCATAGAAGACGGAGAACGGGAAGTACTCCCGCAGGTCGGCCACCTGGCCGAAGTACAGGAGGGTGTTCGCGAACCCGAACCCGGGCGTGCCCCCGAACGGGTAGTTGTCGCCGCCGGGCAGGCCGACGTTGTAGACCACGATGTCGCCCCAGAACGCCCGCAGGTCCAGGGCCGCGACCGGGGCGACGACGGCCACGAAGACCGCCGCCGCCGCCGCCGCCGGCCCCCGGAGGCGCCGCCACGACGCGGCGTGCGCGAGGTCGCGAAAGCTCCGGGCCCCGCACAGCGCCACGAGGAGGAACGGCGCGAAGGGCCAGGCCAGCTGCTTGGTGGCGCAGGCGAGGCCGAGGAGGGCGCCGGAGGCGATCGGCCGGGGCTTCCGAGCGAGCAGCACGGCACCCAGGATCATGGCCACGAAGACGAGGTCGTTCGCGCCGAAGATCTGGTGCCAGTAGACGAGCGGGTTGAGCGCCGCGACCCCCGCCGCGCACAGCCGGCCCTCGACCGAGGCCGGGAAACGGGCGGCGAGCGCGACGACGAGCGCATAGAAGAGGAGGGTGACGACACGCGGGTCGAAGCCGCCGAAGAGGGCACGGCCCGCCAGCTGGAACGGCAGCATGACGAGGTGCGTGCCGGGCAGGTACGCGTGGTGCCGCAGGATCGGGTTGCCCCCGAGCTCGTCCCAGAAGCTCGACACGCGCGCCTGGCGGGCGAGGATCGTGCCCGAGTAGTCGGCGCCGTAGGGGCTCTCGCCGGCGAGGACCTTGTCGATCGCGAGCGGCAGCTGGACGACTCCCCCGTCCTGCCCGTACGGCCGGTCCGTCGCGGCGCCCAGGCCGATGAAGGCGGCGCTCGGAAGGGCGACGAGGAGCACGGCGCCGAGGCCGATGACGCCGGCCCGCGCCGCCGGCCGCGCGCCAGCGGCGGCGAGCAGGGCGTAGGCGAGGGCGAGCAGCGTGGCCAGGGCGGCGAGGAGCAGCGCCACGGGGTCGCGGTCGAGCGCGCCGCTCGGGGTCGGGAGCAGGGGCCCGAGCCAGCTCGCGGCCTCGGCCACGCGCGGGTCGTGGGTGAGCCGCCAGGCCAGGACGCGCGGCGGGTCGTGAAGCGCGAGGTCCCGCGCCAGCAGCAGCAGCAGGCCGGGGACCAGCGCGCCGTCGGTGCCGAGGGGCCGGTGGGTGCTCAGGCGCCGTGTCCGCCGGGGGCGGAGGAGACGGGCACGCGGGCCCCGCAGGAGCACACGAGGCTGCGCACCGCCCACTCGATCCTCAGAAGGCGCCCGCACGAGGGGCAGCCCATGTAGCGGCCGGCCTCGTAGTGCGCCACCTTGCGGGCCCCCGGCACGGGTGGGGCGGGAGCCGGAGACGGCCGCCGCGGGAACCGGAGGGCCACGGCGGGCAGCTTATGCCGCGGAAAGAACGCGGGTCAAGAGCGCGCGTCAGCCGGTCGCACGAAGCACCGTGCTACAGCCGTCGCAGCTCGCCGCCGCGCAGGAGCAGGAAGCTGGCGAGGCAGAGCAGCACCGCCGAGTAGGCGGCCATCACCGCGGGCGCCCCCGCCGTGCGCACGAGGCCGCCCGCGACCAGGCTTCCCACGGGCCCCCCGCCGCGGAACGCGAGCCCGAAGATCGAGAGCACCCGGCCCCGCAGCGCGTCCGGGGCCATCTCCTGCACGAGCGAGTTGAGGGTCGAGAAGGCGGTCGTGAGCGCGAAGCCCGAGCCGACGAGGAGGACCATGGACAGCCACTGCCAGCGCGAGAGCGCGGCGCCGACCGTGACGAAGCCGAAGGCGGCGAAGGCGATGAGCATGAGCCGTCCCCGGCCGGCGGCGTGGCCGCGGTGGGCGGTGCCGACCGCTCCCGCGATCGCGCCGATGCCCACGCTGGTCAGCAGGAGGCTGTAGCCGGAAGCGCCGGTCTTCAGCACGTCGCCCGCGATCACCGGCAGGTAGGTGATGAGCGGGAAGGCCAGGAAGCTCGCGGCGAGGGCGAAGAGGGTCGCCGAGCGCAGCCGCGGGGTGTCTCTCACGTGCCGCAGGCCGGCCAGGAGGCTCTCGCGCAGGCTCTCGCGGGGCCCTTCGACGGGAAGGGGGAACTCGATCGTCCGCAGGGCGAGGATCACCCCGACGAACGAGAGCGCGTTCGCGGCAAAGCACCAGCCCGCCCCGGCGTGGGCGAGGAGCAGCCCCGCCACGACGGGGCCGATCGCGCGCGAGAGGTTGAACTGGAGCGAGTTCAGGGCGACCGCGTTGGCGATGCTCTCCCTCGGCACGAGGCTCGTGATGACCGCCTGGTAGGTGGGGGCCGACTGCGACTGCATGAGGCCGGTCGCGAAGGCGACGAGGACGATCGCGACGATGCCGAGGTGCCCCGTCAGGTAGAGCGCGCCGAGCAGGAGCGCCATCGCCATCTGGAACCACTGCGACGAGAGCAGGATGAGCCGGCGGTCGACGCGGTCGGCCACCGCCCCGCCGAGCAGCATGAAGGCGAGCAGAGGTACCTCCTGCGCGAAGCTGCGCAGGCCCAGGTAGAAGGGGTCGCCCATCCGCGAGTGGATGAGCCAGGACAGCGCCACGTCCTGGATCCAGGTGCCGACGCTGGAGAGGAACGCGCCCGCCCACAGGAGGCGGAAGCCGCGATGGGCATAGGCGGCCAGGAAGCCCGGCACCCCGCGCGGCCCGCTCGTGGGAGCGTCCTGCATCTTTCCTCCTGCCCGCCCGCAGGCGGGCGGACCTTCCCCCCTCTTCGACGTGGAGTTGGCCGCCGCGCACACGACGGCGGGCCGCTCGCCCGCCTCCCGGGCTAGGCCTTCTTCGCGGTCTTGCTCGCGGCGGCGATCGCCGCCCGCTTGCGCGCCTTCTGCGCCTTCTCCTTGCGCTGGCGGCGCCGGCGGATCTCCTGCTGTCTCTCGCTCATTCTTTCCCCTCTTCCTTCTCGCTCCCGCCGGGCTCGGCCCCGGGCGGTTTCCGGCTCTCCGCGACCCGGGCCCTGATGATGCGCAGGTAGGCCCGGGGGATCTTCTGCATGAAGGCCAGCAGCTGGCCGAGGTCCCCGCGCGCGGCGCCCGTGGACCCGCTGTCGCCCCACATCAGGTTGACCACCCGGCCCCGGACCGCGACGGGGAACACCGCCGCCGTGGTTCCGACCCGCTTGCCGATGGCCTCGAGGAAGGCCAGGTTCGCCTCCTCGGGCCCCGGCCGACCCACGAACATCGTGCGGTTGCGCGTCACGCCCTGGAAGACCGAGGGCAGGTCGAGGGGGACGCGGAGCTCCGCCGCGCGCGCGCGGTCCATGCCCTCGCCCGCGCCGTCCCAGCCGAGCACCCAGGGCTCGCGCACGATGAAGAAGACGACGCGCCGGAAGTAGCAGCGCCCGAGGGCGAGCACCGCTGCCACCACCTCGTCGCGCGAGTCGGCGGCGTCGATGCGCTCGGCGGCGGCCGAGGGGTCCTTGATCTCGGGCACCGCGGGCGCCGTCCCGCGGGTGTCGGTGAAACGCCACCGCTCGTCGATCCCGTAGTGGTCGCGCAGGAGCTGCACCATGCGGAACTCGGGCACCACCAGCGGGCGCACGATGTAGCCGAGGGAGTAGCCGACGTGCGCGACCGCCGCGTGGTCGCCGGGGTCCACCATCCCGAGGAAGAGGGTCTTGCCCCGGACCCGGCAGGGGAACACCTTGAAGCGCTGGGCGAGCCTCTTCGGGACCAGGGCGACCGCCTCGGGCGAGAGCGCCCGCAGGTCGGCGGCGGGCACGCCCTTGGCCCGGGCGAGCGCGTCGGTGAGGCGCTCCTCGGTGATGAACCCGAGCTCCTGGAGGCTCGTGCCCAGCCGGCCGCCGTAGAGCACCTGGTGCTGTATGGCCTCCTGCAGCTGCCTGTCCGTGATGACCCCGCGGTCGCGCAGGATCCGTCCGAGTATCGCCAGCGCGCTCCTCCGTGAGCCCGCTATTCTAGCAGCCGATCGCCGGCCGCGCCCCCGAACGGCGCGCCCGGCCGCGGGCCGGGCGACGGGGCCCCGGGGCCCCGTGAAGCGCTTGGTCGGCCCCGGCGTCCGGGCTATCATGCCGGCCGCAGGCACAATGCCCGAGCCCATTGCCCCCTACCACGAGCGGCTCACGGACCTCGAGCGCGAGCTGACGGAGCGCGGCAGCCTCGGCGTGCTGGTCCTCGACGCCTCCCCCCTCGGGGCGATCGAGGACGAGTATGGGACGCCGGCCTACGAGGAGGTGCGGCAGCGGGTCTTCAAGATCCTCGACGAGTCGCGGGGCAAGGACTACCGGCAGGGGGACATCCTCTGCCTCGACCGGCCGCGGGGGCTGCGCTTCCTGTTCCTGCTCGACCGCAAGCGGCGCCGGAACGTCGCCCTCTCGGTGGCCGACCTGCGCACCGCGCGCGGCCGGCTCGTGTCTTCGCTCGTGCCGAACCTGGCCCGGGCGGCGTTTCCCTACATCAAGGCCGCCCCCCGCCTGGACGTGGGCCACGGGCTCGCCGTCCACAACCCCATCCTGCACACCGACCGGGTGATCGATCGGGCCTTCAAGGAGGCCCTCTCGCAGGCCGCACACCTGCGCCGGGCGGACGAGCTGCTGGTGCTCGAGCGCCTGCAGGACGTTCTCCTCCGCGAGCGCGTCGTGACGTCCTACCAGCCGATCCTGCGCATGCAGGAGGGGACCATCATGGGCTTCGAGGCCCTCTCGCGGGGGCCGAGGGGCTCGGGCCTCGAGTCAGCGGACACCCTCTTCGGGGCCGCGTCCGCGAACAACCTGCACGTCGAGCTCGACCGCCTCTGCCGCAAGCGGGCCCTGCTCTCCTCGGGCCGCATCCCCTCGAACGCGAAGATCTTCGTCAACACGCTGCCCGCCACGATGAGGGACCCGCAGTTTCGCGGCAAGGCCCTCATCGACTCGCTCGACAAGGCGCAGGTCTCCCCGGACCGGATCGTGATCGAGATCACCGAGGGCCTCGTCATCGAGAACTACGCCATCTTCCGGGACACGATGGCCTACTTCACCGACCTCGGCATGTCGTTCGCGGTCGACGACGTGGGCTCGGGCTACTCGGGGCTGGAGTCGATCGCCAAGCTCCGGCCCGGCTACCTCAAGATCGACATCGCGCTCGTGCACGACGTGCACGTGAGCAACGTCAACCGCGCGATGGTGAAGGCGATCATCGCCCTCGGCCACGGGATCGGGGCCAAGGTGATCGCGGAGGGGATCGAGAACGAGGAGGAGACGCAGGTCCTGCGGGCCATGGGCGTCGACTTCGGGCAGGGCTACCACCTCGCCCGCCCCGACGTCGGCCAGGAACCGGCCTAGTCAGGTCCCGCGAGGAACCGGCACTTCGCCCGGCCGAAGTGCAGCTCGTCGCCGTCGGCGAGCTCCCGCTCGCGGCGCAGGCGCTCTCCGTTGACCCGCGTGAAGTTGGTCGAGCCGAGGTCCACGACCACCCAGGCCTCGCCCCGCCTCTCGATGCGGGCGTGCCGGCGCGAGACGAGGGGCTCGTCCAGACGGATCGCCACGTCCTCGTCGCGCCCCACCTCGAGGGCCTCGCCGTCGAGCGGGAACTCCACGTCCCGCCCGTCCGCCCGGTGCCAGACGAGGCGTGCGGCCGGGCTCACGGAAAGACCCGCCGCGCGGCCAGGCTCGTCACCGCCGGCCCGTCGTTGTCAATGAGCGTCGCGTCCTTCGCCTCGGCCGCGGCGCGGTAGGCCTCGAGCGCCTGGGGCCGGTAACCGAGCTTCTCGAGGGCGAGGCCGAGGTAGTAGAGCGCGGTGCCGCGGGAGAGCCCGGGCCGCGCCGGCAGCTCCGCCTTCGCCTTCTGCAGGTAGTCGTGGGCGCCCGCGTAGTCGGAGAAATGCATGGCGCAGAGGGCGAGGTTGAGCGTGGCGTAGGCCGCCGCCTCGGTTCCGGGGTATCCCCCGACCACGCCCAGGAGGTCCATCATGGCCTTGTTGTAGAGCAGCTCGGCATCGAACAGCGGGATCTCCCGCGCGCTCGCCCCGAGGGCGAGGTCGACGCTGCGCGCGGCGGAGCCGGCCGCGACCCCCCGCACCTGCAGGGTCAACCTGTCCCCCGGCTTCTTCGCGGCCACCATCGCGATGAGCTCCGCGGTGCGCTTCACGCTCTGGCCGTCCGCCCCCAGGACCACGTCTCCCGGTTGAAGGCCGGCGGCGGCGGCGGGGCTGCCGGGGACGACCCGGAGCACGGGGATGCCGTCGTGCAGGAGCGTGTCCACGGTGACGAGGCCGCTCCACGGGCGCTCGGTGGCGAAGCGCGCGTCGAGCCGGGCGAGGACGCCCGTGTAGGCGGCGCCCTCGCCGAAGTTCACCACGTCCACCGCCTCGGCCGTGGTGTTCCCCGCCGCCAGCAGGTGGAGCCGCGCCGTGCGCTGCAGCCGCTCCTCGGGCAGCACCGCGACGAGGAAGCCCTGCACCTCGAGGGCGCCCGCCAGGCGCTCGGTCGCCTTCCGGACGAGGTCGGGGTCGGTGCCGGAGCCGGGCAGCAGCCCCTGCCGGGTGACCTTGTCCGCCTCGAGGAGCCGGTCCACGGCCTCGCGCGGGGCGACGACGAAGTTGAGCGCGGTCAACCGCGACAGGTTCTGCTGGATCCTCTGGTCGGCGTCGGCGACGTGCCGCTGGCCGGCGGCGCTGGCGGCCTCCACCCCGAGGAAGGCGAGGGTGGGCCGGATCGGGCAGTCCAGGCTGATGCTCTCGTCCTTGCCGAGCACGAGGTCCTTGATGAACTTCCCGGCCGCGTGCTTGACCTCGACGCGCACCTTCCCGGAGCAGATCCCGTCGACCTGGGCGGGGGTGACTCCCCGCGCCTCGCCGTTCAGCAGGATGCGCGCGCCCGGCGGGTCGGAGGTGAGGCGCAGCGAAGCCACCGAGTCCTCCATCTTCACGGGATCGGCGGCGTAGTCCTGGGGCTGCGTGGTGTCGAGAGTGCGCTTGACGGGCTCGTAGCACTTGCGGCGGAGCTCGATGGCGTGGCTGCCGAGCGAGAGGTTGGCGACCTCGGTGCGCGCCGAGGCCCGGGCGGGGTCCAGGCCCCGCGCCCGGATCTCCTCGTGCAGCTCGGGCGCCAGGCTGCCCGACGTCGTCGCTTTCAGCTCTCCGTCGATCCAGACCTCGACGCCCGCCGGCTCCGTGACGAAGAACACGCTGGCCAGGACGCGCACGAGAGGCACCTCCAGGCTCTGCGTGTCCCGGGCCGTGATGCCGACCGGGCGCGTCTCGGTCTGGTACCCGGGACGGGCGATCTCGACCGTGTACTCCCCGGCTAGCACCTCGATCGGGAAGAAGTCGGTGAGCCCGAGGTCCGTGCGCGCGCCGCCGGTGCCCACGAGGGTGACCTGGGCGCCCGCGGGCTGCGAGGAGACCGCGAGGTAGCCGACGAGAGCCCGCTTCACGTTGTTGAAGAGGTCGACGACCTTCGGCGAGACGGTGTCCTTCGAGAGCGCGTGGTCGGGCTTGAGCTGGACGAGCTGGCGGAAGCTCTCCGAGGCCTTCTCGGAGAGGCCGATGCCGAAGTACGCGCGCCCCCGGTACTCGTAGGCCTGGACGAGGATGTCGCGCCCGCGCGGCGGCAGGGCCCGGGGCCCCAGCGCCTCCAGCCGCGCGACGACCTCGTCGAAGGCCACGATCGACCGGCTCTGCTGCGGCCCCTCGAACTCGGCCACCGCCCTCGCCAGGGAGTCCTGCGCGGCCTGGACCTCGCGCGGGACGGCCTCCGGCACCTCGGTCGGCGCCTGCGAGGCCGCGGGGCGCGCGCCCACCAGGAGCGTCGCCGCGAGGAGCGCCGGGACCCAACCCACCCGTCTCGTCGTTTCCGCACGCACGGTCTGGTCTCCTGCTAGCGATAGCGCAGCACCCGCTCCGCCCGGTCGTCGTAGACGAGGACGGCGCCGGTGGCGTCGAGGGTGAGGGCCCGGGGGCGCTTCATCTCGGGGCCCGCGATCGTCGCGAGGGCCTGACCCTGGGGGTTGAAGACGAGGACCCCGCCCTCCTCGTCCGCCACGTAGAGGTTGCGAAAGGCGTCCACCGCCACGTCCACCGGGCGCTTGAAGCCCGCGGGGCCGATCGTGCGCAGCAGCCGCCCGGTCTCGTCCCACACGCGCACGGCCTTCTCCTCCCGGTCGAGGGCGACGATGCCCCCCTCGCCGTCCACCACGATGCGGGAGACCTTCCGCCTCGCGGCGTCCCTCCCCGGGAAGGTGCCGAGGTACTGTCCCTTCACGTCGTAGCGCAGGATCGCCTCGCGCTCCTCGTCCGAGACGAGGACCGACCCGCCCGGGGTGATCGCGGCGGCGAGGATCCTGTCCACGGGCTTCGGCGCCGCGCCGGCTTTGTCGGGGGGTGTCGTGAAGCTCCGGATGTCCTTCAGCCCGACCCGCACCGCGCCGCGCGAGGCGAGCACCACCTCCCCGGCGGGGCCCAGGGACAGGGCCTGCGGGTCCTCGGCCGTCAGGCTGGGGCCGGGCTTGCCGGACGCGTCAAACGGGACCGCGCTGCGGGTCTTTTCGGACGCGACCCAGAGCGTTCCGTCGGGCGACACCACGAGGGCGCGCACGTCCTTGAGCACGTCCCCGCCGGCGAGGGCGAACCCGGGGTCGGGGGGGAAGGACGGCTTCGCCCCGCCGAACAGGCGGTAGAGGGCCGTCGTGCGCTCGAGCGCCGGCTGGGCCCAGGGGCTCTGCGGGAATCGGTTGCGGACCTGCTGGAACTCCTCCATCGCGAGGCGCGGCTGCCCCTGGAGGGCGAGCGCCTGGCCGATCTCGAACTGGGCGACGGCGGCCGCGTCGGAGGCCGGGTACTCGAGAGAGACCCGCCGGTTGAGGTCGGCAGCCTCCGCGTAGCGTCCCGCCCGGCGATGGGCGAGAGCCGAGGCCTGCAGCGACCGGGGTACCCAGGGGCTGCGCGGGTACAGCGTCGCCACGCGCGCGAACTGCGCGAGCGCGTCGTCGATCTCGGCCGGTGTGGTGGCTCGCTGCAGGGTCAGGAGGCCCAGGTTGTGGTAGGCGCCCGGAGCCGCGTCGCTGCGCGCGTACTGCTTCGTCACCTGCTCGAAGGAGGCGCGCGCCTTCTCGGCATCCCCCTCCACCTCCATGCGGTAACGACCGATCTCGAGGAGCGCCTGCCCCACGGACTCGGTGGTCGGGAAGCTGGAGACCACGATGTCGAAGTTGTCGAGGGCCTGCTTCAGCTTTCCCTGCGCGCGGTACGAGCGGCCCTCGTCGAGGAGGCGGCGAGCCTGCTCGTCCGGGGTCTCCTGGGCGACGAGGGGCAGGGTCAGGGCGACGAGCGGCACGAGGAACGAGAGGACCCGATGGCGCGGCACGTCTACTTCTCCTTTCGGCCGACGACGAAGGCCGGCGCCCCGCCCTTCACCTCGACCGCCTGCTCGAACCTCGCCCCGTCCGGCCACCGGAAGGCGACGGTGTGCCGCCCCGCGGCCACGGGCCGCTCGAGGATCGGGGGGTAGTCCACGAAGGCGCCGTCCACGAACACCTCGCAGTTGTCGGGCACGGCCCGCACGTTGAGCTTGCCGGCGGCCGGCGCGGCGAGCGAGGCCTCACCGCCGGGCGGCACCTGGACCGTCACGTCGGCCCTGAGGAAGAGCGACCCCGACACCAGGGTGAGGACCTGTCGCCCGCCCGGGACCGAGACGCGGGGCGAGACCTCGCCGCGGGCGAGGAGGCGCCCCCGCCAGAGGACGTCGAGCGGGTAGGACGAGGCGACGGTCACGTTGCCCGCCGGCGCCTGCTTCTCGAGGACGACGTCGAGGGCCGCGGCGGGAGCGCCTTTCTCCACGCGGACCTCGTGCGAGACGTGGCCCTCGAGCGAGACGCCGATGCGGTGCTCGGCCTTCGGGTCGAGGGCCACGTCGAGCGGGGTCACCCCCGCCACGCGCTCGCCGTCGAGGGTCACCGCGGCGCCGGGCGGCTGGGTACGGACGGCCACGACGCGCGCCACCGCCTCCAGGGTGACGGACACGGGCTCGCCGGCCGCCGGCGGCAGCTTCACCCGGCGCGTCTCGTCCCGGTGGCCGGCCTTGCGGAAGGTCAGGACCACCTCGGCCGGCGGCGGCGCGGGCACGACGATCTCCCCGTTCGTGACGACACCGGTGTCGCGCCCGTCGACCAGCACCGTCGCCCCCATCGGCTGCGAGCGGACCTGCACGTGCACCGCGACGGGCGCGGGGGACGCGCCGCTGCGGAGCAGCACGGCGGCGGCCACGGCACAGGTGGCGAGCAGACCGCCGCCGGCCCAGAGCCAGACCCGCGGTCGCGGCCCGGGCGCGGCCGGGGCCGCGGGACCGGGGGTGGCGGCAGAGGAGATGGCCACGGTCGGCAGGAGCCCCGTGGCGGACTCGCGGCGCGTGGGCGCGGCCTGGAAGGTGGCCTCGAGCTCCGGGTAGTCCCCCGGCCCGTCCCCGGCCGGCTCGCGCCTCTTCTTCTGCTCGCGGAGCAGGAACCGCAGGGCGCGGCGCGCCTCGGCGAACCCCGGGTGCGCGGCGACGAGCCCGCGGAGCCGGGAGATGGCCTCCTCCACGCGTCCCTCACGCGCGGCCTCGCGAGCGGCGGCCAGCGCCTCCACGGCCAGGGCGGGAGTCGGGTGCTCGGCTTTCTGCACCTCCTCGAGCACGGCGGCCAGCTCTTCGGCGAGGGCAGCGGCCCCCGGGTAGCGGGAGTCGGGGTCCTTGGCCAGGGCCCGGGAGAGTATCGACTGCAGCCTGGGGCCGAGCACGCCGAGCGCCGAGAGGTCGGGCGGCGGGGGTTCCTCGTTGACGATCTTGTAGAGGACCTGCGTCGGCCCCTCGCCCCGGAAGGGACGCTCGCCGGCGACGAGCTCGTAGAGAATGACCCCCGCGGAGAAGACGTCGCTGCGGCCGTCGAGCGGCCGGCCGCGCACCTGCTCCGGGCTCATGTAGTGCACGGTGCCCACCATCATGCCCGTCTTCGTCAGGTGGGTACCCCCGAGCTTGGCGATCCCGAAGTCGAGGATCTTCGCGGTGCCGTCCTCGAGGAGCCGCACGTTGCTGGGCTTGATGTCCCGGTGGACGATGCCCCGCTGGTGGGCGAAGGCGAGCCCCCGGCAGACCTGGGCCATCACGTCGAGCTTCTCGGCGAGCGGGATCTCCTCCCCCGAGCGCAGCAGTGTCTCGAGGTCGGCCCCGGGGAGCATCTCCATCGCGATGAAGGGCAGACCCCGGTCCTCGCCGAGCTCGAAGACGGTGACGATGTTGGGGTGCTGCAGGCGCGCCGCCGCCTTGGCCTCGATCTCGAAGCGGCGGCGGCTGTCGGCGTCGAGGCTCCCCTCGGCGTTGAGGGTC
>Ga0316622_100000956_pt1 | contig 17999 bp, 12 predicted proteins | sample OWC_Aug_OW2_C1_D_FD_207646 | JGI IMG/M metagenome (GOLD analysis project Ga0316622, IMG submission 207646) | Wetland soil microbial communities from Old Woman Creek delta, Ohio, United States - OWC_Aug_OW2_C1_D5_C | ecosystem: Environmental > Terrestrial > Soil > Wetlands | place: USA: Ohio... | reverse complement strand
CCGCAGTACATCCCGAACACGCGGAGCAAACCGATGCGGTTCGCGACCGCCCAGGCGCAGTAGGCGTCGACGTCCTTCCCCATGAGGTAGTCGTCGAACAGGCGGAACGCGGACACCCCGCGCCACTTCCAGAGTTGGCCCGTCGTGCTGTCGACGAACACCGTCCCTTGCGCCCTCAGCGTGGGCACCTGCGGAGGCGGCGGCGGCGCGAGCCCCAAGGCGGCGCGGCACTCGGCTTCGTGCTTCTGGCAGGACGCCGCCCACGTCAGCGACCCGACGGCGTAGTCGAAGACGGCGCGACCGGGCCACACCGGGTAGTACTCATCGGGGATCCGCCCGGCTTCCTGGTAGTCCTCGCGGATGACATGACAGAACTCCAGAAAGTCCTGCTCGTTCCAAATTGGGGTACTCATGTGGCCCGATCCTTTGGCGGGGTGAACTCTTGGATCACGAGGGCGCGGGTGTCGCGGATGTCGACGTGAACGAAGCCTTGATGCGGGTAGAACTGAATGTAGCGCAGCCGGGACGATGCTTCGTGGGCCACGTCGAGGATGGCCTGGCGGAAGTCGTCATACGAGAGCGCGAACGGGCAGAGAATGTCGGCGGCGATCCCTTCAAGGTGCTTACTCGCCTTCTTGCCCTGGCAGATCCGGTTCCACTCCAGTGTGCGGTAGACGGAGTTTAGACGGAGCGGAACCTCAACCCCCGCGATCTGGCCGCAGCGGGTACGGATGGCTTCGAGGGCCTCGGCGAGCGGTCGACCGCGACTCTCGCGCCAGTCCACCGGATAGGGGCTATGGAAGTAGTCGCGACAGGCAAACTCCGTCCACGCGAAGTGTGGCGAGGCATGAGTGCGAGGATCAAAGGCCATTACTTCAGTAGAATGTGCAGCGCGAATTGGAGAATGCCGAGCGCGACCAAACCAGCCGCGCCCCATGTCGCTACGGTTGTCTGATGCTGGCGCGTTTCGTCCCTGAACCGGCCGTAGTCGCCCAGAAACGTATCAAACATCTCCCTGGTGAGGAACGACTTTCTATCGTCCAGCATCATCCGCAAATTGTGGTTGAGGTCCGATAGCCTACGCTCGTACTCCCTCGCCTGCGCGACGAGGTTTTCATCGCGCACGCGGATGTCGGCCTCGCGCATCTCGCGTTCATGGCCGACAGCCACCTCGATCTGCCGACAGATGGCGCACCTCCGCTCCTCGCAGATTTCGTCCGTGACGCCATACGAGCCTTGACGATTCGGCATTCCGGCCTCCCTAACGCTAGGCGAGCCAGTGCGACGCGACGATCCACCAGGCCGAGGCCCCGTCGGCCATCAGCCAGACCGTGGGCCAGTTGGGCGTCGCGCCGGCATTGATGAAGAACTGCTCATTCACCCCCTCGATGGTGTCCCCACCGTTCGGCGTGATGGCACAGCGCACCGTCCCCACGTTCTTGATGCACACGGGCTGCGAGTGCCCCGTGGCCGCGGGCAGGGTGATGACGCACGGGTTCGGGCCTCCCGTCGAGTTGACCGTGACGAACAGGTCGGTCGAGAGGACGATGTACCCGCTCGTGACCCCCGTGGTGCCAAGGAGGAGTTCTTCGCCGAGCGCGTCGAAGAACGTCAGGGCGATGTCTTCGACATTATCCTGAGTCCAGATCGCGACGTCGTCGACATCCTTGAGGATGACCTTGTATCCGCCCGGGGCCAGATAGATCGCGGGCGCGTACCCGCTGGCGTCGAGCACGACGGTCGTGCCGAGGGCGACGTTGCCAGTAGAGGTGGAGTAAACCGCCTTGGGCGTACTCGTGCCGGCCTCGTAGAAGTACAGCGTCCCGCCGGCATACGGTACGGAGTCGCCGTCACAGAACTGCTGGCGCGGGACCGGCATCAGGGCATAGGGGAGACTCATTTCCGTGACCCTTTCTTCTTCCGTTCGTTGAACGCCTGTCGGCCCTGCTCGGCCTTGGAGGGCGTGGATGCTTGGGCCGCTTTGATCCGCCCGAGCACCTCCTCCCGCCACGCGGGTTCGGTGTATGACGTGGACTCGGTTCGGATCTGGTCTAGCGTCCGTTCGATTCGCTGCCGCTGCTCAAACTTCAGATCGTCCGGGGCGCTCGTGTACTTTCCGTCGCGCGTGCGCCATGCCCAATACTGCCGCGCCCACGCCTGGACATCCTCACCCTCAAGTGCGTCAATATACCTCGCAGCCTCCGCCTCGGCTTTCTCTGCGGCTTTCGATCCTTCAGCGCCGGACGCCTGAAAGGCGGCTCCTTCCCTCCGACGCACATCTTCCTGGACCGCCATCGCCTGTCCACGTTGCGCGAGGGCAGAATCTGTGAGGTCCGACCACGCCTTGACGCCGGCTGACCGGATGCGCTGCATCACTCCAAGAATAGCTGGAGCCGATCGCTCGATCTTGAACTCGCCATCATTGGGGATCTGAATTAGGATGGTGCCGTGCGGCGCTGACATGGCACCATAGATTCGCTGCTTGCTACCTTCAAGGACCGCCCGCGTCGTCCCGAGTTTGTGCGCCAGCGTGGTCAGTTCCTTGCCCAAGACGTCGAGGACTTTCTCCTGAATCTGCCGCGCGGTCTGCATCCCCGCCGTGTCGATGGTGTGTTCCAAATGCTCGGCCACGAGTTCCGCAGCTTCAGCGGGAGTTTCGACTCGTGCGTCCTCCGTAGGCGCCTCGACCGCCGCTTCCGCCTTCAGCGTCTTCGGCTTCTTGCGCGAGGTCGCGGGCTTCTCGTAGTTCTGGAGTGCCGGCTTTGGAGGGGCGCCTTCCATGCCCCTCTTGACAACCTCTGCAAGCCTAGCCTTGTGCTTGAGGATCCGCGCTGCCGCTTCAGACGCAGCCTCTTGGCGCGTGCCGCCATACGTCTCGAAGACCGAGAGCCCAGTCTGTTCTTCCGTGACGACCCAGTGGCCCGCAACCTTACTGATCCAGAAGCGGAACTCCGGGGGGATACCTGGGATGTCGAGCCGTGTGCCTTGACTCGGCACCCAGCGGTCGGTGGGCTTATCTGTGACGCGCCGGTAGACGAGTTCACCCTTCGCGGCCCAGACTTGCGCGTCATTCGCGGCCTGCGCTTCTTCCTCGCGGCGGGCTTCTTCGCGCTCCTTTGCCGCCTTATCTCGGGCTTCCTTGTCGGCCTTGTAGCCTTCCTCAGCTTCATCCAGAATGCGTTTACGCGCTTCGGGCGACGAGGCTTGCTCCAGTTGCTGACGCCGATTGCCGCGTCCATACCCCGTCTCGCGCCCGCCGTACTTCTCCTCCAGTGCATCGAGGGCGGCGAGGTCAGACTTTAGGGATCGTTGCTCAAGGATCCGCTTCATCCGATTCGGAACGGAAACGTCCAGTCCGTACTCTGGCATGAGCGGGTACTCCGTCACCGTGGAGGCGAGTTGCCCTGCTTCGCTCACGGCTTCCTCGTCCGTCGCTCCAGCGGCCTTGAGCCGTCGCGCCGCTTCATCCTTGATGGCGGTATAGACGTCTGTCGCCGGCAGCTTCCGCCGCCGCTGGATCAGATTGGCGATTGCCAGCCGCCGTTCTGGGGGCGTGGCAGGGTCGACGAGGGCGCTCTGGAGGTTGGCCTCATAGCGCACCTTCCCGACTTCCTCCAATTCCTTCGCAAACTCGTCACGCTCGGCGCGGATCTTGTCGAGTCTCGCCTGAAGGCTCGTCGCGAGCTTGGAAGTGCGCGAAGTCTTCTTGAGTTTCTCGTCTATCTCCCAACCCTTCCGCATGAGAGCGTCGTCGCGCTCGGAGAGGGTGCGATACCTCACGTTTATGGAGGCGAGTTCGGGGGAGCCCGGCTTCGGACCTTCCCACGGGATCTCTGGGATAGTGGGGAAGGCTGGTGACTGCGGCGCGGCCTTGGCTGGTTCCGGCGCGGCAGGCTCCGGTTTTGGCGCGGCCACCTCGGCAACGGGCGCCACGGAAGGCTTGGCCGGTTCGGGCGCCGCTTGGGCCTCCTCCGGCCATCCCCGCCACGCTTTACCATCGAACGTCACCCGGACGTCCCCTTCGTCCTGCACCACGTCGATGATGTTGCGGGCTGAGTCGGGATGCACCCCTAGCGCACGGCCTAAGTCCTCTACCGTTATCGGCTCGCCCTTGCGGAGCAGTTCCCGTGCCTTATCTACGTTGACGCTGGACATCTCACGGTCGATCGCGTTCCTCCGCAGGGCGTCAACGTCCGTGACTTCGTCGGCCTTGTAGACGGCATCGTGGTAGGCGTCCAGCCACGCCTTTGGCATTTCGTAGGGACGGCGCTTCACTTCCGCGTCGAGTCCTGCGAGTTTCTCGCTATAGGCGGTGAGCGCGTCAGCGTAGGCGTCCACCTCGGCGACGCTAGCCGTGGGGGAAGGCGCAGCCGGCGGTTCTGGCAGCGTGAGTGGACCCTTGTCCTCGGGGATCATCGGGGCTGGAGCTTGAGGCTCCCCGAATAGATCGACCTGTCCTTGGCGTTCCGCTTGTAGCCGCTTCAGTCGGGTTGAAAGCGTGCTGATGGCCTCCCGTGGGTCGTTCTCAAAGTGCTTGTCCCCGTTCTCGGCCAGTTCCGCTGAGGCGTCATCGACTAAGACCGATACGGCCTCTATCTCTGCGGGTGTCGCTTGCTCGATGAATGACTGCCAGACCGCTCCATCCCGACTCCCGAGCGCATCCAGCACTGACTGTCCAAGCGTGTTGCGCTTGAAGTCCCAATCAATGAGCGTGCGTCCAGATGTAGTTGTGTTCTCGGCGATCTGCTCGCTGATGGCGTACTTGGCCCCCATCAGGGCGTCCGCTTGTTCCGTATTCAAGACCTTGGGGACCAGTGCCGCTTTGCGTGCCTCGAACGCCGTCTTGCTGGCCTCAAGTTTCGATGGCGCTTCAACGGGTGCCTCGGAGACGGGCGCGGCGGCGGGCGCCATACGACGCATTTCCTCAATGCGCTGCTCTGGACTCGCCGTGCGCCACTGCTCCTCACTCATGGGCGCGGCGGGCGCGATCGGTTCCGACTGGACGATCGTCGGCTCGGGGGCCACGGGCGCAGCCTCGGCCTTCCTCTGCTCGAACGCGGCCTTCTCTGCCGCTTTCTTCTCCGCGAGGCGCTTCTTGATGCGGAGGGCCTCGGCGCCGGGGATCTCGGCGGCAGGGGGAGCCAATGGGGCCTTGGCAATTTCCGCGTCTACGGCGTCGGCGACGGCATCACCCGCTTTGGTGCGAATATAGGCTCTCTGCGCTTCGTACGCTTCCCGAAGCCGCGCCTTTCGGCGTACGTGTTGCTCCTTTTCCACTCGCTTGAGCGCCTCGCGCAGACTCGGCAGATAGAACTCGACGGCACGCTGGATGTCCCCAGTCTTGGCGGCAGGCGCGACCGCGGCAGGCTTCGGCGCGAGGTCGGGATACTCCGCGAGGACTTCGGGCGGGACGGACTGGCCGGTAGCGAGTGCGTCCTTGACGATCTGCCGATGTGTCGGCTCAAGCCTGCTCGTCCACACGCGCCCATCGCGTGACGCCGTGTATCCCTTGCCACGCAAGTATGTGGCTGTTGCTCCAGTAACTCGTGTGGGGCTGGTCAGTTCCTTTTGCACCCATCCGAGTTTCACGCCGACGAGAGGGCCGGGTCCGGTGTCCTGTCCATTTTCGTCAAGTCGCTTCACTGCCCGCGTCGCCGTGCGTGGATCGAGTGCGCTGAAGGCTATATTCCGTTCTGCGAGCAACTCATCCCGCGTCATCTCCCACGGTTGCTTGGCGGCAGGCGCGACCGCGGCGGGACTCGGCGCGAGGTCGGGATACTCCGCGAGCACTTCGGGCGGGACGGACTGGCCGGCAGCGACAGCTTTCCTGACAAGAGTGCGATGCTCGCTGCGAGCCAGGGATTGTTCTAACCGCTCCGCGTTACCAGAAACTTCTCTATCTCCAATAGCGCGTTTGACGCGCTCTGTGATGAACTCATCCCGCGTCATCTCCCACGGTTGCTTGGCGGCAGGGGGCGGTGCTGGAGGCTTACCTAAGCCCACATCTCGTGCCGCTATTTCATCAAACGCGGCATCTGCCGCAGCCTCACCGAATTGCTTTCGGATAGCGGCCAGTTGCTTCCAGACCTGTGTTTGCAGAGGCTCAAGTCTCGTGGACGTATTGACCGCCGCAATAACCGCGTCATCAAGAGTCTTCAGTTTGTCTAGTGCCGCCCTTAGTTCTGGCCCGGGTTCGGCGGCAGGGGGCGGTGCCGCCTCGGTGGGCTGCGGCGTAGCGGCGACGGGCGGAGCAGGCGCCGGGGGACTGGCCGGCGCGGGGGGAGCGGCGGCTTCGGCACGGGCAAGACGCTTGGCCTTTGGTGCCATTGCGCGAAGTTCCGCGAGCGCGGCTCGCAGACTGAACTCATCTAGGTCGGCGGGATCCGTCTGGAGCATCGCTGCGAAGTCGTCGCGATCTCCAAAGGGATGCCCGAGATAGTTGTCCAGCAATTCGATGTCTTCTTGGAGCCTCGCCTTGATAGCTGTCTGCTCCTCGACGTTAGCGACGACTGGTGCGCCAGTCGGACGGGGTGGCAGGTTCTCCTGCTGTGCCGCCTTTCTCGCCTCAAACTCCGTACGCGCTACTACGGCGGGACTTGCGACGGGTTCCGGCGGCACCTCGGGAAGCACATGGTCCGTCGCCACGGGCGGCCACGTCGGGCGCGGCGCAGCGGGCGCAGGAGGCGCTACCTCGGCCGGAGGCGCCACGGGCCGGATCGGCTCCTGAACGGCCAACGGCGGGGCGGCCGGGGCCGCAGGACGGCCTGCTGGGGCCACCCGCGCGGGATACCCCTGGATGACCGCTTCGTCGACCGGACTTCGCGGGGTCACGCGGGCCATAGGGTCGACCATCTCCACCGAGTACCCGGGCGTCACATTCCCAGGCCCATACTGCGGGCGCGAAGCCGTGTTGAGTTTCAGGGCCAAGGCTGACGCCCGCCCCGTATCCCCGATGACTTTGACCGTCGCCGCACCCGTCTCCCCGACCGCCGTCTTGAGTTCCCCCATCTTCTCGGCGACGCGCTTCCCGCCGAGGCCCAAGGCCGCCAACGTGGCAAGGTTGCCCGCGAGTCGCTGGTACGGCTCGGGCCAGCCCTGTTCCTTGGCATACGCCATCGCCTTGCGCTGAGCGAACATCGAGGCACCGATGACCCCGGCTGTCAGCCACGGGGAGGCGATCATGGCCGGCACGATCAACGGGGCGCCGAACTCCAGGCTGCCCTCGACAACCTTGTTGAAGGCGTCTACGGCCGCTTCCGGCTGAAGGGTCTGCCCCATCGCCGTATTCAGTCCAGGGATGGCCCCTGCCTGGGCCAGCCCCACCACGCCCTGTCCAGCCCGAATGGCGCCAGCGACAGGATTCGGAAGGTTGACGGGCGCGTACAGGGGATCCGGTGGGTTCAGGTCGAACTGCGGGGCCGCCTTGGGCGGAGGCAAGGGCTGCGTTGAGACGATCTGCGGCCCGCCGGCAGGCGGCTCAGGGCTCTGCGCGAGCTTGCGGGCCGACTCAGGCGACCAACCGTGGGCGACGAGTTCAGCCTCGGACATCCGCGGCGTTCCAGGCACCCGCTCCCCGGTGCGCGTATTGAACCCTCCGACGATCTCGTTCGGATGTCCCGGTTTCTTGAACTCAGACGGCCAGTGCCCAGAGGCGTCAGGTTTGGCGCCAGCCTTGCGGGCTGCCTCATAGTCGTAGAACTCATTGGCTTCGGGCGTCCCAGGCGTGGATCCCGGGTCCGGGGCGATGAACGCGCCCCTCCCCGCCTGCACCCTCGGGACGTAGGCTTGCGTCTCAGGAAAGGGCGGGATCCCCCCGTGCTTGTCAACCGGGACGTGCCCCGCGTTGTACGCCGCGATCACCTTCTCGTCATCCCCGGGATACCGCTTCCGCAACCACGCCAGATGCTGGACCCCGGCGCGGATGTTCTGCTCCGGGTCCGTCGGGTCCGTCACCCCGTACTGCTTCGCTGTCTCGGGCATCAACTGCATCAGGCCGAGCGCGCCTTTTCCAGAAACCGCCTGACGTTGCCCCGCCGACTCCTGCTGAATCATCGACCGCACCAGATCGGGCGGTACGTCATACTCAGCGCAATACTTGTCGATGATCGCGTCGTAATCAGACCCCGAGACAGACAAAGGGGCGCGCGGCTTCCCCCCATACTTGGCGACGATCGCCCCAAGATTCGGATTCGTCTTCCCTGTTTCGGGAGATGGCCCGGTCGGAGGGGGCGGGGCTGAGGTTCCTCGCGGTCTCCCCCCATACTTGGAGACGATTGTATTGAGGTCGGGTTGCTGCTGCATCACGGACCCCTACTTCAGCTTCGTGGCTGCGCCGTTCGCATCCACCTTCCAGACCGTGCCGTCCGAGAGGGTATGAATCCCCGGACCAGCCGCTGTGACGACCGCGGGCACCGCTTCAGCGGACGTCGGTTCTTTCGGAGGCGCGGTCGCTGATGACATCCGCGGCGCAGTCTGTGGCTGTGTGCCGACAAGCGATCCCGCCGTTCCCATCTGTCCGACCGCACGCAAGGAGCCACGGGCTGGCGTCGTCATCAACCCGCGTGTCAGCAGTTTGGCGACTGTGGTGCTATGGAGGGCCACGTCGGCGCCAGAGGCGAGAAACTGTCCCAACAGTACGGCTTCAGGAGAGACCGTCGCAGCACCTAGTTGAGTAGTCCCAATGACGGCATTCCCGATCCCGCGTATCTGCTGCATAAACGCATTGACGGCGCCAGTGCCAGAAGGATTGGGCGATTCCGCCCAGGTCTTTAGCGCCACTGCGAAGTCCGTGATCTTCCCCTGCATGGCCGTATCGGGATAGAGGAGCGCCTTCGTCTTGGGGCCAAGGTCTTCCCATTCCTTGAGAAAGGCCCGCGCCCGCTCGACGTCGCCATGACGGAAGACAGTCGAGAGCCTATCCTCCAGCCATGCCCGTCCGATATTGAGGGCATCAGCGGGGGACTTTTTTACGACCCGCGCGAGGATGCCGATGCTCTGGTCTCCTGGCTTGACAAGAGTCTGGAATGCCTTAGCGCCTTCGGGTATGTCGCCCGTCTGCCCAAGTCGCTTGAGTTCCGCTGCCGTGGCGAACTTGGCCTTTGTGGCTTGCCGGCCCATGTCCCACAGACGGGTGGCCTCGGCCGCATCGTCACCGAGGCCGCGCAACGTCGATTCGACAGCCTCCTGGAGCTTGCCCCATGCGAACGCGGCACGTCCCTGCCCCTTGGTTCTCAGGCCCGCGTCTCGTGTCCCACGCTGTCGCTGGCCGACGGCGGATAGTTGCTCCATCGCGACATCTAGCGGCACGTAGTCGTCGCCATCCAGAATGTGCCGCATGATCGCATAACCTGGTTCGTTGGCTCGCTGCCCTTCGGTGTACAGCTTGTTTAGCCTCGCCACGATTGGCGCTACGGCCGCTTTCACGTCGCGCATATCCGTCGGTGCCGCCATATCTTCCATGACGGTAACGGGATTACCCTTGTCGTCAAGACGGGCCACGGGGCGCGCTTCGACATGGCGGTCGGCAATCGTCCGAATCCCGCCGTACGCCGTGTTTTGCCGAGCACCTTGCGCGGCCATCTGTCCACGTTCAGTGCGGGTGACACTCGTGCCAGCCTGCTCGCCAGAAGTCGGTCGGCCTGGGCGTGCTTGTTCCTTCAGCCGTTCGCCCCACTTGCGGAAGGCTTCTGTAACCGGCGTCTGCCAGTCCTTGAACCATCCCACCGCAGACGCCGCATCAGCGGTATATCCGGCACGTCCCAATCCTCGGATACCCATGTCAGCGGGACCGAGCGGGACCTTTTCTTGTAGCGCGGTACGGACGGCTCCAGCCACTGCGGGATTGCTCGTCTCCAAGTGGCCGACTCGCACGCCAGCCGGCATCACTTCTCCAAGGAGCATCGGCCCGAACGCTCCGGTCATCGTACCCGCCGATCCCGCGTAGTTGCCGGCGCGGAGTTGATCGGCCGCTTTCTGGGCGGGAGGGCCAAAGATTGGAACCGCGCCGAGTGGTTTGCCCTGTTCTTTGTACTGTCTGCTAATCTGGCCGAGTTCCACGCCCGCCTTGACCGGGTCAAGCATCCATTCGCCCATCGTGACGAGACCCTTGGAGATCGTCTTTGGGCTTGCCTGCTCCCAGAGGCTTGACCAGAAGCCTTGCTGTTCCTCGCCATAGACGGGCGTTCCGTCTGGTTTGATCGAGGTTGGCGCGATAGGCTTCCCGTCCTTGTCCAGAGCCAGCGGCGCTTGCGGGTTCGCCATCTTATCCCCCTATTTGACCCACTTTTGCAGCTTGGCGCTGTACTTGTACTCGCCCCAGGTGGGATGCTTCCACACCTGCCCGTCTTTCGGGTTCGCCGGAGGCTTGTCACTCGTCGCAGGAGACGCGGCAGATGGCTTGACCGTTGGCTGTTCGTCCACCGGGCGCAGCAGTCCGCCGCTTTCCTGAATGGCATTCTCGCGGTCAGCTTCTGAGAGAAACTCAAACTCATTCCCCTCGGTGTCGACCGCGATCGGCTTCGGCGCCATCCCTTGCTCACGGTAAAGCCGCATCGCCTCGCTGATGCTGTTCTTCTGAGAGGGGTCTTCCCACGTCGAGGTGTCGACTCCGAATCGTTGTAGTGTCGAGTGCGAGTCGGGACTCAGGAGCGCCACGTCCTTGTAGCCCATCGCCCGCAGGTAATCGGCGTTGAGGGCGCGGAACCGGCCTTCGAGCAGATCCACGAGCGTCTTCTGCTGGCCCTCAAACTGCCCCTTGGTCAGATACGGCATGGCCGTTTCTTTCCAGGCTTGGATGGCGACGTCGGTCGCGCCCGTTGCCTTGAAGACTGCCGCGGCCTCGTCCACCACGGCCGTCATGGCGGTCGCGTAGTTTGTGACCTTGTCGGACCCGAATTGATTGCGCGCCCAATTCACGAAGCGGTTGACGCTCTGCACTCCGGCGTCGCCTTGCGAGAGGGCCTCCGAGGCATCCTTCAGTTTGCCCATGTGGGCAATGGCTGTGTTGAGCGAGGTGATCGACCGGCCCTTCTGTCCTGCGATGAACTCGCGCTTACCCACGACGCGGCCCTTCGCCTGAACCGAATCGTAGTTTGGATTCACCTGAAGAACGGCCTTCAGATAACGTTCCCGATCGTTGACTCGGTTCCCAGTGAAGACGTCATCAGCGGAGATCATGTAGCTCGCCAAGCCACGAACCAGACGCTGATCCTCCGGCCGCAGTGATTGGACGAACGCTTCTCCCGCCTTTGTCCAGTCAGCCGGCAGAGTCTGAGACTGAATCTGTGCCGTGGTCATCGGGGCTTCGACGCCCCCCATAGCCGCCCATTCAGAGGCTTTGCGGGTCTCAATGACGGGCTTGCCATTGCGTAGGACGGTCTTGCTCATCCACGGGTCGCCGGTCTGGCTGGTCTGTTTCGTCGCGAGGAACTTCTGGATCTCGTCGGATGAGGGCGCCACGCCCTTGTTCTCCGCCGTGCGCTGGCGGAACCACATCGTAAACTCGTCCAGGGTCTTCGTCTGGTCCTGGCCCCACCGGGGGATGCTGGAGACCATCTCGTATGCTTGGTCACTAGGTTGATCGGGAATCTGGTCCACCAAGGACTCGGCTCCAACCAACCGCGCGAGCCCACCAAGCAAGCCCTTCCCTTTCGTCCATGCGTCGGGATTTGTCTTGTACTGGCCCATCATCTGCACAATGGGTTCTGTGTACGGCACAATCGCCTTGAAGACGTTGGCTCGGTCAACCAGCGCCTTCATCTGTGCGCTTTGCTCCGTGATCTGTTCCTTCGTCCACTCTGCGCGCAGTTTCTCCGCCATCATCGGATTGACCCGCGCGACACGCTGGAGGAGTTCCCCGCGCTTCTGTGGGTCGATGCCGACTTCCTGGTAGATTCGCCGCAGTTCTTCGATCTCGGCCCGCTGGCGTTGCGCGTCCTGGAGTTGCGCCATCTTCTCGCGCACGCCCATGACGTTCGCCATCATGTCGATCGGGTTCGTCGGCGCCTGGGGCTGCACGCCCATCATCGGGATTCGTGGGTCAAGCATGGTCGACTCCTAAGTCCAGGGATCCGGCGCCCAACCAGCCCCCTCGTCACCCGGTACGTAGGGATAGGTACTGCCGTAGTCCGACCCGGGGTTCCGCCCTGTCACGACGCCCGTATACCCTGTCCCTCGCGGGCGGGTGGCCCACCAGGTCGCCAGCGATCCGACGTTCTCCGCAATCTGCCCCGGTACGTTCGCCCAAGCGTTCGCGGATCCCAGCCGACCTGCCGCGGCGACGTTGCCTTGGCCTTCGATCGTGTTGGAGGCGCCCTGCGCGTAGCCGGAATTGTTCGCGTTCACCCCGCCGGCCGCCGTCAGACCGCTCTGGCTCAGCGCATTCAGCCGGCCAAAGCTGTTCGCTTGGTTGTTCGCAAAGATGTTGTACGCAGTGTTGTACTCTCCAAGGGCGCGGCCGTAGACCTTGTCGTACTCGTTGCTGGCGGTGTTCTGCGCCCACTCGTTGAGGTCCTTCATCGTCCCGCCGGTCAGGAGCGTTCCCTTGCTCGCGGCGCTCCGCTCGATGGCATTCAGCCCTTCCTTCATGCGGAACTGCCAGCCCGGGTCATTCTGCTGAGTGACGTCCGTCGGCGCCGTGAAGGGCGTCGTCCAGGGCTGGAGGAGCCCCGATCCCATGACCGAGGCGAGAGGATACCGCCCACCTCCGGTGAACGTGCCCGCGTAGGGCTGGAAGGCACCGTAATTGTTCAGTGGACCGCCCGCCCCGCCAGGAGCGTCGGGGAGCCAATGGAAACTCCCACCCCCCTGCATGGCATTCCCGATGATGTCGACGACCTGACCGCCCGGGAGTTCGATGTCGCCAGCCACGCCCGAGGCGTTGCGGCGCACCTTGATCCCCTGCGCCGCAAGCTGCGGTTCGAGCGCCACGAGTTCGGCAGGGGTCTTCGGCGTGCCAAAGTTCTGTGTGAACCAGCTTTCGGTATACCCGCCTGGGGGCGCTGTCGACGTCGTACCAGTGGGAGGCCGGCCCGGAGTGCCGCCCGGAGTGCCGCCGGTCCCCTGGGTGAACGGGGCCGTAGCCGGCTGAGTCTGGAGCCAACGGGCGTAGTCGGCATCGTCGAAGCGGCTCCAGTCGTTCCCGTAGCCCCGGGCCTGCATGTACGCCTTCATCGACTCCATCTGCGGATTCCATATAGTGGAACCCGTGAGCAGGTTCTGGCTACTCTCCGGCCCGATGAGCGCGCCGCTCGCAGGGTCGATAGTGGCGCCTCCGGCTGCGGGGCCAGGGGTGCGAGCCCCGGCCGGCGCGTAGGGCGTGAACGTCTCCGTCCGCCCATCCGGGTAGGTGTAGGTTGCCGGATTATTCAACTCAAACCAGCCCATGATGTCCTCCTAGCCGACGACGGTCGCGCCACGCTGGGTGTAGTGATCCACGTAGGATGACGGGACCTCTTGGACCGTGCCATCTGGCGCCCTCATCCGCACGTAACTGGACTGGCTCTGGGACGCGATGGAAGTCGGATCCGCGGTGGTCTGCGCCATGATCTCCGCAAGGCGTTTCGCCCGAATGCTGTCGCCATGCTGACTCGTCCAGCGGCCCTGCCCGGGCTGCATCGGATCCGACCCGAACGTCGTTTCGTTCTCGGGCACCCGGCGCTCCCAGGCGTAGCCGCGCGAGCCGAGGATCGGACTCGGCCCGGCTGGAGGCGTCGTCCCGGTCGTTCCGCCCGCTGCTGGCGTGGGCGCTCCCATCAGGCCGCCCATCGTGTTGACGGCCCAGGAACCCTGCTGAACCCACGGCTGAAGGTTCTGCTGGCTCTGTTGCCACATCTTCTCCTGGAGCGCCAGGGACTTGTCGCCAGCGGCCACCTGCATATTGGCGGCATCCTTGGCGGCGCCCGACATCTTGTTGGCGGTGTATATCGCCGCGCCGGTTGTGGCGGCAGCCCCGATAATCGCCGGAAGAACTGCTACGGCTGGCATACTCGTTACTCCTTCGTCACGCGGGCCAGGCGGCCCTCAATCGGCACTGAGAAAAAGCGCAGGGGGATCTCGGTTCCGCCCATTCGGTCCAGATAGTCGGCCATCTCGCACGTCTCCGCGCCCGTGACAAACGACGTCACGCCGAGCCGCCGCATGACCTTGGCGCCTTCGCGCAGGAGCAACCGGGCCACGCGGCCCCGATGCTGATACGGCGGCGCGACGCCTAACCCTTCCGTATGGATGATCGAGAGAATGGCCCACGTACCCACGATCAACCCATCCTCGTTCTCCACCACGATTACCGTCGCCCGATTCGGGGAGAGCAACGGCCACGTCGAGTCCAGATCCGTTCCCTGGAGTCGGCTCCATTCCTCGGGCGGCAGTTCGCGGGCCTTCAGGCTCATGCCGTCCCCCTCATGGCATCCACGAAGGCGTCAATGAACCGCCACGCAATCGGCTCCGTCACGACGACGCGCCACGTCCGGTTCCGGCCGCGGCCCAGCCGCCACCAGATGGCCCGATGCTTGTAGCGGCCCAACTGCCCCGCGGAGACCCAGTGTTCCTCGCTCCAAGTATGCCCCCCGTCGTCGCTCCATTGGAGCATGATTTGTGGCGACAGGCTTTCTTCCTCGATCTCTCCCCAGGGCGACAGGCGTCCCGACTCTGACCCGAGGCCGGCTTCCACGTCCAACTGGAACTTCGTGAAGAACAGGGAGAGGTGCTCGTCGGAGAGATGCGGGGACTGCCGCATCCGCCGGATCTCCCGCGGCGCCGCGGCCGACGGAGAGGGGGACCCCGTGATACTCCCACTCATCGAGGGGGAGATAGACCCTGACCGTGAAGCTGTCGCCGATCCAGAGACCGACACGGAGACCGACGGGCTTACTGACGGCGACCCCGAGGCCGAGGCAGACGGACTCCGCGAGAACGACGGCGTCGGGGAACCCGACCGGCTCTGTGAGACGGACTCGGAGGCTGAGGCACTCAGCGATGGCGAGGCCGATTCGGACAGACTCGGGCTCTTACTGGCCGATCCAGAGACGGACTCCGAGACTGAGGGACTGACAGATTCTGATGCAGACGCTGAGACTGATGGCGAGATAGAAGCCGAGACGCTGCGAGACTCGGAGACGGAGGGGCTGACAGACTCTGACAGACTTCCCGAGACGGAGGCCGAAAGAGAAGGGGAGAGCGACGGGCTGACGGATTCCGACAGACTTGGCGAGACGGATTCGGAAATGCTCGGACTGATGGATTCGGACGCCGACTCCGAGACGGATGGGCTGATGCTCGCGGACGGAGAGACACTTTCCGAGACTGACGGACTGGCCGACTCCGACATCGACTCGGAGATGATGCCGGCCTTGAAGACCGCAACGGCACCAGACCAGACGCCGAGTTCTGCATCGAACGTGATGGTCGGATTCGTCGTCGTCGCGGCATCCTGGATGTCGTAGTAGGGCATACCGCGGCCGGAGTGATGGGTCTCCAGCGCCGAGTAGCCAGCAGGACCACTAAGGCCAGATGGTGGCCCGTCTCCGTGGAACTGCGCGACGACGAGGTAGCCGTCATACGAGGGGGTGATCTCGCCGAGGGCAAAGGAACTTTGCGGAACGGCAAAGTTCTCCTGTGTATTCCCCGTCTCACCGTCAAAGGGATCCTGCCCGAACCGACCCGCATACTCCGCAATCGTCAGCCCTTGGCCGCCCGCAGGGATGCCAGAAAACGTAACCGTGACAACATGCCCTGAGCGACCAGTGATGTTGTAGGCGTACCAAATCTGGCTGGCTGACGCATACGAGAGTCCTCCGGCCTGATACAGCGCCGACGCGGCGTAGTAGGTATTGCCAGAGTTGTCCGTGACGCTCGTAATGGTGTCGTTATGGTCGTAGTACCCGACACAGACGACAATCAAGTTGCCGGTTGTGGTCGCGCTATCGAACGAGGCGGCAACGCTGTTTGTCCCTGAACCTTCCCAGCTATCATCCTGAACGAATGTGATGTCAGACGGGATTCCCGATGGCGAGGCCGACGCCGAGAGCGAGCCTGATGCCGATTCGGAGACGGACGGTGAGATTGAGGCAGATGGGCTGACGCTCTCCGAAACGCTTGGGCTTTTGCTGGCGCTACCGCTGACGGACTCCGAAGCTGATTCCGAAACCGATGGCGACGCACTGACTGAGGCGCTCGGAGATACGGATTCCGAGACTGAGGGAGACAGAGAGGGCGAACCAGACGCGGAAACTGACTCAGAGACTGATGGGGAGACACTGGCGCTGACCGATTCAGAAACAGATTCAGAGACGGACTCAGAAACCGAGGCCGATTCGGACGGGGATTCAGACAGGCTCGGCGACAGTGATGCCGAACGCGATGCAGACAACGACTGGGATCGGCTCGCACTGAGACTCGGCGACCTTGATGCTGAACGCGAGGGGGACCGTGACGGCGACCGGCTTGATGAGACAGAGGGGGAGATCGAGGCCGAGGCCGACCGGCTTTCCGACCGTGACTGAGAGACCGAGGGTGAGACCGAAGCCGACGGCGACAGCGACGGCGAAAGCTGACTCTCTGGCGCTTGGATCTCCAGCCACGACACGAACGCCTGGTCCCCGTCGGCGATGAGCCATATCTGGAGGTTTGACCAGTTCGTGATGCTGTCGCGTTCAGCCGCGTCTAGAGCCAGTTCGACCGTCCCATACGAGGACGTCATCGTGACGTCCCGTGTAGCCCTGAGCGTGGCTCCTTCGCGAAGTTCGAGCGTCAGACTTCGTTCGCCAGGTGATGGGCTGGCCGATTCTGACAGGGATTCTGAGATAGACGGGCTAACGGACGCCGAGGTCGACAGGCTTTCTGACCTGGACGGGGACTGACTATAGCTGAAGCTCCATTCTGAGGCCGCCGGGGCCGAGAGTTCGGCCCAGGTGATCTCGACTTGTTGGCTGTCCGCGATGAACTTGTACCGGAGGATCGACCAGTCCGTGATAAGCGCCAGTTCCTCGGCGTTCAGGTCACGGGTATACGTCGCGAGCGTCGTGTCGATCGGTAGCTCATTCGCCGCGATGATATGGTCGTCGCCCTGCCACAACTGCACCGTGAGCGTAGGGACAGTCGTCGAGAAACTAGCGGACTCAGAAAGAGACTCGGAGATACTGGCGCTGCCGCTGCGAGACTCGGAGACCGACGGGCTCAGCGATCCCGACTGAGATTCGCTCAGGGATGGGGAGCGTGATTCTGAGAGTGACGGGCTCCGCGATGCCGAGGCCGACTCACTTGCGCTCGGTGACACCGACTCTGAGAGGCTGGAAGAACGAGAGACGCTCGCCGATTCGCTGAGCGACGGACTGATACTCGCCGACGCCGAGAGACTCTCGGACAGACTCGGACTTAGACTCGCGCTGAGCGACTCAGAAACAGAGGCGCTCCGCGACCCAGAGGCTGAGGGCGAGCGTGACTCCGAAACAGATGGGCTAACTGAGGCCGACAGACTCTCAGAGAGACTTGGGCTTAGACTGGCACTACGGGATGCCGAAAGAGACGCGCTGGCCGACTCCGACGCGGATGGCGAGAGGGACTCTGACGCCGACGGACTCAGTGACGCAGAAAGGCTTTCTGAGCGGCTCGGGCTGATACTCGCCGAGGGAGACAGACTCTCGGAGACTGATGGAGAGAGCGATTCGGAGCGTGATTCGCTCCGGCTTTCCGAAACTTCTTCCCCTGAAGGCGAAGCCGATTCCGACAGGCTCTCGGAGACGGACGCTGAGCGGGAGGGAGAGAGCGACTCGCTGACTGAGTCCGATAGGCTCTCAGAGATCGACGGCGATCGGGACTCCGACCGAGATTCGCTCAGCGATTCCGAAATGCTGGCAGATTCCGAGAGGCTCTCCGAAACCGACTCAGAGACCGAAGCGGAGCGGGACTCACTAACGGACGGCGAGAGGCTTTGACTGAGACTCTCTGAAACTGAGGCCGACAGGCTCTCACTGAGCGACGGGGAGCGAGATTCGGAGGCCGAT
>Ga0316622_100000955_pt1 | contig 18002 bp, 17 predicted proteins | sample OWC_Aug_OW2_C1_D_FD_207646 | JGI IMG/M metagenome (GOLD analysis project Ga0316622, IMG submission 207646) | Wetland soil microbial communities from Old Woman Creek delta, Ohio, United States - OWC_Aug_OW2_C1_D5_C | ecosystem: Environmental > Terrestrial > Soil > Wetlands | place: USA: Ohio... | reverse complement strand
ATTTTTCGCGCTGTTCTATCCAATCCAGGGCGCCTTGGCCGGTGACGGCTTCCAGGCGCCTGACACCGGCCGCGACGCCGGTTTCACTGACAATTTTTAAAAAACCGATGTCGCCGGCCCTATCGACGTGGGTGCCGCCGCACAGTTCGGTCGAGAAATCGCCAATTTTCAACACCCTGACTTCGTCGCCGTATTTCTCGCCGAACAAGGCCATAGCGCCCGCTTTCACGGCGTCGTCCTTGGCCATGATTTCGGCGGCTACCGGGTTGTTCAAACGAATCTGTTCGTTGACCAGACGTTCAACGGTGGCAATTTGCTCGACCGTCATCGGTTCGAAATGCGAGAAGTCGAAGCGCAAACGCTCGGCGTTGACCTGAGAACCTTTCTGCGCCACATGTTCGCCCAACGTAGCCCGCAAGGCTGCGTGCAGCAAATGAGTCGCGGAATGGTTGCGCTCGGTGGCCTTGCGGATTTCTGCATCGACGCTGACTTCGCAGGCTTGGCCCTCGGCAATCACACCGCGCACCACCTTGCCTTTATGCAGAAACAGTTTACCGCCCTGCTTTTGGGTATCGTGAACTTCGAAAACCGCATCGCCGCATTCGATGCGGCCGGTATCGCCAACCTGACCGCCGGATTCGGCATAGAACGGCGTCTGATCCAGGATCACTACCCCTTCGTCGCCGGCTTCCAGGCTTTCGACCGGCTGGCCTTTCTTGAACAGGCCCAGGATTTGCACCGAGCCGTCCAGATGGAAATAACCGGTAAATTCGGTACTGCTGTCGTGCTTGATGTCCTGATCGTAATCGGCAGCGAAACTGCCGCCGGCACGAGCGCGGTCGCGCTGCGCCGCCATTTCCACTTCGAAGCCGGCATGATCGACGCTGAGCTGGTGTTCGCGGGCGAAATCGGCGGTCAAATCCACCGGGAAGCCATAGGTATCGTACAACAGGAACACCACGTCGCCTGGGATGACATGGCCGTCCAGCTTGGCGACGCAGGCTTCCAGGATTTTCATGCCTTGTTCCAGGGTTTCCGCGAAGCGCTCTTCCTCTTTTTTCAAGACACGCTCGACTTGTTCCTGGGCCTTGGCCAGTTCCGGATAAGCAGCACCCATTTCGGCGACCAGTGGCGCGACTAGTTTGTAGAAGAAAGTATCCTGGATACCCAAGCGGTAACCGTGGCGGATCGCGCGGCGAATGATGCGGCGCAACACATAGCCGCGGCCTTCGTTGGACGGCAGCACGCCATCGGCAATCAAAAATGCACAGGAACGGATATGGTCGCCGATCACCCGCAACGAGCTGTTGGTCAAATCTGAAGTATCGGCCAATTGCGCCGCCACTTTCAGCAGGTTCTGGAAAATATCGATTTCGTAGTTGCTATGTACGCCCTGCATCACCGCCGAAATCCGCTCCAGGCCCATGCCGGTATCGACCGATGGCGCCGGCAGTGGCGTCAGATTGCCATCCTTGTCGCGATCGTATTGCATGAACACCAGATTCCAGATTTCGATGTAGCGGTCACCGTCTTCGTCAGGGCTTCCCGGAGGTCCGCCGGCCACGTGTTCGCCGTGGTCATAGAATATCTCGGTGCAAGGGCCGCAAGGGCCGACATCACCCATGGACCAGAAATTGTCCTTGGCGCCTATCCTCGAGAAGCGATTGGGATCGTGTTTGATGTCTTCCAGCCAGATGGCTTCGGCTTCGGAGTCTTCGTCGAACACCGTTACCCACAACCTTTCCTGCGGAATGCCGAGTTCCTGGGTTAAGAAGTCCCAGGCGAAATGAATGGCGTCTTTCTTGAAGTAATCGCCGAAGCTGAAATTGCCGAGCATTTCGAAGAAGGTATGATGACGCGCGGTGTAGCCGACGTTTTCCAGGTCGTTATGCTTGCCACCGGCGCGCACGCAGCGCTGGCTGGTGGCGGCACGATTGAAATCGAGCTTTTCCCGCCCCAAAAACACGTCCTTGAACTGCACCATCCCGGCGTTGGTGAATAACAAGGTCGGATCGTTGCCCGGGATCAAGGAGCTGGACGGCCGAACCGCGTGGCCGCGTTGGCGAAAGAATTCCAAAAAGGCGGCCCGCAATTCGGCGCTGGTCATTTTTTTCATCATGGTTACTTCGGTGGTTTTTATTCCGTTACAAAAACGTGGCCTTGGTCACCCTGAAGCCACATGTCGGGTTACGCCTTATCAGGCTAACCCGACCTACATAGTTTGATTTTCAATTCCGCAAACAGGCGTTTGATCATCTCGCCGCTGAAACCGCGTTGCTGTAGAAAGCGACTGCGCCTCAGCCATTCGGTCTGAGTCAAGGATGTCTCTTCGCCATATTTGCTTGTATAGACATCCAGCAATAGATTTTGCCAGCCGCCGCCCTGCTCCTCCGCCTGTGCATCCAGATCGGCATCGTCTATGCCGCGCTGTTGCAACTCGTAACGTATCCGTATCGGACCATAGCCATTTTGGATGCGTTGCCGGACATAGCACTCCGTATAACGCTCTTCGTTCTGCCAGTCGCGTTCGGCCATTTCAGTTATGACCGGTTCGATTTCGTCGCGCTGAAACCCTCTCAGCGCCAGCTTGTCCAGCAACTCCCGGCGGCTGTGTTCGCGCCGGGCCAGCAGGCGCAGGCAAATCTGCTCGATCGCTTGCCGGCGCTCAATCGGCGTCGATAAACTCGCCGTCGTCTTCATCCGCTGCCGGTGCTACCGTCGCCAGCTTGGCAAAGGCTTTTTCACGTATTGCCGCTTCCAGTTCCTTGGCCTTGTCCGGATTGTCTCTCAGGAATTGTTTGGCATTGTCCTTGCCTTGGCCGATTTTCTCGTTGTTGTAGCTATACCAGGAACCGGATTTTTGCACGAAGCCGTACACCACACCCAAATCGACCAATTCGCCGAAGAAGGATACGCCCTCGCCATACAGAATCTCGAAATCCGCCTGTTTGAACGGCGGCGCCACCTTGTTCTTGACGACCTTGACGCGAGTTTCGTTGCCGATTACCTCGTCGCCTTTCTTGATCGAACCAATGCGGCGTATGTCCAGACGCACAGAGGCATAAAATTTCAGCGCGTTACCGCCGGTGGTGGTTTCTGGGTTACCGAACATCACGCCGATTTTCATCCGCAATTGGTTGATGAAAATCACCAGGGTGTTGGAGCGTTTGATGTTGGCGGTGAGTTTGCGCAGGGCCTGCGACATCAAACGCGCCTGCAAGCCCATGTGCGAATCGCCCATGTCGCCTTCGATTTCGGCTTTCGGCGTCAGGGCCGCGACCGAGTCGATCACCACGATGTCGACTGCACCGGAGCGCACCAGCATGTCGGTGATTTCCAGAGCCTGTTCGCCGGTGTCCGGCTGGGAGACCAGCAAGTCGTCGATATTGACGCCGATTTTCTGGGCATAAACGGGATCCAGCGCGTGCTCGGCGTCGACGAAAGCGGCGGTGCCACCCAATTTTTGCATCTGGGCGATGGTTTGCAGCGTCAGAGTGGTTTTACCGGACGACTCGGGACCGTAGATTTCGATCACCCGCCCGCGCGGCAAGCCACCACAGCCCAAGGCGATGTCCACACTCAAAGAGCCGGTGGAAACCACGTCGATGTCGCGGCTGGCGGCGACGTCGCCCATCCGCATCACGGAGCCTTTGCCGAACTGTTTTTCGATCTGCATTAGCGCGGCGCCCAGCGCCTTTTTCTTGTTTTCGTCCATTTTTGTGCCTGCTTTTGTCTGGCCGGTGAAAGCCGCGCATTATCACATAGACGCCGTCTACGAAACAGTTTTTAAAGCGCCTTGGCGTCAGTTATTTACCGATGCGGCTTTCAGCCAATATAAGACCGGCTCGCCGTGACTATCCAACAGGAACACGCCCCACTCCTCGCCGTTTTTTTGAACCCTATAAGCCTGCGCCACGTTGCGTAGATCGACATGCAAATGCAGATGCTCCGTTTCCAGATTCAGCCAGTCGCCACGACGTTGAAAATCGCAGCTCTTGACCAACAGTTCCGCTATCGCTCCGCCCGCCGACCGCACGATCACTCGCAAACGCGGCCAATCGGCGCATTGTTGCAGCAGATGTTCGGCATCGGCCGCAACCGGTTGAGCGTTGTAGCAACCGGCCGGACTGTCGTGATCGGCCGCCAAGATTGCGTCTAAAATCTCGCCTAGCGGCATCTCGAAATGCCGGGCCACGGCCGGCAGATTGCAGTCCGGATGATCCTGCAAATATTGGCGCACCTGGGATTTCCAGCCTTCCAAGCCCATGCTCAGCGAACGGCCGGATTGCTCGCCGTCCAGCGTACTGCCATCCTCCTGGTATTTGTTACGGTAACCACGCGGCGTGATCAAGAGATTCTCGCGGCAAAAACTGCTGCTGTTGCCGATCAGCACCGTGGTCAGCATGCCGATGTCGCAATCGGCCATTTCCGCCAGCCTGACCATCTGGATATTTTGTAACGACCTGTAACCCGATTTGACGATGGCCACCGGCGTATCCGGGCTACGGTGGCGCAGAAGGATGTTTTGCGCCTCGACGATATGCTGGGTGCGGCGGCCGCTTTTGGGGTTATACAAGGCCACCACGAAATCGCCGCGCGCCGCGCTTTCCAGGCGGCGGGCGATCACCGGCCACGGCGTCAGTAAATCGGACAGAGAAATCGAACAGAAATCGTGAGTCAAGGGCGCGCCGACCAGGGACGCGCAACTCGACAAGGCCGTGCTGCCCGGCACCACTTCCACCTGTATCGGATCGTCCGGCGTCCAGCCGCTTTCCAGCAGCAATTCGTAAGTCGGCCCTGCCATGCCGTAAACACCGATGTCGCCGGAGGAAACCATAGCCACAACCTTGCCCTGCTTGGCGTGCTCGTAGGCTTCTATGCTGCGGTCCAGCTCCTCGGTCATGCCCTTCTTGATCACTTCCTTGCCGTCCAGCAAGTCCTTGACCAGCTTGATATAGGTGCTGTAGCCGATCACCACGTCGGCTTCCGCTATCGCCTGCCGGGCACGGAAGGTCATGTGTTCATGCGAGCCGGGCCCTATGCCGACCAATAAAATTTTGCCTGCTTTTGTCATCTCATTCTCGCTATCGAAACGGTGGCGTTCTTGCCGTCCGCTCCCAAATATTTAACTTTTTCTACCAGTAAATCCCGCGTGTCGGCATTGGCCGCTTTCAGCGCCGCCGCTTCCGCCACGGCCGGCGTGCCCATGTACTTTCTAACCACTTCCGAGGGATTGGGCACCGGAATCAACGCCAGTTCCTCGGCCGGATAAAAATGCAGCGGCCAGCCGTGATTCTCGGCGAGTTGTAGCAAGGCGGCTTCGTCGCTTTTCTTGTCTATGCTGGCTAATCCGGCGACCGAGGTTTCGTCGATCCCCACTTGCTGCAATGCGAGGGTCAATGCCTCCAGCAAGGTCTGCAAACCGGTATTGCGGTCGCAACCTATACCGACCATCACTTTCATTGCTCAGCAGGCGGCCGGTACACCACCAACCGTTCCTCAAACTGTTGCCAGAAGGCAGGGTCTATCTCGCGCCGGGTCACCCACAAAATCGAGTTGTATTTTTCAATATCCACATCCTCGAAGCGCTCGAATAAATGAATGTTGGACGGCAAAGGTGTTGGCCGCGTCCACCAGTTGCGGCTGCCGGCCTCCTGCACGAAGGCGATCGGCTGCTGGTTGACCACGTCCGCCGAAACCCGGGTGATGTTGATTTTCGGCGCCTCGACCTGCCAGCCCAGTTCGCGGCCGAGAATATCCACCGGTATGGTCTTGCCGACATCGGAGGCCGTGGTCAACACCGGCGTCGCGTTCAACAGAGCCGCAACCTTTTCGGCATAGGCGTTGGCGCCGCCGACATGGCCGGACAGCACCGGAATCACGAATTCAGAGGCATCATCAATGACCAGCACGCCGGGATCTTCGTCCTTGGATTTGAGATGCGGAGCGATCAGCCGCACCACAGCGCCCAACGACACCAGGAAAATGATCTGATCGTATTGTTCGAACAGGCCGCCGATCTGAGCGCTCAGCGCTCCCTGATACACGCAGCGCGGATTGGCGAAATCGGTCAAATGTTCGGCTTGTTTTTCCGAAACCACTACTTCGGCTTCGGGAATCTGCGGCGCCAGCCGGTTGGCGATTGCGGCGCCGTGTTTGGTGATCGCCACGATGGCGACGCGGACTTCATTCATCGGTCATTTCCTTTTTCTTGCGGCAGCCGCGCTGCATTTCGCCGCGTTGCCGGCCCGGATTCTTGACGATCAGCAAGGACAGATAATTGACCTTCTGTCCTTCCAAGCCGGCGACATCCTCTATCGTGCGCTCCTCGGGCGCGCCAGCTTTTTCGATGAAGCGGCTATGTTGCAACAAATCGCGCCGGTGAAGCAGGTTTATGATGTCGTCCAGCAAGGGCTTGACCTTAAGCAACACCAGCGTGTCGAAGTCGTTCAACATGCGCTCGATCTGCTCGATGCCGTAACCGGCCGGGACGATGGCGATGGTATCGTCGACTTCGGCCAAGGGTTCGCCGCAGCGCGCGGCGGCGGCGTGAAACGACGACACGCCGGGCACGACTTCCACCGTCACGTCCGCTTGCAAGGCGCGGACGCTGCGCTGCAAATGCCCGAAGGTGGAATAAGTCGAGGCATCGCCTTCCACCAGGAGCAACACATCCTCACCCTGCTCCAATTTGGCCAAAACGGTTTGCGCGGCTTCCAGCCAGTAACGCGCCAGAAGCTCCGCGTCGTGGGTCATCGGAAAATGCAGCGGCGAATGGTGGGCGGGCAAATCGAGACCTGCGCGCAAGGCGATGTCCAGCGCATAGCTGTCGCCGTTTTTCTTACGCACCGGATAAGTCCAATGGCCGTCGCCGGACAACAATTGCCAGGCGCGGCGGGTGATCAGGCCGGGGTCGCCAGGGCCTAGGGAGACGCCATAGAGAGTGCCGAATTTGTTATTCATAAGTCATGCTACACAGAGTTGGTTTTCCTCCCGTATGCCGCGCCGAGCACCGGAGCTTTCGACAGGAATTGCCCGTTCGGGGCGCCGCAAGGATGCGGCGCGTTGCCGGAGGGCCAGGGATGGCCCTTCTGGCAACCCCTGTCGAAAGCTAGGAGCACAGGAAACAAGCGGCATCCGGGTCGCCTTTTCTTTGGTTACTTTCTTTTGGCGACGCAAAAGAAAGTAACTCGCTCGCCGGTGCGAGAACCGGCATTAAAATCATCCCTCGCGATAGCGACTCAACTAAGATTACCCAACCTTCAGGAACGCTCTCGCATATCCAGATTTGCCGGGAACGCTGTCGCTTATCCCGACCTACAAGTTCATTGCTCATCAGGATTATCAGGCACCGTTGCCGACGACTGCATGGATGCAGGTGGTAGGGCAACGCAGGGAGCGGTTACCGAAACCACCCACACAGGATTTTCCGCCTGCAAGCGGTTCATGTTCAATATCGGGCTGCTACGCGAGGCCTGAATCTGAGAAACATCCCATTCAACACCCAGCCGTTTCAAAGTTTCGACCGCAGTCGATAAATTTTCCAGCGTCACGAAATTCATCACCAGCCAGCCGCCCTGCCGTAGCCGGCCAAGACACAGTGCTATCAACTCCGCCAGTTCGCCACCGGAACCACCGATGAACACTGCATCCGGGTCCGGCCAAGTATCCAGATATTGCGGCGCCTTGCCGTGCACGAATGTGTAATTGCTGATGCCCCAGGCCGCATAGTTTTCTTGAACATTGGCGATATCGTCGGCGTTCTTCTCGATCGCAAAAACATGGCCGTCCGCACACAGCCGCGCCGCTTCCAGCCCCACGGAACCCGAGCCGGCGCCGATGTCCCAAACGATGCTGTCGCGGCGCAGCTGCATCCTGGCCAACGATACCGCCCTGACCTCGCGCTTGGTGATCAAGCCTTTTTCCGGCTTGCGTTGGCTAAATTGATCGTCGGCGACGCCGAACAGCACCGGCAAAACCTGTATTGTCTTACGTTTGAGGATCACCACGTTTGGATCGGCATAAGCCCCTGCCGCGATCTCCGATACAATCAAAAAACCGGTTACGGATTGCCAAGGCTGTTTTAGGCATTGGGCGACGGCGATTTCGAAATCGTCCGCCATGCCTTCGATTTGCAGCATCCGGGCGATGCGTGGCGGATTGTTTTCCGGACCGGTCAGCACCGCCAACAAATCACATTGCCGGCAATTCCTCATCAGTTCGTACAAACCGTGATCCGGCGTCACTCCACGCCGCCATTCGCCGGCATCTTGAGCATGCACCGAAACAATCTTGGCGGCTGCCCAAGGTAGTTTCAATTCGGCAAAGGCTTGCTGTATCGTGCTGAGATTGGGCAGGATGCGGACGCGGGTTTTGTCCAGCTTTCCGGCCAGGAAGCCGGCGATGCCGTGGCATAAGGGGTCGCCGGTCGCCAGCACCGCCACCGCTTCGTCGTTTGCCAGCGCGGCATTGATCCAGTCCGGCACCAGTTTCAAAGCTCCGGTCAAATCGTAACGCTGGGCCTGGGCAATTTCCTCAGTCAAAGTTTCCAACAGGCGTGTACCGGCAATCACATGTTTGGCCTCGCGTATCGCTTGTAGGGCTTCGGCGCTGAGGCTGGCGACGCCGTCGTCGAGCACGCCGACAAAGCTGCAGTTTGCTGTCATCAAATATTCCTTCCGGCTTCCGCCAGTTTATTACCGTCGAAATCGCAAACCAGCACCGCGATCCGGAAGCGGCCGGGATAGCGACTCTCCAACGTGGCGATCACCCTTTTCGCCAGTTCGACGTGAAATTCGTATTCCAGGCTCAACTCGGCCATGCATTCCGAGGCATAGCGGGCGGTTTCCTGCTCGGCGATAGCCCGGCAAATTTCTTCCGGCGCACCGATACTGCGGGCGATGTCGGCCACCAGCTCTACGTCGACCGGATTGCGGCCGGCGTGGGTGATGGTTTCGCCCTGCGCCATCTTGGTCAGTTTACCGACCATGCCGCCGATCACGATGTTTTTAATGCCACAGCGGTCGGCGGCGTCCAGCGCCGGCGTCAGGAAGTCGCCCATTTGCACGAAACAGCTTTCGTCCAGTTCCGGCAGTTCCCGCATCACGAATTTTTCGGTACGGCCGCCGGTGGTCAGCACCACGGTATCCTGACCCTGGCTGGCTGCGACTTCCACGCCCTGCACCACACTGGCCCGAAACGCGGCGGTGGAATAAGGATGGACGATGCCGGTGGTACCGAGTATGGAAATGCCGCCGATGATGCCGAGCCGGTAATTCAGGGTTTTCTTGGCCATCTCCTCGCCGCCCGGCACCGAGATCGTGACTTTTAACCCCCTGGCTTTAAGGGCTTCACCGGCGACCAGGCGGATATTGTCTTCAATATTCTTGCGCGGTACCGGATTGATGGCAGGCCCGCCGACTTCCACGCCCAAACCGGGACGGGTGATCTGGCCTACGCCGATACCGCCTTGCAAAATCACGGTGTCGGGCTGGTCTATCCAGCTGACATCGGCGGTAAGCCGAGCATGGTTGGTGCAATCAGGATCGTCGCCGGCGTCTTTTTCGATCACGGCATGAGCCGACTCGCCTTCAACCGCGCCCTCTTCCACATTGAATGACACCGATTGACCATTGGGCAACAGGCATTCGACGCTGTCCGGCACATTGCCAGCCAATAACCCCTGCACCGCCGCCCGCGCCGCCGCCGCCGAACAGGCGCCGGTGGTGTAACCTTTGCGGGTGCCCTTGGGCTTTTTTTCCGTGGAATTCATGACGTAGGATGTGCCGACGTAAGGAGGCGCATCGATCGCGAACGATGCGCTTCACTTTGTTCAGCACATCCTACGATTTTTCGACACGACAACACGAAATCAAGCATTTTTTTGCCAACTCTCCGCCAGACTCAACAAGGCATGAATCGCCGCGACCACCAAGGTCGAACCGCCCTTGCGGCCACGGGTGATGATCCATGGAATGTCTCGCAGTTCGGCCAAGGCGTCCTTGGATTCGGCGGCGGAGACGAAACCGACCGGCATGCCGACGATCAGCGCCGGCTTTATGCCTCCATCATTAATCATGCGCAGTACTTCCAGCAAGGCGGTTGGCGCATTGCCGACCGCGACGATACCGCCATCCACCAGTCCCAAGCCTTGCGCCTTGCGCATCGCTTGCACCGCACGGGTGCTGTTGACGGCTTTGGCCGCAGCGATCACATCGTCGTCGGCGATGAATTGATGGGATGCGATGCCGAAATGAGCCAAACGCGGCTTGGACAGGCCGACGCAGATCATCTCCACGTCGGCGACTATAGTCGCGCCGTTCAGTATCGCTCGAATACCGGCCTCCACCGCATCGCCGGAAAACTCGGTCAGGCCGTTGAATTCGAAGTCGGCGGTGGCGTGTATCATGCGCCGCACCACCTGCCATTCACCCTCGCCATAATGATGGCTTCCGGCTTCGCGATCGACGATGGCAAAGGAGTCGTGTTCGATCTGTTGCCCGGCCTGGGTGAGTTGTTCGGTCTGAATATTGCTGGTCATGGCGATTCGTCAGTGGTGATGGTGGTCGTGCCGCATGGCTTGTTCGCGGTACTGGCAGCCATCGCATTCCAGCATTCTCGGAGCAACCGGATCGGCAGCCTCGGCCACCCGTTGATCAAGCAACTCAAAGATGCGCTTGTCGAAACCGAAATAATTGCCGCAAACAAAGGCTATTTGCGGATACTGGATTTGCAGACGCTCGACTTGTCGGGCGATGCGCTCGATCAACAAACCGGTAAACAAATAGTAAGGCAGTATGGCGATTTGAGTCATGCCCAGCTTGACCTGACGCTGCACGGCGGCCTCCAGGCGCGGATGGGTGATGCCGGTAAAGGCGACGTCGACCAGTTCGTGCTCGGTATCCTCGTAAAGCCAGCGCGCCAGCTTCGCCAATTCGCCGTTGGCAACCCTATCGGACGAGCCGCGCCCCAGTACGATAACGCCGGTGGTCTTGGGATCGGGCATGGACAGGGTTTTCAGCACGCCCTTCAGGCTGGTTTTGAGGATTTTCAGGATGTCTTCGTTGGCGCCGATATGCGGAGCATAGATGAACTGCACATCCGGAAATTGCTCGCGGGCCTCTTCGATATGTTCGGGAATTTCCGCCTTGACGTGGCCGGCGGCGCTGAGAATCAGCGGCACGACGATGACCTTGTCGGCGCCCTGCGCGGCGCGGCGCAGGCCTTCGTCCAGCAACACCTCGGCCAGCTCGATGTAACACAATTCGATGCGCCAATCAGGGTGTATGGCCTGCCATTGCTGCTTGAATTCCTGAATCTCGTCGTTGCCGGCCTGGTTGCGCGAACCGTGGCCGACCAACAGCACGCAAGTGTTCATGCCTGTTCCTCCGTTTTGGGCCGCTCGGCGCGGCGAAAGCGATGCGTGAAGCCGGCATCGTAGAGTTTGGATTTTTTTAAATCGGGCCAATGCCTAGCGCCCAAGGTCGGGCTGACGACGATCATCGCCTGGCTGTTGATCTTGGCTTCACGGCATTTTTCGCGAATATCGGCCAGCGTGCCGCGTATGATCTGTTGCTCGCCCGGCCAACTGGCCTTATGCACCACCAGCACCGGCGCGTCGTCCGCCCAGCCGGCCGCTTTCAGTTCTGTTTGTATGATCGGCAGCAGCGTGATCGACAAGAACAGGCACAGCGTACTGTGGTGGCTGGCCAATTCCCGTAGCGATTCGCCCTCCGGCATCGGCGTACGGCCTTCGACGCGGGTCAGGATCACGGTTTGCGTGACTTCCGGCAGCGTCAGGCTTTCGACCGCGCAAGCCATGGCCGCCATGGCCGACGACACGCCAGGCACCACTTCTACGGCAATGCCGGCGGCATCCAGGGGCTGAACCATTTCGATCAGAGCTCCATAAAGCCCTGGATCGCCGGTTTGCAGCCTTATCACGGTCTTGCCCGGTTTGGCCTTTTCTATCAGCCAGTCGGTGATTTGCTCCAGAGTCATGTCTTTGGAATCCATGACTTCGCAATGCGCCGGCGCCCATTGCGTGGCCGCCGCCTGCACCAGCGATCCGGCGAACAGGATCGCATCGGCGCGAGCAATCAGGTCACGGCCTTTGACGGTGACCAAATCCGGATCGCCGGGACCCGCGCCGACAAACCAGACTTTCGGCAATAAAGATTGGCCGCTCATCAAAAGAATCCTGCCGCAACTTGCGGGTTGAACGGAAAATAATTGTGCAAATAGGAAGCCTGCAAGCGCCCGGATCGATAAAAGCCCTCGCTATGGCTACGGTTGCGTTGCGGTGTCGATAAGGTCAACGGCGCCATGGCCGTTTCCAGTTGCGAATGATGAAAACTGTGGCCGCGTATCTCACCCTGCTCCAGTTGCAGGCTGTGCATGCCGAGGTTGACCAGCCGGCTCTGCATCCGAGCCGAACCCGACAACAGACCCACCATAGCCACCGAGTTGCCTTCCTTGTCGACCAGGCTTTCGAGCAAATACAGAAAACCACCGCATTCGGCGTAAATCGGCTTGCCGGCCTCGTGATGTTCGCGCAAAGCCTGTTTCATCGCCAGATTGTCGGCCAAAGTTTGTAAATGCAGTTCCGGATAGCCGCCGGGCAGATAGACGCTGTCGGCTTCCAGCAAGCTGTGGTCGGCCAGCGGCGAGAAAAATTTGAGTTCCGCGCCCATCGCCTGTAGGCAATCCAGATTGGCCTGATAGATGAACGAAAACGCCCCATCGCGGGCCACGGCGATGCGTTTGCCGGTCAATAGCTGGGGAAGTGGTTTGGTTTCGATGGCCTCAAATGCGACCGGCTCAGGCAAGCGGCAAGGCGCAAGGCTGTTCAGCAGCTCGGCGGCGCGTGCCAGACGCTGATCGAGATCGCCGATTTCATCGGCTTGCAGCAGGCCCAAATGCCGCGAAGGCAAGCCGACCGCCTGGTCCTTGGCCATCGCCGCCAACAAGGGCATGGTTTCCGGCAAGGCTTCCTCCAGCAGTTTGGCATGGCCTTGGCTTCCAACTTTGTTGGCGATCACCCCGGCAAACGGCAATTGCGGCCGGTAGTTTGCCAAGCCGTATGCCACGGCGGCGAAGGTTTGCGCCATGCCCTGGGCATCGATCACCACGGCGACCGGCACGCCGAGAGTTTGGGCCAGATCGGCGCTACTGCTGTCTCCGTCGTACAAGCCCATCACGCCTTCGATCAGGATCACCTCAGCCTCGCCGGCTGCGCGGTACAACAATTCACGGCAATGCGCCTCGCCCATCATCCATAAGTCCAGCTGATACACCGGTTGGCCGGAGGCATGCGCCAAAATTTGCGGATCGATGAAATCGGGGCCGGTCTTGAACACCCTGACCTTGCGCCCTTGCTGGCGGTGATGATAGGCCAGCGCGGCGGTGATGGTGGTTTTGCCCTGGCCGGAGGCCGGAGCGCTGATCAACATGGCCGGGCGATGCCGGATTGGGTAGGATAGGGTCATGGTTTAAAGTGTGAATTTAGGTAGCAGCCAACCGGACAAGCCGCCCAGCGTCAGCCAGAACAGACCGTTACTAATGGAAGACATCAAGACGAAACTGTGCTGCAAAGCTTCGGGTGCCGAAGCGTGAATGACTGCGGGATGCGGCGCGCCGATTAGATGCGGAACAATCAGCAAAATAGCGCCGGCGATCTGTAATAGACGATTTTGGGAAAGAAACAGACCGGATAAACCGATGCCTGTCGCCACGGCGGTAAACAGCCACCAGGCTTGCCGACTGTGCAAGGCGGCACTATCGGTGCCTGGCAATTCCGGCGGCAAGCCCAGTGAAGGCGCGGCAAAAAACACCAGATAGCCGCCGACACCCCAAGCCAAACCGCGCTGATAGCCGCCGTCGCCTCGCCAATACATCGCGCCAGTCAACAACAAGGCAAAGCCGAAACCGGTCAAACCGTTAAACAGCACCGTCAATAGATTGCGTTGCCAGCCGTCTTCGGGTTGCCAGTCGTGAACATGCCCTGGATCGGGTGTCTCGAAACGTTCCGCCGCCAGTATCAAGGGCAGAGTCTGGTAATGCTGCAATATACTCAGCAACAGACCGGCCAGGATGCCAGCCAGCAGCGAGGCCGCGACCAGCCTTCTAAAATCAGCCATATCAATGGCAGGGAAACGCGGCGCTGTGGCGACCGTCGTGGGCGGCGTTATGTAGATAGCTGTTGGCGTCTTGCAGGAAACCCAGACCCAGGACGATGGATAGCCCTAAGACAATGGCACTTAAACCGGGCAAAAATTTGGAACAGGAAATTGCGGTGGATGCGGCGAGTGTTTTCATGGTTGGCTATCCCGAGTCTGGTGGACGAAATAACGGCGGGGAACACAAACCTAAAAAACCGATTTGACAGATCGCCCTCCGCAATACTGTTGCATACAGTTTCAGGCCTGTCTCCGGGCTCGTGACGAATCACCTACCGTTGCGGGGGCAGCGTCGGCTTTTAACCGACTTCCAGTTTCACCCGCGACGAGCGGGAACCATAAAACCAGCTTCGATTATACTGAGCCCGTAGCAGCCAGGTCAATCGAACGATTGTCGATCTTTGCGGAAGCCAAGCAGCAAAGACCTGTCAATCGACCACCCGGAACGAGCTTTCCCTCCAAATTCTTCTAAACTAACGCTCATCCCGAGCCATTTAAAGGAAACTGCATGACCAAGCTAAGCGACTATTTCGATTATCAGCTTGACGCCGAAGGCAACAGGTTCATGGCGGTTTCGATACGCGGCATCACCTTGCTGCGGCTACCGGCCACCAACAAGGGATCGGCATTTACCCCCAAAGAACGCATCGAACTGGGGCTCGAAGGCTTGTTACCGCCGCGTATCACCGACATCGAAACCCAGGTCGCCAGGGTGTACATCAATTATCAAAGGCTCCCGGACGATCTAGCCAAGTATCAGTTTCTAAGGGCCACGCAGGAGCGCTCCGAGGTATTGTTTTACGCCTTGCTGGAACGGCATCTGCAGGAGATGGTACCCATCGTCTACACGCCGACCATAGGCTTGGCGGTCCAGCAATTCAGCACCTTGTATACCACCGCGCGGGGCTTGACGCTGTCGGCCGATAATATCGACCATGCGGACCGGATACTGGACGACTATCCCTGGCACGACATCCGCATCATGGTGGTCACCGATTCCTCGGCCATTCTCGGCATCGGCGACCAGGGCATGGGCGGCCTGGCGATTTGCATCGGCAAGCTGGCACTGTATACCGCCGGCGGCGGTTTGTGTCCGTTCCAGACTTTGCCGGTCAATCTGGATGTCGGCACCAATCGCGAGGCTTTGCTGGATGATCCGCAATATCTAGGCATCCATGGCAAACGCCTGCACGGCGAACCTTATTTCGATCTGGTCGACAAATTCGTCACCGCGATCCGAAAAAAATGGCCGAAAGCCATCATTCAATGGGAAGACTTCGCCAAAAACGTGGCCTTCGACGTATTGGCGCGCTATCGAGATCAGATTCCCTGCTTCAACGACGACATTCAAGGCACGGGCGCCGTGGCCCTGGCCGGCTTGCTGTCGGCCTGCCGCCTCAAGGGCGAATCGCTCGCCGAGCAAATCATCGTCGTCGCCGGCGCCGGCGCGGGCGGCATCGGCGTTGCCAGCGCCATCAAGGAAGGCCTGATGCGCGCTGGCCTGACAGAGGCACAAGCCCGGAAGCAAATTTTCGTCATCGACGGCCGCGGCCTGGTGGTTGAAGGCTACAACACGGATGCATACAAACTGCCGTTGGCGCATGCGCCTGAAACCTATAGCGACTGGGGTATCGAAGCCGGCCGCGTGCCGACCTTGACGGAAGTCGTCACCCACGCCAAACCCGGCGTGTTGCTCGGCCTCTCCGGCGTGGCGGGCTTATTTAGCGAAGCTATGCTTAAGTCCATCGCCGATAACCATGCCCGGCCGATTATATTCCCCTTGTCCAACCCCACCGCCAATTGCGAGGCAACGCCGCAAGACATACTCGAATGGAGCGAAGGCCGGGCCATCGTCGCCACCGGCAGTCCTTTCCAGGACGTGGAATATAAAGGCAAGCGCTATCCCGTGGGCCAGGGGAATAATGCCTTTATTTTTCCGGGACTAGGTTTTGCGGCGGTACTGGGTGAATGTACCCGCATCAGTGATACCATGGTGGCGGAAGCGGCTTACGCTCTGGCCGATTATGTGGCTGAACACTATTTGGATTCCGGCCTGATATATCCGCCGGTGGCCGATCTAAAAAAAGTCAGTTTGGTCGTCGCGGCGCGGGTGCTAGCTAAGGCGTTGGAAGAAGGCTGCGCCAGCCGCCAAGACCTGAGCGGCATGGATCTGGAAGCCTATGTCAAGGCACAGGCCTGGCAGGCCAAGCATTTGGACTTTAACTATGTGGCGCCGGGAAGCGATGAGTAATTCTCCCCCGAACACAAACAACCTGGAAACATACGGAGACGTTTACTATCATATTAGCTGCGGGCAACGTGCATTTAGCAGATAATAATTAGGGCACGGTCGGGAGTTAGACCAGAAATAATGGGCGGGCATCGCTTCACCGTTTATAAAATAGTTTTTATTCCGCATGGGTACGAACCACAGCTACCCCCCAACACAAGGCAGACGAGAACACCATGTATGAGCTTCTAATTTCAATACTTGGAATAGTGGTAACCACTTACACCATAGCGCTTTGGGCGATGCATTTCGTATCCGGAGGTACTTTGGGCCTTTCACTCGTCATGCTCTCAATCACCGGCTTTATACTAACCGCCACTTGGCAGCGCCTTACTTGGGCACCTCATTTATTAGCGGTAGCCGCCGGTCTTGGCACGGCGGCATTGTTTAACGCCTATATCGATGTTTTTTTGCCCTAACAACCCGGCCGGCTTTAGGGTTCGAGAACCCGATTCAATCCAGTGCAAAAGTCAGGTAACGCTACCGCGCAACCTGCCCTAATTGACTCGAAAATATTGGACAAGTGATGTCGTATATATTATGTTGCGCCGCCGACCACTACCCTCGCATCCACCGAGATCACTTATCAAATGAATGACAGCGAACGATTCTTTCATCTCTCCAACGTATACAAAGGGCTTGCAGAAACTGCATACGAAAATCTGTCGGCTCTTAAGGCTCAACAGAATAAAGGTATCCTAGCGAAGATATTCGTCAAATCGCCACTAGATAAGATGAAGCCGTTTAGCCTAGGACCGGCAAGGAGCGGGCTTACCAATACAAAAGACAATAAGTCGTACACATTCATCCTTGGGGAGTTCAACGAGCAAATGGCGTTCTACCCTTCCATTACTGAAAAGATCCTAAAGATTCATAGCGTCTCGAATATGGTGAATGCAATACTCAAGACGAAAAAGACTCCCTCGGAACAAGCACTAGTTCAACCATTGCAAGAAGCTTTACTTGATTTCTACTTTTTAGAAAAAACTTTTGCCTATTATGCTCATAGGGCTGCGCTTGTTGAGAGGAAGCTTGACAACATGGTTCAAGAAAATGCCGAACTCGACAATCTCTTCAAATCGTACTACGACTGGTTCGTTAACGGTCTAAATGACCTTTTTAAGCCATGCCTCGACGTGGCTCACTTAAACATGAAACTCAAGCAGTATGTATTTCGGTCATACTCTTGGATGACTTACGAGGTAGGAGAAGACGGGAGAGTAGTTAACGACTATTTCCTTCCGAAAGAATATTGGGAGCCATTCCTCAATCACATGACCACAGAGCAAGCCAAGGCGATGGCACGGCAGCAAGCTTAAAAGAACGGAAAGTCAAAGAGAACCGTAGACTGTTGATTGATAGTGATACCCAACACAACCGCCGTCAACCGCGTAAGGCGGATTCGGAGCGGTAGCGACAATCCGGTGCGACTGGCATGGTAGTCAGCAAGCTGGTGGAAGTCCAGCCATTGCCCTGTGAGAAGGGAAGATGTAGGCGAAGGCAAGGGTGTCCAAAGAAACTCTGAATTGCTACCC
>Ga0316622_100000954_pt1 | contig 18036 bp, 13 predicted proteins | sample OWC_Aug_OW2_C1_D_FD_207646 | JGI IMG/M metagenome (GOLD analysis project Ga0316622, IMG submission 207646) | Wetland soil microbial communities from Old Woman Creek delta, Ohio, United States - OWC_Aug_OW2_C1_D5_C | ecosystem: Environmental > Terrestrial > Soil > Wetlands | place: USA: Ohio... | reverse complement strand
GGGGCTCGGGCTTCTGGACCGCGCCCCGCCCCTGAAGCGCGGGCTCATCGAGCGCGCGATGGGCATCGCCGGCGACATTCCGCTGCCGGCGCGGTAGAAAGAAGGGGACATTCCTCTCTTCCCGCCGGCCAGGTTGAGGCCGGGCGGAAAGAAACAGGTGTGTCCCCTCTTCCTACTCCGGCCCGTTCTCTGGCCAGGCGCCCGCGTCGATCGTCTCGCGGTAGCCGTGCCAGGTCGCATAGCCGAGCAGCGGGATCGTCAGCGCAAGGCCGAGCAGGGCCGTCGCAAAGCCGACGATCGTCAGCGAGACGATCAACAGCACCCAGACGGCCATCGCCGGCTTGTTGCGCAGCACGGCGTTCACGCTGGTCACCACGGCTGTGATCGCGTCGGCGTCGCGGTCGCAGATCATCGGCAGCGAGAATGCGCTGAAGGCGAAGGTCACCAGCGCGAACAGCGAGCCGACGGCGGAACCGACCGCCAGGAATGTCGCCAGCTGGGCCAGGTCCGGTTCGGCTTCCGCGGGGAAGAACACGTGCAGCATCGAGCCGGCGCGCGCCCAGACCAGGAACACGACGAGGAGTGCCAGCGCGAACACCATCGCGGTGCCGAGGCTGCGTCGCTGCTCGGCGAAGCAGCGCCCCAGCGAAGGATGGAGGCCGCGGCCCAGCTGACGGCTGATCGAGTAGAGCCCGAGTGCGAGCACGGGGGCCACGAATACGAAGCCGGAGAGCAGGACGAGCACCGCCCAGTAGCTGCCCATGCTGAGCCCGATTGCGGTGACGCACCAGGACAGGGCGACGATGACTGCGCCGTAGGCCAGGCTCTGGCCCGGCGCCCGGCGGTAGTCCGCCCATCCCTTGCGCAGCCAGTCGAGTGGCGCGCGCGCCGCGAGCGTCCGGCAGGGCGCAACGAACGGCAGGGGCACCGGCTCCGGCGCGCTCATGGCCGTGCGCCCGTGCGGGAGGCGATGCGGGCGCAGTCCCTTCCTCCCGTCATGACGCTTCCCGCGCCGGATAGCGCCGTTCGACGTAGCGCTCCACGAGTTCCTGGAACTCTTCGGCGATGCGTTCGCCCTTGAGCGTGACCGTCTTCTCGCCGTCCTCGTACACCGGCGCCACGGGCCGCTCGCCGGTGCCGGGCAGGCTGATGCCGATGCTGGCGTGCTTGCTCTCGCCCGGGCCGTTGACCACGCAGCCCATCACGGCGACGGTCATGTCCTCGACGCCCAGGTGGCGCTGCTTCCACTCGGGCATGCGCCGGCGGATGTACCCCTGGATGCGCTGCGCGAGTTCCTGGAAGTAGGTGCTGGTCGTCCGCCCGCAGCCGGGGCAGGCGATCACCATGGGCGTGAAGGCGCGCAGCCCCAGGCTCTGCAGGAGTTCCTGCGCGACGATGACCTCGCGGGTCCGGTCCCCGCCGGGCTCGGGCGTCAGGGAAATGCGGATCGTGTCGCCGATGCCTTCCTGCAGCAGCACCGCGAGCGCGGCCGTCGAGGCGACGATGCCCTTGGAGCCCATGCCGGCCTCGGTGAGCCCGAGGTGCAGCGGGTAGTCGCAGCGGCTCGCGAGCGTCCGGTAGATGGCGATCAGGTCCTGCACGCCCGAGACCTTGGTGCTGATCACGATCGCGTCGTGAGGCAGGCCGAGCTGCTCGGCCCGCGCCGCGCTCTCGAGCGCCGAGACGACGGTCGCCTCGCGCAGCACCTCGAGCGCGTCGCGCGGCGCGGGCGAACGCGAGTTCTCGTCCATCATGCGCGTGAGCAGCTCCTGGTCGAGGCTGCCCCAGTTGACGCCGATGCGCACCGGCTTGGCGTGCCGGCAGGCTGTCTCGATCATCGCGGCGAACTGCGGATCGCGCTTGCTGCCGCGGCCGACGTTGCCCGGGTTGATGCGGTACTTGGCCAGCGCCTCGGCGCAGGCAGGATGGGCCTTCAGCAGCTTGTGCCCGTTGAAGTGGAAGTCGCCGACGATGGGAACCTCCACGCCCGCTGCGGCGAGGCGCTCGGCGATGTGCGGCACCGCGGCGGCGGCCTCGTCGGTGTTGACCGTGACGCGGACGATCTCGGAGCCGGCGCGCGCGAGGTCCCTGACCTGGCGGAAGGTCCCCTCGACGTCGGCCGTGTCGGTGTTGGTCATCGACTGCACGACGACGGGAGCGCCGCCACCGACGGTGACCCGACCGACCTGCACCGCGACCGACCTGCGACGATCAGGCAGGGCCATGAATTCCCCGTTGAAGAAGGCTGCCGGTATTCTAGCCGCCCGGCGCCGCACGCTGGAGTTCCGTCCACCCGGTGGAACGGCTAGAATGAACCGTCGCCACAAGACCTGTCCGGAGAGACCGCGATCGCGCGGCGCCGAAGGCGCAACCCGCCCGGAAACGCTCAGGCAAAGGAACGGCAGGATCTGGCGATCTCTGGAGAGTGGCCCGCGAGGGCCCACCGAAGGGGAGCGGTACCGGGACCCGGGGTCCCAGGTTCCCAATCTCTCAGGTTCCTGGACAGAGGGGCGGCAGGCTCACCGGGCCTGCCGCCCCTTTTTCATTGGCAACGGCCCGGCGGCCGGAGGGATCGAGCATGGGCCAGAGGACTCCGCTGTACGACGCGCACCTGGCGCGTGGCGCCCGGATGGTGGATTTCGGCGGCTGGGACATGCCGGTCCACTACGGCTCGCAGGTCGGGGAGCATCACGCCGTGCGACGCGATGCAGGCATGTTCGACGTCTCGCACATGTGCGTGGTGGACTTGCGCGGCCCGCGCACCCGCGAGTTCCTGCGGTGGCTCCTGGCCAATGACGTCGCGCGCCTGGTCGAGCCCGGCAAGGCGCTCTACAGCTGCATGCTGCGCGAGGACGGCGGCGTCCTCGACGACCTGATCGTCTACTTCCTCGAGGAGTCGTGGTTCCGGCTGGTGGTCAACGCCGGCACCGCCGACAAGGACATTGCCTGGATCCGCGGCCAAGCCGGGGCCTACGGCGTCGGCGTGACGCCGCGCCGCGACCTGGCGATCGTGGCCGTGCAGGGGCCGCATGCGAGGTCGAAGGCCGCAGCCTGCCTGCCGCAGGGCTGCCGCGACGCTGCGCTGGCCCTCGACGTCTTCTTCGCCACGCTCTGCGGCGAATGGATGGTCGCCCGGACCGGCTACACCGGCGAGGACGGCTTCGAGACGGTACTGCCCGTCGCCGGCGTACGGCAGTTCTGGGACGCGCTCGCCGCCGCCGGCGTCGCGCCCTGTGGCCTCGGCGCGCGCGACACGCTGCGCCTCGAGGCCGGCATGAACCTCTACGGCAACGACATGGACGAGGGCGTCACGCCGCTCGAGTCCGGGCTCGCCTGGACGGTGGCGATGAAGGACGACCGCGATTTCATCGGCAGGCCCGTCCTCGCTGCGCAGAAGTCCGCCGGCGTCGGCCGCAAGCTCGTCGGCCTGCTGCTCGAGGACCGCGGCGTGCTGCGCGCGCACCAGAAGGTCCTCGTCGAGGGCATCGGGGAGGGCGAACTGACCAGCGGCACCTATTCGCCGACGCTCGAGCGGTCCATCGGCCTGGCGCGCGTCCCGTCCGGGACGGGCGAGCGCGTCAAGGTGGACATCCGCGGCAAGTGGCTGGACGCGCGGGTGGTCAAGCCGCCGTTCGTCCGCCACGGCAAGGCCCTGATCGGCATCTGAACCAGACAGTCCGTCACGCCGACGGCGGGAGCAACATGACATGAGCAACGTACCGGGCGACCTGCGTTTCACGAAGAGCCATGAATGGGTCCGCACGCTGCCGGACGGCAGCGTCGAGATCGGCGTCACCGATCATGCGCAAGGCGCGCTCGGCGACCTCGTGTTCGTCGAGGTGCCGGAGGCGGGACGCCAGGTGCGAGCGGGCGACGCCTTTGCCGTCGTCGAGTCGGTGAAGGCGGCCTCCGACGTCTACAGCCCGCTCGGCGGCGAGGTGCTGGCCGGCAACGACGCGCTGGCCGCGCAGCCGGAGCTGGTCAACCAGGATCCCTATGGGCAGGGCTGGATCGCCCGGCTGAAGCCGGCCACTACCGCGGAAGTCGAGGCCCTGCTCGATGCGGCCCAGTACTCGGAGCACCTGGCGAGCGAGGGCTGATCCCGGCGGAAGGAGAATCGCAGATGGCCTACATCCCCCACACCGACGAAGACGTCCGCGCGATGCTCGAGGCGATCGGCGCCCGGGACATCGACGACCTGTTCGACGAGATCCCGGCCGGCCTGCGCATCGGTTCCCTCGACGGTGTGCCGCCGGCGCTGTCCGAGATGGAAGTCAGCCGGCTGATGTCAGACCGGGCTGGTCGCGACGGCCGCCCGCTCAACTTCATCGGCGCCGGCGCCTACGAGCACCACATTCCCGCGCCGGTCTGGGCCATCACGACCCGGGGCGAGATCTACAGCGCCTACACGCCTTACCAGGCCGAGGCCAGCCAGGGGACGCTGCAGGGGATCTACGAGTACCAGACGATGATGGCGAGCCTCACCGGCATGGAGGTCTCGAACGCGTCGCTCTACGACGGCGCCTCGGGCCTCGCCGAGGCCTGCCTCATGGCGATACGTGCCCACCGCCGGTCGAAATCCTCGCGCATCCTGGTGCCGCGCGCGCTGAATCCTGCCTACCGGCGGTGCACCGAGGCCATCGCCGGGACCCAGGACCTCAGGCTGGAGGAGGTTTCGTATGACCCGAAGAGCGGCTGCACGCCGCTCGACGCACTGCGGCCCTGGGAGGGCCAGGACATCACTGCGGTCGTGCTGCAGCAGCCCAATTTCTTTGGCCAGCTCGAGGACGTGGATGGCATCACGGACTGGGCGCGGGCGCAGGGCGCGCTGGTCATCGCCGTGGTCAACCCGACGTCGCTGGCGCTGCTCCGGCCACCGGGCGAGTGGGGCGAGAAGGGCGTGGACATCGCCTGCGGCGAGGGCCAGCCCCTCGGCGTGCCATTGTCCTCGGGCGGCCCGTACTTCGGGTTCCTGACAACACGCATGGAGCACGTGCGGCAGATGCCCGGCCGCATCGTCGGCAGGACCGTCGACCTCGACGGGCGCAGCGGCTTCACCCTGACCCTGCAGGCGCGCGAGCAGCACATCCGGCGCGGCAAGGCCACCTCCAACATCTGTACGAACCAGGGGTTGCTCATGACGGCCGCCACCATCTACATGGCCCTGCTGGGCCCGGCGGGCCTCGAGCGCGTGGCGAGCGCCTGCATGGCGCGGACGACGGAACTGGTGGAGGCCCTGACCCGCGTCCGTGGCGTGCGGCGGGCCTTCGATGGCCCACGCTTCCACGAGGCCGTGCTGCAGCTCGACCGCCCGGTGCAGCCCGTGCTTGCTGCCCTCGCCGAGCGGGGCATCGTGGGCGGCCATGATCTGGGGCGTGACTACCCGGAGCTCGGCCATGCGCTGCTCGTCTGCGCGACCGAGACCCGCACCCGCGAGGACATCGCCTGCTACGCCGCAGCGCTCGCCGACACGCTGGGGCGGGTGGCCGCAGCCTGAGGAACGACCATGCAGAACCGTGAACCCGTGATCTTCGAGCTGTCCCGCCCGGGCCGGGCCGCCGTCTCCCAGCAGCCGCCCGCGGCGACGGCGGAGGTGCCCGAGCACCTGCGCCGCCGCAAGCGGCCGCTGCTGCCGGAAGTGTCCGAACTGCAGGCCGTGCGCCATTACACGCGGCTGTCCCAGATGAACTTCAGCATTGACACGAACTTCTACCCGCTCGGTTCGTGCACGATGAAGTACAACCCGAAGGCCTGCAACACGCTGGCCATGCTGCCGGAGTTCCTGGGCCGGCACCCGCTGGCGCCGGAGTCCACGGGGCAGGGCTTCCTCGAGTGCATGTTCGAGCTGCAGGAGATGCTCAAGGCGGTCACCGGCATGAAGGCGGTGTCGCTCACACCGATGGCCGGCGCACAGGGCGAGTTCGCCGGCGTCGCCATGATCCGCGCGTACCACCATGCACGCGGCGACCTCGCGCGCGACGAGATCATCGTGCCGGAGGCGGCGCACGGCACCAATCCGGCGACGGCGACCATGTGCGGGATGAAGGTCCGCGAGATTCCCTGCATGCCCGACGGCGACGTGGACATCGAGGCGCTGAAGGCGGCCGTGGGGCCGGCTACCGCCGGGATCATGCTGACGAACCCGAGCACGCTCGGCGTGTTCGAGCGCCGGATCATGGATATCAAGCGCATCGTCGACGAGGCCGGCGGCCTGCTCTACTACGACGGCGCCAACCTGAACGCGATCCTCGGCAAGGTGCGTCCCGGCGACATGGGCTTCGACGTCATCCACATGAACCTGCACAAGACCTTCTCGACGCCGCACGGCGGCGGCGGGCCGGGGTCCGGCGCGGTGGGCGTGGCCGAGCGGCTCAGGCCGTTCATGCCTATCCCGGTGGTCGGCCGGGAGGGTGACCGCTATCGGTGGCTCGACGAGCGCGACCTGCCGGAGTCGATCGGCCGGCTGTCGGGCTTCATGGGCAACGCCGGCGTACTGCTGCGGGCCTACGTCTACATGCGGATCCTCGGGCGCGAGGGCATGCAGAGGGTGGCGGAGTACTCCGCGCTGAACGCCAACTACATGCTGGCACGCCTCAAGGCAGCCGGTTTCGACGCCGCCTATCCCGAGCGGCGGGCGAGCCACGAGTTCATCCTGACGATGAAGCGCCAGGCCAGGGAGCAGGGGGTCATCGCCATGGATTTCGCCAAGCGCCTGCTCGACTACGGCTACCACGCGCCGACGACCTACTTCCCGCTGCTCGTCCCCGAGTGCCTGCTGATCGAGCCGACGGAAACGGAGTCGAAGGAGGAACTCGACGGCTTCATCGCCGCCATGGTCGCGATCCAGGGCGAGGCGGAGGCGGACCCGGCGAAGGTCAAGGGCGCGCCGTACACGACGCCCGTCCGGCGGCTCGACGATGTCCGCGCGGCCAAGCAGCTCGACCTGACCTGGAAGCCCGCTGCCGCGTAGCGCGTTCACGCGCCGCGCAGCGCCGCGTCGAGCGAGCAGAGCGCGCACCGCCACGGAAGGCCGCGTCAGCCACGGCGCCGAGGGGTGGCCGTACGGTCAGGTCGACGACCCGGTGGCCAGAGCAGGGCAGTACGGGTAAGGTTCGCAGGTTCGGCTCAAGGACGGTTGCCTGATGACGGCGTTGATCTGCGGTTCGCTCGCCTACGACACGGTCATGGTGTTCCCCGGCCGCTTCAAGGACCACATCCTGCCGGACAAGATCCACATGCTGAACGTGGCGTTCCTCGCGCCGACGCTCACGCGTTACTTCGGCGGCTGCGCAGGCAACATCGCCTACAATCTCAGGCTGCTCGGCGGCGAAGGCTATCCCTGTGGCGCCGTCGGCCACGACTTCGGCCCGTACTCGCGCTGGCTCGCCGACAACGGCCTGTCCCAGCGTTTCGTGCAGGTGCTCGAGGACGAGTACACCGCGCAGGCCTACATCACGACGGATCTCGACGACAACCAGATCACGGCGTTCCATCCTGGCGCGATGAACCGCTCCCAGATGATCAGCATCCCGACGGACGCGGGCATCACGATCGGCATCCTCGCGCCCGACGGCCGCGAGGCGATGCTTACCCACGCAGAGCAGTTCGTGGCAGCGGGCATCCCCTTCATCTTCGACCCCGGCCAGGCGATGCCGCTCTTCGGCCAGCAGGACTTCGATCGCTTCATCGACCAGGCGGACTGGATCACGGTCAACGACTACGAAGGGCAGCTGCTCCAGGAGCGCACCGGCCTGTCGGCGCAGGTGATCGCGGCGCGCGTCCGGGCCTACGTCGTCACCCGCGGCGCCGAGGGCTCGGTCATCCACCTCGGGGGCGCCAGGCGCGTCGAGATCCCCCCCGTGCCGGCGGAACGGGTCGTCGACCCGACCGGCTGCGGCGACGCCTACCGCGCAGGGCTGCTCTACGGGCTGATGCGCGGCCTCGACTGGGAAACGACCGGCCGCATCGCCTCGCTGATCGGCTCGATCAAGATTGCGCAGGTCGGCACCCAGCACCACCGCTTCACGACGGCCGAGTTCGGCGAGCGGTTCCACGAAACCTTCGGCTACAGGATCGACTGACGTGCACGCGTTCCAGACGGCCCTCGCGGCGGGCGTGCTGCTCATCGCCGGACCGGCGACCGCCGCGCAGGGAGAGGGCGACGGCTGGCCCGCCACCCTCGAGCGCATCGCGACGGGCGTCGTCACCATCCAGATTGACCTGAACCGCGCCTTCGATACCGAGTGGAACGCCTCCTCGCAGGCGACCGGCTTCGTCGTGGACGCGAAGCAGGGGCTGATCCTCACGAACCGGCACGTAGTCACCGCGGGGCCGGTCACCGCGCAGGCCGTGTTCCTCAACCGCGAGGAGGTCGAACTCAAGGCGGTCTACCGCGACCCCGTGCACGACTTCGGCCTCTACCGCTACGACCCTGCGAAGCTGCGGTTCATCGAGCCGGCCGAGCTGCCACTCCACCCGCAGGGTGCGCAGGTCGGCACGGAGATCCGCGTCGTCGGCAACGACGCGGGCGAGCAGCTGTCCATCCTCGCGGGAACGCTCGCGCGGCTCGACCGCGAGGCGCCCGACTACGGTGTCGGCAAGTACAACGACTTCAACACGTTCTACTTCCAGGCCGCCTCGAGCACTTCCGGCGGGTCGTCGGGATCGCCCGTGATCGACATCGCCGGCCGGGTCGTGGCACTGAATGCCGGCGGCTCGACCGGCGCCGCCTCCAGCTTCTACCTGCCGCTTGGCCGGGTGGTGCGCGCGCTCGAGCTGGTCCGTGCCGGCAAGGCAGTGCCACGCGGGACGCTGCAGACTGTCTTCAAGTACACGCCCTACGACGAGCTGCGCCGGCTCGGGCTGCAGGCGGCGACCGAAGAGCGGGCCAGGGCCGCCTTTCCCGCGCGGACCGGCATGCTCGTCGTCGCCGAGGTCCAGCCAGGCTCGCCGGCGGATGGCCGCATCGCGGTGGGCGACATCCTCGTCGGCATCGACGGGCGCCCGGTCGCCGACTTCGATGCGCTGGCCGACGCGCTCGACGGCGGGGTCGGCGAAACGCTCCAACTCGACCTCGAGCGCGGCGGCAAGCCACTGCAGGAACGGCTCGAAGTGGACGATCTGCACGCCATTACGCCGGATCGCTACCTCGAAGTCGGCGACGGCGTGGTGCACACGCTCTCGTGGCAGATGGCGCGCCACATGAACGTGCCGGTCCGCGGTGCGTACGTCGCCAACCCCGGCTACGTGTTCGGGCCCTCCGGCATCCCGCGCGGGGCGGTGATCATCGAACTGGCCGGCCAGCCGGTCGGCTCGGTGGAGGACGCCACCCGCATACTCGGCGCGAAGGCGGACGGTGAGCTGGTGCCGGTGAAGTACTTCACGCTCGAGGACACGCGCTCGCCGCAGCTGAAGTCGCTGCGCGTGGACCGCCGCTGGTTCCCGGCGCGCACCTGCCGCCGCGACGACAAGCTGGGGCTCTGGCCCTGCGAGGACCTCGCCGAGCCCGCGGCGGCGGCACCCGAGGCGCCGGCAGGCACGCGCTTTGCGAGGACCGGCGACCGGCTGCTCGACGCGCTCGCGCCGTCGCTGGTGCTGGTCGGCTTCACCATGCCGTACTCCATCGCGGGCGTCACGGAGCGCAACTATCACGGCACCGGTGTGATCGTCGACGCGGCGCGCGGCCTCGTCGTAGTGGACCGCAACACCGTGCCGGTCTCGCTCGGCGACGTGCGCGTCACCTTTGCCGGCACGGTCGAGGTCCCCGGCCGGGTGGCGTACGTCCACCCGCTGCACAACCTGGCGCTGGTCGAGTACGATCCCGCCGCAATCGGCGACACGCCGGTCAAGGCCGCTGGCTTCGCGCAGCGCGAGGTCGCGCCGGGCGAGGAGGTCACCGTCGCCGGGCTGAACCAGGATGGGCGCCTGGTCGCGCAGCGCTCGCAGGTGGCCTCCATAGAGCCGGTCAACTTCCCGCTGTCACGCACCCTGCAGTTCCGCGAGTCGAACCTGTCGACGCTGCGGCTCGTCAACGGGCCCAGGGAATTCGACGGCGTCATCGCCGACGACCGCGGCCGCGTGCTCGCGCTCTGGTCGAGCTTCGCCTTCGAGAGTGGCCGGCAGGTGCAGCAGGATAACCAGGGCGTCCCGGCCGGGGTCGTGGCCGGGATGCTGGCGCACGCCCGCGACGGGCAGCCGCTGTTCTCGCTGGAGGCCGAGCTCGCGCCCCGCTCGCTCGCCGAGGCGCGCCGCCTCGGCCTCTCCGGTGCCTGGGTGCGCCGCCTGGAGGAGCACAGTCCGGCGCGGCGCGAGGTCATGTCGGTGACGCGCGTCGTCGCCGGCTCGCCGGCGGCCGACGTCCTGCGGCCGGGCGACCTGCTGCTCGCGGTGGACGGCGCGGTGGTCAACAGCTTCCAGGAAGTCGAGAGGGCGGTGAAGGCCGAGACGGTGCGCGTCACGCTGTGGCGCGATGGTGCCGAGCACGACGTCGAGATACGCAGCGCTGCGCTCAGCGGTCGCGACATCGATCGCGTGCTGGTGTGGGCCGGCGCGACACTGCACCAGCCGCACCGTGCGATGGCTGCGCAGCGAGGCATCCGCCCCGACGGCGTGTTCGTGGCGTTCTTCATGTACGGCTCGCCGGCGAGCCGGTACCAGTTGTGGGCGGGACGGCGGATCACCGAGGTGGATGGAGTGCCGACGCCGGACCTCGACAGCTTCATCCGCGCGGTGTCGGGTCGCCCGGACCGGTCGTCGCTGCGTCTCAAGACGGTGAACTGGAACGATTCGGTCGACGTGATCACGCTCAAGCTCGACCGGCACTACTGGCCCGCTTACGAACTGCACCGCAACGGCGCAGGCTGGTCCCGCACCGACCTCGATTGAGGCGCAGCGGTGCTGCCAATCTGCGACGCGCCTCTTGCGCCGCGCCGGCCGCGCGATTCCCCCGCGCGCGTTCCGGGAGATCACTGCGGCTGCCTTCATGCCGTGACCTGCAGACGCTGCCGGCGTGCGCACCGTCGGGCGCCGGAGGTTGCGGCAGCCGTTATGATGGCGCCATGTACGACAGCGTCGATGCTTCCCTCGAACGCGCCGCGCATGTCCTCGAGGCCGGCGGGCTGGTGGCCTTCCCGACAGAGACGGTCTACGGCCTCGGCGCTGATGCGGGGAATCCCGCCGCAGTCGCGCGCATCTTCGCCGCCAAGGGCCGGCCTGCAGACCATCCCCTGATCGTGCACCTGGCCACGGCCGACGATGTGCCGCACTGGGCACGCGAGTTCCCCGGATCTGCAAGGGCGCTGGCCGCGGCCTTCTGGCCGGGGCCGCTCACGCTGGTCCTGCCGCGCGCGCCCGGCGTGCTCGATGTCGTCACGGGTGGCCAGGACACCGTGGCACTGCGCGTCCCCGCCCACCCGGTCGCACAGTCACTGCTGCGGCGCTTCGGCCGCGGTATCGCGGCACCGTCGGCGAACCGCTACGGTCGCGTCAGCCCGACCCTGGCCGGGCACGTGCGCGAGGAACTCGGCGACCGCGTGGACCTCATCCTCGACGGCGGCGCCTGCGTGGTCGGGCTCGAGTCGACGATTGCGGGCTGTGATGGCGGCGTCGTCACGCTGCTGCGCCCAGGGCACATCACGCGCGCGCAGCTCGAGGCCGTGGCCGGCCCGGTCTCGCTCCCCGGCGCCAGCGCGCCCCGGGTGCCCGGCGCGCTGCGCAGCCACTACGCGCCGGCCACGCCCGTCGAGCTCGACACCGCGGAATCGATCACGGCGCGCTGCACCTCAGGGCCCGAGGCGGCGCAACTCGCGGTGCTCGCGCGACGGCCGCAACCGCCCGGTTGCCGCGCAAGGGCCTGGCGTGCCGTGCCGGCCGGACCAGCGGCTTTCGGGCACGACCTCTATGCGGCACTGCGCGAACTGGACCGCAGCGGTGCAAGCAGGATCCTCGTCGAGCGGGTGCCGCCCGGCGAGGAATGGGCTGCGGTGCGCGACCGGCTCGAGCGCGCCGCGCGGCGGGACTTCCCGGACGAGACCTAGGACGCTCCGCCGGCGCGCGAGGCGACCCCCGTCGTGCGCAGCGAGACGGTCTCGTTGAGCGCCTTGTTGATGTTCGCGACCTGGTTCGGGTCGAGGGTGCCGGCAGCCAGCTTCAGGCGGATGACGTTGATCAGGTAGTCATAGCGGCTGCGAGCGTAGTTGGTCTCCGCCTCGAAGAGCCGGCGGCGCCCGTCGAGCACGTCGACCGTGGTGCGGGTGCCGACCTCGTAGCCGGCCTCGGTGGCCTGCAGCGCGACCTTCGCGGACTCGACCGCCTGCTCGAGCGCCTGCACCCGTGACATCTCCGACATGACGCCGAGGTAGGCGTCGCGCGTGTCGCGCTCGGTCTCGCGCGCGGTGCGCTCGAGGCGTTCGCGCGCCGCGCGATGACGGTATTCCGCCTGCCGGACCCGCGAGGACGTCGCGCCACCGGAGTAGATCGGGACGTTCACCTGCAGGCCGATGAAGGTGTCGTCGGTGTTGCTGTCGAGCGGGCTGATCGTGGCCACTGGCGCGCCAGTGATGGGATCCTCGAAGGAGAACTGGCGGTCACCCGACACGTCCTGGTTGCCGCGCGAAAGGACGAGGTCAATGCTCGGGTAATGGCCGCCGCGCTGAAAGCTGATGTCGTCGCGGGTGATCTCGGCTGCCAGCCGGCTCGAGGCCAGACGCAGGTTCTGGTCCATGGAGAGCTTGACCCAGTCGTCCTCGTTGGCCGGGTCCGGGGCCACGAGCGGCAGCTTGGCGCCTGGCTTCGACAGGGTTTCGAAGGTGTCGCCGGTCAGTTCGCGCAGGAATTCCTGCTGCGTGGCGAGGTTCCGCTTGGCCTGGATCAACGCCGCGGTGGCCGAATCGTAGGCGGCCTTGGCCTCCTGCACGTCGGTGACGGCGATCAGGCCGACCTCGAAGCGCTTTTCGGCCTGCTCGAGCTGGCGGCCCAGGGCCTCGTATGTCGCCTCGGCGGCGGTGAGCGTGTCCTTGGCCGCGAGCACGTTGAAGTAGCGTTCGGCGGTGCGGAGGATCAGGTCCTGCTGGGCGGCCTGGTAGTCGACTTCAGCCTGCGCCACCTCGCGGTTCGCCCGGCCGAGGGTCACCCAGTTTTCCCAGCGGAAGATGCTCTGCCGCAGCGTGACGTCCCAGCTGCTGGTGTCCGAGTCGACGTCCGACCTGCCGATGAGGCTGACGATGTCGCCGTCGGCGTTCAGCCCGGTGAAAGGGGCCTCGCCGTCAGTCTCACGCGTGTCATAGGCCGCCCCCGCGCTCAGCTGCGGCAGCAACGCCGCCAGTGCCTGCGGCTTGGACTCCAGGGCGGCCAGGCGGTTGGCCTCGGCTTCGCGAATCAGCGGGTCGTTCTGCAGCGCGCGGGCGTAGACCTCGGCGAGGTCCGTCGCGTGGGCCGGTGCCCCGGCAAGCGACGCAGCGCACATCAGGACAGCGACGACAGGGGTTCGAATTTTCATGCGTCTTCTCATTGGGCTCAGGCCCTTAGGATAGCTAGTGTTGTAGTATGGTATATCACCAGATAACCCGATTCAAGCGGCTCCCAGGCTCTTCCCAGAGCGGACCAGCCGGGGGCTCAGTATAGGGGGATCGAGGGGTCGACCTCGCGGCTCCAGCGGGTGATGCCGCCGACGAGGTTAGACACCTTCTCGAAGCCCTGGTGCTGCAGATAGCCGGCGACCGCCTGGCTCCGGCCACCGGAGTGGCACATGACCACCACGCGCCGATCGCGGTCCAGTTCGGCGATCCGGGCAGGGATCTGCGCCATCGGGATGTGCAAGGCACCGGCGATGGAGGCGATCGCCAGCTCACGCGGCTCGCGGACGTCGAGCAGGACGAAATCCTCACCCGCCTGGCGCCGCGAAACGAAGTCCGTCGGGGTCATCTGCTCGATCATGGCTCTCAGAACCTGAATGCGTCGGGAACGGCAGCATTGATCAGCGGCGGGATGACGGTCTCGAACAGCGTCTCCGTGACCCACTGGTCGTCCGCCGTGCGCGTCACGAGTCGTGCCTGCATCACCGGCGCGGTGCCGGTGACGACGAACAGCCGGCCGCCGCGGCGCAGGGCACGCTGGAAGCGCGGGTCGTACACCGGCAGCGACGCCGTGAGTACGATGGCGTCGTACAGGCCGCTTTCGTCAAGCGTGGTCGCGTCGGCGGCCTCGACAGTGACGTTGGTCACCGGGATCGAATTCAGCGTCCGCGCGGCGCCCTGGGCGAGGTCGGGAAAGATCTCGAGGCTGCGGACGTGGGACGCCACCCGTGCCAGGCACGCGGTGAAGAAACCACTGCCGGTGCCGACCTCGAGGACCTCGTCCTCGCGGCCGAGCGCGAGCGCCTGGAGGATGCGGCCCTCGACTTTCGGCGCCAGCATGCACTGGCCGTGGGCGAGGGGGATCTCCGTGTCCGCGAATGCCACGTCCCGGTAGGCCTCAGGAACGAACCGCTCCCGCGGCACCGTAGCGAGGATCTCCAGCACGTGGTCGTCCAGGACCTCCCACGCGCGGACCTGTTGTTCGATCATCTGCCGGCGGGCGGCCTCGAGGTTCGGGTTCATCGCGCAGCTCGCAATCAGGGCGGCAAGCGGGGCCGCAAGGTTAAAGCCTCGTTCCGGGGCCGACAAGCGTAAAACGGCGCTCCCATTATGGTGAATCACCGCGGGGTGCTCCAGCACCGTACGATATGCTCCGAAATGTCGTGGGCTGAAAATAACGCTAGGGAAGGGCTTGCCGGCAGGACGACTGCAGCAACGACCTCCAGGGGAAGCACGACGCGATGACCGGTCCGGAACTCGTCAGCGGAGGGCTGGCGCTGCTTGCTGCCATCCTGCTGGCGATGGTCGCGCGGCAGCGTCGCCAGCTCGGCCAGGCGGTCGAGGTGGCCGACGCGGTTGCGGCGGCCGCTGCGGCCCGGACCGGCGAGCTGCCGGATGCAGAGCCCGACGACGATACTCCCGCCGCGCGCTTCGCGCGCGCCGCGCGCGAGCTCGCGGCACGCGGTGGCGCCGATGCCGACCGTACCCTGCTGCGCGCCCTCATCGCCACCGTGCACGAGCCGGTGCTGGTGCATGGCGAACGCATCGAGGCCGCCAACCCGGCGTTCTGTGCGCTGCTCGGGCTCGAGCCGCAATCGGTCGTCGGGCGCAGCCTCTCGGAACTCGTCGCCCCGGACTATGCCGGCCTGGTCGGGGCCAACGTCGGGCGCCGGCTGGCCGGGCAGGAAGCACCGGAGCTGGCCGAGATCGAGCTCTCCGATCCGCACGGCCAGGTGACCCGGCTCGAGCTCAAGGGCACCACCCTCGAGATCGGCGGGCAGCGGCTTGCGCTATTCGCGGCCACCGAGATGCTGCCGGCGGCGGGCGGGCGCATGGCCCTGACCCAGCCAGACGCGCGCGCGCGGATGACCCTCGATTCCGTGGGTGAAGGCCTGGTAACGACCGACGCGCAGGGCCGCATCGACTTCATCAACCGGGCAGCGGAGGCGCTCTGTGGCGTGTCGCGCGCCGACGCGGTGGGCAGGCAGCTCGCCGAGGTGGCCTCGTTCGTCGACGAGCACGACCGCCGGCCCCTGCCCGACGCGGTGCGACAGTGCATCGCGTCCGGTGCGCGCGTCAGCCTCGGGCGGCGGGCGCTGCTGCTCGCCCGCGCGACCGGCGAGGAACGCAGCGTCGAGATCTCCGCAGCCCCGCTCCGGGCGGAGAGCGGCTCGGTCGCCGGCGCGGTCGTGCTGCTCCACGACGTCACTGAACTCCGGGGCCTCACGCGCCAGATGTCCTACCAGGCGAGCCACGACGCGCTGACGGGACTGGTGAACCGGCGCGAGTTCGAGCGCCGCCTGGCCGAGTCGGTGGACACCGCGCGCACCGGCGGGCAGTCGCACGTGCTGTGCTACCTCGACCTGGACCGGTTCAAGGCCGTCAACGACACCTGCGGGCACCTCGCCGGCGACAACATGCTGCGCGAGGTGGCGGGGCTCCTGAAGCAGGCCGTGCGCGATTCCGACACCGTGGCGCGCCTCGGCGGCGACGAGTTCGCCATCCTGCTCGTCGGTTGCCCGCTGCAGAAGGCGCGGCAGATCGCCGGTGACGTCTGCCGGGCGGTGGGCGACTACCGCTTCGTCTGGAAGGACCGCATCTTCACGGTAGGCGTCAGCATCGGGCTCGTGGAGGTCGGCCGCGAGAGCGGCGCGCTGGAGGACCTGATGAGCGCGGCCGACTCCGCCTGCTACGTCGCCAAGCAGGACGACGGCAGCCACGTCCACGTCTACTCGGCGCGGGACGAGGCCGTCGCGCGCCACAGCGGCGAGATCCAGTGGCTGCAGCGGCTGCAGGTGGCGCTGCGCGACGGCCAGTTCGAGCTCTATGCGCAGCCGATCGTTGCCTCCCACGAAGGTGGCGCGAGCGGGCCGGGCCTCGAGGTGCTGCTCAGGCTGCGCGATGAATCGGGAAGGACCGCTACACCGGCGGAGTTCATGCAGGCGGCGGAGCGCTACCGGCTGATGGCGCTCGTCGACCGCTGGGTCGTGCAGACGGCGCTCTCTGCGATGGGGAGCGGCGCGATCCGGCTGGCCGGCGGGAAGAGCGTCTCTATCAACCTGTCCGGGCAGACGCTCGGCGACCCGTCGTTCCTCGAGTTCGTCGTGGAGACCCTGGATCACACCGGCGTCTCGCCCTCGCAGGTCTGCTTCGAGGTCACGGAGACCTCCGTGATCGGCAACCTCGAGCTGGCGCGCCGCTTCATCGGCGTGCTGCACGGGATGGGCTGCCAGTTCGCGCTGGACGACTTCGGCAACGACCTGGGGTCCTTCGCCAACCTCAAGAACCTCGCGATGGACTACATCAAGATCGACGGTACCTTCACCCGCAATCTCTCGCACGACGCCGTGAACCAGGCCATGGTGGCTGCCATCGTGCGCCTCGCCAGGACGCTGAACTTCCGGCTGATCGCGGAGCAGGTCGAGGATGCGGCCTCCCTCGAGACGGCGCGCGGGATGGGCATCGACTTCGCCCAGGGGTACATCCTCGGCCGGCCGGAACCGCTCAGGACGGCCGCCTGACCGCAGCGGCCGCGCGCCCAACCTGCTAAGGTGCCGGCCGTGCGGGGCGGGCCGCAGTGGGGACTCGGGAGAGGGCATGGCCTGGGGAAACATTCTCGGCAGCCGTAACGGGCGCATCGCGACCTTTGGCCTGCTCTACGTGTCCGAGGGGATTCCCCTGGGCTTCGCGGCGGTCGCCATGGCGGCCTATATGCGACGCCAGGGTCTCGATGTTGCGCAGGTCGGCGCCTTCGTTGGCTCGTTCTACCTGCCGTGGGCGTTCAAGTGGGCATGGGCGCCGCTGGTGGACCTCGCGCGGTTCGAGCGCCTTGGCGGTCGCAAGGCCTGGATAGCGATCTGCCAGGTCCTGATGATCGTCACGCTGATCGCGCTGGCGCAGGTGGACTACACGCGCCACTTCGACCTGCTGATCGCCCTGGTGCTGGTGCACAACTTCTTCTCCGCGACACAGGACGTGGCGATCGACTCGCTCGCCATCAACACGCTGCGGGAGGACGAGCGCGCGACGGCAAACGGCTTCATGTTCGGCGGCGCCTACATCGGCCAGGGGCTCGGCGGCGGCGGCGCGATGTTCGTCGCCGGCCAGTGGGGCTTCGACGCGTCGTTCGTCTACGTCAGCCTGCTGCTCATGGCCATATTCGCCTTCGTGCTCGTGTTCGTGCGCGACCCGTCGGTGGCCACACGCGCCGCGGTCACCGCGGCCGGCGTCTGGACCTCGCTCCTGGCGAGACTGCGCTCGTTCCTCGGCGAGCTCCGCTCGGGCTTCTTCGGTTCGGGAGTCGGCCCCATGGTGGGCGTCGCGTTCTGCCTGCTGCCGATGGGCGCCATGTCCCTCGGCAACTCGATTGCCAGCGCGATGCAGGTTGACCTGGGCATGAGCGACGAGCAGATCGCCCAGCTCAACATCTACAGCACGGTCCTGTCGGGCATCGGCTCCGTCGCCG
>Ga0316622_100000953_pt1 | contig 18053 bp, 24 predicted proteins | sample OWC_Aug_OW2_C1_D_FD_207646 | JGI IMG/M metagenome (GOLD analysis project Ga0316622, IMG submission 207646) | Wetland soil microbial communities from Old Woman Creek delta, Ohio, United States - OWC_Aug_OW2_C1_D5_C | ecosystem: Environmental > Terrestrial > Soil > Wetlands | place: USA: Ohio... | reverse complement strand
TGGCTCGTCCTCAAAGAATTCTTCGGGCGTTATGTCTGGCATCTCGCGAGAGTCGCGCTGATCAGAGAAGCGAATCAAGCGCGCACGGCGAGTGCGGCAGATGAACGTGGGCGTACAAGCGTGGATGGATCGTCAGACATCGATGCTGCGAAGGCGCGAGGGGGCCAAAGGAGGCGCTAGAAAGCGGGGGCCAGCCCCTGGTCCAGGAGCAGAAGGTACGCAGCGAGCAGAACGTAAGGGATGAGGCATCCAAGCGCCAGCAAGACGCCGGCGATGGCCAGGCCGCGCCGCGGAGCTTGCTGAACCAGTGCGCGGATGCCGAGGATGAAGCCAAGGATCGCGAGCAGGGATGTGACCGGACAGACCGCGAAGACGGCTGCCGAGCCCAGGCCCTCGCCCAGCGTGTCCACATCGAGGCTCGCATCCAGTGTGCCGCCGGCGACGAGCAAGACGAAGGCGAGCGCCCACAGCAGCCAGGCGGCCCAGGCCGCACCTGAAAGAGCCAGCGACGCGGCGGGCAGACGGGAGGGGCGCGGTGCTTGCGGCTCGTCGTTGATCATGCGGCAGCTCCCATGATGCGTTCCACTCTGGCAAGGCTCATTGTGACTGCGAAGGGGCGCGTGCGATCACGCCAGCCGGTCTTCGATCTCCCAGGCGTGGTCGAGGACGTGCCAGGCAACGCGGCGGACGAAACGGCGCGCCGTCCAGCGCACCCCGCCGCGTGGACCGCGCGCGGGTATGTCGCCGTGCAAGGATGCAGTGAGTCCATCAAGAATGCCGAGGCGCATGCGTTGAAGTTCCTCCGAGGCGCGGCCTGTTGGCGGGCCGATCGGTTTCCAGCCGAGGCCACCCAGATAGGCACCATCGGCCTCGTAGATATGGCGCACCATGGTTTCCAGGTTTCGACCCCCGCCGCGCGGTCCTTTGCGCAGTTCGCGGCCCTGTGCCTTCCGCACGATCGCATCAAACGTCTTCCAACATGCATGCAACAGGACCGCGAAGTGCTCAACATCGGCAGGCGTGATGGGCTTCGCGTCCACCTTGGGAAACGCGCCCGGCGAGCCGAAGTCCGTGGTGGCGCTGCCCTTGAGGTGTTCCTCAACCTTGAGCGCCGCAACACTCGACGGCGGCGTGAAGCCAAGACCAGTGGATCGCAGGACGCGCGCGTAGCGGGGGCCGTACTCGAAGAGGGTCTGCAGGGCGGCAGCCTCATCGCGGCCCGAACGAGACCAGCCGGGCCAGTCCAGGGCGCTGGCGAACACGCGCTTGCTGCCGGTCTCGATGCACACGGGTACTTGCCGGGACGATGGAGTCACGAGGCGGCCCCTCCAAGCGGGACTGTCTTTAGGAGCATGTAGTCCGCCGCTGCCCTCTCGCCGGCCTCCGGGGAAAAGACGTCTGCGTCATAGATGAACAGCGCGAGTTCCTTCACGCTGCAGCGCGTGTGGGCGAGCCGGTCCTTGTACAGCTCGAAGGCATCGCGGTAGCTGCCGATGGGTTGATCTCCAAGCATGAGCGTCAGGTGGAAGTGATAGCGAGCGCCATCGTGAGCCGCGGCCGTGTTGCCGAAGCGCTGCGCGAGCTCGCGGTTCAGGCGCTCATGCTGCTGCAGCAGGATGTGCGATCGCCCTACATCCATCCAGAGAATGGCGGTCTGCATGCCGTGCATGTCCACAGGGATGAGCTGCATCTGTTCCAGCTGCACCTCGAAAGGCGCGATCCCGGCCGCCACTTGATCGAAGTAACTCTCGAGCGGGCGCAGGTCAGCGACCTCAAAGGGCTGCTTCAGCGATATGTGCGGCGGCAAGCGCGAGGCGCGAAAGTTGAGGCCGTGGCTGGAATGCATCTCCCAGACCAGGCTTCGTACCGCGTTCTGCGTCTCCTGGTCAACAAGGAGGGCGATGGCGGCCTTCATGGACGCCGAGTGCCCGCGATCTCAGTCATATGTCCTCTTGACGTGCGCGATGGATCTGCGGATGAGCTGCTTGAGCGTTGGGATGTGCACGTCATCCAGGCGTTTGATGTACAGGCAGACTTTGCTGACCCTGTGCTTGCCGAGCTTCTTGAGCAGCCCAGGTTCGCGGTCCAGGATGCCCATCAGGTACACGACGAGCTCTGGCTTGCGCGGTGAGAAGGCGGCCAGGGGCGCGTCGCCCTCGCGGCCGCTGGGATAGCGGTAGTGGTAGCTCCCGAAGCCGACAATGGTTGGGCCATACATCCGCGGCCGGGCGCCCGTGATCTCCTGCATGATCTGGAGCAGCGCGAAAGCGTCTTTGCGGCGAGCATCTTCCGGGATCCGATCGAGGAAAGCACGGACGTCAGCCCTGGTGAACTGAGTCTTGTTCTCTGCCATTCACGCCTCGGCATCCGGAGCATGGGAGAGCCAGGGCGCGCTGCCCCGCCCGCGGCCGCTAGCCATAGGTTTTCCGTAGATGCGCGACCGACCTGCGGATGAGCGTCTTCAAGGTCGGAATGTTCACGTCCTCGAGGCGCTTGATGTAGAGGCAACCCTTTCCGGCCCTGTGTTTGCCAAGCTTCTTCAACAAGTCGGCATGCACGTCCAACCCAGGCATGAGGTAGAGCGTGAACTCCGTCTTGCGCGGAGAAAAGCCGGCGAGGCAGGAGTCGCCCTCATGACCGCTGGGATAACGATAATGATATGTCCCGAAGCCTACAATGTCGGCGCCGAACATCTGCGGTTTCTCGCCCGTGACCTCCTGCATGATCCTGACCAGCGCGAGGGCGTCCCTGCGGCGGTCCTGGTCGGGGATGCGGTCCAGGAAGGTCCGGACGTTCACTTTGGCGGTCTGCGGTGGTGACTTGACCACGCGTGCTCCTGTTCCCTGTCGATAGGGAGGCGGGATTCGCCTAGGGGTTCGTGCGCCTCATGTGCGCCACGGATTTGCGGATGAGCATCTTGAGGGTCGTCATGTCAACATCCTCGAGCTTGTTGATGTAGAGGCATCCCATCCCGGTCTTGTGCTTGCCGAGTTTCTTCATCAGGCTGCCGTATGCGTCGAAGCCCGACGTGATGTAGATCGTCAGGTTCTGCTTGCGCGCTGAGAAACCGGTGAGGAACCAGTCGCCCTCGCGGCTGGTGGTCGGCGAGTGGTAGTGATACTTGCCGAAGCCGATGATACTGCTGCCCCACAGTGTGGGCTTCTCGCCGGTGATCTGCCGGAACACGTCCAGCAGCACCAAGGCGTCTTTGCGCTTGCGTTCGTCTGGAATGGCGCGCAGGAGGTCCTTGACGTTGGCCTTGCTCGGTTTGGTCTTCAGTTCTGCCATGACTTAGCCTCTCACCTTCTGCGATGAGTCGGAGCCCGAAGGAGGATTCAGTAGGCGGAGGAGGCCATGCGTGCCGGCCGACTTCGGCTGCGATAGGCGTTCGCGGGGGTCTTTGAAACGACAGGACTGAGGCCGTGGCATTTCTAAGGCTTCTCCTCGGAGCGATGCGCCCGATGATAAACGAGAACGGTGTGCGGCGGCCAAACCGCACGCCACGCACGCCAGGCTGTCCGAGTGCGCTGCGTGCCTTACTTGGGGCCGGCCCACCCGTACTTCTTGAGGTCTATTCTGTCCTTGACGAAGACGATGCCTTCCGCCTCGAGCAGCTTGCGCTGCTTCTCGGCGCCAGGCCGTGAACTGATCTTGCCCTGCGAGTTCAGCACACGGTGCCAGGGAACGTTGTCGGGACAGTGTGCCATCGCGCCGCCCACCCAGCGCGGGCCAAAGGCGCGATAGGCATCGTCGTTGACACCTTGCGGGGCAGGCAGCATGAGGGCCAACTGCCCGTAGCTGGCGACGCGGCCGCGCGGAATCAGGCGCGCGAGTTTCCAGACCAGCTCATAGTAACCGCGCAAGTTTTTGGGGGATCGGAACTTCATGGCAACCTGTGCCTCTCAGAACGCCATTCTAATCCCAACCGCGCTTGGGCACGCTGACCGCCGGCGATTCTCGAGGCCAAGAGCCGCAGCCGGCAGGCGACCTCGTGGATCGCAATTGCGGCAAACCGAACTGCTCGGTGGCTGTGCTGGAAATGATGGGCCGCTGCGCTACCGCTTGCGGTAGATCGTGAAGTCGGGATCGCTCACGTCGACGATGTAGGCGTGATCGAGGAAGTCGCGCAGGTTCGAGAAAACGCGATTGGTGTCGGGGCCGGATATCCATGGTTTGTCCATGGCCGTCACCTCGACCACGTAGTCCGGCGGGTTGGCGCGCATTTCGCGCAGGAACTGGGTGCGCAGGCCGCGGATGTACGGGGTGGAAACGTGATGATACAGGTAGAAGTCGAAGACGAAACGCGTGCCCAGTGAGGCGCGCGTTTCGAGCATGGCCTGCAGCGCGCCGCCGGTCCAGTCGAGAGGCTGGACCGTGTCACCGGGCTTAAGGTGCGAGGCGAGGTAGGCGCCGATCTGGTCGGCGCGGCCGCCGCTGAGAGGCTTGCCGTCAATCTGGCTGATGACGACGGGTGACATCCGAACGCCGAGCAGCACCGCGGCCAGCATGGCTGCGAGCCCGAACGCCTGCAGCCGGGGCGGGCTGAGAGGCGTGAGACAGAGCGAAGACAGGGCGATCGCAAAGTAGAGAAACGGGAGATAGTGATACTGGAAGAACTGGCCCGATAGGGCCGGGTAAATGGCGTACGCCAGCACGAGACCGCCCATCAACGCGACCGTGCGCCGATGCGCTGCATCACCAGGCGCCGCGCGACGCGCGAGGAACCACCCGACTGCGGCGGCCAGGAACCAACCCCCATTGCCAGCCATGCGCCAAAGCTGATCGGCCAGCTCCAGCCAGTGAGCGGCGCCCCGCGTGACGACCAGCTGGCCGTTGACCTGTGCGTACAGCGGCCAGTAGTTCAGCGCGATCTGCAGGAATGGTGCGAGCGTGCCGAGGGCCTGCATCCGGACCGCAGCGACCGCGATCGGCACGAGGAAACCGAGGGCCGTGGCGAGCAGAGCCTGCAAGGATCTTCCGCGTTCAAGGGGCGACGCGGCCATGAGGTCGAGGGCGAAGAAGGGCAGCAGACCGATGGCCGCGTGCGGCTTCACGAGGGCGGCCAACCCGAAGCAGAAGCCGAGCACGAGGCGGCCCGTCACGCCGGGTGGGCCGTTCAGGTAACGCCAGAGGCCGAACGCAATGGGGAGCAGCAGAAGGAACTCGCGCTGGAGCGCCATCGACGGCCCGCCCTGCAGGTACTCGAAAGCGAAGAGGAGCATGGCGGCGAGGGCGGAGTGCCAGCCAAAGGGCCGCAGCCAAAGGTACGTGAGACCGGAGAGCCCGGCAAGCAGCAGAAGATCGATCACGCGCAAGGCGGACGCATCGAAGCGGGTCAGCGCGCCGAGCGCGTAGAAGACCGCGTACGCACCAGGCATTTGAAAATCAAACAGGTCGCGGTACGGGAGGCGGCCCTCCGTCAGCATCAGGAAGGCCTGATACAGCAGCGGGGCCTCATCGTGGGCGATGGGCCATGCAAGCGAATAGAAAACCTCGACCGCCAGCAAGGCGGCGAGCACTACGATGAGGAGCAGCGCTACGCGGCGCATGCCTTGCGGCCGGAAGCTGCAGAAGAGGGGAGACGGTCCGTGTGCCGCGTCAGGAATTCCACTTCCACCCCTTGATCTCGTCGACGGACTGATAGGCCGTCAGATCCAGCTGGAGCGGCGTGATGGAGACGAAATCCGCGGCGAGGGCGCCGAAGTCGGTGCCCTCTTCGATGACACCCGTTGGCACATCGCCGCCGATCCAGTAGTAGGGCGAGCCGCGCGGGTCGATCCGCTTGTCGAGGCGGTCGCGATACACGCGTAGTCCCTGCCGCGTGATGAGGTAACCCTTGAACTCGTGCTCCCTCAGGTAGGGAACGTTCACATTGAGGAAAACGCCGCGCGGCATGCCCTCCTTCATGGCCAGTTCCACCGCGTGCCTCGCCGCGGCTGCGGCGCCGGAGTAATCGATCGGATCCTTGAAGTCTTCGGGAGTGTCGACCGAGACCGCAATGCCCGGAAGGCCGGTGATGGCGCCTTCCATGGCCGCGGTGACCGTGCCGGAATAGGTCACGTCGTGGCCGAGATTGGCGTGCGGGTTGATGCCCGAGACGATGACGTCGATGGATTCGGTGAAGCCGAGCACGGCGAGGGCGACGCAATCAGATGGCGCGCCATCGGAAGCGAAACCCGTGGTGCCATCGGGAAGGATTGTCTCGCGCACGCGGAGCGGTCGATGCAGCGTCTTGACGTGCCCGGAGGCGGACCAGTTGCGGTCGGGTGCAAGCACCGTGACGGGGCCGAGGGCACGCATGCTCTGTGCAAGCGCATGCAGGCCGGGCGCCTGGATGCCGTCATCATTCGTAACGAGGATATGCATGGTGGTATCCGTACCTAGGGCGAGTCTGTGGATGAGGCTTGTGCGAGGGTCTGTTTGAAATCCACCAGGGCCTGCACGGGTGTGGGATCCACGCCGTAGGCCATGGCAAGGTAGAAGGCCATGTAGTCGCCGAAGAGAATCAGCGTCCACATGTGTGCGAGCGGCGTCTTGCCGCGCGCATCGATGAAGTCGGTGTTGAGGCCCTCGAGCATGAAGGTCTTGCGCGTTAGGTCGGAGCGCAGACGGTTGCGCGGATGATCCGAGGTCGCGCGCAAGAACATGGTGAGTGTGTGCGGGTTGAGGACCTCATCGGGATGAAGCGTGCCGGCCAGCATGTTGTGATCGGCTTCAGGCAGCAACTCGAAGCCCGCGCCGGCCTTGGCGAGCTCATTGATTTGCGTCTTCCAACGGCGCGCGACCGGTCCCAGGATGCCGGCCCCGATGACGTTCACCCAGCGGCCCATCAGCTGCCCGCCGTAACGCTTGGCTGGGTTCTGCACCGCCGGAACCTCGGGGCGCAGGTGCGCCTGTGTGCGTTTCATGGCGGAGATGGCATCCTCGACCTGTGCGCTGGGATCGGGGAGCAGCTTCAGGCGCGCGAACAGCGCGAGCAGCAGACCGAAGGACCAGGCGACTCCGGCGCGAGGCTGGCCGCGATGGTCAAAGACCCAGAGCGGCACTCCAAGCCCGCCAGCCCGGCGGGCGAGTTCACCGCCGGTGCAGATGGCTACCAGCGTGCAGCCGCTGCGGGCTCCGGCATCGAACGCGTCCAGCGTCTCTTCGGTGTCGCCGGAATGGGAGCATGCAACGACCAGCGTTTCGGGCCCGTTGGCGAAGGCGGGTAGGCCGTAGTCCCGGTGGACGAGGATGGGAACGCGGCAGGCGTCGAGCGCAAAGGCGGCAAGGAGGTCGCCGCCGATGGCGGAGCCGCCCACGCCCGTGAGAACGATGCGCGAGAAGGAGCCGGAAGGAAGCGGCAGCGTCTGCCCGAGGGCCCAGGCGCGGCGCAGCTGGTCCGGCAGGTCGTCGATCTCTGCCAGCATGTTGTGTGCATCGGTCTTCTTGATGTGCTGGATGTCGTCGAGGTTCATGGAATGTGATGGGTCCCCGGTGGAAGGGTCGAGGGTGACGGTGGTCGTGTCAGAGGAGCAGCGCGACGACTCCGGCGCTGATCAGGCCGATGATGGCGCTGAACAGCGTGCCGATGAGGAAGCCGCGGAAGTGAAAGGCGTAATCCTTATAGCCGGGGTTGCCTTCCGTACCCGGGACGATGACCCAGCGCGGCGTGATGGTGCAGAAGAGCAGCCAATCGAGCACCAGCCAGTCCCAGACATTGAAGACGAACGCGATTCCCGCGGCGTACAGGAAGAGGTAGAGAAATGCGGGCGGCTGGGGGCCGCGTGTGGCAAACAACATCGTAACCACGAAGGGGAAGAAGAGCAGGATGAGGAAGAACGGCATGCCGAGCAGCCAGGCCGTTCGTTTCTCTTCCGGCGTGAGCGGCGGGACGGCTTCCTTCAGCACAGGCGGGTAGTCATTGCGCATCAGGCGCGGGCTGCGGAGCACGACGGCAAAGAGGCTGGCCGTGCCGAGCAGCGTTCCGATGGCGGCATGCAGAGGGAAGAGTGAATAATCCGGCATAAGGCGAACCCTCTACCTGGCGAAGCCCCTGCTACATCCAGCCCAGAATCGGCTTGAGCCAGACGGAGGGGAAGAAGCGCGCCGCGTAGACATAGCTCTCGAAGCTGTCGTTGATGGGCCGGTCGGACCAGCGCTGGAACACGCTGCGCATGGACGGACGTTCGCGAGCCAGGGCCATCATCTTGTGCGCGGTCTCCTCATCGCTGGCGGGCACGGCCACAGCCGCGAACTTGCGGTTGCCGATCTGCACGTGCACGTTGGGCTCGCGGCGGAGGTTGCGGTACCAATCTGTGTTGCCCGCCCAGCCGGCCATCACGTAGTAGCGGTCCTGCTGCGGGTCGTAATCATACTCGACCGGCGTGAGACGCGGCTTGCCGGTCTTGCGGCCCGTGGTGGTCAGCAGGAGGATGTAAGGCTCGACCATGCGGCCGAGGCCGAGCTTGAACAGCGGGATGGGGAACTTGAACACCCATTTCATGATCGGACCGACGCTCTTTTGCGGGACCACGCGAATGAGCAGGCTCTCGACCCAGACGTACATGCGATCGATCCAATTCGACTTGGCCATCAGGTTTATCTGTCCTCAGGAAGTGATGCGCTTGTAGACCTCGCGGCGTTCCCAGCCCGATTCGCCCGCCAGGCGCGCGGCCAGCCGCGATGGAGTCTCACCGGCCGCGAGCCCTCTGCGGATGGCCCCGGTGAGCCGGCGGTCGGTCCAACGTCCCGTGGAGGGCTTGCGTGCGCCGCGCGGGGGCTGGGCCGCGCCGGACACAACGAGCACGAACTCACCCCGCGGCGGCTGGCTGGAAAAGTACTGCAGGGCGCCCGTGATGGTGCCGCGCCAATACTCCTCGAACAGCTTCGTCATCTCGCGGGCCACTGCGATCGGGCGGTCTCCCAACACGGCGGACAGGTCCTTGAGGGCGGCCGCGATGCGATGGGGAGATTCGAGAAAAACGAGCGTGTGAGGCTCTGCCCTGACCGATTGAAGAAACCGCTGACGCTCGGTGCGCTTGCGGGGCAAGTACCCCAGGTACAGCCAGCTGGCGGTGGGCAGGCCCGAGACAGCGAGCGCTGCGATCGCGGCCGAGGGGCCGGGCACAGGAAGGACGGAATGCCCGGCGGCCAGCGCGGCGCGCACAAGTTCATAGCCAGGATCGTTGAGCGCAGGGGTGCCCGCGTCGGATACCAGCGCGACGTCGCCCACGGCAAGGGCATCCAACACGGGGCGAATCCTCTGCAGCTTGTTGTGTTCGAAATAGCTCACGAGGCGCGTGCGGATGCCGAAGTGCTGCAGCAACTTGCCGGTGTGGCGCGTGTCCTCCGCCGCGATGAGCGACACTTCACCGAGGATGCGTACGGCCCTCGGTGACAGGTCTTCAAGATTTCCGATGGGAGTGGCCACGACGTAGAGCGTGCCCATGCGAGTATTGTATCATCCGAAAAAAACGCAGGCGCCGGGGGGCGCCTGCGGATCGAGCTATGCAAGTGCGAAGTTGTCGGCCTGGATCTAGTCCTGCTGGCAATCGCGCATGTTGGCCCTGAAGATAATGCAGCTGGCGTCCGGGTCAACGGGCGCGGCGCAGCAGGAGTTCGCGGCGTCGAAGGTCTGGCCCGCAGGGCAGTTGCCCGCGTCGGAGGTGGCGGGTGCGGCGGGCGGCGGCAGGCAGAGCTTCACGTCCCAGGATTGCAGGTCCGCGCCAATGCCGCCGCAGACCACGATCTGGCGGCCATCCTCCTCGCGGTCCTTGCGGCAGGTCCACGTGGGATTGCTGGCCAGGGACTGGGCCGTCGCATTCAACGGCACCGAATAGGTGGTGAAGGGATTCTTCCTCGTGCAGATGCGATTCTCACCGAACACATCCGGCGTCGCCACGGCGACCGGCGCGCAGGCCGGTGCAAGCACGATCTCGGTGGGGCCAGCCTCGGTGGCGGGGGCCTCCGTCGCGGCGGGCTGCGTGGGCAGCGGCGTGGAGGTCGCCACCGGTGCCGGCGCGAACGCACCCATGATCTGGTTGCGGAAGAGAAAAGCCCCGATCAGGAGCAGCGCGACGAGGCCGATGCCGCCAAAGAGTAAGCCGCGGCTGGATCCGCCCGCGGCCTTGGCGGGCTTGGCGGTGACCCCTGTGTCTCCGGTGGAGGCCGGGCCGCCAGCCGCCACCTGGTTGAAAGCCTTCGAGAGGTGCGTGGCGGTCGGGTAACGCTCCTCCCTGTTCTTGGCCATGGCCCTCTTGATGACCACGTCCGTCTCGGCTGGAAGCTCCGGGCTGACCTTGAGAATCTCGGGGACCGGCTCGGTGAGGTGCTTGACCACCACGCCCATGGGCGTGTCTGCATTGTAGGGCTGCTTGCCGCTCAGCATCTGGAAGATGATGACGCCCAGGCCGTAGATGTCGCTGCGATTGTCGACCGGATCGCCCTGCGCCTGTTCGGGGCTCATGTAGGCCGGTGTTCCGATGACGGCGCCACCGGTCAGATTGGTGGTCGAGGTGCCGAACTTCGCAACGCCGAAGTCCGAGATGAAGGGATCACCGTTCTGGTCGAAGAGGATATTGTCGGGTTTGAGATCCCGGTGGATGACACCCTTCTTGTGGGCGTATGCCAGCGCGGAGGACACACGCTCGATGATGCGGGCGGCGTCCCCAAGAGAAAACTTGCCCTTGTTGATCCAGTTGGAAAGCGACCCGCCCGTCATGTAGCGCATGACGAAGTAGGGCATGCCATCTTCCTCGCCGACGTCGTAAACCGGCACGATGGCCGGATGCTCGAGGGCGGCGATGGTCTTGATCTCACGCTTGAACCGGTCCGCGAACTGCGGATCGTGCATGAATTCACGGGGCAGCACTTTGATGGCCACCTCGCGCTCGAAGCTGGGGTCATAGGCCCGGTAGACCGTTGCCATGCCGCCGCGTCCGAGCTCCGCTTTGACTTCGTATCGGCCGATCTTGGTTGGTGTCATGGCGGCTAGTTTACCACAGCGGGCCTCTCGCACGGGCGACGACTGCGGAGGCGGCTATAATGTGCCCGCCCGCCGCGGCGCGCTGCCCGGCACGCGGGGGTCACGCTGCCGCGAGAAGACGCCGAGGAGAGCCGATGAGTCCACAGATGGAGCAGGAGAAATTCGGACGCGAGCTGCTCGACATCCTGGATGAGACGTTCGGGACGCACCACGGCATCTACCTGGACCCGGGTACGTCGCTGTTCGAGACCCTGGATGAGATCAGCGCGGCCGAGGCTTCGGTTCCGGTTGGCGGCAAATGTGCCACGCTGGCCGCGCAGGTTGCGCACGTCAATCTCTTCCTGGAGGTGCTGGAAGCGCACATCCTGGGGAAGGATATCGGCGAGGTGGACTGGGACGAGATCTGGCGCACGGTGGGCGAGGCAACGCCCGAGGAATGGCGCGAGCACAAGCAGCGGCTGCGCGATACCTACGCGCGGCTGTGGGGCGTGCTGAAGGAATGGAAGGATTGGGGTGACGAGCGGTCGATAGGTGGAGCTCTTGCGATCGTGGTGCACAGCGCCTACCACCTCGGCGAGATCCGACAGGCACTGTGCACGCTGAAGGCCTGAGCAGACCAGCGGAGGCAGGTCAGGCATCGAATCCGACTTTGACAAGTAATGGAGACAGGAGACTCAGGATGAAACGCGAATGGCTTGGTGTGATGGTGCTCGGCATGGCAGCGCTTGGCTGCGGACTCATCGAAGACCTGCCCGGACTGCTTGGAGGGCAAGAGGCGCCTGTGGTGGGCGAAGCGGGCGAGGTACTCTTCTCCGATGATTTCTCAGACGCCGGCAGCGGCTGGGACATCGTCGAAGGCAACACCGACTACTTTGAAGATGCCTATCGGATCTACGTGGAGCAGGCCAGCTACGACCGCTGGGCCAACCCCGGACGCAACTTTACCGGCGACATCCGCATCGACGTGGATATCACGAAGGCCGGAGGCCCGGACGACAACAACTTCGGTGTGCAGTGCCGCTACCACGACAACGACGGCTTCGATTACTACGGCTTTCAGATCTCGAGCGATGGGTACGTGTGGATTCAGCGCGTGGATGACGGAACGCCTGTCGGGCTCTCCTCAGAGAAGATGCAGCCCAGCGATGCCGTCCTGCAGGGCGCGGCCACCAATCACCTGACTGTGTATTGCACGGGGAGCGAGCTCTCGCTGTGGGTGAACGGGCAGAAGGTGGCGAGCGCCACGGACTCCACCTACCCGGATGGAGACGTGGGCTTCATTGCCGGCACGTACGAAACGCCTGGTACGGACATGCGCTTCGACAACCTGCTCGTCCAGGCCGAATAGCAACGACATGACTGCAGCGGCCACGACGGATCGTTCGCGCGACTGGCGGCGCTCGTTGGTCGGGGGCGTGATCTCCGCCGTGGACGCTGCGCTATTGGCCGTGCTCGGGGCCTCGCTCGGGCACGGCTACACCATCTCCTATTTGCTGCTGATCGGTTACCTGCCGATCATCCTGGTGCCGGCCGTCTGGGATGTGGTCGAATCGCCGATCGTCTTCGCGCTGGTGGCCGGTTCCATCTTCTGGTTCGTGAACGGCTTCGTCATCACGTATCGCTCGAAGACCACGGCGGATGCGATCTGGCGGTGGCTGCTGCTGTTCCTGCTGATCGGCTCGGTCGGCCTGCTGATTCTGCAGCTCAACCTACTGCTCCCGTAAGAACTGCACGGCCTGCGCAATGACATGCGGAGCCTGCAGGCCGCCGCGATGCCCGAGGCCGGTGGTCTCGACGAGCCGCGCCGTCTTCCACGCGGCTGCCACCGCGCGGCTGTCCTCCACCGGCGTCACGTTGTCGGAGGCGTCGTGGAACAGGAGCGCCCGGGCGGAAATCCCCTTTACGAGCCTTTCATTCGCGATCGACTCCATCAGGTCCCTTCCGAACTCGGCATACAGCCTGGAGAGGAATGGACCCGTCATGGATTCGGGCAGGCGGGCCTGGGCGAGAAAACGCGGTATGGAGTCGAGCAGCCGGTTGAAGGCCCCGAGGTAAACGAGCCGTGACGGCGGTGCCAGCAGGTTCCTGGACAATGCCAGAGACGTGATGAGCGTGCCGAAGGAATGCGCGATGACCGCCTCGAATGGCCCTTCACGCTGCGCGATGGGATCGAGCGTGGGCGTGATCTGCAAGATGTTGGTGGTGGCGCCATCCGATTCGCCGTGAGCCGGCTGATCGTAGGCGACCACGCGGCAGCCGGCATCGAGCAGAGGCTGGACGAAGCCGCTCATCTGCGCGCGGCTGCCTCCCCAGCCGTGCATCAGCAGCACGGCGGGGCCGACACCCCAGGTGGTCAGTGCCAGTTCGCCGGCGGCGGACGGCACTCGCGAGCTGGTCCCTGAACGCACGACCTCGAGTTCACCAGACTTGGCTTCGTACCTGCCGGGCGTGAAGAATGCCCGGTACGCTCTCTGCAGGAGGGCATCTTGTTTCGTCTGCTGTACGTCTAAGGTGGACATGCTGGCTCCGATTCTTCGCGGTTGGGAGGAAAGCGATGCGCAGCGGCCCTGATTCAGGGGGCCGTCACGTTGGAGTACAGGTTAATCAGCACGATGCCGGCGATAACCAGCAGGATGCCGACGGCGCGTGCCAAGTCGAGGCGCTCGTTCCAGAGCAGTACACCCGCGAACACGGTGAGCACGGTGCCAACGCCGGACCAGATGGCGTAGGAGAGGCCCACAGGCAGGACCTTAAGTGTAAGGGCGAACAGGTAGAACGAGATACCGTAGCCGGCAACCACGACGAGGCTGGGAACGAGCTTCGTGAAGCCCTGCGAGAACTTCAGGGAGGTCGTGGCGATGACTTCGGTGAGTATGGCCAGCGAGAAGATGATGGCGGTCTTCATGGATGCGCCCACTGCCAGGAACCGATGGCTGCTTTGAGTCTCTAGACGCGCTCGCGTCCGAACTGGGTTTCGTACAACTGGGCGTACAGGCCGCCCTGCTCCAGCAGTTCATCGTGTGTGCCGCGCTCGAGGATGCGGCCCCGATCCATTACCAGGATGAGGTCGGCGGCCAGGATCGTACTGAGGCGATGCGCGATGACGATGCTGGTGCGCCCCGCCATGACGCGCTTGAGCGCTTCCTGGATGAGCGCCTCGGACTCGCTGTCGAGGTGGCTGGTGGCCTCATCGAGCACGAGGATGCGCGGATCCTTGAGGATCACGCGCGCCAGGGCCACGCGCTGCTTCTCACCGCCGCTCAGCCGATAGCCGCGTTCGCCGGCGATCGTGTCGTAGCGTTCGGGCAGGTCCATGATGAATTCATGGATGTTGGCGGCGCGGGCGGCGGCCTCGATCTCGGACTGCGTGGCGTCGGGCCGCGCAAACGTCAGGTTGGTCCGTATGGTGTCGTGGAACAGGTAGTTCTCCTGCGTCACCATGCCGATGGCCGAGGAGAGCGAGTCCAGCGTGACGTCGCGCAGGTTGTGACCGTCGAGGCGGATGATGCCGGAGGTTGGATCGTACAGCCGAGGAATGAGATACGTGAGGGTGGTCTTGCCTGCGCCGGAGGGACCCACGAGGGCGACCAGTTGGCCCGGGCGCGCCTTGAACGAAACCCCCTCGAGGGCCACCTCGCGCGCCTGCGAACTCGATTCGGGGGCCGCCTCATCCTCCGGCTGCGCAGGCGTCGCCTCGGCCGGTGAGGAACGCGAATCGGCGAGCGAGAGGACCGCATCAATGCTCGCCGTGCGCCCGTAACGCTTGACCTGGCTGAGCAGCTTGCTCTCGTCGATCCTGTACTGGAAGGTGACTGCATCGAACTCGAGCTCGCCGCGGACATCGTTCAGGACGACGGCGTTGGGCTTCTCGACGATATCCTGGGGAAGATCGATGACTTCAAAGACACGTTCGAATGAGACCATCGAGGTGCTGAACTCGACCGGCGCGCCGGTGAGCCCCTGCAGGGCGCTGTAAAGCTGGCTCAGGTAGGAGCCGAACGCGACGATCGTTCCGACGGTGAATGCGCCGGAGATGACGTAGTAGCCGCCCAGGCCATACACCAACGCGGTCCCCACCGCGCCGACCAGCCCGAGCACCATGAAGAAACTGGAACCGACGACGGCCCGCCGGATGCCGATATCACGCACCGCCGCGGCGCGCTGGCGGAAGCGCTCTTCCTCGCCCGCCGATCTGCCGAAGAGCTTGACGAGCAACGCGCCGCCGATGTTGAGCGTTTCGTTCATGTGCGCGTTCATCTGCGCGTTCAGGTCCATGGAGCGGCGCGCGATGCGGCGCAGCACGTCGCCCAGGCGCTGCGCGAATACGATGAACAGCGGGAGGATCACGAGGCTGGCCAGCGTCAGCCGCCATTCGAGCGTGATCATGACGGCCAGGATGGCGCCGGCCTCCACCAGGTTCGTGGCGATGCCGACGATCGTGTTGCTGATGGCATTCTGCGCGCCGACCACGTCGTTGTTCAGGCGGCTCATCAACTCGCCAACCTTGGTGTTGGTGAAGAAGCGCAGCGACATGCGCTGCAGCCGGCTGAAGAGAGTGGAGCGCAGATCGTAGATGACGCCCTCGCCCACCGTGGCGTTGAGGCGTCGCTGAACGACCGAGATCAGGCCGTTCAGAATGGGCACGAGAAGCAGCGAGCCCGCGAACAGGCCCAGCTCACGGACGTCCTTCTGTGGAAGGATGTTGTCAATGAGATGCCGGAAGATCAGGGGTGTTACGAGTGACAGCGCGGTGCTGAAAAGAATACAGACCAGCATGCCGCCGATGTGCCACCAGTAGGGCCGAGCGTAGGCGAGCACGCGCGCGAGCAGCTGACGAGTGACCTTGGGCTTCACACCGTCTTCCGAGCGCATACCGCTGAACCGGCCGCCACCGTGAAACATCGTTCTACCGGCTGCAATTGTGCCTCGATTCGCGAGGACTGGCAACCAGCAGAACGGGCAGGAGGCTGCTGTATAATCGGCCGACTTATCCTGAGAGGAAACGACATTCCTGCCGTGCTAGATTGATGCAAAAGAGGCGAAATGAATCCATTCGCACGCTTGTCACAATCTGAAACGGGAGCGCCCGACTTTCGGCGCCGGATCGTCCAGGTGGCCGCTTTCCTCGGCGCGGCGCTCGTGCTCGCGGGTTGTTCAGACGTCATGGATCCGGTCAAGGGACTGGGTGACGCGCTGCGCGGGCTCTTCGAGAGCATGCCGTTTTGAGGCAATCATCCCTTCTCTCGCACACTCGCGGCGTCGAGGGTAGACGCGGGGTGGCGGGCGGGAGGATGGGGCCGGCACGGGCCGGGGCAGGAACGAGGCTGGAGCATGAGTCATCAGGCGCGTTTGGTGGGAGCGTGGAAGCTTGTCGAGTTTGAGTTCCGAAAGACGGACGGCACGGTCGTGCACCCCTTTGGGGAGAAGGCGCGCGGCTGCATCATCTACACAGATCGAGGGGAGTACTCGGCGCAGCTGATGCGCAGGGGCCGGCCCCACCTGGCGGCCGGCGACCAATTGAAGGGCACGCCGGCGGAGGTCGCTGCGAACTTCGAGGGCTGCATTTCGTATTTCGGCCGCTACGAAGTGGAGGAGTCGGAGGGCGTGATCGTGCACCATGTGGAGGCCTCGCTGTTCCCCAACATGGAGGGCACGCGGCAGCGGCGGTTCTTTGAGTTGAAGGGCGATGAGCTCGTGCTGCGCACGCCGCCAACGCGGCTGCGCGGGGAAAAGGCAGTGGGGGTACTTGTTTGGCGGCGATTGATTTAGTGGTGATCTGGAGGTCATAAAGTTGCTTACCGTGTGGCTGGCGGCGGCCGGCATCCTTGTGTTCGCATTGGGCGCCGGCGTGCTGGGCGCCTGGTTACGGCGCAATGCCTCGAAGTCGAACGCCGAGCGGTCCAGCCGCATCATGCATGCGCTGTTCTTCCTTGGGCTGGGACTGCCATTCGCGGTTGCGGTTTTCTACCCGGGGCTGACGCGGCTCGACGCCCTCCTGGGCGTGAGGCCGCTGCCGTTTCGCGCAGCGTCGATCGTGCTGGGAATCGCGCTGGCTGTCCCGGGGCTCTACCTGATGGCGGTTACGAATCGGCACCTGCGCGCTCTCGGAAGCGGGGCGAATGCGTTCCGGCTCACGAAGCGCATCGTCGATGAGGACATCTACCAGCGCACGCGCAACCCCATGTCGTTGGGATACTACCTGTTGGCCATGGCGATCGGTCTGCTCGTTGGGTCGACTGTGATCACGCTGGCCGTGCTCCTGGGGGTCATCCCCGCGCACGTCTTCTTTCTGAAGTACTTCGAAGAGTTCGAACTTGGGCTCCGATTCGGCGATGCATATGAAGCATACAAGCGGCGCACGCCGTTCTTGATCCCGCGGTTCCGCTGAACACCATGAAGGAGAGTGCTGAGTGAGCGATATCGACAAGGCCACGCAGACGCAGCTTGACAACATCCAGAAGAAGACCGGCAAGAAGCTCGAACAACTGGGGGCGCTGCTGCGCAAGAGCGGCCTCAGCAAGCATGGCGAGCTGCGCCTTTTCGCGCAGAAGGAGTTCGGCCTGGGCTACGGAGATGCCAACACGCTGGTGCACGCGGTGCTGAAGTCCGACGGCACGCGCCAGGCCGAGGGCAAGGGCGAGGGGCAGCTGCTGGACGCGATGTATTCAGGCCCGAAGGCTGCGCTGCGGCCGATCCACGACAAGCTGATGAAGGAGATCGTCAAGTTCGGAGAGTTCGAGCGGGCGCCGAAGAAGAACTACTTCAGCCTGCGGCGCAAGAAGCAGTTCGCCATGATCGGCCCGGCCACGAACACGCGCGTGGAGGTTGGCCTGAACGCGAAGGGATTGAAAAAGAATGCCCGCCTGCTGGAGCAGCCGGCGGGGAGTATGTGCAACTACGTGGTGCGCGTGACCGACGCAGCCGAAGTGGACAAGGAGCTGTTCGCCTGGATCAGGGCGGCCTACGAGGCGGCAGGCTAGCGACGCGGGCTTTCAGCCCGCTCTCTGCTTCGCGCGCAGCTTCTGGCGGACCTGCGCGGCGCGGAAGATGCGGTCGAAGAAGCCCTTGTAGCCTTCCGGATCGTACA
>Ga0316622_100000952_pt1 | contig 18057 bp, 16 predicted proteins | sample OWC_Aug_OW2_C1_D_FD_207646 | JGI IMG/M metagenome (GOLD analysis project Ga0316622, IMG submission 207646) | Wetland soil microbial communities from Old Woman Creek delta, Ohio, United States - OWC_Aug_OW2_C1_D5_C | ecosystem: Environmental > Terrestrial > Soil > Wetlands | place: USA: Ohio... | reverse complement strand
TCGACGCCCTCGGCAAAGCGCGCGGCGTCGGCGGCATCACCGGCGGCCACGACGAGCGCGAGAACACGCTCAACCAGCTGCTAGTCGAGATGGACGGCTTCGACACCGCCAAAGGCGTGGTCATTCTAGGGGCCACCAACCGTCCCGAAGTGCTCGACCCGGCCCTGCTGCGGGCCGGTCGGTTCGACCGGCAGGTTTTGGTCGATCGGCCCGACCTGAGCGGTCGTGAAGCGATCCTGCGGGTGCACCTGAAGGGCGTCAAGCTCGCGGCAGGGGTGGACGTCACCCTGCTGGCGCGGCGGACCCCCGGGTTCGTCGGCGCCGACCTCGCCAACCTGGTCAACGAAGCCGCCCTACTCGCGGCGCGCAAGAACAAGCCGGCGGTCGACATGAGCGACTTCGACGAAGCGATCGACCGTGTGGTGGCCGGACTGGAGAAGAAGAACCGGCTGATCAATCAGCGCGAACGCGAGATCGTCGCGGTGCACGAGACCGGACACGCGGTCGTCGCGGCGTTCACCCCGGGGGCCGACAAGGTGCACAAGATCTCCATCGTCCCGCGCGGCATCGGCGCGCTCGGCTACACTCAACAACTGCCGACCGAAGATCGCTATCTGATGACCCGGGCGGAGCTGCAAGGCAAGATCGACGTGCTGTTCGGCGGCCGCGCCGCCGAGCAGATCGTCTTCGGCGAAGTCTCGACCGGCGCGCACGACGACCTGCGCCGGGCGACCGAGATCGCCCGGTTGATGGTGCTCGAGTACGGTATGGGCGAGACGCTGGGCCCCATGACGTTTCCGCGCCGCCGGCAGTCCGTGTTTTTGAACGACCAATCCGGTTTGTGGCCAGACGGCAACCGCGAGTACAGCGAGGCGACGGCGCAGGCGTTGGACGCGGAGACCAAGCAAATCATGGAGGCACGGATGGAGCACGTGCTGCGACTGCTGCGCGAAAAACGTCATGTGCTGGACCGCGTCTCCTCGCTGCTCTTGGAGAAAGAAGTGATCGAAGCAGAAGCGTTCGAGGCAATTATCCGCGAGGCCGCGCAGCAAGCGGCCTGAGGACGGCACGTCAGCGTCGCAGGCTGGTTCAACGCCTCAGGACGGCGGCTCAACACAACCAGGAGGTAGGCCATGGAGAAGGACTTTCTGAGCGAGCGGAGAAAGGGGCTTGAGGATGAGTTCTTTCGACGGCAGGAGGCGGCCTTACTGCAGCGGCTGCGCGACGAGGAAGCGCGGCGCCGGGCTCGCGAGGCGCTCGCGGCGGCCTCGCACATCACCAATGAAGTGCTGCTCGACCAGCTGGCAGCCTTCGGCATCGAGCCGGAGACGCTAACGGTAGTGTCGCTCGTGCCGCTCGTCGAGATCGCCTGGGCCGATGGCACCGTGGAGCGAGCCGAACGGCAGGCGGTGCTCGCCGCAGCGAAACAGATGGGCGTCGGAGAAGCCGGCACGGGGCACCGATTGTTGGCGAGTTGCCTGTCGAAGCCGCCGCCGGCGCACCTGCGTGGGCTGTGGACGCACTACATCCAGAACCTATGCGCCACGTTGTCGGCCGCGGAAAGGGAGGCACTCAAGGTCGAACTCCTGGAACGACTGCGCAGCGTCGCGGAGGCGGCCGGCGGGTTCATCGGTCTGGGCTCAAGAATCTCGGCCAGCGAGGAGCGGCTGATCGCCGACTTTGCCCGTGCGTTCGAGGCGGGGGCGGTGCAACACCAGGAGTGCGCGTCTCGCTGATCAGGCGGCAGGATGACGCGTTCCACGAAGCCGGGCCAAAAACTTCGACAACACGGGGCTTCGACTGCCGGGTGCCGCCCCGTATCATCGCATCGGCGGCCCGTGGCGCGCGAGCGCATTGGCGGTGTGGCGATGTGCCGCGCCGCCGTGACCCGCAGACTCACTCCAGCAAGCCTTGCTCGCGGGCCCACGCCTCCGCGCGCCGCATGCCCTCATCCAAAGCGACCTCCGGCCTCCAGCCGAGGAGCGCTGCGGCCTTTCCGATCGAGAACCACGCCTTGCTCGTCAACCGCAGCACCGACGCCCCCGACCCCTCGCTGCGGACCCCGAACCACCGCTGCAGCCGGAATGTCAACTCCGCCACCGCCCACGCCACGCCGGTTGGCAGGCAGATCGGCCCGGACCGGTTCAGCCACCGGTGATGGTAACCAAAGAAGGTCTTGGTGGTCACGTGTCCCTCGCTGGCCAAGTTGAAAATCTGCCCCGACGCCTTCTCCGACCGGCTCGCCAACACGATGCCCCGTGCCAGATCGTCGATATAGACGGGACGAAGGTACGCCGCTCCGTTCGCCGGCAGCAGGAACTGGCGCCGCTTGATCATCTCGAGCGGCACGACCACCCAAGGACGGCTGCCGGGGCCATACACATCGCCCGGCCGCACGATGACCACGTCGATCCCATGCTGCGCGTGCGCGGCCAGCACCACGTGCTCCGCCGCCAGCTTGGTGCGCACGTAGCTGCCACCGTGCGCGTGCACCGGGTATTCCTCATCGACCTCGCCGACCGCTGCGTTGCCATAGGCGACGATCGACGAGACGTGCACGAAACGCCGCACCCCGTGCCGGACCGCCGCCGCGATCAGATTGCGGGTCGCGAGGACATTGACCCGCCACATGTCCTCGTCCGGCATGGCATTGGTGACCAGCGCGGCGGTGTGCACCACGACCTGTGCCTGGTCGAGGAGCTGTCCCCACGACTCCGGGTCGGCGATGTCGCCGGCGAACACCTGCTCGCCATCGCCCTGCAGATCGACGCCAATGACCGTGACGCCCTGCTCCCGGAAGTGGCGCACGAGGGCCTTGCCGATGAATCCGTTTGCCCCTGTAATGAGAACCGCTTCCGTCATCACGACTGCCCTTTCCGATAGAGCACTCCGAACAGGCGGGTGACCCAGACCCGCGGCAGGCACTGCAACAGTGGCATCCCGAGACGATTCCCGAGCCCCGGGATGACTATTGGCCTGCCCCGCAGGCAGGCGTCGATGCCGTCCCTCGCGACAACCTCCGGCTCCAGCACCAGCGCTTCGGGCACCGTCAGCTTTGGCCCCTGCTCGGGGTTGTCGAGCATCTTCGTCCGCGTGTAGCTCGGGCAGAGCACGGTCACCCCGACACCGCTCCGCTTGGCCCGCAGCTCGTCAGCGAGCGCCAAAGAGAACGAGATCACATACGCCTTGGAGGCGGCGTAGACGTTCTGTTGCGGGATGCCGACCCAACCCGCCGTCGATGCCACGTTGAGGATGTGACCGCGGCCGCGCGCGAGCATGTCCTGCAGAAACAGATGCGTCAGCGCGGTCAGCGCCACGACGTTGACCGCCAGCAACTCCTCTTGCTTCCCCAAGTCGATCTCGTCGAAGTACCCATTCTGCAGCAGACCGGCATTGTTGACGAGGAAGTCCACCGCGATGCCGAGGTCGCTGGTCTGCCGGTGCAGCTCCTGTGCCGCATGCGGCTTGGCAAGGTCGCAAGGGATCACGCGCGAGGCGATGCCCCACTCGGCGGAGAGACTCGCGGCGACCTCGTGCAACTTCTGCTCGCGGCGGGCCGCCAGCGCCAGGTTGTAGCCACGGGCGGCAAGTCCCGTGCAGAATTCGACCCCAATCCCGTCGGATGCACCGGTGACCAAGGCCCAACTTCCTGTCATTTTCCTCCTCCTTGTCATTCCGGGCAGCCTGTTAGGCCCTGGATGTCTCTCTGAACAGCGGCAGACGCCGCGTGTATATGTTCAAGTACCTCCGCTCGTACAGCGGTTCGGCGGAGGAGCGCCGCCGCGGAACGCTGAGCGCTGTTTCGACCGCGTGCCGATGCATGAGGAAAGGGGCGGTGCGCGCCGCCCTGTCCGGTAGAGTTTAACTCTATTCTTTAGAATCTTATTTCCGGCGCCCGGTGTTCGCCAGTATGCTCGTGGGGACGCTGCTCGTCCTCGGCTGGTTCTGCTACCTCCGGCTCGGCGTGGATCTCTTCCCGCGCGTCAGATGCTCGTACTCGGGGACGTTCCTGACTTGCGAACTTGCATCGTGGGGAGGTGGGTACGCCGCCGGTGGCCCGTTGACCTACCCAGGAACAGCCGAAGCGGGAGTTCCTCGGCTGGCACGCCGACCGCCTTTCGTGGTCGTCGAAGAGCCGTGCGGCGGTGCGTCGCGACTGAAGCGCATGGCGTTCGGCCCCTCACGATCTTGGCATTCTCTTCGTCTTGGTCATTGAATCGGCCCGCACCGGACGCCCCCGTGCGGGCTTCGCGCGCTTGCGACCTGACCTGGCCACCGTGTGCGTGGCGTCGGCCCGTTCCCGTGCTCGAAGCTCCTCGTTGACTGCGGCCAGAACGATGAGCTGTTCGGTCTGGAGATCGCGTGACACGGGACGATTCCGCCAGCTCTGGACACTCGCTGGCGCGCGCCGGCGTCCGTGCGACACCTTGTTCCAGTGGTGTCGCGCCACTTGCGTCCGGCGACCGTGCGCGTGACCGTACGCCCCAGTCGCCGCAGCAGGTCGACACTCCCACGAGGCCCGGTAGCGACGAGGCGATGATAGAAGTCAACGGCCATACGTTTGCTCCGAGCAGCTTTCCGCGATGCCTTCCACTTCAGAGCCTATCCCAAAACCCCTCCCGCCGGCCTTCGCGCCTTACGCAACAACGCAAGGGCGTTCCCCAAACTGCCTGCCGACCTCATGCTGCGACGCGGCGCGAGCGGAGCTGCACGACAAGCTCCAAACTGAGCGCGGAGGCGATCCGCCGGAGCGTATCGAGGCTCGGCGTCACCCCACCACCTTCGAGCCGGGCGATGGCTGGCTGCGTGCTGCCGATCCGCGCCGCCAGCTCCGCCTGGGTCATGCCGAGACGCTCTCGGGCCTCGCGTACCTGCTCGGCCAGATCGAAGGCCTCCCTGGCTTCGCGGTAGCCCCGACGCCGTTCGTCCATGCCCGCCGAAGCCTTGGCGGAGGAGAGGCTCTTGCCCTTCGTTCGCTTGATCGATTCCCAGCTACGCCGTTTCCTTGTCGTCTTCGTCTGCGACATGATGCTCCTTCATGCACCGCTGCATGGCCCGATACGCCCGCTCGATCTCGGTGCGCTCCTGTGTGCGCTGCTTGCGAAACACGGTCAGCAGGATGATCCGCCGCCGCGCCGCGGTGAAATACGATATGCGGACCGCATCACCGCGGGAGCCGAGGTAGAACCGCAGCTCTCGCAGCTTGCCTCGCAGCTGGCGGGTGTACGGCTGATCAAGCAGCGGTCCCCGCTCCGCCAATAAGTCAATGTAGAACTCGACACGACCGAACTCCGCCGGGGGCAGGCTTTCGACCCAGTCCGCAACCTCGGGCTCCAACTCCACCTTGCCCCAGGGCATGCGAAAGGGTCGCATACCATCGATGGTATGTCAAACGGAGCGCCGTCCCGGGCGGGGACGCTGCCCGCGCCCGGACTGTCTCGGCGTCCCTCTTGTCACTGCACCGCCGGGAAGAGCGCGGTGTGCACGGCGTGGCCGTCGCGGACGACGGTGCCGCCGGCGATGCGGGAACCGTGCACGCCGTAGTACACGCCGACCCCCGGCACGTCGTGCTTCGTGAGCGTGCCGTCGTTCCAGGGCCTCGTCTACCAGTATCGCCTGCGGATTGACTACGAAGCCGAGCCGAATCATCCGAAGGTGCACGAGTTTGTAGGCATTCACGATCCGCTCGACGTCCGTTTCCCTGCTCGTCGGCAACCTTGCGCAGAAATGCCGCGGCGTCCGGGTCGAGGTAGACGGGAATCCGCGGCTTCGCGCCCGCTCGATGGAGTTTGCCGCGCTGGCCCTTGGAGAAATCGTACTCCTTCTTCATCGTTGCACCCGCGCGTACTGCCTCGCTTCCTTCTTGGTCGCCTGTCGCCTCTACCTGGAACTCTACGTGCCGGAGCTGGCGGCAGCGACCGATGCGGCGCTTCAGACTCGGCTCGACATCGGCACGGCCGTGGGCGAGCTGGTGCGCCGCCGTTTCCCCAACGGGCGGCTGATCGCCCACGACCACGAGCATCACGCCGACGCCGCGGCGCAGAGCTGGGCGCTCCTCGATGACCCGCGCGTGCCGGCGCTGTACGAGGCGGCATTCACCCACGACGACGTGGCCGTACGCGCCGACATCCTGGTGCGCCAGCCAGCGAACGAGTTCGACCTGATCGAGGTGAAGTCGACGGCCACCTGCAAAGAGCCGCACCTCCTCGATCTCGCCGTGCAGCGCTACGTCCTCGAAGGCGCGGGCATACCGGTCGGCGGGACCTACCTGATGCATTTGAACCGTGCCTATGTCTGCCCCGGCGGCGCGTACGACCTCGAGCAGCTCTTCACCGCCGCCGACCTCACCGAGCGGGTCCGCGCACTGCAGCCAGACGTCGCCACGGCCCTCAGCGCCATGCGCCTGCCGCTCTGGGCTGACGTTCCGCCGCCCGTCGCAACAGGACCGCATTGTGCCGCTCCGTACATGTGCCCGTTCTATGATCACTGCCATGGCGACGGACCAGAGCATCCAATCGAGGAACTGTCTGGCCAGCGAGCGCGGCTCCTGTAGGAGTTGGCCGACTTGGGCATTGCCGACATCCGCGACATCCCCCCTGAGTTTGACCGACTCACGGCTTTACAGGCGCGGGTCCGCGATGCGGTCAGGGCTGGGAGCCGCTATCACGATCCGGCGATCGCCGCGGCGCTGGCGACAACGGCATTTCCGGTGTGCAGTGCCGACCGGTGGCGTTTTCAAACAGTAGACCTGCGAGCGCACTATCTCTCCGACATCTTTCGGTGAGGCCAAGCGGGCGAGCACGTCAATCACTGCCTCGGTGGACGCAGCCTGGTAGAGATCATCGAAGTCATCCAGGGATGGATCCGGACGGAGCCGCTCCAGAATCTTCGCGTTTCCCCTGTAGCAGGCCTCTTGGACCGCGCTGCAGGCACCCTCAAGGCCGAACTGCGGATAACGGAGATCGACCGCGGGCGCATGCGGGGCGGCACCAGCCCAGAGACAGAGCAGGACTCCCTTCTCGTTACCTTCGTGCGTGTGGTGCACGAGCGCACTGTTCAAGTGCGCCTGTATCCGCGGGTCATCGGTCCGGTGCCGCTTCGCGAACCCCAACAGCGGTTTGTTGCTGGTATGGTATGGTAACAGTTACCGTGTCCCCCTGCTCCGACGTAACGCGTCGGCGGCTCCAACGCTCAGTTGAACGTGGTCGGCCGCAGCGGCCCCAGCCCTGTGGGCTTTTCATCCGCGCGCCGGGCCGCTCGGGGCACACAGACGATGGCGCGCAGCGGTGCGCCGCAGCGGCGCTTGCGGCCACCGTGGCTGCAACTGCGAGCGACAGGACTCGCGCGCGGCGCGCTCCCGCCCCGAGTACAAGCCCGTACCCCGTACCAGCGGGGGCGAGAACGTAGGCGGGGCGAGAGTCCGAGATGTGGGTCGCACTTCAGCGGCAATGCCGATGATTCCAGTAGCCGCCTCGGTAACCGTAGTACGGACGGCCATAGTAGGCTGGCCGGTACCTCACGCGTGGATAGTAGACCGGCGCGGGGAAGTAGACGGGAGGCGGACCGTACACCGGGTAAGGGGCGTAGACCGGGTAAGTGGGGTAGACCGGTCCAGTGGTGATCACGGCTCCGAAGGGCGGCAGTCCAATGCCGACCGACACGTGCACGCCTGCCGCTGCCGGCTTGGTGAGCGCCAACGTCAGCAGGGTAGCGAAAAGCCCAACCATCAACAGACGCTTCATGGTTTGTTGCCTCCTGCCCGAGCAAACTCCGTAGCGAGGAAGAAGTTGCGGGGGCCCTGGCGATATCTGACGCCGATGTCGGAAGGGCACGCGCCGTCGTGCCCTGCGGCTGACGCAAGGCGGCTACCGGCGGCACCGACAGCGCGGTGCCCTCCGCGCCACTCAGTTCGGTCGGGACCCGGTAGAGGCGACGCCTCCGAGCGCCCGAGCTGGGCCGCTATACATGGCGCGAGTTGGGCAGCACACCCTTCCGTTAGCAGCCCGTTGAAAAAGCCTGCGCTCATGCTCCGCGCGCCTCAGCATGAGCGGGGAACTGCTTGCGCCAGAAGGATTTCCACTCACCCTTCTGAGGCTCGCGAAGGGGGAGCGGAAAATCCGTGTGGCTCCGTCGCCGTGAACGTTCCCCGAGTTCTGCTCCCCCCGTGCGCAGGTGCGGCGACCTGCGTTGCGCTGGCGGTTTGACGGACGGCGGCTCCGATTGCGGTTCGATCGGGCCCAACCAAGCAACGCCAGTTGTGCCTTGGCTTGCTCATTCACGGTAGAATCCGTTACCACGTGGGACGGAAGGGGAGTCGCGACATGCAGATGGTGCACATGACCGCGGTGGGCGGTCCGGAAGTCCTCGAGTTGGTGGACGTGGAGCAGCCGAAGCCCGGCCCTGGACACGTGCGCGTCGCCAACCGCGCCATCGCCATCAACTTCCACGAGATCAACGAGCGCCGGGGTCAAGGGCACACCCCGGAGCTGCCCGCGCCCATGGGCTCCGATTTCGCCGGGATCATCGACGAGGTCGGGGCGGGGGTCGAGCACCTCAAGGTCGGCGATCGGGTCGTGGGCATGACCCTGCGCGGGGCGTATGCCGAGAAGACCTGCGCCCCGGCCGTGATCGCCATTCCGATCCCGGACGGGGTCACGGAGGAGCAGGCGGCGTCGTGCCCGGTGGCCGGGCTGACGGCGCACTTCTTGTTGCACGACAACCACGTCGGTCCGGACACCACCGTGGTCGCCTACGCCGGCGCGGGCAGCGTCGGCTGCTTCATCGGTGGCCTCGGCCAGCGGATCGGCTGCACCACCATCGCGCTGGTGAGCACCGCGGACAAGGCCGAGATCGCGAAGCGGGCAGGGTATACCCACGTGGTGGTGTATCGCGACGAGGACCCGGTGGCAGCGGTCACGCGGCTCACCGGCGGTGCGGGCGCAGATCTGGTGCTCGATTCCGTCGGCGGCCCGAAGTTCGAGCAGAGCTACGACCTGTGCGGGGTGGACGGCACCGTGGTGCTGTTCGGCCACGCCGCCGGCGATCCGTCGCCGGCGCTCCTGCTCTCGTTCCTCGGCAAGGGAAGGAACCTGGGCCTGCGCCACTACTTCCTGGGCACCACCCTCGCCACGCGCCTGGGCGAGATCCTGGCGGCCTTCGAGTCGCTGTTCGCCGCCTTCGAGGACGGCGACCTCTACCTGCCGATCACCCGGATGCCCCTGGCCGAGGTCCGGGAGGCCCACCGCCGCATCGAGGCCCAGGAGACCGTCGGGAAGATCATCCTGCAGCCCTAGGGACCCGGTGCCGAGACAGGATACTACCCGAGGGCGCAGCGGGCGCAGGTGCAGCTTCGCAACAGACCTTGCGGGAGCCCCCCAGCGAAGGCGTGGGCACCCGGTGACGAGCGGTAGCGGTGACTGCGCGTAGTTTGACCGCCCGCGCGGCCACTGGACTGGCAGCTGGTTGCATCGGCGCTGGTACGATCCTGGTTCTGATCACCGTGGCCCGCACGAGCATTACCTTCGACGAACCATACTTCTACAGCTATGGCCGCCGCATCCTCTTCGCAGGCACATTCGAACGACCGGATCCGATCGATTACTCGAAGCTCCCAGTATCGGCGTTGAACGCGTTACCCGAATGGGTGTTTGCGCGGACCAGGTTCAAAGAAACGGGGGCGGGTGTGCTTCTTCAACGCTGGTTCGACGTGCGGGAGGCTGCCTACATCACAGAGCATCTGGCGCTCTACGCCGGGCGCCTGGTAACGGTGGGATTCTACACTGCCCTCTGCTGCCTGGTGTTCGCGTGGGGGTGTGAGATCTATGGTCCATCCGCCGCACTCGCGGCAACGGCGCTGTTTGCATTCCTACCGACGGCGCTCGGGCACGCGGGCCTGGTCACAGCCGATGCCGCCGCCACCTGCGCCATATTCGCGGCTGTATATGCGGTAGCTCGCAGTCTCTTGGCTCCATCGCTCGGCGCGACCCTCGTCGCAGGGCTGGCACTCGGTTTGGCGCAACTAGTGAAGTACACCGCGGTCGAGTTGGCTCCCATTGCTGTCGTGATGCTGTTGATCCGGACGGCGACAGCGGACCGTTCGGCATCCCGTTGGCAGACGCTCCGGAGCGGAGGTATGTCGCTGACCGCCGCCGCGCTAGTGGCGGTTGCGGTCGTCAATCTTGGCTTCGCATTTCAAGGAACCGGGGTACGAATCGTCGATCTACCGTGTCACAGCCGGGCCTGTCAGAGCCTCCGTGCCCTGCTTGGCAACCTACCGATTCCCCTTCCGTATGAGTACCTGAATGGTCTCGATCTCGTCATTTTCCTCGATGAGAGCGGGATCGGCGGCGGTAACATCTATCTGCTGGGTGAAATCAACCGCGATGGTTTCTGGTCCTATTACGTTGTTGCCACGTTGCTGAAGACTCCATTGGCATTTCTGGCATTGCTCGTGTTCCGCCCGTGGCGCCGGCAGCGCTTGTATTACGATTTCGTTCTGCTCACGCCGGTCCTGTGGTTCTTCGTGCACCTGAGCTTCTTCTTCCGCACGCAACTGGGGTTGAGGTTCTTCTTGCCTGCTTTTCCGTTCTTGGCACTGCTGGCGGCGGGCAACTGGGATTCCGGCCGGCGCCCGCCGCTCCGTTTGACAGCGAGTGCGATACTGGGGCTTTACGTGGCGACGATGCTACTTCAGTGCCCCCGGTACCTCTCCTACTTCAACGTTCTCATCGGTCCGCGCCTGAATGCGTATCGATATCTTGCCGACTCAAACCTCGATTGGGGACAGGACCTTTTCGCGCTGTGGGGCTGGGAACGCGCTCACCGTAGTCAGCGGTACGCGCTCGAGCCGTATTTTCCGACCGAGGGTCTGATTGTTGTTCGCGCCAACGACTTCATTGGCATCAACGACCCGGACGCATACGCATGGCTCCGCAAACGAGCCGCACCCATAGCAGCGATCGGTGACAGTTATCTCGTGTTCGACGTGCCTGAAACCGCGAGAGATGAGATGCGGTCCCCGCCCACCGGCAGCGGTAACCAAGCGCAAGCTGGGCATTGACGTCTGTCAGGCGGATCACGGAAACGGGGGACTGCTTCCCGTTTCTTTTGCTGGCGCTGAATGTAGCCCTTGGCCTTCGCTTCAAGTGCGGGTACCCGCAGGCCCACGGTCGTTGCCTCGGCCAGCGCGTCATCAAACCCGAGGCCATCGTCGAGCACCTGGTGGGCGAGCCACACGGCGCCGACACGATTGGCAGAACTGCAGTGCAGCAGGATCGGCTTCTTCGCGGGATCCTTGAGGAGCGCCCTGACGCGGTCGAAGATCTCGTCGGTGAGCGTATCGGGGTCCTGAAAGCCAACATTCTCGTAGCGCATGCCGAGGTCGGCGACGAGGGTCGCCTCGTCGAACTCGAACTCCTCAGGCAACTCCGCCGGATCACGCCCGCGGCGTACCAACGCAACGAGCTGCTCCCGGAACTCCGGGGGTGAGTCCGGTGCTGCCGGCTCACAAGCTGAAACCGACCAGGCGCTCCGTGGGTGGTCGAAAGGCTCGTAGGGGCCATTGGAGCGCTGCATCGATTTCCGCCAGCATCGCCGCCTTGTCCTCGGGGATGCGGCCGCGCACGTCGAGGAAATTGGAGACGTGGTCGGAGAGCAGCATGGTCGGGGTCTCGAGCTGCTCGATCAGCAGACGCGTTTCTTGCAGCGCTTCGTAGGCGGACAGCAGGGTCAGGCCGCCACTTCTCCAGCAGTCGTGCCAAGGGGTGCCGGGCTGCGGCACGAAGGTGCGTAAGCGGATGAACGTCGGCGGCGCCTGATTGAGGACGTGCGCGCTGCCCAGGGCGTGTTCGCGCCAGCGTTCGACCCCTGCCACGCCCACCATGAGGTACACCGACAGCTCGATGCCGGCGCGCCGGATGTGCCGGTAGGCTTCGACCGCCTCGTCCGGCGTCACCCCCTTGTGGATGGCCTGCAGCGTCACCCCGTCGCCCGACTCCAGGCCGGAGTGGATGCGCGTGATGCCCGCGGCGGCCACCTGCCGCCACTGCTCCAGGCTCTTCGTCACCAGGAACTTCGCCGACCCGTACATCGTGATGCGCTGGAGGTCAGGAAACCGCGCCTTGGCCGCTCCGCCAATCGCAACCAGCTTCTCGGTGGACAGGACCGCCGTGTTGCCATCGGCGAGAAAGATCGTCTGCACGCCGTGCGGCCCGTACGCCTCGAGCGCCATGTCGAGGTCCTCGATGACCTCCTCCGTCGGGCGCGCGCGGAACGCGCGTCCTCGGTACATGCCGCAGAATGCACACTTGTTGTGCGGACACGCCAAGGTCGCCTGGATGATCAGAGAACCTGCCTCACTCGGCGGTCGATAGACCGCGCCTTCGTAACGCATACTCGGCCCTGATTATGTTCTGAACCCGATCGGTTAGTCCATACGATTCAGTATTCGCAGGCGATGCGCGCGCCGGTAAGCTCGGTCGCGGCAATGAGCTTCTGCATCAGGAAGCCGCCCGCCGCCGCTGGATACTGCGGCTTGTGTCCGCGGGGCGCCGGCTTGGCGATCCGATCGAAGGGATACGCGTCCTCACGCTGCCGAATAGCCAGGTCATGCTTGTGGTTTTTTCCAGTTGGCCCGCGAGTCGGGAAATCGGGTCAGGGAACAGCGAGTCTCAAAGCCACACCGGGTTGTCGCCGGGTTGAGGCGCTACTGGGGTTCCTTGGTTGCCGCATCGCCGATGCGGAAGGCTCGCCGCGTGTTCTCTTCCCACCCGGTCATCGGCAGGCTCGCCTGGATCGCACGAACCTGCTTGATCAGATCGAGCTTGTCGGCACGATCGCTCGACCACTCCCTCGCGAAAGCGCCCGAGCGAATCTCCTCGAGTGATTCACGCATCTTCTCTTTGAGCAACGGATCGAGATCGAAGTAGCGCGGGCTGCGGGAGATCGTCCCATACTGGCTCGTGTGCGAGTGGAGCTCGTGCTGCTTGAGCATGCCGATGTCGCGGATCTTCAAGAAGCTGTACGCCAGCTCGCCGGAGAGGAAGAGCTCCATCAGAACCGCCTCCGGCGGGTAGCCCGCCTCGACGAGCGTGTCGATCGCGGTCATCATCACGCGCCCGAATGCCGGTCCGAATGCCTGCTCGGTGAAGAGGTCGAGCGTGGCCTCGTCCTTCATGGTCATTTCGAGACACCCCGCCCGCGTCGAACCCAGGGCTTTGGCCAGCGCCAACAGGCGCCGCTTGGCACTGCCGGTTGCGTCCTGATGCACGCCGACGAAGCTCGGGAAGCCCTCGCCCGAAAGGTAGCTGTCGCGCACCCCCGCGCCGATCATGCGTGGTGCGATGAAGATCACGTCGATGAACGTGGGCGGCACGATGAGATCGAAGGCGATGTTGTAGCCGTGCGCGAAGTCGAGCAGGTTGCCGGGCTGAAGGTGAGGCGCGACGTGCTGCTCGTAGATCGCCGGCATGATCTCGTCCGGGGTGAGGAGAAAGAGAACGTCCGCGCGCTTGCTGGCCTCCGCGATCGGCAATACCTCGAAGCCCTCGGCCAGCGCCAACTCACGGTACGAGTCCTCGATGTTACCGACGATCACATTGAGACCCGAGTCGCGCAGGTTGCGTGCCTGAGCACTACCCTGGTTCCCGTAACCCAGAATCGCGATGGTCTGGCCATGGATGTCCTCCAGGCTTGCGTCCTCATCGTGGTAAACGACTGGCATCGGGCGTTCCTTTCGTCGTGACGGTGGGTCAATCGCGCTCGACCGAGATCGTCCCGTAGAAGGGCAACAGCAGATCGTCGCTCACGTCGATCCGCTGCCCGGTGGGCTCAGGCTCGAGCGCCGGTCCGGCGAGCGGGTCGTAACAGTTCATGATCGGAGCAGGTTCGAGCCGGCTCTTGAACTGCGGTGCGACGAAAGGGCCGAGCTGCGCCTGCAGGTCCAAGTTCTCGATTCCAGCCTCCTCGCCAGCCACCTCGTTCAGGAACTCCCACGGGGTCACGCACACGCGCGGCGTCGGCGGCGCGATTGTCGCCGAGCCAAGGGTCGTGCGCACCATGGCGCAGCTCGACTCGTCGTGGGGGAGCACTTCGACCTGGACTCCGGGACGGGTGATCCAGTGATACCTGACGTCGAGCCGCGTCCCAGTGCTCCCGGCCGGCGCACAGACGTACCACGCGACCGGCGAGGTGCGATTCGGCTCGAGCATCGCCCACGACTCGACGTGGTCGAGCGAGCGATAAGGTTCCGGAGCCGCATCCTGGATCCGCAGCAGGCTGCCGACGAGGGCCGCCGGGAACGGTCCGGCGGTCGGGTCGGTCAGGCGCGACGTGTCGTCGAACGCCAGGGCCTTTGCCGGATCGGGATGGTAGAGCTGCGTTTCCCGGTACGGGTTGTAGAACGCGTCGACGACAGCCTTGCCACCAACCACGCGGCCACGGGCCATGAAAGTGATCGGATGCAGCTCGGTCTGGAAGTTCAGGTGGCCGCAGTCGACAATCCAGTGTCCCATCACGAGGACGGGCTCGCCCACCGCGGGCACGAAATCAAGGAAGATTCCCTGCCGCGAGCGCGTGGACATTTCCTCCCACTCCTGTCCCATGACCGGGCCCGGCGACCCCTCCGCGTGCGGCAGCTGACCCGCGGCAAGCTCGACGTGCAGAGCTCCGCCGACGACACCGCGATTTTGGGCCGCCTCGGAGTACGGCGGGTCCAGTGTGACATCCATGTTGAAGTCCGACCCGAAGGTGTGGTCGAAGGGGAAGTCTCCCGCCCCGATCGTGACGTTTGCCGCAAATCCGGACACCATCATCTCGCTCGGTGAGGGCTTGATGTCCGCGAGTCGCTTCGGGACCTTGTAGTTGAGCGGATTCCCCTGCACCAGCTCGGCGAGAAACCGCCGATCATCGGCTCCGCAGACCGTCTTCGGATCGGCCGCAGGATAATCGCCGTTTGCCGCGACAGCCGCCTGCTCGTCGAACGCCAGGAGCGGCTGGTCCGGTGCTGTGCGGCGGACCTCGTCATCACTGCCGCACGCGGCGAGCATCACCACAAGAATCGAAAGGACGATTGCAGACAAGTGCGGCACGTTCCCCTCCCTCCACGCGTGAGCCGCCGAGTTCCGGCGTCTGCGGTAACAGTAGATCGACTCGACTCACTAACACGGTTTCGCGAGGCGCAACAGAGTTCTTCTGCCGGACGCTCCGGTGATCTCGGCGACTTCAACACGAGGCTGGATGTCTTCTGCTTCAACAAGCAGACGAGCCGGGTCTGCGGTCGCGACCGGTAGTGCGTCTGGGAGGTCGTGTCTTAAAGAGGTCAGGGGCAGTCGGGCAGTTTCGCGGGATCGCCGAACGACGCGGGTGTGAGGCCGGGCGGATCGACGCAGACGGCGAGCACCTTTTCGTCGACGATCGCCGTTGCGCCGAGGAAGTACGATGTGGCGAATGGCAGCAGCAGGCGTCCGGCGCGGCGGTGGTTTCCGAAGCGCGCGGTTACATCACCCTTGCCGAAAGGAGAGAAGTCAAGAAACCCCTGGGCCCAGACGAGGAGAGTGTGATCGTCGAAGCCCAAGCGGTAGCCCGTGCCGTCCGGGAAGATCGCCAGCAGGCCCTCGTGCACGCCCGCAGGCAGGTCTGCTACGGGGAGCGGCGCGATGGCGACGCCGGGCGCGCGCAACGCGTCGAGGTTTACGGCGGCGGTCCAGCGGGCGTGGCTGCGGAGCGGTGCGCGCGGGCTCGCGTCGCTCGAGACCTCGGCCGTGCCGACAAAGGAGCGCGCCGTGGCTCCGTCGAAGAGGTGATAGAGGGGATCGGCGGTGGTGACGATCTTCCACGCGTAGCGGTCGGGAACGAGGAGCGCGTGCGTCGACTGCCAGGTCCCCGGCGCCCCGACGTACACTCGGGCCTCGGTGCGCGAGACCAACCCGGTGAGCGGACCGCCGCGCGCGCGGATGGCGCGCTCGAGGAGGGGGCGCGGTGCGCATCCCGCCAGGATCAGCAGCGCGGCGACGAGCAACGTGCGGCGCGCTGGCGTACCCCACGGCCGGTCGCGTAAGCTACGAGGCTCGATGCGCACTATCGGTCCGTTTGTCCTCACCGCCATCGTCCTCGCTGGCTGCCACACGCCGCTGCCCGAGCCGACGTTTCTTCGGCCGTTCACGCCCCCGCCACCGGTCACCGAGTTCCTGGTGAAGGAGACGCGCCTGGTCAACGGCGCCGTCAGCGTCCGGCTCGACATACCGCTCAGCCCCGTCGGTCCCAAGCCGACGGTCATCGCGCTGTTCGGCGATACGCACCAGTTCGTCGCCGCGGGGTTCGTGGCGGTGACGTACAATATCAACTGGGCCCTGCTCAAGGGCCCGGCCCCGCCGCCTCCGCCGCAGCAGGTGGTGGGGAAGTGGGTGCTCGCGTCGCCGTCCGCGGCCGTGCTCGGCGAGACCTACCTCCGCGGCATCGCCAGCACGGCGACCGACTATGTGCCAAAGATCATCGACTGGCTCGTGACCGTTCCGGACGTGGACGCGACGCGCATCGGCATGGTCGGCGTGTCGACGAACGGCTTCGTCACGCTGCAGGCCGTTGCCGCCGATCGCCGCATCCGCGCGGCGGTTGCCGTTGCCGCGTGCGGCGACTACCACCGCTTCCTCCGCTACTCGTCGATGGGGATGGAAGGGAGGCCGCTCGACCTCGACCCAGCGTACGATCGCTGGGTCCAGAGCCAGGAGATCATCCGGAACCCGCGCCCGGTGGTGCACGCCGCCCTCCTCATGGTGAACCGCGTCCCGGACGAGCTCATCCCAATCTCGTGCGCGGACGAGACCGCGCGTGTGCTGGCGCGCGCGTACAAACGCGCCGGGGCGGCGGATCGGTTCCGCTACGTTCGCGTTCCGGAGGCCGGGCACGGGATCGGCTTGGAGGAGCGTCGCGAGACGCTGGTGTGGTTGCAGGACTGGCTGCAGGGGCGGTGAGTCACACCGCGCCTCGGCCGGCGGAAGCCCCGACGTCACGATTCGCGCTCATCGATCGCCCGGAGCATGTCGATGAGCATCTGTAGGGTCACGGCGAGCGATTCGGGCCGGACGTGGTCGAGGGTGTCGAAGCGGGTGTGGTAGTTCGGCACCAGACGGGTGGTGTCCTGGCAGAGGAGACACACGGACGCGACGCCGGCAGTGGAGAACGCGCACGCATCCGTCGCCCCGACCGGGAGTGCACGTGCGGCGATGGGCCAGCCATTGCGCGCCGCGGCGTCCTTTGCGAGCTGCACCAACCACGGGTCGTGACGCGCGCCCATGGACAGCTCACGGGTGACGACGGTGAGGAAGCGCTCGTCGTATACGCCGTCGACGAACAGACCGTACGATGGCAGCGCCGCGAGCTCGGCGGCGTGCGCGCTCACGTAGCGCTTGGCCCCGCGCAGGCCGGCTTCTTCCGACGACGCGGCCAGCAGAACCACCTCGGTTCGCTGCAGCAACGGCTGGCCGTCCCGCGTCGCATCGGTGAGCGCCATGCCGACTCCGTCGACCACGCCGATGCCGGCGAGATCATCCATGGCTCCTGGGACGACGGAGTAGGTGTGAAAGAAGAGGTTCAGCCCGACGAGCGGATAGAGGCCCAGGCACATGTAGCCGACGACGTTGAAGGCGTGGCTGGCGTTGGTGGCACCGGCCAGCCACTTCGCGAGTCCGCCGACCATCGGCACCAGCGCCGCGCCGAGGGAGACGACCAGGATGGGGACCGCGGCGTTCTTCAGAAGGAACCACAGGTTGTACTCGTAGGCCGAGTCTTGATGCGCGCTCACCACCACGCGCTGCCGCACCTCGCCGGGCGGGCGCACGACGCCGACGACGTTCTCGCCCTCCGCCGCCGGAAAGAGCGGATCGATGAGCTCGCGGTAGCGCAGCAGTTCGAAGTAGGTGATGAGAACGGCGGCTCCGCCGAGAAGAAAGGAGAGCAGCGGCCATAGCCAATACGCGATCGCCGCCGCCAGGTACAGCAAAACGGTAAACGGGATGAACCCGAGAAACGCCTTCGGGTGACACGTGAAGCGCTCGGTTCGTA